>Ga0302314_10008187_pt1 | contig 18656 bp, 16 predicted proteins | sample III_Palsa_N2_3_FD_200533 | JGI IMG/M metagenome (GOLD analysis project Ga0302314, IMG submission 200533) | Peat permafrost microbial communities from Stordalen Mire near Abisko, Sweden - III_Palsa_N2_3 | ecosystem: Environmental > Terrestrial > Soil > Palsa > Peat permafrost | place: Sweden...
TGTGCAGTGGGGCCTTGGCGTTGTGATCGTGATCGGCGCCGTCGAGGGCGCCTACCTCGGCCCGCGCGAGAAGCGTCTGATCGAGGTCGCCGATCAGGACGTGGCGGCCGCGGGCGAGGGTCCGGTGACGTTCGGGGCCGAGCATGACTCGCTCGTGCGGCGGATCGGCGGCGTGGGCGCGCTGATGGACCTGTTGGTCGTGATCACGATCTACTTCATGGCAACCCAGACCTGACCCGGTCGTAGGCCCCCTGGGCAGATACCCTCAGGAACATGAGCAACTCCTATCGAGTCGCCGTCGTCGGCGCCACCGGCCAGGTCGGCACTTTGATGCTGCAGCTGCTGCGCGAGCGCGAATTTCCGGCGAGCGAGATCGTCCCGTTCGCCTCCGCGCGCTCGGTCGGCCGCGAGCTGGACGACGGTTTGGTTGTGCGGGGTCTCGACGAGGAATCGATCCAGGGCTTCGACCTCGCGCTGTTCTCCGCCGGGGGCTCAACTTCGGGCGAGTGGGCGCCGCGCTTCGCCGCGGCCGGTGCCGTGGTCGTCGACAACTCCTCGCGCTGGCGCATGCAGGACGACGTGCCCCTCGTCGTCAGCGAGGTCAACCCCGACGCGCTTGCCTCCCACAGCGGGATCGTCGCAAACCCGAACTGCTCGACGATGCAGCTCGTCGTCGCGCTCAAGCCCCTGTACGACGCGGCCGGGATCGAGCGGCTGGTGATCTCCACCTACCAGGCGGTCTCCGGCACCGGTAAGGCCGCCGTCGACGAGCTGCTCGGCCAGTCCCACGCGCTGCTGCACGAGCGCGAGATCGCCCCGCCGAGCACCTACGCGCATCAGATCGCCTTCAACGCGCTGCCCCACGCGGGCTCGTTCGCCGACGGCGACGACCACACCGACGAGGAGCGCAAGCTGATCAACGAGACGCGCAAGATCCTCGGCGACCCGTCGATCCGTGTGAGCGCAACGTGCGTGCGCGTGCCGGTGCTGACGGGGCACTCCGAGGCGGTCAACGTGCAGACGCGCGAGCCCCTCTCCCCCGAGCGGGCACGTGAGCTACTCGCGGCCGCGACGGGCGTGAGCGTGCTCGACGATCCCAGCGCAGCGGTGTATCCGCTCGCGATCGACGCCGCCGGCCAGGACGACGTGTTCGTCGGGCGGATCCGCCGCGATCCCGGCCACGAGCGCGCGCTGGACATGTGGATCGTCGCCGACAATCTGCGCAAGGGCGCTGCTTTGAACGCAGTGCAGCTGGCTGAGTTGCTCCACGAGCGCAACTTGATCGCCGCCCAGGGGGCCCGCTCGGCCGCGTAGAAGGAGTCGCGCGAGATCGCTCGAAGTGTGGAGCGATGATCTCCTCGGAGGTGCAGCGCACATTGGTCAAGTCCCCGCCCGAGCTGTGGGCGGAGCTGAGTGACCCGGCTGCCCTGGCACGCCACCTCAGCGAGCTCGGTGAGATCCGCATCACCCGCGTCGAGCCGGAGAAGTTGGTGGAATGGGAGGCCACTGACACCTCCGGCAAGGTGCTGCTCAAGCAATCGGGTTGGGGAACCAAAGTCACGCTGACCGTCGCCCGCGAGGTCGCCACCTCGGAGCTGCCGGCTGACCCGGAGCCGGTGATCGCGGATGAGCTTGTCCCATCAGAGCCGGCGCCGGTGGCTGTGGAGGAGCCGGAGCCCGAAGCCATCGTCGCGGAGCCCCTCCCCGCGGAGCTGATCGTCGAGTCGCTGCCTGAGCCGAAGCCACGTCGCGGATTCTTCGCCCGCCTCTTCGGCCGGCGCAAAGAAGAGCAGACGCTGCCCCAGCCCCAAGTTGATCCGGAGACGGTGCTCGAGCCAGAGTCCCCAGAGGCGATGGAGGACGAGACTCCGCCACAGGATGCACCGGCAGACGAAATCCCGGACATCGCTGCGGAACTGAAGGCAGCCGAGGAGGTCGCCGCAGACGAAGTGACAGCGGTGCTCACCGCCGTGCTCGACCGCCTCGGCGCCGCGCACCACCGGCCGTTCTCGAGAGCCTGAGCCAGGCCCAAGAACCGCCCGGCGCGAGCCCCCGGATAAGATCCCGCGCCGGATGGCCTCGAACTCCCACGACCGGCAGACCGACGCTGCGCTGCTCGCGGCATCGCGCAGCGGCCACCGCAAACCGCCACGCCAGAAGGCGCCGGAGACCTACGAGGAGAAGCTCGAGCAGCTGCAGGAGTTGCGTGAGGCAGCGATCCACTCATCGCCGGAGGCGGAGGAGAAGCAGCACGCGCGCGGCAAGTACACGGCGCGCGAGCGCGTGGAAAAGCTGCTCGACCCGGGCTCCTTCCAGGAGCTGGACACCTTCGTACGCCACCGCACGTACGACTTCGACATGCAGAAGAACCGGCCCTGGGGCGATGCGGTGGTCACCGGCCACGGCACGATCGACGGCCGCACCGTGTGCGTCTTCAGCCAGGACTTCACCGTCTTCGGTGGCTCGCTTGGAGAGGTGATGGGCGAGAAGATGTGCAAGATCATGGACCTGGCCGCGAAGATCGGCTGTCCCGTGATCGGCATCAACGACTCCGGCGGCGCGCGCATCCAGGAGGGCGTCGTCTCGCTCGGCTCCTACGGCGACGTGTTCCTGCGCAACGTGCGCTCTTCCGGCGTGATCCCGCAGATCAGTCTTGTGATGGGCCCCTGCGCCGGCGGCGCCGTGTACTCGCCGGCGATCACCGACTTCATCTTCATGGTCAAGGAGACCTCGCACATGTTCATCACCGGCCCCGACGTGATCAAGACGGTCACCGGTGAGGAAGTCGGCTTCGAGGAGCTGGGGGGGGCGATGTCGCACAACACGAAGTCGGGCGTCGCGCAGTTCGCCTCCGAGGACGAGGACGCCTGTCTCGAGGACTGCCGCTACCTGCTGAGCTTCCTGCCGCAGAACAACCTCCAGCAGACGCCCCGCGTACAGCCGTCAGACGACCCGCAAAGGATGGACCCCGAGCTCGACACGGTCGTCCCCGACAACCCGAACAAGCCCTACGACATGCGCGACGTCGTGAAGCTGATCGTCGACGAGGAGGAGTTCTTCGAGGTGCACGAGCACCACGCGAAGAACATCATCTGCGGGTTCTCGCGCCTGGACGGACACGCCGTCGGGATCGTCGGCAACCAGCCCGCCCAGCTCGCCGGCGTGCTCGATATCGACGCCTCCGCGAAGGCCGCGCGCTTTGTGCGCACGTGCGACGCGTTCAACATCCCGCTGCTCACGTTCTGCGACGTGCCCGGATTCCTCCCGGGGACCGCACAGGAGTGGGGCGGCATCATCCGCCACGGCGCGAAGCTGCTGTACGCGTTCGCCGAGGCGACGGTGCCGAAGGTCACGATCATCACGCGCAAGGCCTACGGTGGCGCCTACGACGTGATGTCCTCGAAGCACCTCGGAGCGGACTTCAACTTCGCCTGGCCGACGGCCGAGGTCGCGGTGATGGGCCCGGAGGGCGCCGTCAACATCATCTACCGTCGCGACCTCGCGCAGAGCCCGACTCCGGACGAGCGCCGCCAGAAGCTGATGGACGACTACAAGGCGCGCTTTGCCAATCCCTACACGGCGGCCGAGCGGGGATACATCGATGACGTGCTCATCCCCCACGAGACGCGCCCGCGACTGATCGCCGCCCTTGAGACACTGCGCTCCAAGCGCGAGCCGGGGCCAAAGCGCAAGCACGGCAACATTCCGCTGTGAGGTCAGCCTCTCCCGAGCAGGCCGCGGCGATCGCGGCGGCGATCGAGCAGTTCGTGCGTGCGACAGTGCCGCCGGCGATCCCTGAGGACGAGCGCCCCGATCCCTGGATTCGCGCAGCTATCCTCGAAGGGGTCACGCGCGATCCAGAGCTCACGTTTCCGGCGTCTGGATAAATACCTGAAAGCCGCTAGGCTTTAGGGCAATCTTTAGATAGTCCAGCTTCCCGCCGTACAACTCGCCCCGGACCAGGAACCCGCAGGAGGTCGCACAGAGATGGAGTCAGCTTCAGCCCCCGCCCAGGACTCGGCCCCCGCCCCGCGCGGCACGCTCGCAGACCCCGAGATCCTGCAGAACGTGCCAGGGCACGTGATCCCGATCATCGAGCGGGAGTTCGACGACTTCAAGACGGAGGCCGGCAAGTTCCTGCAGGGCGAGATGCCTGAGGACGAGTTCATCAAGTTCCGGCTCAAGCAGGGCGTCTACGGCCAGCGCCAGCCCGACGTGAACATGGTCCGCGTGAAGCTCCCCTTCGGCGGCGTCACACCGGAGCAGATGGATTCCTTCGCGGACGTCGTCGAAAAGCATGCGCCGCTGAACAAGGGGCACATCACCACCCGCCAGAACGTGCAGATACACCACATTCCGCTGGCGCAGATGGAGCCGGCGATCCGCGAGCTGAGCGAGTCGGGCCTGTCCAGCCGCGAGGGCTGCGGCAACACCGTGAGAAACGTGACCGGAGACCCGTGGGCGGGTGTCGCGAAGGACGAGCTGTTCGACATGACACCGTACGCCGGCGCCTACGTGCGCTACTTCGTGCGCCACCCGACGACGCAGGCGATGCCGCGCAAGATCAAGACGGCGTTCGACGGCTCCCCGCGCGACCGCGCGATCTCAGGCATCCACGACATTGCCTTCCGCGCGCGCACCAAGGAGATCGAGGGCCGCGGAACCGTCCGCGGCGCCGAGATGCTCGTCGGCGGCGGCACCTCGATCATGCCGCGCGTGGCGCCGGCACTGTACGAGTTCGTCGAGCTCGACAACGGCGAGTACCTGAAGCTCGCCGAGGCGGTGTTCCGGATCTTCGACCGCCAGGACTGGCTGCGCCAGAACAGGGCGCGCGCGCGGATCAAGGTGTTCGTCGACAAGTTCGGGATCGACGAGCTGCGCAACCAGGTCGAGGAGGAGTGCAAGGGCGACTGGGTCGCCGAACGCGACTTCTCGATCGAGGATCGCCTGTTCCTCGACGACGAGCGCGAGGGCGCACCCGCGCCGCGGGAGCAGTACGGCAGCCCGAACGGCGATATGACCGAGTTCGAACGCTTCCGCAGCGCGAACGTGCGCGAGCAGAAGCAGGACGGCTTCGTCACCGTCGAGGCGAAAGTCCTGCGCGGCGATCTCACGCCGGAGCAGTTCCGGGGCCTGGCGGCGGCGATGCGCGAGTACGCCGGCGGCTACGCGCGGACGACTGTCCAGCAGAACTTCGTGCTGCGCTGGGTGCGCGAGGAGAGCGTCTATGACCTCTGGCGCGCGCTGTCGGAGCTCGGACTCGGCGAGGCGGGCTCGCGCGAGATCACCGACGTGGTCTCGTGCCCCGGGACCGATTCGTGCAAGCTCGGGATTACGAGCTCAATGGGACTGAACCAGGCGGTGCAGGAGCGGATCGTGGCAATGAACATCACCGACGGGGTCACGCGCAAGCTGAACGTGAAGATCTCGGGCTGCCCGAACGGCTGCGGCCAGCACCACGTCGCGTCGATCGGCTTCACCGGCGCGTCGATCAAAGTCGGCGAGCACACGATTCCCGCCTACATCCCCCACGTGGGCGGCGTGTTCGAAGGCGGCGAGGTCAAGTTCGGCACGCGCCTGAAGCTGAGACTGCCATCCAAGCGGGTCCCCGACGCAATCGAGCGCTGGATCGGCCACTACGAAGCAAACCGCAAGGACGGCGAGGAGGAGTGGAACGACTTCGCCGAGCGCGTCGGCACCGCCGAGCTCGAGGCGCTCGTCAAGGACCTGTCGATGCCCGTCGACTTCGGGCTGGAGACGATGAGCCAATTCATCGACTGGAACAGGGACGTACCCTTTGAAGTGATTCGCGGCGAGGGCGAGTGTGCGGTATAGCTGTCAAGGACTGACGCGAACTGGACGACGAAGAACAAATGCCCATACGAGACAGCCAAATCACAGAGATCGACCCGGCGTTGAGCCTGACCCACACGCTGCGCGAGGCCGCGCGCCACGGCGAGCGCGCCGTGCTGCTGTGCTCCTTCCAAAAGGAGGAGTCGGTCCTGATCGACGAGCTGTTGCGACTGGACCAAGAGGGAACCGAAGCCGCGGTGAGAATCGTGACGATCGACACCGGCGTCCTCTTCCCCGAGACCTTGCAGACCTGGCGGCAGTTCGAGGAGCGCTTCGGCGTGAGGATCGAGGTGCGAGACGCGAGCAGCCAAGGGGAGCCGTGGAGCGGCCCGGAGCACTGCTGCTCGGTCGCGAAGGTCGCCGCCCTGGAAAGCTCGCTCGCCGGCGCCGAGGGCTGGATTACCGGTATCCGCCGCGAGCAGGGCCCGACGCGCGCGCAGACGGAGCTGATCGAACGCGACGAGGGCCGCGGCCTGTGGAAGTACAACCCGCTCGCGCACTGGACCGACAAGGACCTGTGGCGGCGGATCCACGAGCGCGACCTGCCGTACAACCCCTTGCACGACCAGGGCTATGAGTCGATCGGCTGCGCGCCGTGCACGCAGCCCGGCTCCGGACGCGAGGGCCGCTGGGCAGGGACCGAGAAGACGGAGTGCGGCCTGCACGTCATAGAGCCCGCCGTCAACTAGCCCGATGAGCGTCACATACGTTCGATGCGGCAGGATTTGAGATGAGCGTGACCGCCCGTCCACAGCTCAGCCACCTGCGCGCGCTGGAGTCGGAGGCGATCCACGTGATGCGCGAGGTCGCCGCAGAATTGGAGAAACCGGTGTTGCTGTTCAGCGGCGGCAAGGACTCGATCGTGCTGTTGCGGCTGGCGGAGAAGGCGTTCCGCCCGGCGCCGTTCCCGTTCCCCTTGATGCACGTCGACACCGAGCACAACTTCCCCGAGGTGATCGAGTTCCGCGACCGGCGCGTCGCCGAGCTGGGCGAGCGGCTGATCGTGGCGAGCGTGCAGGACTCGATCGACAGCGGCCGCGCGGTCGAGGAGACGGGGCCGCGGGCCTCGCGCAACCGGTTGCAGACCGTGACGCTGCTCGACGCGCTGGCCGAGCACGGCTTCGACGCGGCCTTCGGCGGCGCGCGCCGCGATGAGGAGCGCGCCAGGGCGAAGGAGCGGATGTTCTCGTTCCGCGACGACTTCGGGCAATGGGACCCGAAGAACCAGCGCCCGGAGCTGTGGAATCTGTACAACGGGCGGATCAAGCAGGGCGAGAACGTGAGGGTCTTCCCCCTGTCGAACTGGACCGAGCTGGACGTGTGGGAGTACATCGACCAGGAGGGCCTCGAGGTTCCTTCGATCTACTTCGCGCACGAGCGCGAGGTGTTCGGGCGCGACGGGATGCTGTACGCGTGGCGCGAAGGTGCCGAGCTGATCGAGGGCGAGCAGATCACGCGCGAGACGGTGCGCTACCGCACGGTCGGCGACATGACCTGCACGGGGGGAGTGCGCTCGCACGCGGCCACGCTGGAGGAGGTCGTCACCGAGATCGCCGCAACGCGGATCACCGAGCGCGGCGAGACGCGGGCCGATGACCGGGTGACGGAGGCCGCGATGGAGGACCGCAAGAAGGCCGGGTACTTCTAGATGACCCTCGACCTACTCCGGTTCACGACCGCGGGCTCCGTCGACGACGGCAAGAGCACGCTGATCGGCCGGCTCTTGTACGACACCAAGCAGGTGTTCGAGGACCAGCTCGAGCACGTCGAAGCGGCGAGTGAGCGACGCGGCGGCGAGGGCTCGCTGGACCTGGCGCTGCTGACCGACGGGCTCAGAGCCGAGCGCGAGCAGGGGATCACGATCGACGTCGCCTACCGTTACTTCGCGACCCCGAAGCGACGCTTCATCATCGCCGACTGCCCCGGGCATCGACAGTACACACGCAACATGGTCACGGGCGCCTCGACCGCGGATGTCGCGGTGATCCTGCTCGACGCACGCAAAGGGGTGCTGGAGCAGTCAAAGCGTCACGCGTTCATCAGCGCGCTGCTCGGTATCCCCAAGCTCGTCGTTGCGGTCAACAAGATGGACCTCGTCGGGTACTCCCAGGAGCGCTTCGAAGAAGTCGTGGCGGAGTTCGAGGGCTTTGCATCCAACCTGCGCGAGGGCGGGCGAAGGGCGGGCGATCAGTACGAGATCATCTACATGCCGATCTCGGCGCTCAACGGCGATAACGTTGTGGAGCGCTCCGAGCGGATGGCGTGGTACGACGGCCCAGTGATGCTGGAGCTGTTAGAGCAGGTCGAGGTCGCCTACGACCATCCTTACGACAGGGCCGCGCGCTTCCCCGTACAGTGGGTGATCCGCCCGAGCGCGACCTCGAGCAACGGCGACGGCGCGACGATGGGCGACTACCGCGGCTACGCCGGCCAGCTGGCGAGCGGTGCGCTGAGAAAGGGCGAGGAGGTGACGGTGCTGCCGAGCGGCCGCACGACGAAGATCGCCGCGATCGACACGTTCGACGGCGAGCTCGACGAGGCGATGGCGCCGATGTCGCTGACATTGCGGTTGGAGGACGAGCTCGACGTCTCCCGCGGCGAGACGATCTGTCGCCCGGAGGAGGCGCCGACGGTCGCGCGCGAGCTGGAGGCCGACGTCTGCTGGATGGCCGAGCGGCCGTTGCGGCCAGGAGGCCGCTACGTGATCAAGCACACCACGCGCAACGCCACGGCGGTCGTGGACGCGATCACTGACCACGTCGACGTGGACACCCTGGAGCGCGCCGCCCCGCCGGCAGAGCTGGGCCTGAACGACATCGGCCGCGTGCGCCTGCGCACGAGCGCCCCGCTCGTGTTCGACCCCTATGCGAGCAACCGCAGGACGGGCAGCTTCATCCTGATCGATGAGGCGAGCAACGAGACCGTCGGCGCAGGGATGATCGCGGCGCCGACCTGATCGATGCGCCGCCTCATTAACTAAGCTACCCGCCCGATGTTCTCGAAGGTACTGATCGCCAACCGCGGCGAGATCGCAGTCCGCATCGTGCGCGCGCTCGATGAGCTGGGCGTGGCCAGCGTCGCCGTCTATTCCGAGCTCGACCGCGACGCGCTGCACGCGAAACGGGCCGACGAGGCCTACAACCTTGGCGAGGGGCCGGCGGCGGAGAACTACCTGAGCATCGAGAAGATCCTCGACGTCGCCAAGCGCTCGGGCGCGGAGGCGATCCACCCCGGCTACGGTTTCCTCGCAGAGAACGCCCCTTTCGCGCAGGCCTGTGAGGACGCCGGGGTCGTGTTCATCGGGCCACCCGCCAGCGCGATCGAGGCGATGGGCTCGAAGACGAAGGCTCGCGAGCTGATGCAGGCCGCTGGTGTCCCGATCGTGCCGGGAACCACCGAGGCGGTCGCCACCGTGGCGGACGCGATGCGGATCGCCAAGGATGAGATCGGCTTTCCGGTCGCGGTCAAGGCGGCGGGCGGCGGCGGCGGCAAGGGCTTCCGTGTGGCCTTGACCGAGGACGAGCTCGAGGGCGCGTTCGAGGGCTCGAGCCGCGAAGGCGAGAAGTTCTTCTCCGACGGGACCGTCTACCTGGAGCGCTACCTGCACGACCCCCGTCACGTCGAGGTCCAGGTTTTGGCGGACCGCCACGGCAACGTGATCCACCTCGGCGAGCGCGACTGCTCGATCCAGCGCCGCCATCAGAAGGTGATCGAGGAGTCCCCCGCGCCCGAGTGGGTGGTCACGCCGGAGATCCGCGAGCGCATCGGCAAGATCGGCGTCGACGCGGCCAAGGCCGTCGACTACGTCGGCGCCGGCACGATCGAGGGGCTGTTCTCGGTCGGCGAGGGCGGCGGCGAGCCGGAGTACTTCTTCCTCGAGATGAACACGCGCGTGCAGGTCGAGCACTGCGTGACCGAGATGACGACCGGGATCGACATCGTCAAGGAGGGCATCAAAGCCGCCGCGGGCGAGGAGCTGTCCTACGCGCAGGAGGACATCGAGCTGCGCGGGCATGCGATCGAGTGCCGGATCAACGCCGAGGACGCCTCGAAGAACTTCGCCCCGGCGCCGGGGAAGATCGGCGCCTACCTCGAGCCGAGCGGTCCCGGCGTGCGCGTCGATTCGGGTGTCGGCGCGGGAGGCGAAGTTTCGCCGATGTACGACCCGATGGTGGCAAAGCTGATCGTCTGGGACGCGGACCGCGAGCAGGCCACGCAGCGGATGCTGCGCGCGCTGGACGAATATGAGATCGAGGGCCTGAAGACGCTGATCCCTTTTCACAAGGCGCTGCTGGCGACCGAGAACTGGGCCAAAGGCGAGACCTGCAAAGACCTGCTCGAGGACAAAGCCTGGTTGAAAACACTCGCCTTCCCCGCGCCACAGCCTCCGGGAGAGGACGAGGAGCAGAAGGTCGAGCAGAGCTACGAGGTCGAGGTCTCGGGACAGCGCTTTGACGTGCGCGTCGTCGGTCCCCCGTTCGCAGGTGGCGATGGTGGCGGTGGCGCGACCGGCTCCGCGCCAGGCGGTCGGGCGGCGCCGAAGCGCAAGCAGCGCGAGAGCTCCAGTGGGGGCGGGCCGGACACTCTCCCTTCTCCCTTACAGGGGAACATGTGGAAGGTGCTCGTCAAGCAGGGCGACGCCGTCGAGGAGGGTCAACTGCTGTGCATCATCGAGGCGATGAAGATGGAGAACGAGATCACCGCGCACAAGGCTGGCACGATCGCCGAGCTACCGATCACCGAGGGCGCCCCGATCGCCGCGGGCGCCCCGATCGCGACGATCAAGTCGCCTGAGTAAGCGCGGCGGCGTTCTCCTCCAGAACAGCGAGAGAGCGCACGGAGTCCAGCACCGGGCCGTGACCGGGGACGACATGCTCGGCTTCGGCGACGAGCGGACGCAGGCGCTCCAGGGTGGCAAGGTAGGCGTCGCGATCGCCACTGTCGTTCAGCGTCGGGGGCTCGGCCGTTGAGAGGTAGTCGCCGGCCACGAGCACGCGCGCCCAGGGAACCCAGATCGCCATCCCATCGACCGTGTGACCCTCGGCGGGGTGCAGCTCCAGCTCGTGATCGCCGATCCCGCAGCGCCCAGGCACGGGTAGCGCCTGGACCGAGCCGAGCGCGAGCGGACGGGGACGTTCGATCAACAGGTCCCGGTCGAACTCACGAAGATCGCGCTGGGCTTCGCCCGGCGATGCCCGCAGGCGCTCGGCGGTGCTCTCGGCGCAGCCGAGCGCGATTCCAGGAAAGGCGAGCCGCCCGAGCAGGTGGTCCCAGTCGCCGTGTGTGGCCAGCAGACCGCTGGGCTCGGGGAAATGGGCCTGCGCGAGCAGCGCTGGCAACGTTTCGAGCTCGTCGGGGAGCACGGGCGAGTCGATCACGAAGGTCTCCCCCTCGCCCTCGACCGGCCCGCGGACGATCACGCAATTGACCTGCAGAACCGCGCTGGTGGCAACGAGCACATCGGCGTGCAGGGCTACGGCCCGCACGGATCAGGTGATGCCGAGCAGCTTGGCGGCCTCTTTGAGGTTGTGCACTTCGGCCGTCGGCTTTTTCTGGGAGGAGTCGAGCGTCTCCTTGTTGCGGTTGACCCAGATCACGGGCACCCGCTGTTTGACGCACGGCGCGACGTCGTGATAGTGACTGGCGGCGACGTGAACCCAGCCACGCTTACCGCCCATTCGTCTCGCGCACTCGGTGAAGTGGGCGAGTTCGGGCTTGTAGGAGCGAACCTGCTGAGCTGTCACGACGAGGTCGAAGTCGGTCGGGATGTGACGGCGGGTCTGGCCGAGCAGCTTGTCGTCGATGTTCGAGAGCAGACCGAGCTTGTACTTCTTGGCCAGCTTGGTTAGCTGGATGTTGGTCTCCTTGAAGGGCTTCCAGCGCTGCACCGAGTCGGGCAGGAATCCCGAGCGCGAGGGCTCGAGCTTCCACTCCATGCGTTTGGCGACCTCGATCGCGGTGCGGCGCAGCACCTCCGCGTAGAGCTCGTAGGAGCCGCCCTCGATTTCGCGCGAGATCTCGTGAAAGAGTGGGATCAGTACGGCACGGTCGATCTCGAAGCCGTCGCGCTCGGCCTCCTTGGCGAAGGCTTCGTAGATTCCGGTCTCCCAGTCGATCAGCGTGCCGTAGACGTCGAAAGTGACGAAGGTGACGTTCTTTGGAATCGGCATCGGCTCGGCATTATGCCCTGCGCACCCCTCTGCGCGCGGTCAGGGTGGGTGGGAACCAATTTTCGCTAGAGTCCCGCGCCGCAATGGACCTGCTCGAGTACCAAGGCAAGCAGCTGTTTGCCCGCCACGGCCTACCGGTCTCCGACGGCAAGGCCGTGACAACGGTCGAGGACGCCGTTGCCGCGGCGAACGAGGTCGGCTACCCGGTGGTCGTGAAGGCGCAGGTACTGATCGGCGGGCGCGGCAAGGCGGGCGGTGTGAAGCTCGCCGCGGACGAAGCCGAGGCTCGCGAGCATGCGACGAACATCCTCGGGATGGACATCCACGGCCACACCGTGCGGACCCTGTGGATCGAGCACGCATCTGACATCGCCACCGAGTACTACGCCTCGGTGCTGCTCGACCGCTCCGCCAAGCAGCCACTGGTGATGTTCAGCATCGAGGGCGGCGTGGACATCGAAGAGGTCGCCGAGAACACCCCAGAGAAGCTGATCCGCCACCACGTCGACGCACTGGATGGCCTCTCCCGCGAGGAGGCCGTGCAGATCGCCACCGATGGCAAGGCCGACGCCGACGTGATCGAGGGCGTCGCCGACGCGCTCGTGGCGCTGTATGAGGTGTGGCTGGACGAGGACGCGACGCTTGCGGAGATCAACCCTCTGATCGTCACGCCGGAGCGGGAAGTCAAGGCGCTTGACTCAAAGGTGTCGCTTGACGACAACGCGCTGTACCGCCACCCCGAGAACCAGGAGCTGGCCGACAAGGAGAACGAAGATCCGATCGAGCGCCGCGCGAAGGAGCAGGGCGTGCAGTACGTCAAGCTCGACGGCGACATCGGCATCCTCGGCAACGGTGCCGGGTTGGTGATGTCGACGCTCGATGTCGTCGCCCAGGCGGGGGGCCAGCCGGCGAACTTCCTCGACGCCGGCGGTGGCTCGGACGCAGCGAAGATCAAGCAGGCGGTCGAGCTGATCCTCGCAAACGACGCGGTCAAGGCGGTCTTGTTCAACATCTTTGGAGGCATAACCCGCTGCGACGAGGTCGCGAAAGGCCTAATCGCGGCGTTTGACGAGATCAAACCAACCGTTCCGTTTGTCGTCAGGTTGGACGGCACGAACGACGTGGCCGGCCGCCAGCTGCTGCAGGAGGCTGCGCTACCGAACGTGCACGCGGCGAGGACGATGAACGAGGCGGCCGAGAAGGTCGTTGCGCTCGCGGGAGGGCAACGCTGATGTCAGTGCTCGTCGACAAGAACACGCGCTTGGCGGTCGCTGGGATCACCGGCCGGGAGGGCTCGTTCCACACGCTCAACAACAAGCGCTACGGCACGAACGTGGTCGGCGGCGTGACGCCGGGCAAGGGTGGCCAGGACGTCGAGGGCATCCCCGTGTTCAACTCCTGGGCCGAGGCCGCCGAGAGCGCCCAGCCGAACACCGCGATGATCTTCGTGCCCCCGCGCTTCGCCGCCGATTCGATCCTCGAGGCCGCTGCGGCGGGCGTCGAGCTGGTGATTGCGATCACCGAGGGCATCCCCGCCCACGACGAGCTCAGGGTCTACAACACGCTCAAGCGCGATTATCCGGGCACGCGTCTGATCGGCCCGAACTGCCCGGGGATTCTCTCCCCCGGCAAGGCGAACGTCGGGATCATCCCGGCGAGCTTCTTCAAGGAGGGCAACGTCGGCGTCGTCTCGCGCTCGGGCACGCTGACCTACCAGATCGGCAACGAGATCGCCCAGGCCGGCTTCGGCTGCAGCTCGATCGTCGGGATCGGCGGCGACCCGGTGCCGGGAAGCTCATTCGTAGACGTGATCGAGCTGTTCGAGGCCGACGAGCAGACCGAGCTGATCGTGCTCTCCGGCGAGATCGGCGGCTCAGCCGAGGAGGAGGCCGCCGACTACATCGCCAAGGACGTGTCAAAGCCAGTCGTGGCCTACATCGCCGGCTTCACCGCCCCGGCGGGCAAGCAGATGGGTCACGCCGGTGCGATCGTCTCAGGCTCCGCCGGCACCGCTGCCGCGAAGGCGCAGGCGCTGGAGGCGAGGGGCGTGCGTGTCGGTCGCACTCCCACCGAGGTAGCGGAGATCGCGGTCACGCAGCTACGCTAGAGCGGTGGATCAGGAGGTCTCGAAGACGCTGGGCGAGCTGGAGCGCAAGCTGCAGGAGCTGGAGCGCACCCTGACCTCGATCGACCGCGGTGATCGGATCGTCGGAGAGGTCCCAATCAGCGCCGAGCACAGTCCTGCTGATCGCAGTCCCCCAGCCCCCCCTCCCTCCCCCGCTGAGCGATCTCCGCTCGGTCGACTGATCGATGAAGCGGTTCAGCCAGTTGCGCGCGTCGCGCCGGCGCCACGCCCGCAAGCCCAGCAGTCCCCGCGAGTCTCACAGCCCGCGCAACCAGCACAGCCCGAGCAACCACCGAGGTCTCCTCGCCCTCCCGAGACAAAGACGCCGAGCGCCGATCAGCTACTGCGCTTCCGCGATCGGCTCGAGCGGAGCGCGAAGGAGCTGACCCAGGAATATGACGAGCTGCTCGGGCGCCTAGACTACACCGCCGTGACAAGCAAACTTGTGGGCCCAACGATCTCATTCGCGCGCGGAGCGCCATCGCTCGACATCGTCGACGTGGCCGGTCTGAGCGATGCGGCGGTCCGCGCGTTCGCGAGCGATCCGGCGGGTACCACTGCCTACGGCACCTCGGTCGGCTACCCGCGGTTGCGGGCGTGGATCGCCGATCGCCACCAGGTGGAGCCAGAGCGCGTGCTCGTTACCAACGGCTCGATGCAGGCGGATGCGTTCCTGTTCGAGCAGCTTGTGGGAGCAGGCGACGAGGTGATCGTGGAGCGCCCGACGTATGACCGCACACTGCTGTCGCTGCGCGAGCGCGGCGCACGGCTGCACGCGGTGCAGCTCGAGCACGACGGGATCGACACGGATGCACTGGCCGAGTTGCTGCGCGGACCGGATGCAGTGCAGCCGCAGCTGGCCCACATCATCCCCAACTTCCAGAACCCCGCCGGCTACACGCTCTCGCCGGCCAAGCGTGAGGCACTGCTCGCGCTGGCTGCAAAGCACAACTTCTGGGTGTTCGAGGACGATCCCTACGTCGACCTGCGCTTCAGCGGCGAGACGCTGCCGAGCATGCTCTCGATGGATCCCAAGCACGTGGTCTACGCCTCGTCGTTCTCGAAGACCGTCTGTCCGGGGATCCGCGTGGGCTACCTGGTCGGCCCGGCCGAGCTGATCTCGGCGATCGCGAAACTCGCGACGAACACGTACATCTCACCGAGCATGGTGGCGCAGTCGATCGTCTACGAGTTCTGCGCCTCGGGCGCAATCGACAGCTCGATCGAGACGGTCAGGACCGCGCTGGCAAAGCGCGCACTGACGCTGGATGTAGCGTTGCGGCGCGAGCTGCCCGAGGCCGAGTTCGTGCGGCCGGAAGGCGGCTACTTCATGTGGGTGACGCTTCCCGCGGGCACCGACGTGAATGCTCTGCACAAGGCCGCTTCAGAGCAGGGAGTGGCGTTTGTGAAGGGCACCGACTTCGTAATCGAGGGCGGCGAGAACACCCTGCGATTGGCCTACTCCGGGGTCACGGAGGAGCAGATCGACGAGGGCGTGGCGCGCCTCGCCCAGGCGTACCGCTCGCTTTGAGATCGCGTCTAGCGCCCGTACCTCTGCCCTAGGACGAGCTGCTCTGGCAAGGCCGTACGCGCGGGGGGCGATGGGTCAGCGATCACCGAGACGGTCTCGGCGACGCTCGGGGTGATCGTGCAGGTGTGACCGTCGGAGGTCTCGAGCATCACCTGCTCGTCGTCGTGAACGGCCAGCGTGCCCTCCAAGCCAGGCTCCAGGCCAGAGGCCTTGAGATAGTGCAGCAGATCCTCGGCCTCGTTCTCAAAACGGAGGATACGCACTGAGGCGCCGACAACAACGTCGGCCAACGGTACGCCCGAGAGGCGCGCGCCGGCGACGATCGGGTGGCCGTGGGGGCAGGTCTTGGCGTCGCCGATCGCCGCGAGCATGCGCTCCTCGAGCACCGGAGACATCGCATGCTCCAAGCGCTCGGCCTCCTCGTGGACCTCGTCCCAGGGCACGCCGAGAACATCGGTGAGAAAGCGCTCGATCAAACGGTGGCGGCGGACGATGCCCTCGGCGTGCTCAGCGCCTGAATCGGTGAAGACGATCGCACGATCGGCGCCGCGGGTGATATAGCCGTCGCGCTCCAAGCGGCCGACCATCTCGTGGACGGTAGGCGCCGAGAGCTGCATCGCGCGCGCGACGTTCGCGCCGGTCATCGGCAGACCGGCCTCCTGCAGCCAGAAGAGGATCTGCAGATACTCCTCCTCGGCAACGGTCGCCGTGGTGGTGCCCTCATCGCTCACGCCCATGATGCTAGACGACACTTAGCTGGCGAGCTGGTCAAACGCGCACTCGGTGGGCGGCTTGTCATCGCGCCAACGGCGCAGCTTGGCCCCGTGGCGGATGCGCCCGGCGGAGACGTGGTCGAAGTCGATCTCGATAACCAGCTCGGGGCGCAGACCGACCCACTCGAGGTCCTTGCCCGAGCTCCAGCGGCTGGGGTCGGCCGAGCCGCGCTCTCCCGACTCATACGGGGCGAAGAAGCTCACCAAACGCCGCTTCTCGGAGGTGGACAAGCCGGAGCAGTGTCCGACGACGCGCAGCTCTGGACCGTCGTATAGACCGAGGATCAGCGCGCCGACAGTGTCGGGCTCCTTGCCGGGACGCCAGCCGACAAGCACGACATCGATCGTCCGCACGCGCTTGACCTTGAACGTGCCCTTGCGCTCGCCGGGACGGTAGGACGCAGAGAGCTCCTTGGCGATCGCCCCCTCGGCGTGCTCGAGCCAATGCTGAGCCTCCCGCTCAGTCGCGACCGTCTCCATCAGCTCGACCGGCGCGCCGGCGAACATCCCGTCCATGAGCAGATTCTCGAGCGCGGCGCGGCGCTCGGACAGGGGCTGCTCCAGCAGCGACTCGTCCCCTCGGGCAAGCAGGTCGAAGACCACATAGACGGCGGGGGTCTCGACTGACAGACGCTCGATGCGGGAGACAGCCGGGTGAATGCGCTGACCGAGCGCGTCGAAGTCCTCATGGCCGTCTCGCCCGCGAACGACGATCTCGCCGTCGAGCACGTAGCGCCCTGGCGGTAGCACCAGCTCCGGGAAGTAGCGCCCGAGTGGCTTAGCCGAGCGCGACTGCAAGAACACCTCCTCACCGTCGACGAACGCCAAGCAGCGGAACCCGTCGAGCTTGATCTCGTAGGAAAGGTCCTCGCCGACGGGCAGTGTCTTGCGCGAGAGGGCCAGCTGAGGTTTGACCGGAGGCTCCAACGGAAGGCTCACTCGTCCTCCTCGCTCTCGTCGCGCTTCGCGCGGCTTGGCTGGACGCGCATGGGCTCTCCGGGCATCTTCGGATAGTCGGGCGGGTAGGGCATGTCTCCCCGACCCTCGGCGAGGTCGCGCTCATACATCTCGAGCAGTGGCTCGAGCGAGTGGGCGATGTCGTCGATGGCAGCGTGGCGGTCGCCCGTCTCGGCGAACCTGGCGGGCATCGTCGTCACCGTGAAGTCCTCAGGCTGGGCCTGCTCGAGCTCCTCCCAGGCCAAGGGCGCGGACACGGGCGCCCCCGGCTTGGGGCGCACGCTGTAAGCGGAAGCGATCGTGCGGTCGCGTGCGTTCTGGTTGTAGTCGACGAAGATCCGCTCGCCGCGCTCCTCCTTCCACCAGTTGGTCGTCACCTGGCCCGGCAGGCGTCGCTCGAGCTCACGACCAAAAGCGATCGCTGCGTGGCGCATGTCGGTGAATGTCCAGCGTGGCTCTATGCGGACGTAGATGTGGACCCCCCGGCCGCCAGATGTCTTGGGGAACCCGACATACCCCAGCTCCTCTAGCAGCACCCGCGCCTGCGCGGCAACGCGGACGGCGTCAGCGAAATCGGTGCCCGGCTGCGGGTCCAGGTCGATGCGCAGCTCGTCGGGATGGTTGAGGTCCTCGCGGCGGACCGGCCACGGGTGAAAAGTGATCGTGCCCATCTGCGCGGCCCAGCCGACGACTGCTATCTCCGTCGGGCAGACCTCGTCAGCGGTGCGGCCCGAGGGAAACTCGATCGTCGCGGTCTGCACATACTCGGGCGCCCCACGCGGGATGCGCTTCTGAAAGAACGCGTCGCCGCCACCTTTCTCGCGTGTCGAGGGCACGATCCCCGAGTGCACCCCCTTCGGCCAGCGCTCGAGCGTCGTCGGCCGCCGCATCAGTGCCCGCATGATGCCGTCTGCGACGGCGAGGTAGTAGTCGACTAGGTCGAGCTTGGTGACGGCGCGGGAGCGCTCGGTCGGCGGGAAGATCACGCGATCGGCGTTGGACACGCGCAGATCGCGCCCGTCTACATCGAGAACGACGTGCTCCTTGTTAGCCGCCATGACTCCAAAGGATGCCTTATCGAGGCCGTGACGCGGATATGGCATGAGGATCTCAAGGGGCGTGCGGCCGGCGAGTACCGCGCGAATACGCCAAGCCGCGTGGTGGATCGTGTCGCCCTCTGACATCTCCTGTAAGGATGCCCGACATGGTGATCCCGCAAGCCGCTCTGATCGCGTCTGGGCCGTTTA
>Ga0302314_10008188_pt1 | contig 18655 bp, 16 predicted proteins | sample III_Palsa_N2_3_FD_200533 | JGI IMG/M metagenome (GOLD analysis project Ga0302314, IMG submission 200533) | Peat permafrost microbial communities from Stordalen Mire near Abisko, Sweden - III_Palsa_N2_3 | ecosystem: Environmental > Terrestrial > Soil > Palsa > Peat permafrost | place: Sweden...
CGGCGCACGGCGTGCAGCTGTATGTGAAGCGCGTCTTCATCATGGACAAGGCGGCCGAGCTGCTGCCGCCCTGGCTGCGCTTCATGCGCGGCCTGGTGGACAGCGCCGACCTGCCGCTGAACGTGTCGCGCGAGCTGCTGCAGAACAACCGCACGGTGGAGAAGATCCGCGCCGCGCTGGTGAAGCGCTCGCTCGACCTGCTCGAGGACCTGGCCGCCAACAAGCCGGAGGAATACGCCGAGTTCTGGAAAACCTTCGGCACGGTGCTGAAGGAAGGCGTGATCGAGGACGAGGGGCAGAAGGAGCGCATCGCCAAATTGCTGCGCTTCCAGTCCACCGCGGGCGACGCCACGACCTCGCTGGCCGACTACATCACCCGGATGAAGCCGGAACAGAAAGCCATTTACTTTCTCACCGCCGATACCCTCTCCGCGGCGCGCAACAGCCCGCACCTGGAAGGCTTCCGCGCCAAGGGCTACGAGGTGCTGCTGTTGACCGACCGGGTGGACGAATGGGTCACCAGCCATCTGCCGGAATTCGAGGGCAAGAAGCTGGAAAGCGTGGCCAGCGCCGCCGCCGACGTGGAATCGGTAATCGATACGCCGGAAAAGGCCGCGGAGGAATCGGCCTACAAGGACACGCTGGAACGGCTGCAGAAAGCGCTGGCCGGCAAGATCGCCTCCGCCAAGCTGTCCGCCCGCCTGACCGAGTCGCCCGCCTGCCTGGTTGCCGGCGAGCACGGCATCTCGCTGCGCATGGCGCGCATCCTCAAGCAGGCCGGTCAGGCCAACCCTTTCGGCACCCTGCCGATCCTGGAACTGAACGGCGGGCACCCGCTGGTGCAGCGGCTGAAGGATGCCGCCGACGAAAGCGCCTTCTCCGACCTCGCCCACCTGCTGCACGACCAGGCGGTGCTGGCCGAGGGCGGCCAGCTGGAAGACCCCGCGGCCTTCGTCAAGCAGATCAACAAGCTGATGCTGGAAGGCCTGGGCAGCAAACCGAAGATCCTGCTGGGTTGAGCGTAGCGCGCCACCCTGCTCTTTGAGCAGGGTGGCGCGCTACGAACAGTTGCCCGATTGGCCTGCCTGGGACTAGTGCGGATCCTGCTTGTCGGTCACGGTCTGGCCGGTCTTGGCGTCGAGTTCGACGAACCACTGCATCTTGTTGGGATCGCTGACCGAGGCTTGGTAGAGCAGGTGATCTTCGATCTTGTCCAGGGCAGCATGTTCCACCTGACCGCCAGGATGCAGGGCGAGGACGTCAGCGTTGAGCAGATTGAACGGCAGCAAGGCACCCGATGCCTGCAAGTGCCTGATCTCCGACACCGGTAGGTCTTCCTGGGCACTCCAGCTGGCGCAGCTGCTGAAGCCCAGCGATACAGCGATCAGGGTGGCGCATGCCAGCCATTGATGAGTTGATTGTTTCACGTGTTCTCCTTACCCGTTGGCGCCACTGACCTGGCGACTTCAGCAATGGAAGCTGCCCGGCCAGACGCGTTATTCAAAACCTGGATTACCAGCAGTGGTAATGACCGCAGTGACGCCCGCCGGCGGGAACCACGATGCAACCCGACATGAGCGTGGTCACCAGCAAAGTGGAACTGACGAGTGCGATCCGGATGAACTGTCGCATAAGCGCATCTCCTTATGTTTTAACGACCCTGGGCGCGAGCGGATGGAATCGCGCGCTCCTTGCCCTGCAGCACCTTAGCCTTCATTAGGCCAGGCAACAAGCCTAAAGTTCAGTCCCGAAGGCCGGCGGGCACCTGCCGTCGGCGCCCTGGTGGGCCAACTGCGCCGGGCCGCGACCGCTTGAGCGCCGGGCCGGAGCCCGGCTAAGCTCGCGCCCATGCCTACCACCGCCTACAACCGCATCTCCGGGCAAAGCCTGGAGCGCATCGCGGCGCTGAGCGACGGGGTCTTCGCCGTGGCGATGACCCTGCTGGTGCTGGACCTGCATGCACCGGCGGCCGAAGCGATCCACTCCGAAGGCGAGCTGTGGCAGAAACTGTTGCCGCTGCTGCCGCGCCTGCTGGCCTACCTGATGAGCTTTCTCACCCTCGGCATCTTCTGGGTGGGGCAGCAGACCCAGCTCAACCACTTCGAGCGCGCCGACCGCAACCTGGCCTGGATACACCTGGGCTTTCTCTTCGCCGTGACCCTGCTTCCCTTCACCACCGCGCTGCTGGCGGAATTCATCGAATACCGCAGCGCCCTGCTGCTGTACTGGCTGAACATCGTGCTGCTCGGAGCGATGCTGGTCGGCAGCTGGCTCTACGCCAGCCGCCACGGCGTGGTGAAGCAGGACGCGCCGCCGGATCTGAACCGGCTGATGCTGGGACGCGTGATCGTGGCGCAGTCGCTCTATGCCTTCGGCGCGGCGCTGTGCCTGTTCAGCACCTACCTGAGCATCGGCTTCATCGTACTGATCCAGCTGCACTACGCCATCGCGCCGCGCACCAGCCGACTGCTGCGCTACTGAGCCGCTTCGAAGCCCGCGCATCGGTCCGCTGCCGGCAGCTGCGGGATCAAGCGGCGGGAATCGGCAGCACCAGCCGATTGCTCCGCCCAGCTTCCGGTGAATCCCTTTGTACCGCCCTGCGTTTGCCGCCAAAATATTAGTTATGTTAGTTTGTTAATTACATTCACTAATACTGTCGCCCGCCTCCCCTGCCATGACCGGCCTCGAACTACGCCAGCGCACGCGGGCCTCCCGCGCGGGGCGCCCTTCCCGCGTCGATGCCAAGAGCATTGTCGACGCCGCCATCGACATCGGCCTGTCGCGCGTGACGCTCAAGCAGGTGGCCGAGCGGCTCGGCGTGACCGCGCCGGCGCTGTACCGGCACGTCCGCAATCGCGACGAGATCGTCAAGCTGGCGGCGATCGAACTGGCGCTCAACCGCACGCAGGCGGGCGGCAGCGGCGGCCAATGGCCGGACCTGGTGCGGGGCTGCGCCCACGGCATGGTCGAGCTGTTCGTCGCCGAGCCGCAGCTGATCTGCGAAGTCATGAACGGCACCCTGGGGCCGGACGGCGAAATGGACTTCGTCGAGCAATTCCTCGCCGCGATGGCCGGGCACGGCTTTGCTCCGGCCGAGAGCATCCGCATTCATCACGCGGTGGCGATGCTCGCCATCGGCGCGGCGGTGAGCGCCATCGCCATGAAATCCGGCTATGCCGGCGGCCTGTCGCATGAAGAGTCCGTGCGCAAGGCCCTGGCCCGGCGCTCCCGCAACGAGCTGCCGCTGATCCGCAGCGCGCTGCCCGCTTACCTGCACATCGATTCCGGGCAGTGGCGCGAATCGCTCGACACCCTGGTCGCCAGCATCGCCGCCCGGCGCGGCGAGCCAGCGCCGGGGAGCCGCACCCCCCAAAAAAGAAACACAAGAAACACACAAGTAGAACCACCAAAGAGGAGGAGTCAGCCATGACGTCGTTACTGATACACGCATCGCTGGGGCTGGTCACCGTCATCTTGTTTTTCCGCTTCAACGCCTACCTGTATAAGCCGGGCTGGACGGGATGGGGCATCTCCCTCACCGAGTCCCTGTACTACCTGCTTGCCGTGGGCTCGGTCTGCATCGGCTGGTATTTCAACATCAAGTACGTCTTCGCCTATCCGGCGGAAGCGGGCTGGATTCACTACACCAAGATGCTGTTCACCAACCCGGCCGCCGGCTCAGGCGCGCAGGACCTGCTCACCGCCAACGTCTTCCTGTTTCCGCTGTGGACCATCATCGACGGCCCGCGGCGCGGCATGAAACAGACCTGGATCTACTTCGTCATGAGTCTGTTCACCAGCTTCGGCTTCGCCATGGGGCTGTACCTGGCCGCGCAGGAGCGGCAGGTGCGCTGGCTCAAGTCGGGACAATAGGCCACAGCGGAGATCAAGCCATGAGCGATGCCACGGCAAGTGCCGCCCTGCGGCCCATACCCAAGGTGCCCGGCCTGCCGCTGCTCGGCAGCCTGCTGTCCCTGACGGGAAACCCAGTGCGGTTCTTTGTCGCGTGCTACCGCAAATTCGGCCCGGTCTGTGAAATCAGGATACTGAACCACCGCTACCTGCTGCTCGGCGGCGTCGAGGCCGCCAACCTGCTCGGCTCGCGCACCGGCAAGGACTGCCTGCGCTCGCGCCAGTTCTGGGAGGGCCTGCTCACCGAGTACGGCGCCAGCCGCGCCCTGGTCAGCGAGGATGGCGAATCGCACAAGGAATTGCGCGACATCATGCGCCGCGGCTACTCCAGGGAATCGATCCGGGGACGCTACGACGAGTTCGTGCGGATACTCGACGAGGTCTATGCGCGCGACTGGAAGCCGGGCGCGGCCGTGCCGGTGGTGCAGGCGATGCAGTACATGGCGGTGGGCACGCTGGGGCCGTTCCTGACCGGGGCCACGCCGGTCGAGTACATCCGCGACATCCGCATCGCCATCCTCTACATCCTCAATGTGCTGGTGACGCGCCAGCGGCCGCGCTTCTTCCTGTGGGCGCCGGAGTACCGGCGCGCCCGCGCGCGGGTGGTCGAGTTGGGCCACAAGATGATTGCCGCCGCGCAGCAGCGCGTCGGCACGCTCAGGGACGAGGAGAAGAACCTGATCGACGACATCATGGCCGCTCATGTGCGCGATCCGAAGGTGCTGCCGACCAACGACCTGATCGTCGCCGTCACCGGCCCTTACGTAGCCGGGCTCGACACCGTGGCCAATACCACTGCGGTGACCATCTACATGGTGCTCAAGCATACCGAGGTTCGCGCCCGCATCGAGAAAGAAGTGGACGCGCTGTTCGACGGCGGCACTATCGACGAGGACGGCCTGTTGAACCGGCTGCCGGCGCTCAATGGCGCGATCATGGAAAGCATGCGGCTGTACCCGATCGCGGTGGCGCAGATCCGCACCGTGGTGCAGGACTTCGAGTTCCAGGGCTACCCGATCCGCACCGGCGACATGCTCTACGTCAGCGCCGTGGTGCCGCATTTCATGGACGAATACTTTCCCGACGCCGAAAAATTCGACATCGACCGCTACCAGAAGCCCCGCGCCGAGCACATGCAGCCGGGCGCCTACTCGCCCTATGGGCGCGGACCGCATACCTGCCTGGGCAAGAGCCTGGCCGAGGTGCAACTGGCGCTGTCGATGGCAAGACTGTTCTACAAATACGATCTCGAACTCGACCCGCCGCACTACATCCTCAAGACCAAGACGGCGCCGACGCCGGGACCGGCCATGGACTTCAAAGTGCGCGTGAGGGGGTTGCGGCATTAGCGAGGGCGCAATAAGCGAAGCGCATTGCGCCGAATGAGGGCACTTCAAGTCCGGCGCAATGCGCCGCGCTTATTGCGCCCTCACACTCGCTGCTCCAATAGCGATCCCCGCCCCAAGTGCAAGTCCAAAAAAAAGGCCCGGGAATTTCTTCCCGGGCCTTGAACTGCCACTTGAATCACCAGGCTTTTCGATGCTTCTGCTTGGCGCCTGGGCCCAAAGCCGGCATGGTCAGAGGTTGTAGGTGATGTGGAAGGTGGCGTAGTCGCGATCCATGTAGGGATTGGCGTGCAGCAGGCTGTCGCCGATCAGCTTGTTGGGATCGCCGAAGAAGAAGTTGTAGCCGACGCCGACTTCCAGGTTGCCGAGGTACTGGAAGTTGGCGCTGACGCCCAGGCGCATATCGCCCGCGCCGTAGAGCGCGCCGAAGGCGCCGGCCATGGCCGGATCGCCCTTCACGATCATGCCGAAGGACACCGGCGTGGACATGTCCCAGCCGTTGAAGATGTTGTGCTTGGTCGGGATGGTGAGGGTCTGGAAGCCCCAGGAGTTGCGGTTGTAGAACAGCTGGTCGCCGTTGCCATGGGTGATGATGCCGGGCGTCGAGGCCACTTCGGTGACGTCGTTGACGTGGATGTAACCGGTCTCGGCGGTGACGGCCAGGTCGTCGTAGAAGAACTTCGGGTTGTTGACGTAGATCGCCGACACCAGGGCCTGGCTGATCTGGCCGCGGCTGAATACCGGGCTGACCACGCCGGAAATGGTGGAGTCGACCGCCACAGGCGTGCCGTCGCGGAAGTTCAGCTCGCCGGCAACGTTGAACGGTCCGAGCACAGTGGAGAAGGTGCCGCCGTAGAGATGGATGCCGTCGAAGTATTTGACGTTGTAGCTGACCGGCACCGGCTGGTTGATGATCGACGTTGTCACCGGCGTGCCGCCCGGCAAATAGCCGAACGGCGCATAGCCGACGTTGAGGTTCACCGAGGGATTGCTGTCGTCGTAGCGCAGGTAGTAGAAGCCCAGGTTGGTGCGCGAAGCCACCTGATACTCGAGACCGCCGCCGTACTGGCCGCCGTCGCTGGGCCTCAGGTCCGGACCGCGCGTGGCGAGGATGTCCTTGGAAGAATTGGCCAGCGCGCCGACCGGCTGCAGCAGGGCGCAGACCGTATTTTCCAGGGCCAGCGCCGCGGTCTGGCCGAGCAGGTTGGTGATCGTCCCCAGGTTGGCGATGTGCAGGTTGGTGATCAGGCCCTGGCAGGAGCCGGCGCCGCCGTAGAGCGGATTGGCCGAGCCATAGACGAAGGTGGCGCCGGGGCCGACCGCGTCGGCCGGGGAAAAGTAATCGCCTTCGGGGAAGATCTCGCTGGCGCGGAAGGCCAGCTTGTAGTAGCCCACCACCGACAGCTCATCGGTCGCTCCCAGGCGGAACGAGATCTGGTTGGTCGGCAGCAGGATGCTCTTGATCTCGGCGCCGGGCACGAAGGCCTTGGTGGCATCGGCGCGGCTCTGCGCCAGGGCGATGCCCTCGAAGAACAGGCTCTGGCCGTACGCCACCAGCTGCTGGCCGGCGCGCACGTTGAGGTTCATGCCGAGGAAGGCCCAATCGGCATAGGCATAGGCGTCCAGCAGGCGATAGCGATTGCCGTCGTAGTAGCGGGCGCCCGGGGTCCAGTTGTTGGTCGGAATGCCCATCGTATTGACGGTGCTGGGATCGTCGTTGTCGTTGGGGTGGTGGTAGACCTGGTCGTAGAAGCCGTCGCCGCTCAGCTCCATGCCGTAGTTGTCCCAATGAAACTGCAGCTCGCCGATGGCGGTGGCGCGGTTGTTGATCAGGCTGCCGGCCTTGAAGTTGCGGTCGCCATCGTCGTAGTTGATGGTGGTGGGCAGGCCGGTATGGGTAAAGGAGAAGATCTGGGCCGGCTGTCCCGGAACCTGCGTCGGCAGCAGATAGGATTGGAACTGGTCGACCGGCCCGTTGATCAGCGCGTTGTTGGGACTCTTGGTGCGCATCGCCGCGGCGTAGGACACCGTCAGCTTGTAGTCGAGCGTGGCATCGCCCCACAGGTCGAACTCGCCGGCATGCGCCGCGCCCTGACACAGTGCTCCGCCCAGAAACAACGCGGCCAGCCGCGTCCCTTTTTTCCGCACAAACGAGTACCGCTCCCCGCGCACTGTGGGCATGGTTTCCCCTCCTACTTATTTGCCCGATACCTTATCGAGCGCGGGGGCGGGGAACCTCGTCCGAATTGGTGAGTACGACTTCCTAGAAATTGAACAAGCGTAAAATTTCGCTTGATCCCGGCCTTTCGGCTGGCCCGCTACCAGACGCGGGGAGCGCCTTGCGGATCGACGGCGAATGCGATCGTGCCGAGATAACCCTGCTCCGGCCCGGTGCCCAGAGGGGACAGCTGCAGTACCGGTCCACCGGCGCCGAGGATGCCGTCCTGGGTCAAGGGCGTGCGCGGCACCTGATGCCGCGAATAGGGCTGCCGTGCGCCGATGGTGTCGCAGAAATCGTCGGCGAACCCGAACTGTCCGGTATGGCAGACGTGGCCGCCCGCATAGCGGTCGCCGCGCGGCTTGCCACCGACGTGCGCCTTGAGATGGATGTGCACGGCGCGGCCCGCATACCAGCCGGGCACGATGGTGCGGAACTCGGCCACGCCGTCCGCGCCCGTCAGTTGCACCCCGCGCAGGAAGCTCAGATGGTCAGTGGCTCTGGGCTTGGGTGGGGGATGGTCCGGATGCCCCGGACGCAGGCCGAAGGACGGGCCGGCGCCGACGCTGCCGGGCGGCGGCGCCTGTCCCGGCGGGGAACCCGGAAAGGGCAGCGCACCCTGCTTGCCATAGCCGGAGTAAACACCGCCGGCATCGCAATGCCAGACGTCGATCGCGGCGCCGCCCAAGGGCCGGCAGGTGCCGGCATCAAGCAGGGTGATGCGCAGCAGCAGCGGCACGCCGGGCTTGCCCTCGGCGATGTCGCGGCGCAGTTTCGGCCGATCCAGGTAATAAGGCCCCTCGGTCAACTCCGGAGTGAGGGTGCACGCCGGCACCGGGGCTGCACCCTCCCCCGCTCGCGCCGGCCGCGCCAGTGCGAAAGCCGCAGCCAGGCCGCCAAGGAGAATGTCGCGGCGACGCCAGGCGCCTGCGCTGCCGAGCCGGTTCAATGGAACGCCTGCCATGCCTGGATACCCCCGGGGTTTTAAGCGGCGATGCTACGCGGCATCCGCCGCACCGCCCCGGAGCTTTACCGTTGGTTTACGTAGTCCGGCGGATCCGGCCGGGCGGCCGCCGGGCTTTTCAGCGCGAGGCCCGGCGGGGTATCCGGCGGCAGCGTTGCGCGCCATTGCTCCAGCTGGGCGCCGATCAGGGCGCCCTTGGCGATCTGCGGCTCGGAATGGACTTCCTGGTCGCGCGTCTCCCAGCGGTCGACCAGGGTCCGCGCTATGCCAAATGCGTCGGTGAACGAGGTGGTCTGGTTCAGCGCCTGCTCCAGATAGGCGCGACCGAAGTAGGTGAATTCGGCGTCGTCGGAGCAGCCGAAGGAGGTGCGGTCGGCACGGGCGGCGGTGATGACCAGGGTGTGATCGTCCTTGAGGCTGTTGATGAAGCTGCCGCTGTAGCAGGCGGAGACCACGATGACCTTCCAGCGGATGCCGGAATCCTTGAGGATCTGCGCCAGGCGCGGCGCATTGAACGGGGTGAAGCTGAGGCCTGGCAGCTTGGTCACCAGCTCGGCGTCGCGCGAGCCATGGCTGGTCAGGTACAGGAACAGGATGTCCTGCTGCGGGTTCATCTTCCTGCCGATGGCGCGCAGGCCGCGATCCAGGTTGAGCGCGCTGGCCAGCGGCAGCTCGCCCACGGTGCCGCGGCTGTTGACCAGGGTCAGGCTGCGCTGCGCCGTGCCGAAGCGCTCGGCGAACAGGCGGGTGCCGTACAGCGCCTCCTTGCGGAACACGTCCTGCTCGCCATCCGGTGCGTAGGCCACGAAATACAGGCTAGGCCGGCCCGGACGCGTGGGAGCGATGTTGGCGAGCGCCCGGCTCAGCAGCTCGTCCTGGCGCGAAAACACTTCCTCCGCCACCAGCTTCGGCACGCGCTCCTGCTGCTGGTACTCCGCGCTGTAGTCCTTCTCCCAGATGTCGGTATCGGGTATGCACCAGGACAGCACGGCGAACAGGGCCGTGACCGCCAGAGCCGCCAGGCCGCGCCGGGCCCCCGACCGCAGCACTCCCAGCAGGGACAGCAGGCGCCAGACGATGGCGAGGGTCCAGCACTGCATCGCGGCGTAGTACGCCCAGTCCCAGAAACTCTTGTGCCTCTCCAGGCGCGGCAGCACATGCTGGTAGACCAGGTCGGCCACCGTATCGCTCAACAGTCCGGCGGCAACCATCATGATGGCGAAGCGCCACAGCAGCTCCGGCCGTGACGACAGCCGCGCCAGCACCGTGCTGGCCAGCAACAGGGGCAGGAAGAAGAAAGCCTGGGATTCCAGTCCCCACAAGTCGAATTGTTTGGGCGCTTCCACCGCCAGCCAGGACCAGCCGCAGTTCAGCAGCAGGCTGGTCGCCATCAACACCCAGAACAGGCCCGGCTCCAGGCGCAGGCCCGGCAGCGAAGGCCGCCCCAGCAGGGCGATGCGGCAGCCGGCGCCGACCACGCGCAGATAATTGCTCCAGGCGGAAGCGGCCCGCGGCAGGGGTGGCGGCAAAGCCGGCAAGGGGGACAGCAGAGGGGACGGTACGGGATTGTGCGGCGGCGGCTCGTCGTGCCAGCCGCCGCCGGAAGAGGTGTCGGTCATGGCCCAGTATGCCGAGACGCGGCGACCGCCGGAAGCAGCGTGCGTCACAGTCCGCGCGCCATTTCCGTAGGGGCTGTGCAAAAGGGCTATATCAAACAAATTAATCAGTATTTTCCAGCGCACCGCGGCGCCGCCATAGTGAGCATTCTTTCTATATAAGGTCCGGGTGCGCTTGCGCAAAATCCGGACCGCACCGGGCTTAGGGGACGAAGTGAAGGTCAGGGCTAGTCGGTTGTGCACGCTTGCGGCCGCAATAACGTCGCTGGGCTTGGCCCTGCACATGCCGGCGGCGGCTGAAGATGTTCCCGCGGCGCAAGGCTATCCGGCAACCCCGCCGGTTGCTGTTGCCTCACCCCCTGCCCCTCCCGCCACAGCGGCCGATACAGCTTCCGACTCCACCCGCTTGCAGACAGTGGTGGTGACCGCGCAAAAGCGCAACGAGGCGATCAACTCGATCCCGATGGCGATCAGTTCCTTTCGCGGCGAGGAATTGCAGGCGATGGGCGTGTACGACACGCGCGACCTGGGCAAGCTGGTGCCCGGTTTCACCGCCGCCGATTCCGGCTTCGACACGCCGACCTATACCATGCGCGGCGTCGGCTTCGCCGACTCCAGCTTCTCCACCACCTCCACCGTCGGCATCTACAACGACGAGGTCAGCCTGGCCTATCCGATCATGAGCAAGGGGCCGAACCTAGATCTGCGGCGGGTGGAGGTGCTGCAGGGACCGCAGGGCACCCTGTACGGCCGCAACTCCACCGGCGGCGCCATCAACTACATCGCCAACAAACCCGGCGGGTCTTTCACCGACGGGGCGGACGTATCCTACGGCAGCTTCGGCCGGATCGACGCGGAAGGCTATGTCAGCGGGCCGCTCGGCGACTCCCTCAAAGGGCGCTTCGCCGCCAGCAGCACCACTTCGGAGGAGGGCTGGCAGATCAGCAACACCCGCCCGGACGACAGCCTGGGCAAGCTCAACAAGCAGGCGGCGCGCGGCATCCTCGACTGGCAGGCGCGCGACGATCTGCTGCTGCGCCTGACCCTCTCCGGCTGGACCGACAAGAGTCAGCCGCAGGCGCCGTACGCGGTGGCGCCACAGGCGCAATTCGAGCTGCCGCTGGGATCGCAGCTCCCGAGCCTGCTGCAGGCGCTCACCGGCCTCAACATCAACAACATATTCCTCGATCCCTCGGTGAAGAACTATCCCTTCATCCCCAACAACAAGAATCCGCGCATCGCGGACTGGAATCCGCATCCCGAGTACGCTTACGGCCTGCACGACAATTTCTGGATGGCCTCGCTGCGGCCGAGCTGGGACATCAGCGACACGGTCAACCTGACCGGCCTGTTCAGCTACCAGCAGATGCGCGCCGACGGCTCCTCGCTGCCGCAAGGCGGCATGGATGTGGAGGACATCGACCAGGTGCTGCGCGCCTACATCCGCACCTATCAGGGCGAGGTGCGGCTATCCGGCAAGATCGGTCAGCGCGGCGACTGGCTGATCGGCGTCAACGGCAACTACGACAAACACCACGAGGTGGACGAGGGCCTGGGCTCAGAGAACAGCCTCAATGTGCTGATCTTTGGCGATACCGCGCCGCTGGACAAGCCGCTGTTCTTCCAGAAGGGCGCGGCCAAGAGCGATGCGCAGGTGCAGACCGACAGCGCCTTCGCCGACGGCGACGTGCAATTGCTGGACACGCTGAAGCTGACCCTGGGCCTGCGCTACACCCGCGAGAAGCAGGACTATTCGGGCTGCACTTATGTGCTCTCCGACAACGCCTCTATCATCCCCTTTCCCTTCTTCACCGCGGCGAGCTTCCTCAAGGGCGGCAACTCGGTGGTGCCGCAGGGCCAGTGCGGCAGCCTCAATGCCAATAACGACGCCGGCCTGTTCATCGACAGCCTGACCGAACACAATCTGTCGTACCGCTCGGTGCTGAGCTGGACGCCGGTGCAGGAAGCGCTGATCTACGCCTCCTATTCGCGCGGCTACAAGGCTGGCGGCTTCCCCACCGTGTTCTCGGTGGACCAGGAAAGCCTGTCCCCGGTGGTGCAGGAGAAGCTGGATGCGTACGAAGTGGGCGCCAAGTTCGCCTCATCCGACAAAACCCTGCAAGCCAATTTCGCGGCCTATTACTACAACTACACCAACAAGCAGCTGCTGACCTATTTCAAGGACCCGATCTTCGGCGCCCTGCAATACCTGCAGAACGTGCCGAAATCCCTGGACGAGGGCGTGGAACTGAGCACCACCTATGTGCCGGTGGACAAGCTGTTCCTCACCGCGGCAGGCTCCTACATCCGTACCAAGGTGATCGAATACGAGGGCAAGGACGACCAGGGCAACGCTTTCGACTTCGCCGGGCAGTCGTTCAACTACACGCCGCGCCTGCAGGCCAGCCTGCTGGCCAACTACACCTTCGCCATGAGCCGGGACCTCAACCTGTCGCCCGGCACCAGCTTCACCTACACCGGCGGCACCAACGCCACGCTGGAACACGACCCACTGTTCGCCATGAACGCGCACCGCCTCTACGACGTGCACCTGGGCCTGACGCCGCCGGACCGCAAATGGTCGCTGACCGCCTACGGCCGCAACCTCGGCAACGAGTTCTATCGTACTTCGGTGATCAAGCTGGGCGACTCGGTATTCGCCTACACCGGGATGACGCGCGTTTACGGGCTGACCTTCACCTGCGACTTCCGCTAGGCGGCAGTTCGCCCGGGCAGGCTTGCGGGCGAGGCTCAATCGTCAAGTTGAGTAAAGGTGTTGGCAGCCGGGGCTGAACCGGCGCTTCGTTCAGAATGCATACAGCCTTGCTTGTTAGCCTGTGGTCGCGGCAATAACCAAGGATGAAACGCATGAACAAGACAGCGATTTACACGGCACTGACGACCATCAGCCTGGCTCCGCTAGCAGCGGATGCCCATGGCTTCGGCGGCTTCGGCCACGGAGGACGCGGCGGGCTGTTTGGCCTGCTGCTGGTGCTTATCGCAGTGGGCGTCATCGCCTACGTCATTGCGACGGCCAGCCATCGCAATCGCCAGAATTAGCAGCTCGTAGCTGACAGTTCGCGGGATGTGGAAAAGCGCGCCGCGCAGCGTCCCGGGGAAACCCTGATCAAATCTTCACCCCTACCCCTATCCCTATGGGAGAGGGGATATGTGATGTATTTCCGGGACGCCACACTAGAACTCACCTCGTAAATCCCCTCTCCCTGCTTCGCAGGGAGAGGGGACATTTGTGAGATGGATCCTAGCGCTCGTGTTGTGGTTGCCGCTGCGGCCGGGGATGCGGATGTTGCGGCGGCGCGCTGCGATGCGCTTGCTGGTTGTGCTGCGGATGCGGCTGCTGATTGTGCTGCTGCGGATGTGACTGAGCCGGCGCCGCACGATCCTGCTCGCGGTTGGCCTGCTCGTGATTCGGCTGGGAAGAGCCAGGATGCTCTTCCTCGGCCTGCGACTGATGCGCCTGACCTTCCGGATGCGGCGCGGCATTGGCTGCTTCGCCTCCACCCGGCCGTCCTTCTTCCGCCGCGCGCGCCGGCACTACCGCATGGTCATTGAAAGCACCGGGACGCGGCGTGGCCGCGATCGCCGGGGCGCCGTGATTCTCCGAGGCGAACAGGGCGCGGTTATTGCTCGCAGCGCTCTGATGCTGCATCTGCTGCGCGGTCGGCTGGAAATGCTGCTCATGCAGCGCCGCCTGTTCCTGCGGCGTGGGCTGCGCGGCAATGCCGCCGCTGCCGCCGTTGTAGCTGACGCGATTGACCGTGACGTTGTTGATGACGGTGGTGTTGTAGGTGTTGTGGATATTGGTGACGTTGACGTTGTTCACCGCCGTGTTGTAGTTGAACACGCCGTTGTTCCAACGGCCGCCCTCGTAGCCGGCGCCGCCGTAACCGAAGCCGTAGTTCACGCCGCCGTAAAAGCCGACGTGCGGCCCCCAGTAGCCAGCGTGGAACAGGTATACACCACCGCCCCACCCCCAATAGCCAGGGGTCCACAACACGGCGGGCCGCGGCGGCATGACCCAGGTACCCGGCACCCAGTAGTACCCGGCGGGCGCATAAGCCCAGTAACCCGGCGTCCACAGATAACCCGGTCCCGGGCATTCCGGCTGCGCATATACCGGCAGGGCTGGCGGCGGTTCGCTCACTGTCACTACCGGACCCGGCGCTTCCACTACCGGGGGCGGCGCCTCGTAGACGGGTCCGGATTCAACGCAGGCGCTGAGCGGCAAGCCCAGGCTCAGAGCCAGAACGGGGAACAGGTACCGCCGGTGATTGATGTTGAAGTTCATGAGAAATCCTTTCCATTGCGGCTGCTCACAGCCGTGATCCTTCTTTGAGTATTGCGAAATCCGCTATCGCGATAGGGCCAGAGTAATGAACGGCGCTGAACCATCGCTGAACCGCGAGACAGTTTCCGCGGTTCCGATTGCGCCGCAACGCCGAATCAAGAAAGCCGCGGCGATGAGGCCATGACTCTGCTGCTCAAGCCCGAATGCGAACCGCACCCTCGGCCATCACGCCGGTCACAAGTTGCAGGTGCGGTTTCAGCGGCCGTTTTCGACGTCGTGGATGGTGTGCTCGGTGGCGTGGATGGCGCCGTCGACATGTCCGACGACGCGGTTGCGCAGGCCTCTGGTCTCCGGATCATCCTCTTCGCGTGCCACGTCGGAATGAACCTTGCGCAGGATCTCCAGCGCCTTGTGCAGACGGCCCGGATGGTCGGTCGGCGCATCCAGCGGCTCGTGGTCGTGGATATCCTTGCCATCGTCGATCGCGGCGCGCTTGACTTCGCCGATGGCCCCGTCGATCTCGGTAATGGCCACATCCTCCTGCCCGCTCACGGCAGCGTCGCCAGGGCGATGTTCCAGCAGCCAGCGCGCGGTGCGCAGGTCGCTCAGCGCATGCAGATAGAACGGGTGCTTGCCCGGCAGATCGGCACTGGCCGCAAACGGCACGGACAGCAACAGCAAAAATCCCGACAGCAGAAGCTTGATGTTCAGTTTCACGAGTTTCCCCCTACTGGTTGAAGAAATGATGTCGCCTTGGTGAATCGTCCTGATTCCATCCTGGCCAACATCAGCTGAACAAATCATGAACAGCGATTCTTACGCAGGGGTTTCACGCCGGCTTGATCAATCCGGACTGCCGAAAATGAGATGAACGTACTGTCTGTTACACGACGCTGCGGGTCCCAACCGTTTCAGGCCGGCAAGCTGACACCCTCGGCTGCAGCCATGGCCTGGATCGCAGCGTCGAATGACATCTGCTCTGCATTCACGATCGATTGGCGCAGCAAGGCCTCGACCAGCTGGTCCTGTTCAAGCAGCATAGCGGTGCCATCGCGGAACTGGCCATACGCCGCCCAGGGGACGAACTTGGTGAGCGGGAACGGCATACCCTCGGGCGGCGAGATATCGATATTGAGGCCGGCGACGAACAGCATATTCTTGCCGCGATACGCCGGCTCGCCCTGGATGCTGCGATAAGTGCGATCGAATTCCACCTGGGTGTGATAGCGGGCTGCATCGAGCGCCGGACGCGGCGAGGTCACCAGGGCCGGCATGACGGGAGCAAGCGCTGCTTCCAGCACATCGTCGCCTTCCGGACCCTGGATCGGAGTGCGGCGGAAGAAGAACATGTCCGACGCCAGCCGATCGCCGATTGGCGCGCGCCCGCCATCCCAGGCCTCGGCCGGTACGCGCGCCACCAGATACGCGGCCGCGGCAAACGCTTTCGAAGTGCTCAGCATCTTGAGCGGCTCGTCGGCAGCCCCGGCGATCAGACGATCCAGTACGAGAAACAAGCCGTCGGAACGGTCCGAGGCCAGCAGGTGGTTGTCGATAAATATTGCCGGCTGGCCGTCGATCCTGCCGAGCAGGATGTTTCGCCTGGCATGCGCATATTCCCGCTGATATTGATGCAGTACCGCGCAAAGCTTGCCGCAGTTGTCGCCGAAGCCGCGATCGGCGGTGCGCTGTCTCTGGTAGACGCCGAAGCGCCGGCTGGCCGGATCGTAGCCCACATGGCTGGCCTGGATGATGATGAGGTCCTCGCCGTGATGGGCATGCGGACCGTGGCGGTTGATCGCGACCTTGCCGCCGACCCGTCCATGGTCGAACGGGAACGTGCCGAAATGCTGCATCAGCAGGGTCACCGGGTAGCCCTGGCTCTCGTCCGAACAGAAGGCCCGCGAGGGCATCATGCGCGCGCGCTGAAAGCCCAGCGACAGGCAGTAATTGTAGAGCCTGGGCACGAACAGGCTGTAGCGCATGGCCCGGTCGCCAAGCTGAAAGTCATTCACGACATGCTGCATGGTATCCCTCCCGTTGCCGCGATCCGCCGCTAGTGAAATCCCGCGAGTCTCTGCACGACGAAGATGATCAGGCCCACCAGGCCGCCGACCACGGTGCCGTTGATGCGGATGTATTGCAGATCCTTGCCCAGCTGGTTTTCGGCGCGGGCGACCAGGGTGCGGCTGTCCCAGCGCGCCACTTCGCCGGCGATGAAGTCGCCGATCTCGGCGCGGTTTGGCACCACCGTGGTGAGCACGGCGTTGCGGATCGACTGGTTCACGGCGGCGAGGATGCGCTCATCCTCTTCCAGCCATTTGGCGGTAACCTGCAGCGCATGCCGCAGGCCGCGCAGCAGCAGGCTGTCGGCGGCGGCGCCATCTGCCGCGATCCAGGCCTCGATTTCCGCCGCCAGCCAGTCGAGATAAGACTCCACCACTTCGTTGTCGAGCACCTCCGCCTTGATACGTTCGGACTGCTCGTAGAGCTCTGCATCGTCCGCCAGCCGGCGGATGAATTTTTCCACCGCGGCCTGGAATTCGGTGCGCAGCGGATGGGCCGAATCGCGCATCTGCGCCAGGGTCGTGCTCAGGCCAGCGATCAGCTTGCCCGCCAGCCGCGCATCGACCCATTCGGGCACCCAGCTGGAACTGTGCTGGGACAGCGTGGCGCGGATCGTGTCCTTGTTATGGCTTAAATAGCCGGCGCCGGCCTCCAGCGCCAGGTCGAACAGCTTCTGATCCTGGCCATGCTTCATCAACACTGACAGGGTGCGCGCCGTCATCGGCGCCACGGCGATGGAATCGATGCCCTTGCGGATCATGTCCCGCGCGAACTGGCGACCGCGCTCGTGACCGACCAGATCGAGCATCAGCGGCAGCACTCCGGACAGGCGCTCCGCCACCAGCTCCGCGTGGCCCGGCTCGGACAGCCAGCGCGCCGCCCAGCCCGCGGCATCGAAACGCTCGAGCTTGGCCTCGATCGCCTCGGGGGCGAGGAAGTTGTTGCAGATGAAGCGGCCCAGCGCTTCGCCGATGCGCTGCTTGTTGCGCGGCACGATGGCGGTGTGCGGAATCGGAATGCCCAGGGGATGGCGGAACAGCGCCGTCACCGCGAACCAGTCGGCGCTGGCGCCGACCGTGGCCGCCTCGGCGAACGCGCGCAGATAAGCCAGCGCTGGATAGCGCGCCTGCAGCATCGAGGCGACCACGAACAACACCAGCATCAAGACCAACAGGCCGGTGGCGATGCCGCGCATGCGCTTCAGGCCGGAGTTGCCGGCGGGCATCAGCAGGGCGGAAGTTTCGGCGGACATGGGTGAAATGTTCAGTTCGGTTCGGATCGCAGCGCTTTTGGCGCTTGGGGCGCGGTCCGCCCCGAGGCCAGACCGGCGGACAACTGCCCATAGAGTTCGCTGATCGTCGCGCTGCCGTACTGGCGCTCCAGGCGCCGCACCGTGAAGTGGCCGCGGGCAATCCGCTGGAAATGCTCCATGAAGATCAGGTTGACCGTGGCGCCGCCCAGGGCGGAAACCACCGGCACGGCGCCGGCGGCAACCCGCTCGGAGACGACGAAGCCGAAGCGCGAGGCAATCTCGCCGAGCAGACGCGTCAGCACCGGCGAGGACACCTCCAGCGCGCCGCGATCGACCACCAGATAAGCGGCGGCGTCGTTGGTGAGCCGGGTCAGCACGGTGCGCGCCGCGTAGTAGCCGATGCCGGGACCGCCGGCGGAGCGGCGATCCCCCAGCGCGAACACTTCCAGGCAGGCCAGCCGCGTTTCCAGCTGCGTCAGATCCTCGCCTTCGCTGCGCGCGATCTCGGCGATGGAGCGGAACATCAGCGTGGTGGTCAGCGGCAGCTCGATCGGCAGCGCCGCCAGGCCGAACATGCCCCCGAGCCCGCCGGTGAGGCTGCTCATGAGCTTCGGCACCCAGGTGGATGCGGGCCGCGCCGGCCCCTGCAGGTTCATCGACCCGATGGCCATCTTCAGGCAATTCATGATGGCCACCCGCACCGCCGTCTGCAGCCGGTCGTTGGCGGCGCGAGGCAGCAGCCGGATGATGCGGTTCAGCGGCTTGCCGGCCTGCTCGGCCAGCCGCGCCGCCAGGCTGGGACGTTCCAGCAGCAGCACCGCGCGCGCCAGTTCCTCGATGTGGGCGGGGGCCGGCGCGGAGGCGTCGCCTGCGTTCATCGATCCCGCAGCAGCGGACGCACGCCGTTGATGCTGGCCAGGATGGCGGAACCGTTGCTGATCAGGGCGGTGACTTCCGGCGTGATCAGGTTGCCG
>Ga0302314_10008189_pt1 | contig 18655 bp, 14 predicted proteins | sample III_Palsa_N2_3_FD_200533 | JGI IMG/M metagenome (GOLD analysis project Ga0302314, IMG submission 200533) | Peat permafrost microbial communities from Stordalen Mire near Abisko, Sweden - III_Palsa_N2_3 | ecosystem: Environmental > Terrestrial > Soil > Palsa > Peat permafrost | place: Sweden...
AAGACTTTCTCCCATACGTTTTTTGGAACATGCCTTTCGACATGAGCCGTATTCTTCGGGTTCCCATCGATCACGAGATTTATTGAATTACGATTAATAGAACTGTCAAAGAAATGCGCATAATCTCGGTTTAGGCGGGTCTTCGCTTGAGCTCCCAGGCCTACTGAGACTGAGATTGATACTAGGACGGAGCGAGTTCAGCCTGCGGTACTGGTCACCGGCGAACGCGCCGCACTGGAGCGCGCCTGGGCGCGGAACTGCCGCGGCGGGATGCCCTTCAGAGCGCGGAAGCGGCGGTTGAAGTTCGAAAGGTTCGCAAAGCCCGCGCCATAGGCGATCTCGATGATCGGCCGGTCGGTCTCGATCAGCTCGCGGCAGGTGGCCAGCACCCGCACCTCGTTGACGCAAGCGACGTAGGTCTTGCCTACCGACTGGCGGAAGAAGCGGCTGAAGGCAGCCGGGGAGAGCATGAGGGAACGCGCCGCCACGGCCTGGGTCGGGATCTCGTCCGGCGGCCCATGCAGAAAGGCCAGGACCTGGTCCATCTTGCGACCGGCGCCCTCGACTGCGACCGCGCGCGGCGCGGCGCTGGAGAGTTCGCGCACCTCGCTGCTGTCGGCGATCAGTCCGAGCAGACCCAGGAGATCGGCGACGGTGCGCCAGCTCGGAAAGGGCGCGTCGACGATGCGCAAAAAGAGGCGCTGCGCCTCGTCGCGCGTCGCACCGCGCAGGTGCAGTCCCCGGTCGGCGCGGTCCAGCAGCTGGGCGATGGGGCGCAGCTCTGGCGCCTCGAGCAGCAGGCTGCCGAAGACCTCGCGCCTGAACTGGATGACCTTCGAGGCCACCGGTCCATCGGCGGGATCGGTCTGCCAGGTATGTGGCACGTCTTCGCCGAGCAGGACCAGGTCGCCGGCCTCGAAATCCTCGATCGCATCGCCGACATAGCGCCGGCCATGGCCCTTGAGGACCAGGGCGATCTCGAGTTCCGGATGGTGGTGCCAGCCGAAGCCGAAATGCGCGGCCTGTACCGATCGACAGAAGAAGGACGACCCGTCATTGGCGTGGATCGGTTCGAAGGTCAGGCGGCGACGCGGCATGGCGGTCCTTCAATGAGCGGCCTAGAAGGAATAACCTGCCGCCAACGGTACGGGTTTGGCCCAATGTGGGACGATCCTAGGCGGATTAGGTTAAAAAAGTATCACTTTTCGTCAAGCACGGCAGAGAGCCGACACGCCATACGGTATGCTCGCGGGATCGGAGACGATCATGAGCAGCACCGCAGCGACCATCACCAAGACCACCCAGAGTGTGGCGCCGACCGTCATCCCGGTGGCCAGCCGCGCGCCGGAGCGCCTTGCCGCCGCGCAGCGCCGCGCCGCCTTCCCCTACCACTTCCCGCGCGATGGCCGGCGCCTGGGTGGCTCGTACACGGTGGAGGAGAATGCGCGCCGCCTGCAGCGCTTCTTCTACCTGGAGCGCCGCCTGTCGCATGCGCTGGGCTCCTGGACGCTCGCCATCGGCGAGTTCGAGGTCAAGGTCGAGACCGGCCGCCACATCTTCTGGCATATGGACGCCGCCCGCATCCTGCGCGCGCGCCTGACCGAGCAGGAGCGGCGCCTGACCCAGATCGACGACTTCCGGGACCCGCAGATCGACATGCTGATCGAGGAGCTGCTTAGCGCCGCCTCGGTGCCGGAGCTCCTGGTCGGCGTCCACCAGGTGGTCGGCCGCGCGCTGCAGCGCGCCTACCGCCACCACATCGACATGACCTGCCCGGTCGCCGACGCGCCGACCATCCGCGCGCTCAAGCAGATCCTGCTCGATACCGACGAGATGCTCGACTGGGCCGATGCGGCGATCGGCGCCTTCGTCCAGGGCGGGGTCGATGAGAGCGCGCTCGAGTCCTGGCGCTGGCATCTCGGCCAGCTGCTCGCCTCGATCGGCGGGGTGACTGGTTCCGAAGGTGTTGCCGAGCGGCCGCGCGTGCTGCGCTGCGAGGCGAAACCCTACGTGCGCAACACCGTGCCGCAGCGCGACAGCCGCTTCGTGACCTTCCAGAACTGCGGCGACCACAACGTCTTCGACGGCACGCCGCGCTACGCGCACGGCAGCTACGAGCTCGAGCGCCTGACCTTCATCCGCTCGCAGCGCGACGAGGTCGACGCCATCGAGGCCTTCGGCACCTTCCTGTGGGACATCGCCAACAAGGGCTTCGACGCGGAATACGCCCTGGCGCGCATCACCTGGGATGAGTCGCGGCACACCGAGATGGGCCACCGCTCGATGCTCGCCTCGGGTTTCGACCCCTTCGAGCTGCCGAACCGCCTGACTTCCAGCGTCTGCCGGGGACCGATGAAGGCCGAGTTCGGCATGGCCGAGATCAACCTCTTCGGTGAAGTCAGCGTCATGAAGGGGATCGGCGGCACCATCGACCGGGCGCGGGAGCATGGCGACACGGTGCTGGCGCATGTCGCGGACTTCATCCGTTCCGATGAGCGCACCCATGTGCGCAACGGCCAGAAGATCCTGAAGACCATGACCACGCTCGACAATCCGACGCTGGAACTGCGCACCCGCGAAGTCTTCACCGAGTGCCTGATCGGGCTGGGCGTGGTCAAGCCGGGCGAGCCCGGCTTCGTGATCAGCCGCGAGGATGTCGAGCGCTTCATCGGCGAATAGCCGCTGGGGTGATGACACCCGAACGGGACTCGTCGCAGCGCCGTTGCACACGGCGCTGGGTGGCGCACGCTTGGGAGCCGCACCCCAGGGAGCCGGCCACCATGTCCCGTCTGGTCCCCGATCGCCTGAAGATCCTGCTCCTCGCGGCGGTCGCACCGCTGAGCCTGGTGCTGTTCCTGACCGTGATGCTGCCGCTGCGCAGCTATGTGCTGGTCTGCTGGATCGATGGCAGCCGGTTCTACGACGCCGGCTTGCGCGTCGCACCTGGCAAGCCGACGCACCTCACCGACGGCCAGCCGGTCGGGATCCTGCCCGACCTGGTCACCGGTTTCGGCGGCTTCGCCCTCGCGGTGGCGATCAGCCTGGTGCTGGCTTACGTGGTCCATGCGGCGCTGCGGCCGCGCTCGCGTCCCGGCTAAGACGCAGCAATCGCAAGGGCGTCGCGCCTCGCGACGCGGGTCGATTTACGCGTCGAGGATCCAGCGCGCCGCCGGCGACAGGCGCTCGGCGGTTTGGACGCGCAGGTACTCGGCCTGGTTGAGCTGCTGGCCGTGCTCGCGGCCGCAGAAGTAGGCATGGATGGTGCGGCGCGGCGTGCCGTCCTGGTTGGCGCAGCCGCCGTGCCAGGTGTGCGAATTCATCGCCAGCACCGCGCCGGGCGGGATCTGGGCGAGGATCTGCCGCGGATGCGGGGTCGATGGGTCGGCGAGCTCATCGCCGACCTGGCCGGCCAGACGGTGCGAACCGGGCACCAGGCGCGGAGCGCCATTGGTGAGGGTGAAGCCGTCGAGGGCCCAGATGCAGTTGACCACGTGGAAGGGCTCGGAGGGCACGCGCGGTCCCCAATCCGCATGCAGACCCTGATGGCCATGGCCCTGCTGCGCATCGCGCCCGCTCAGCGCCGAGAGGTGGAAGGCGCGCTCCAGGACATGCGCCACCACCGCCAGGATGCGCGGCTCCTGCCAGAACCGGTCCCAGACCTCGCCCTTGTTGACCAGGTCCGGCAGGCGGCGGCAGCCGAGCTCACGGTGCATCGCGCTGCCGGCGTGCTGGCCGTGTGCGAAGAGGTCCGCGCCTTCGATGCGCACCAGCTCCTCGTAGCGCTCGCGGGCGCGCGCCAGGTGCTGCGCATCCGCCAGGCCGGCGAGGATGATGTAGCCGTCGCGATCGAGCCCGGAGCGCTGCTCTGCGCTCAGCGACGACCCGGTCACGCCCAGGGCGGCGCACTGCCGGCGCCAGTCCGGCGCGCTCACGGGTCGGGGCGGGGTGGTGGCGGCAGGGGCGGTCACGGTCGGGGTGCTCGGGCTCATGGTGGTCTCCGCCGCAGGAGTGTACCCCGCCCGGACGGCGGCGGGCTACCGGCTTGTCGTGCGCTCGCGGCGGTGGCCCGGGGCGCGGGATCGCGCCAGGAGGAGAGACCTAAGTCGCTGCCGCACCACGATTTAGGATGGAGCGTGCGGGTACGGGAAACGCCAGCGGCGCGTCCTGTACGTTGACACGGCCGCCGCCAGCGCAGACGAGGTCATGCGCACCCGGGTCGCCGCACCCTGTGACTTCACCCGCGGCTTCGTGCCGACCACCCGCCTGCCGGAGCTGGAGTGGTACGGATTCGACATCTGGACGCGCGCCCGGCCGCAGCATCTCGGCAAGCATGTCCATGGCCGCGAGTGGGAGGTGCATTACCAGGTGCGCGGCCACATCGAGGAATGGATCGACGACCGCCACCACACGGTGCGCACCAATGACCTGTTCATCATGCCGCCCGGTGCGGTGCACAGCGGCATGGACCGCGTCATCCATCGCTGCGAGATGTGCTGGCTGGCCTTCCGGCTGCCGCCGGCAGTCGGCTTCCCGGGGCTCGATGCTGCGGGCCAGCAGCTTTTGGTCGAGGGCTTCCAGGCCATCCATGCCACCCCCTTCCAGGCCGAGCCGGGCCTGGTGGCGGCCTTCAGCGGCCTGCTGCGGCCCGCCCGCGACGAGGCCGCGGACGACCCGCCGCTGCGCCTGGCCATCCAGCGCGCGCACCTGCACCACATCCTCTTCGGCATCATCCGCTCCTGGCGCGCGCACAGCCGCAGCCATGTCGTCACCGCGAGCGTCTCGGCCCCCATGCAGGCGGCCCTGGCGCTGCTGCGCGAGCGTTTGGCGGCGCCGCTGCGCGTCGCGGCCCTGGCCAAGGCGGTCGGCCTCAGCCGCAGCGCGCTCAATGAACGCTTCGTCGCCGAGACCGGGCTGAGCCCGGCCGAGTACCTGATGCGGCTGCGCATCGAGCGCGCCAAATCGCTTTTGGGCGTCTCGACGATCAGCGAGACCGCCTTCGCCCTGGGCTTCGCCAGCGCCCAGCACTTCGGCACCATCTTCAAGCTCTATGCCGGCATCACGCCCGGCGCCTTCCGCACCCAGCTGGCGCATCCCGGGCGCGGCGAGCCGGATCCGCTCTCCAGCGCCCCGAGCCCGTAGCCGCGGTGCTCCACGCGCTCAGCTGACCAGGTCCCAATCGCTGTGGCGGGGCAGCCCCAGGCCCGTATTCCGGTGCGCACGGAGAGGTCATGCACCTGAGTCGTTCCCCCAGCGGTTGGTCGGCCGAGCCCTTGCAGGAGCTCACCATCGTCGCCGCGCCCGGCGCGGTGGTGGTGGTCCGCGATGGCGCGCAGCGCGAGTACCAGCGCCTGCCGGCGGCAGCGGAAGTGCGCTTCCTGGTCGGCGGCAGCCTCGGCGAGCACACCATCGAGGCCTTCGACGGCGCCGGCCACGCCCTGGAACGCATGGCCTTCCAGGTCGCTGCGCATAGCGCGGTTGCGGATGCGCAGGGCACCTACCGCGACCTCTTCACGCGCTGTGTCGCAACCCTGCGCTGCGAGGGCGGCACGGATGGCGAGGGTACCCAGGTGTGGCGCTGCACGACCTACCACTACTACTGCCCGTGGATCCTCGACCACTCGCACATGGTCAAGGGCCAGCAGTACCTCAGCGGCTACGCCGGCGAATTCGTCGACGTGCTGCGCGCGGTGCAGCGCGATGACGGCATGATCTGGAGCTTCGGCTTCCAGACCCAGGCCCCCGGCTACGGCTACCACTACTGGGCCTACAAGGACCACGGCTACGCCGCCATCGATGGCGGGATCCTCTTCGCCCGCCAGGCGGTCGAGCAGCACTGCGAGTACAACTTCGTCGACACCCTGCACCTGGCCTGGAAGGGCAATGGCGACGACGCCTGGATGGCTGCCAACCTGGGGGCCGCGCAGAAGGCGTTGGACTTCAACCTCACCGGACCGGGCCGCTACTCGGAGCGCTTCCAGCTGCTCAAGCGCGGCTGCACCATCGACTCGTGGGACTTCCAGGCGCGCGACCGGTACCTGGTCAGCTTCCCGCTCGGCGGGGACATGCTGATCGATCCCGAGCGCACCAAGTTCGTGATCTTCTTCGGCGACAACCACGGCTACGCCCAGGCCTGCGACCAGCTCGCGGAGATGCTCACCCATACCGGGCATGCCGATGCGGCAGCGGTCTACCGCCGGCGCGGTGCCGAGATCCGCGCCCGCACCGCGACTCTGACCTGGAATGGCGCCTTCTTCCAGCACCACGTCGAGGAGGACCCGTCGGTGGTGCGCGACTTCGGCGTCGACGAGACCACCCAGGTGGTGATGTCCAACGCCTATGCGCTCAACCGCGGCATCAGCCACGCCCAGGCGGTGGCGATCCTGAGCACCTACCAGGAGCTCAAGGGCCGCTTGCCGCACCGCTCGCCCGGGGAGTGGTATGCGATCTACCCGCCCTACGAGCGCGGCTTCGGCGGCCACAATGACAAGTGGCAGTACATGAATGGCGGCGTGCAGGCGCACATGGCCGGCGAGCTGGCGCGCGGCGCCTGCGAGCACGGCTTCGAGGCCTATGGCGCGGACATCCTGGCGCGGGTATCGGCCCTGGCGGCGCGCACCGACCAGCGCATCCACTTCTGCTACACCGGGGCCTGGGAGCCGCCGCCCCCGGCGCAGCACTTCACCCCGGTCGCGCTCGACGGACTCACCAGCATGGGCCTGACCGACACCCCCATGGCCGGGGTCGTCAGCTGGATGAACGAGCGCGGCGGCAACGACCTGCGCGGCCTGCCGACCGGGACGCAGACCTTCCAGGGCGTGCCCTACCGCATCACCGACCCGGCGGCGCATGGCGGCCGTGCGGCGCTCGCGGTCAGCTATGACCGCCCCGGCTTCAGCCGCCAGGTGGTGATCCCGCTCACCGGCACCCCCGGCGCCATCTACCTGGTGCATACCGCCAATGCGGTCGGGCCTTCGCAGCTCGGCGCGAGCCTGCGCTTCGCCTACGCCGATGGGTCGACGCGCATCCTCTACCTCCGACAGGGCGTGCACTTCAGCGGCTGGTGGTTCCCGACCTTGCGTGGCCCGGATGCCGGCATCGCCTGGCAGGGGCCCAACGGCGTGGTCGGAGATGTCGGGGTGAGCTGGGCGTGCATCGCCAACCCGCAGCCGACGGTGCCCTTGGCCTCCCTGACCGTGGCCGCGACCGAGGAGGGGGCGATCTATGCGCTGCTGGCGCTGACCCTCAGCGACCGCATGCCCTACCACGAGCCCGGTCCGATCTCGACCGGCGGCCCGGACCAGTGGTCGGCCGGGCTGTGCCTGCATGCGCTCATGGAAGGGGTGGCCGGGATCAAGGACCTGGACCGCGCCTACCATCAGGTCCGCGTCTCGCCGCGCTGGAGCGCGGCCGGGGTCGACGCGGTCAGCGTCACCGCGCGCTACGGCGCGGGCACGGGCTATGTCAGCTACCGCTATGAGCACCAGGCGGCGCAGCGCACCATCACCGTGACCCTGACCGGCAGCGGCGACGGCGGGGTGCTGCGCGTCCTGCTGCCGGCGGTGGCCACGGGTGCGCTCAGCGCGCAGCGCGACGGCGCTGTCGTGGCCGTCGGCGAGGAGCGGGTCGAGCAGTCGCGCTATGCCACCCTCGCGCTCACGCCGCGCACGCCCAGCCGCATCGTCCTGCGCTACCAGGAGGCCTAGGCACCCCAGGCGACGGTCGCAGGCGGCGGAGGGCGCACCGCGGTCCCGGACTGCGCCTGGACTTCAGTCCCACGCCGTAAGGCTTCGGCCATGTCCGCCCTGGCGCCGGTCCTGCCCTGGCAGTTGTTCTTCCCGCAGAAGGCGCTCAACGCGGCCCAGGAGTTCGTCGAGGCCAACAAGGTCGGCGGGCTCGACACCCATGACACCATGGTCAATGGCATCGTCTTCGCCCCGCGCCGCTCCTACCATCCCGGCATCATGTTCATCTCCCCGATCGTCGGCACCGACCGCGTGCTGAAGGTCAGTGAGATCATGAGCGAATGCGAGTGCGCCGACGCCCGCGAGGGCTGCAGCCACAGCGCTGCGATCATCATGGGCTTCTGCGAGCTGCAGGAATTCCGCGACCCCCCGGCGCAGGAGCTGCGCCAGCTGCGCGACAGCCTGCCGCCCGAGGCCGCCATCCCCTGGGTCGAGCCGCTGTCCGCCGCGGAACTCGATGCCGAGGTCGACAGCGCGCGCAGCCGGGGCTCCTTCCCGCTCACGCCCAAGGGCCCGCCCGCGGCGGCGGTCGACCCGGCCATGCCGGCCCTGGCGCGGAGGTACATGCGCTCCGACCACCCGGCCATGCACGTCGAGCACTGGCTCAACCAGAACTTCGGCAGGCCCGAGCTCGATCCGGAGCGGATGCTCACCTTCCATCTCATCGCCCCGGATGCGCAGTCGCGCGCCGAGAGCCACTGGGGTCTCGAGCTGGTCCTGGCCAAGCGCCTGAAATCGGGCGCCCTGGGGGTGCGCAAGCGCTACCACAGCGTCAGCGAGGCGATCAGCCGCATCGAGCTGCAGTCGCAGGGCGACCAGCAGATCGTCTACCAGCTCGCCGCGCTGCTGAGCGCCTCGGGCGGGCGCTGGCAGTCGCAGGTCCAGCTCGATGCGCGCGATGGCGCCAGCGGCGAGCTCCTGGAGCGCATCATCAGTACCGGCCGGGCCTTCGCCGAGGACTTCAACCACCCGCTGACGCGCGGTCCGGTGCGCGCCCTGCTGCCGGTGTGGGCCGAGCAGGACGGCGCCTGGCGCATGACCTTCCAGGCCGAGGACGGATCGATCCCGCGCCTGATCCCGGTGCAGCCGCCCTGGTACATCACCGACGGACGCTGCGGCCCGATCAGCGTGCCGATCCCCGAGGCGCATCTGCCGGGGCTTTCGGTCATGCCGCCGGTGCCCGATGCGCTGATCGCCACCGTCGCCGCGCGGCTGCGGCGGCTCATGCCGAACCTGCCCGAGCCGCCCAGTGCGGCGCGCGTCGCGCTGCTTCCGCAGGGCCGCCTGCTGCGCGTGCAGGCGCGCCTGGCGTGGAGCGTGCCGCCGGTGGCACCCGTCGGCGCGGCGCGGCCGGTCGAGCGCCAGGAGCAGGTCGAGGTGCTGTGCGCGCTGTTTCGCTATGGCAGCCTGCTGTGCGCGCCGGGCGGGACCGCGCCGCTGATGGACGACGCCGGGGAGCCGGTGCTGCGCGATACGCTCACCGAACAGGCCCTGATCAGCCAGCTCACCCAGCTCGGGCTCCTGCCTTTGGGCGAGCTCAGCGGTCCCTTGGGCCTGCGCGTCGCCGGGCGCCTGCCCGGGCCGGCGCCGTGCTGGGTGGCGCGCGCCACCCTGGTCCAGGCCGCGGCCGGGGCCGACTACCGGGTGCCGCCGATGATCCTCGCCGCCCTGGTGGCGAGCGGCTGGGAGGTCACCGGCGACGGCCCGGCCATCCCGGCGATCGCCGCGGCGGCGATCGAGGCGCGCTTCGACGAGCCCGAGGAGGGCGGCAAGCGCGACTGGTTCCAGCTCGCACTCGGGGTGCGCTTCGGCACCCAGCGCGTCGACCTCGGACCGGTGCTGACGCGCCTGCTCGAATTCGGCGATGCGGCGCTGGCGGGATTGCCGCGGGTGGTGGTCGACGGCGCGCACTGGATCTGCCTGGGGCTGCCCGACGGCACCGTGGTGCGCGTGCCCGAGGAGCTGCTGACGCGGCTGGTGGCGCATCTGCTGGCGCTCTACGACCGGCCGCCCGGCGACGAGGGCTGGCGCACCGATCCGTGGCAGGCCCTGACCTTGCAGGGCCTGGTCGGGCTGGAGGTCCAGTCCACCACCCGCCTGACCGACCTGGTCGAGCGCATCAAGGGACTGCGCGCCCCGGGCGAGGCGCCCCTGCCGCCCGGCTTCACCGGGGAGCTGCGCACCTACCAGCGCGCCGGACTGGCGTGGATGACGCTCCTGCGCGCCGCCGGCGCGGGCGGGATCCTGGCCGACGACATGGGGCTGGGCAAGACCGTGCAGGCCATCGCCCACATCTGCGCCGAGCAGGCCGCCGGGCGCCTGGTGGGCCCGACCCTGGTGGTCGGCCCGGCGAGCATGGTCGGCACCTGGCGGCGCGAGCTCGAACGCTTCGCCGGCCACCTGACGGTGCTGGTGCAGCACGGTGCGGCGCGCACCCGCGACCCCGCCACCTTGAAGGCCGCGCAGGTGGTGATCACCACCTATGCGACCCTGCTGCGCGATGCCGAGATGGCCGGCAAGGTGGTGTGGGCGCTGATCATCGCCGACGAGGCGCAGTTCATCGCCAATCCCGCCGTCAAGAGCGGCCAGGCGCTGCGTGGCCTGCGCGCCGGCGGGCGCCTGGCGATGACCGGCACGCCGCTGTCCAACCACCTGGGCGAGCTGCACACCCTGATGCACTGGGTGATGCCCGGGGTGCTGGGCAGCGCCGCGCGCTTCGAGTCGACCTTCAGAAACCCGATCGAGAACCGCGGCGACCAGGCGCGCGCGGAGCTGCTGCGCAGCCGCATCGCACCCTTCCTGCTGCGCCGCACCAAGGAGGCGGTGGCCCCGGACCTGCCGCCGCGCAGCGAATCGCAGATCACCGTCACCCTCGAAGGCGCGCAGCGCGCGCTCTACGAGAGCGTGCGCCTGGCCATGGACCAGCGCATCCGCGCCGTGGTCGCCACCAAGGGCCTGGCGCGCTCGCGCATCGAGGTCTTCGAGGCGCTGACCACGCTGCGCATCTGCTGCTGCGATCCGCGCCTGGTCAAGCTGCCGAGCATCACCGCCAGCCGGGCCGCGGCCGCGGCCGCCGGCGGGGCCGCGCCGGCCGTCTCTTCGGCCAAGCTCGAGTGGCTGCGCGAGAACCTGCCGCAGCTGATCGAGGACGGGCGGCGCATCCTGCTCTTTAGCCAGTTCACCAGCTGGCTGGACCTGGTCGAGAGCGATGTCCTGACGCCCCTGGGCCTGACCTGGCTGCGCCTCGACGGCTCGACCCGCGACCGCGAGACGCCGGTGCGGCGCTTCCAGTCCGGCGGCGCGCCGCTCTTCCTGCTGTCGCTGAAGGCCGGCGGCACGGGTCTGACCCTGACCGCCGCCGACACGGTGATCATCGCCGATCCGTGGTGGAATCCCGCCGCCGAGGACCAGGCCGCGGACCGCGCGCACCGCATCGGCCAGGACAAGCCGGTGTTCATCTACCGTCTGGTGACCCAGGACACGGTCGAGGAGCGCATCCTGGTCCTGCAGAGCCGCAAACGCGAGCTGATGGCCGCGATGCTCGACGCCTCGGGCCAGGCCGTGCCGGGACTCAGCGACGCCGATCTCGACGCGCTGCTTGCACCGCTGCCGGACTGAAGCGGGCTATTCAGCTCTGCGCCTCGCCGGCGCCCGGTGCCGCTGCCGGCGCCGCCGCCGGCTCGCGTCCCCATTCGCCGCCTGAGCGGAAGCGCGTCGCCGCCTCGGCGCCATAGCGCACACAGGCTGCATCGATCGTGGCGAGCAGCTGCGCGCGCGTCTGGCCGGCGGTGTCGCGCGAGGCCGGGATCACGGTCCGGCATTCCAGGCTGTCGAGGTAGCGGGCCGCGCCCAGCAGCCGCGCCTCGTCCTCGCGCGGGATGGCCACAAAGCCGTGCTTGTCGGCGTGGATCAGCTGGTCCGGCAGGACGGTGCGGCCGAAGACCGCGACCGGGCAGCCCCAGCGCAGCGGGGTCGAGTGCGCATGGCCGACCGCCAGCTGCCGGGCCAGGGCCTTGAAGCCGACCGCCTTCATGTCGTCGAGGTCGCGGATCGCGCCGTCGATGATCGTGCCCACACAGCCCAGGGCGCGATGGATGCCGCTGTTGACTTCCCCCCAGAAGGCGCCCACCGCATGCGGCCGGTCGAGGTCCTGGACCACGACGATGGTCGGTCCGGGCAGGCTGGCGATGTAGCGGCGGTAGGCCGCCCAGGCGCCGGGAGCGGCTGCGGCGTGCGCCGGGTTCGAGGGCTCGATGACCACCGTCGCCGCATAGCCGACCATCGCCCCCATCTCCGGCATGAAGTCGGTGAGCGGTTCGCGGTTGAAGCCGGTGGTGGCGATGGGATGGGCGGTGATGCGCTCCCAGCCATTGTAGATGGTGGGCGTGTTCCAGCGCCGCAGCTCGAGCAGGTCGCTTAGCGGCAGGTGGTGCGTGACGGGCTGCGGGGCGGTCGACATGGGCATCCTCGGGGTGCGGTGCGGGTCGTGATGCGGCGCTCGGACGATGCTTACGCACCAGATAGCGCGGCGGCGGTCGGCAGGTTCAGCATCGCCTGGTAGGGGATCTGCAGGTGCACGGCGTGCTGCCAGCGGTGCGGCATGAAGAGATGGAGCATGCCATCCACCGCCAGCACGTCGATGTAGGAGCACTGGTGGTCACGCCAGGCGTTGCCCTCGTTGCGCGGATCCTCCTCCAGGGCGTTGGCCAGGACGAAGCGCGGCTCGCTCCAGCTGCGCCCGCCATCGCGCGAGGCCGAGAGCCAGAGCTGGGCGCGGTCGGTCATGGCCGAGCGGTTGAAGTGGCTGCCGGTGTGGCTGTTGTGATGGAAGGCCAGCAGCGTCTCGCGGTCCTCGGCCAGGAAGAGCATCGGCGGCGCATCGGGATGGATCAACGGCGAGGGCGCGGGCTCGCTCCAGGTCAGGCCATCATCCAGGCTGCGCGTCTGCCAGATGCGCCCGGTGGTGGTGCGCGCCTGGGCGTAGACCTCATCGCCGCCGAGGCTGATCGGGCGCAGCTCGTCCATGCGTCCGGAGGCGGGGACGAACCAGCCGTCCGGCCGCGGGCGCGGCCGCACCGTCCAGGTCGCGCCGCGGTCGGCGCTGCGCAGCAGGTACTGGCGCGTGCTGGTGGTCGGCCAGCCGTCGCTGTGCGGGAACCAGGTCGTGCCGGTGTGCGCGCCGATCAGCCAGGTGCCGCGCCCCGTCTCGGTCATGCGCTGCACCGACATGCCCTGGAAGCCCGGGTCGTCGCGCGGCTCGATGTAGTGCACCTCCGACCAGGTGCGGCCATCGTCCTCGGAGCGGCGCCAGCCGATCGCCGCGTTCTCGACGCCATTGAAGCGGTCGAAGCGCGGCTGGGTCCCGAAGCAGCAGAGGGTGCGCGTGCCCTGCGGGATGAGCGGCACGAAGCCGTGCTGGTTGAAATCCTGGTCGAAGGGCACGAACGGCGCCGACCAGCTGCCGCCGCGATCCCGGGAGCGCAGCGCCAGCATGCGGTTGACCTTGGTCCGCTGGCCGCCGTAGTGGCCGTTGGGGCTTTTGCGGTTGGTGGTGGCCAGGCCGTCGGGGAACATCAGCAGGAAGTCGCCATCCGGCGTCACCGTGCAGCGCGTCTCGTACAGCCCGCCGTAGGGATTGCTATACAGCCGCGACCCCGTCATGGCGGTGGGCAGGACCAGGCCGAGGCCCTCGTCGCTGCGCATGCCGGACGGCAGCCGGCTGCGCGCGACCATGCTCTGGCCGATGCGGATCTGCGCGGCGAGCGGGCGTTCGAGGAGCAGGAGGTCGGTCATGGCGGTGATCCCGGGCGGTGTGTGGACGCCGCACATCGTACGCAGGCGCTGCGGCCCCTTGCTACGGTAATAACCTCACTGCATGGGCATTTTGTAAGGCGCGCTGCGGCTGATCGGCCTCGGCACGCGCGAGGTATCGCCCGCAACCGCCCACCGCATGCAGTTCAGGGCTGGGTGGGCGCCTGCTCCTTGCAGCCGGCCGGTGAGACCAGGAAGCGGTGCATGGCCACCTTGACGTCGAGGGCGTCGTCGTCGATCGAGGCGTAGCAGCTGATCGTGCACGGCGTGCCATCGACTGGGATTGGGTGGTACCAGGTGTAGCTGGCGTGGTAGGGGCTGTCGGATGAGTACGGCTGCGTGCCGGTCATCATGATCGCCGGCAGCACCACCGCGGCGGCATCCAGGCTGCCAGGCGCAGTGAAGACGCGGTGCACCGGGCGGTAGCCGAAGCCGTCGCGCAGCTGGGCCTCCTGGTCGGAGCCGCTCGGGTTGCAGCCGGTCATGACCGCGAAGTCGATGATCTTCTGCTCGCGCGTCCCGGCCAGGGTCTCGTAATAGATGCGGTTGCGGCGCAGGTGCTCGGAGAGGTCGCCGGCGATCACGCCCTCGGTGAGCACCCCCGGGCTGAAGTAGGTGCCCGAGCTATGGCCATGGATGATCACCGTGCTGGTGATGCCGGCGGCGAGGCGGTCCTCGGCCGGCCACTGGCTGAGGATCGAGCGCACCGGCTCGAGCAGTTCCGGATTCAGGCACACCAGGAGGATCGGCGAGGGCCCCGGCGCGATCAGGTAGGCGTGCACCTGCGCAGTCATGTCGGCGGGTCTGGCGACTTCCTGCACCACGGCGCCGCCCGCCTCGCCCCGGCTCGATCCGGTCCGGGCCGGCTCGCGCGCCACAGCATTCGGCGCGGCATCGGCAGCGCCGGCCGGATCCGCCGCCTGCGGCTGGACCGGCGCGAGCTGCGCCGCGGCGGCCGCGGCGCGCGCATCGGCATGCTCATGGAGCTTCTCGAGATCGACGGCCTGGGCCGAGCTGCTGGCGAGGTCGACCAGCCGGTTCTGCAGCTGCGCCAGGGTCTCGTGCTCCGGGGCGACGACGTTGTAGGTGCGCCACAGCACCAGGACCGCCTCGTCGCGGGCGCTGGCCTCGGCCGCGGCCGCGCGCGGCGTGGCGGTGGTCAGCTCGCGGTAGGCGCTGCGCAGCGCTGGGAGCTCCGCGCCCGGCACCACGCTCTGGCCATGGGTCTGCAGGTAGTCGATCAGCGCCAGGCGCTCGCCCAGGCCGAGCGGATCGGGGACCTGGGTGGTCTCATCCGCGCCATCGAGCCGGACCACGACGCTTAGCAGCAGCAACCAGCGCAGCAGCATGGGGAAGGATACGTCCCAAAGCGCGGCCCTGCCACTGGCCGCACGCCGTCAGACCCGTCCAGATCTTTAAACTATCGTGGTAGCAGGAATGCGCTGCGGCGCCGGCCCCACAGCGCCAGGCCGAGCACCAGCGCCGTCCCCGAGCCCAGGCCGCAGGGCAGTCCGCTGCTGCCGCTCGAGGTGCCGGCCGCGCCCCCGGTGGTGGTGCCCGTGGTCGTGCCGGTCGTGGTCGCGGTGGTGGTGCCGGTCGTGGCGCTGCCGGCGTAGATGCTCAGCGTCGCCGTGGCCGAGCCCTGGTAGTTGGCCTGGGTGACCGTGGCCACCACCGTATAGCTGCCGGTCGCGGTCGGCGCGGTGGTCGAATCGTTGTAGGTGGTCAGGGTGCTGATCCCACTGGGAGTGGTGGTGACCGTCACCGGGCGCGGCTCGCCATCGTACGGCTGCGAGAGGTTGGCGATGCTGACGGTGACGCTGGTGGTGCGCAGCAGGATCGGCACCGCCGGCACGCCCTGCGTCTCCGCAGCCGCGGCCGTGCACGACAGGCCCAGCGCCAGGACCAGCAGCAGCGCCTGGGGGCCCAGCCCGGCGCGCAGACGACAACCAGGAGTACGGCGGGTGGCCATGAGCAGGACCATCATGGCGCTGACGCTCCCCAGGTCCACCGCAGCATCGGCTGCGTGCGCGCGCCGCGCGTGAGACCATCCGTGATGCGAGCTCAGGCCTTCGCGCCCGCGGCCAGGGCCCGCGCCAGCAGGCCTTCGGCCTGGAGGAAGAGCGCTGCGGGCACGTCGGCGCCGGCCGCGACCGCATTCTCGGTGACCTGGGCCGGGCGGCTCGCGCCGATGATCGCCGCGGCGACCGCGCGGTCGCGCAACACCCAGGCGAGCGCGAACTGCGACAGGCTCAGGCCGACCGAGGCGGCGAGCGGCTTGATGTCCTGGATCGCCTGCAGGACCGGACGGGCCAGCCACTCCTTGGGAAAGTAGTGGCCCATCTGCGAACTGTTGGCGCGCGAATCGGCCGGGGTCGGCTGGTCGGGCAGGTACTTGCCGGTCAGGACGCCCTGGCCGAGCGGCGACCACACGATCTGCGAGATGCCGTTGGCCGTGCACAGGGGGATGACCGCCTGCTCGGGGCCACGCCACAGCATCGAGTACTGCGGCTGGCTGGAGACGAACTTCGCAACCCCGGCCATGCTGATCGCGGCCTGGATCTTGTCGGCCGGCCATTCCGAGAAGCCGATGTAGCGGACCTTGCCCTGGCTGACCGCATCGGTCAGGGCGCGCATCGTCTCCTCGAGCGGGGTCTCGGGATCATAGCGGTGGCATTGATAGAGGTCGATGTAGGGCGTGCGCAGGCGTGACAGCGAGGCGTCGAGCTGCTTGACGACCTGGGCGCGCGACAGGCCCTTGTCGGTGGGCGACATCGGGAAGAAGAGCTTGGTGGCCAGGACATAGGAGGAGCGCTCGACCCCGGCCAGCACGCCACCCAGGAAGTCCTCGGCCGCGCCCTTGCCATAGCCGTTGGCGGTGTCGATGAAGTTGATGCCGCAGGCCAGCGCCGCATGCACGCACGCTTCCGCGTTCTGACGCTCGACGCCGACCCCGTAGGTCAGCCACGAGCCGAGGGCGATCTCGGAGACCTTCAGCTCACTGGATCCGAGTTGACGATAGCGCATGGCAGTCTCCCTGGCGGCGGGGCGCGAACGGGAGATCCGTCCTGGCCGCCCGCAGCGGACGCTAGCGCACGACCGGATCGCGACAACCGCTGGGGCAGGTCAGGCGGAACGGCCAGCAGCGACGACCTGGCAAACACAAGCACCCGCGCCGCGGCCTGATCGGCCACGACGCGGGTGCACAGGATGCAGCGACTGCGTGTCGCTCTAGCGGGCGGAGAGGTGCGCCTCGACCATCCACAGCCACTTGTCGATGCCGCGCGAGATCTCGGTGCAGATGTCGGCGGAGTCGGCGTCACCGGCATCATCGGCCTTGGCGATGGCCTCGCGCACCGTCTTGCCGAAGGTCGCCAGCGACGTGGTCAGGGCGGCGACGTGCTGGTCCTGGTGCTCGGCTTCGAGCGGATAGGCGGCCAGGGTGCTGACCTCGGCGACCGTCGCGACCCGGCCATCGACCACCCCGCCGAGCTGCACGGCGCGCTCGGCAGCCATGTCGCCATACTCGACCACCTCGGCATAGACCTTGTCGAAGAGCTCGTGCACGGCGATGAAGGACGGACCGCGCACATTCCAGTGCGCCTGCTTGGCATGCCGTCCGAGATCGATGGCTTCGCCCAGCACCTGGTTGAGCAGGGCGATCATCTCCTGGCGGATGTCGGCGGAGAGGGTGTTATGGGTGGTGCGCTGATGCGTGACGGTGCTGGTGGTGCGGGACATGCGGGGCTCCAGATAGGTGGGCAGGTCGATGGCGCGGTGGCGCGGACGCCATCACTACAGACCAGATCCCATCGACATGAACGGATTCCCTACCCAAGGTGCTACACGGCTGGTGTCCAGCAGTGCAGCTCAGCACAGCGCTGCGCAGCGCGTGACGGACGTGTGCGCGGTGACGCGCCTCACGGCCTATCCAGCGTAGGAATCGTGCGTGTCGCGACGGCTGTCTTCAACGCTGTCCTCATCTGACGCATCGCGCTCGTCCACGCGCGGCGCGGTCCGGACCGGGGCGGGGGCATGCGCGCGCTCATCCCGCAGCAGCATCCGGCCGGCCGCGGTGAGGCGGAAGCGGATCGGTGCCGGGGGACCGGCGCGGCGCTGGCGCGAGCCGCCGATGGGCGCATTGGCCGAGGAGACGGCCGGCTGCGAGACCTTCTCCAGATAGCCGCCGCTGACCAGGGCGCCCATCACCGGCAGCATGCTGGTGTCGCGACGCGAGCGGTTGAGCAGCAGGTGGATGACCGAGAGGTCCTGTCCATCGCTGGCGGGCTCGAGGGCATTGAGGATCTGCAGGCGCAGGGCGTCGGGTGCAGGCGTGTCGCTCATTGGACTTCTCTCCGAGGGTTGGACCACAGGTAGCTTTGATCGTGCCAATCGGCGCACGCGGGTCCGCTCCGGCACGAAACAACGCCCAGCGCCGTTGATCCGCGGCATTCATCGGCTGCGCACGATCGGGAGGTGCGCACCTGGTCGTGCACAATGCATGGCTTGCGTCGTGGAACCTGTCGTGCTGCAGGAGTCGATTCCCGCTGGCGCAGCCGGCGCTGGCGTGGTGACGCCGCTGCGTCCGCAGGTATTGCATAGCCCGGATCGGGCAGTGCGGACCAGCCGGGAAGCGGATTGGCGCGGACGCCGGCACGTCCATCGGCAGACGGCGGGGGCGCCCTGCGATTGCGCAGGCGCGAGCCGTTGTCGGCATCGCAGGAAGGGGCCGGCACGCCGACGGTGGAGTACTTCGGGCACCAATTGCCAAACTAGCAGGAGCGCAGGTCGAAAAGTGGAGAAATATCGACCGGTGTATCGGTGGGCACGATCACCGAGTTCGCTTCCTGGCGTTTTCCTCTTGGGTCCTGGGACATGTTGCTAGCATCCGAATCTCGCACGGGCCGCGCTGTTGCGGCTCTTTCGTCCGACGCCCCTGCTGTCATGGCTGAGTCAGCGTCTCACCCGGCGCATTCTGCGTCGAATCACAATCAGGCGCCCCGCGCCTATCGAGGTATCTGTGGAACTGTATGTTGGCAACCTTCCTTGGTCGATGACCGAAGAAGACGTTACGAATCTCTTCGCCGCTCACGGCGTTGTCG
>Ga0302314_10008191_pt1 | contig 18654 bp, 14 predicted proteins | sample III_Palsa_N2_3_FD_200533 | JGI IMG/M metagenome (GOLD analysis project Ga0302314, IMG submission 200533) | Peat permafrost microbial communities from Stordalen Mire near Abisko, Sweden - III_Palsa_N2_3 | ecosystem: Environmental > Terrestrial > Soil > Palsa > Peat permafrost | place: Sweden...
CTCGATCTGACCGAGAGCGGCGACACCTTCCACACCCTGATGGGTCTGGACGTGGTGCTGCGCAACCGGCTCACCGACATGAACCTGTTCTACGCCGCCGGCGCCGACCTGAAGCATCCCTACCTGTCGCCCCTGTTCGGCGAGGTCGACGGCTTTCCGCCGACGCTGCTGCAGGCCGGCGGCCGCGACATCTTCCTCTCCAACGCGATCCTGATGCACCGCAAGCTGCGCCGCGCCGGCATTCGCGCCGAGCTGCACGTCTGGGAAGGCATGCCCCACGCCGGCTTCGGCGGCACGGCGCCGGAGGACCGCGAGGTGAACGCCGAGATGCAGGCGTTCATTGCCTCGCTGTGAGTAGCCCGCGGTTAAGGTGAAGCTTCTGTGACGCATCAAGCGTGACCGGTAGGTCATTGATTCGCCACAATCTCTCAGATTGTTCCATTTTTGTTCTTGCTTTGGTCGCCGGCCTGTGGCGGAATGTGGATAAGTCCAGGGGATAACAGGGGTTTTCGGGCTGTGGCAGGACGCGTGGTCACCGTGGCCTTCGAAGGCGTCGAGGCGCGGCGCGTGGACGTCGAGGTGCAGCTGACCGGTGGCGCGGTGCACTTCGCCGTCGTCGGGCTGGCAGACAAAGCGGTGGCCGAAAGCAAGGAGCGAGTGCGCGCGGCCTTCGCCGGCCTGGGCCTCGCCCTGCCGCCGAAGCGCATCGTCGCCAACCTCTCGCCGGCCGACCTCCCCAAGGAAGGCAGCCACTACGACCTGCCGATCGCGCTCGCTTTAATGATGGTGATGGGCATATTGCCGGCCGACGCGCTGGATGGCTGGGCGGCGATCGGCGAACTCAACCTCGATGGCCAGATCGCGCCAGTGGCCGGGGCGCTGCCGGCGGCGGTGGCGGCGGGCGGCTGGAATATGGGGTTGATCTGCCCCGAAGCCTGCGGGCCCGAAGCCGCCTGGGCCGGCGGCACAGCGGTGCTCGCGCCCCGCTCGCTGATCGCCATCGTCAACCACTTCCGCGGCACGCAGGTGATGGGCCAGCCCAAGCCCGGCCCGATGCTCGACGGCGCCCGCGTGCCGGATCTGAACGACGTGAAGGGCCAGGAGCAGGCCAAGCGGGCGCTGGAGATCGCCGCGGCCGGCGGTCACAACCTGCTCTACGTCGGCCCGCCCGGCTCGGGGAAGTCGATGCTGGCCCAGCGCCTGCCGGGCCTCTTGCCGCCGCTCTCGGCCGAGGAACTGCTGCAGACCTCGATGGTCCACTCCATGGCCGGCCTGATCGCCAAAGGCGCCCTGACCCGCTCGCGCCCATTCCGCAGCCCGCACCACTCGGCGAGCATGGCCGCCCTCACCGGCGGCGGCGTCCGCGCCAAGCCGGGTGAGGTCTCGCTGGCGCACAATGGCGTGCTGTTCCTCGACGAACTGCCCGAGTTCCACCCGCAGGCGCTGGACTCCCTGCGTCAGCCGCTGGAGACCGGCGAAGTGATGGTGGCCAGGGCCAACTACCACATCCGCTACCCGGCCAAGGTGCAGTTGGTGGCCGCGCAGAACCCTTGTCGCTGCGGCGTCGGCGGACCCGGCCGCGGCCATTGCGGCAAGGCCCCGCGTTGCCAGATCTCCTACCAGTCGCGAGTCTCGGGCCCCTTGCTGGATCGCATCGACCTCACCGTCGACGTGCCGCCGGTCACCGCCGCCGACCTCGCCCTGCCGCCGCCCGCCGAGGGCACCGCCGAAGTCGCCGCCCGCGTCGCCGAGGCCCGCAATCTGCAGACTGAGCGCGCCGCCCAGCACGGGGACGGCGTCTCCGCCACTCGTGGCTGGAAAAGATCGTCGCGCTCGACGCCCCCGCCGCCGCCCTGCTGGCCCGCGCCGCCGAAGCCGGCAGCCTCTCCGCCCGCGGCTGGAGCCGCACTTTGCGCCTCGCCCGCACCATCGCCGACCTGGAAGGCGCCGGCTCGGTCCGCCGCGTCCACATCGCCGAAGCCCTGATCTACCGCCGCATCACCCCCGCCGCCGAAAGCCTCGGCGAAAACCGCGCCAGCGCTTACGGGCTGTGACGTATCGCGGACCGCCGCGAACACAGCACCCCGTACAGCCGGCCGCCGAACGTGCAGCCGACCAGCGGCGCCAGGACGAACGACCAGCCCAGCGGGGGATCGTACAGACCCCACCCGACCACCCGATGCAGCGCCAGCATCCGCGCCTGAACGAACGGCGTCAGGGCGATGCGCACAGCGACTTCGCCAGGGCCAGATAGGCGGCCCCATCCAAGCAAGCCCCACAGCCAGGAGCAGCCACAGATCGAGCCCCGCAACGACGCTCATCAACAGCGGGAAGGCGACATTGTGAACGCCCGCCGTTTCCGGGTGCATCACGACGCTGACGATCTCCGGCAGGATAGGTGAGGAAGCTCGCGGACAGACAGGCCGCCACGAGCACCGGCCAACGCCGAAGCAGGTCCCCCATGCGACCGCCTCCGATCATTCCGCCCGCCCCTTCGCTCGGTTTCCGGTCCGCCAACCGATCCGCGGTTGAGGCGCGTCACGGCGACACGCAAGCGACTCGCACTCCGACAGTACCGCTCCGCTCGCGAATCCGGCGAGACTGCGCCGCGATGACCCCGATCCGCGAGACCCTCGACCGGACGCGCGCCCGGTTCCTGCTGATCTGGGTGATCCCGATCTTGCTGGTCGGCGCGCTCAGCTTCGCGCCAGCCATCCTCAACGATGGCGACACCTTCTGGCACATCGGCGCCGGGCGCTGGATGATCGCGCACCTCGCCGTCCCGGCCACCGACCCGTTCTCCTTCACCTTCGTCGGCCGGCCCTGGGTCGCGCATGAGTGGCTGAGCGAGGTCGCCATGGCCGGCGTTTACCTGGCTGGCGGCTGGGGGGCGGTGATGCTGCTGGTGGCCCTGGCGATGGGCCTGACGGCGCTGCTGATGGGCGCCTGGCTGCTGCGCTGGCTGGGCATGGTTCCCGCGCTGCTGTCGGTGGTGTTGGGCCTCTCCTGCGTCGCGCCGGGGATGCTGGCCCGGCCGCACCTGCTGGTGCTGCCGCTGCTGGCGTTCTGGACCATCGAACTGATGAAGGCGCGGGAGGCGAAACGTGCGCCGCGCCTCTGGCTTGCGCTGCTGATGGTGCTGTGGGCCAACCTGCATTCCAGCTTCGTCGTTGGCTACGGCCTCGCCGCCGCGTTCGGCCTCGAGGCCCTGCTCGACGTCAAGCATTGGACGCGGCCGGCCTTTCTCGGCTGGGTCGGGTTTCTTGTGCTTGGCCTCGTCGCCACGCTGGTGACGCCCCACGGCGTCGAAGGCCTCACCTTCCCGCTGCGGGTGCTGAACATGAAGAGTCTGCCCTTCATCACCGAATGGCAGAGCCCGGACTTCTTCAAGCCGTCGCCGCTGGAGCTGGCGCTGCTGGCCGGGGTGTTCGCCGCATTCTGGCGCGGCGTCCGCCTCACCGCCGTGCGCACCGCCATCCTGCTCGGCCTGATCCACATGACGCTGCAGCACGTGCGTCAGGAGATCCTGCTGGGCGTGGTCGGGCCGCTGATCCTGGCCGAGCCGTTCGGCCGGGCGCTCGGCCGCGCCGAGGGGCTGTGGACGCCGTGGCGCGTGCCCCGGCCGCAGACCCTGCTGGGCGGCGGCCTGATCCTGGCGCTGTTCGCCAGCCGGCTGCTGACGCCGATGGTCCGCGTCGACGGCCCCACCGCCCCGGTCACCGCCCTCGCCCACGTCCCGGCCGCGCTCCGGTCCCAGCCGGTGCTGAACTCCTACGACTTCGGCGGCTATCTGATCTTCCAGGGCGTACGGCCCTACATCGACGGCCGCGCCGATATGTACGGTGACGCCTTCGTCGGCGACGACGATCTGATCCAGCGCGCCAATCCGGCCGCGATCGACCGCGCCATCAGCCACTACAACATCCGCTGGGCGATCGTGCCGCCCAACATCTACCTCACCGGCGCCCTCGACGCGCGGCCGGGCTGGCGGCGGATTTATGCCGACAAGACCGCGGTTGTGTTCCAGAGCGAGAACGCGCCTGCTACGCCCGCGCAGCCCGCCAAGCTACCCGAAGCCCAGTCCGCCACGCGCCGCTGAAAACGAGCGCCTTAGGCGCGTGTTTTGCGGGCTAGCGGCGCTCTTTTACCCCACCTCCCCTCCAAACGGTCATCGCCGGACGTCAGTCCCGGCGACCCAAGCCCCCGACCTTGCCGTAGCCGCGCCCGGCGCGGCTACCCGCCGGACGGTGTCCTTGGATCCCCGGCACAAGGCCGGATGACCGAAATTGGGGGAATTTCCAAAAATGCGGCGGAGACCGACCGGCCCCGGACCGCCGCCTAAGCCGTCTCCGCCGCCCTCAGCGCCAGCTCGGCCATCATCTGGTCGCGGATCACGAACTTCTGAATCTTGCCCGTCACCGTCATCGGGAACTCGGCGACAAAGCGGACGTAGCGCGGGATTTTGTAGTGGGCGATCTGGCCGCGGCAGAAGGCGCGGATGTCGTCCTCCTCCGCCGTCTCGCCGGGCGCGAGGCGGACCCAGGCGCAGAGCTCCTCGCCCATCTTCGGATCGGGCAAGCCGACCACCGTCACGTCGGCCACCTTGGGGTGGGTGTAGAGGAACTCCTCGATCTCGCGCGGATAGATGTTCTCGCCGCCCCGGATCACCATGTCCTTGATCCGGCCGACGATGTTGCCATAGCCCTCGGCGTCGATCGTGCCGAGGTCGCCGGTGTGCATCCAGCCGTCCGGGTCGATCGACTCGGCCGTGCGCTGGGCATCGTCCCAGTAGCCGAGCATCACCGAATAGCCGCGAGTGCAGACCTCGCCCGGAACACCGCGCGCCGTCACCTCGCCTGCCTCGTCGACGATCTTCACCTCCAGGTGCGGCTGCACCCGGCCGATGGTCGAGACCCGCCGCTCGACCGGATCGTCCGGGCCGGTCTGGAAGCTGACCGGGCTGGTCTCGGTCATGCCGTAGGCGATGGTCACGTCCTTCATGTGCAACCGGTCGATCACCTGCTTCATCACCTCCACTGGGCAGGGCGAGCCGGCCATGGCGCCGGTGCGCAGCGAGGTAAGATCGCGGGTCTCGAACTCGGGGCAGCCGAGCGCGGCGATGAACATCGTCGGCACGCCGTAGAGCGAGGTGCAGCGCTCCTGCTCGATCGCCGCCAGCGTCGCCGCCGGATCGAACGTCGGCGCCGGATAGATCATCGCCGAGCCGTGGGTGACGGCGGCCATGTTGGCCATCACCATGCCGAAGCAGTGGTAGAGCGGCACCGGGATGCAGATCCGGTCCGCCGGTCCCAGCGTCTGCGCCAGGCCGACGAAGTAGCCGTTGTTGAGGATGTTGCGGTGGGTCAGCGTCGCGCCCTTGGGCAGGCCAGTGGTGCCGCTGGTGAACTGGATGTTGATCGCATCGTTCGGGCTCAGTTCGTACGCGATCTGCAGCAGCCGTTCGTCGTGCTCCGGCTCGGCGAGGCCCGCGATGTCATCGATCTCGAACCAGCCCGGCCGGGTCTCGCCGCCGATCTTGATCGCGGCCTTCAGTGACGGAATCCGCGCCGCCTGCAGCGCGCCGGGGAAGCTGTCCGCCAGCTCAGGCGCTAGGGCCTCGACCATGCCGACATAGTCGCTGGTCTTGTAGCGTTCGGCCGCCACCAGCGCCTTCACCCCCACCTTGTTCAGCGTGTATTCCAGCTCCGACAGCCGATAGGCCGGATTGATCGTCACCAGGATCACCCCGACCTTGGCGGCGGCGAACTGCACCAGCACCCATTCGGCGCAGTTAGGCGACCAGATGCCGATGCGGTCGCCCGGTCCCAGCCCCAGCGCCAGCAATCCCGCCGCCATCGCATCGGCCCGCCGCGCCAGCGAGGCCCAGCTCCAGCGGAGGCCCTGATGCGCCGAAACCAGCGCCTCCGCCTCGCCCCATTTCGCCGCCGCGGCGTCCAGCGCCTGGCCGATCGTGGTCTCGAGCAGCGGCGGCGCAGCGGCGCCCTTCACCCAGCTCAGCGTCGCGTCCATCGGCCTCATTCTCCCTACATCGCAGAATTCATACCCGAACCCCGCGTCACGCAAGGTGGCCCTCCGGGCGATTAGCGCCCCTTTTTCCGCCATCCGTGCTAGGATGACCTTGGGAAGCCGGCGCACCGGTCAAGGTTCGGACCGCCGCGCGCCGCGCGTCTCCCTACCCCCCTGAAGGCGCCTCATGACACGATCGGAGCTCCCTTATGCGCGGTAATCTCGGCGGTCCGCTGCGACTGCTTCACACCCTTCGCGGCGAAGGCACCCTACTCTGGGCGGCAAGCGGCAAGCGCCCGGTCACCTACGCCATCGACGTCTACGGCCAAGGCCAGATGCGCTCGGCCAGCGGCGACGTGCGCGGCGACCTCGCCGTGCTGGTGTCGCGCTCGCCCTCCAACGTGCGCCTGCGCTTCGCCGACGGCGCCGAGACGCCGATCACCCTCACCGAAATCGAGGCCGACACCGCGACCATCGAGTTGCAGGGCCCCGCGCCTGCTCCATAGTTCGCCGGCGCCATAGCCCTTAGCGCGGCGCGGCGAAGTAGCCGGATTCGCCGGTGACCCGGATCACGCACAGCCGGCCGAGGCTATGGGCGTCGCGGGCCTGCTTGCTGGCGGCGGCACGCGCCATTTCCTTATCGACCGAGTGACTGGTGTAGCGGCCGTCGTGTTCGACCGCCCATTGCCCGTTGTGCTGCGTGACGGTGAAGACCGCCATCCCGAATGGTGTTTTCATCGACGGACCATAGCACCTGCCTCCACTTTCCGTCGTATTTCCAAATAAATCTTGCCTAGACTGGCCAAGGCGTCACGAATAAGCGGTCAAATTACGTTTCGGCTCGCCTACCATCCGCTCGCGAGACCTGGTCTCGCCCTCTGGATACGTCTTCGATCCATCCGAGAATTTGAAATCACATGCCCATTTCGGGCGTGAGACCTCATGTCCGGAAAGGACAATCATGCCCAGCGGCGTCGTCAAATGGTTCAACGGTCAAAAAGGCTTCGGCTTCATCCAACCCGATGAGGGTGGCGCGGACGTGTTCGTGCACGCTTCGGCGGTGGAACGCGCGGGCATGGGCTCGCTCAACGAAGGCCAACGCCTGAGCTACGAAGTCGAGAAAGACCAGCGCAGCGGCAAGTTCTCCGCCACCCAGCTCCAGTCGAGCTGATCGGCCAATCGAGCTGATCGGAAGGGGCCCGCCTCGGCGGGCCTCGCTCTGCCAGCCCCAGCCCCTCGCCTCCTACCGGCCGCTCATGCCATAACGCGCGCTTCGAAATCGGGGCCCGTTATGAAGCACATCCTCGTCGCCGCGCTCGCCGGCCTCGCCTGCGTCGTCGCCCTGGCCCCCGCCGGCGCCGCGCCGGGTAGCGCCAAGCCGCTCTACGGAACCTGGGGTCTCGACGCCGCTGGCATGGACACGGCCGTCAAACCGGGCGACGACTTCTTCAAATACATGAACGGCGGCTGGTCCGACCGCACCCCGATCCCGGACGACAAGTCCAGCTACGGCAACGACTACGTCATCAACGACGAGGCGATCGACCGCGTTCACCACATCCTGGAAGCCAACCCCGCTGGCTACGGCGCCAATCCGGACGCGGCCAAGATCCACGCCGCCTATATCGCCTATATGGACGAGGCCCGCGCCCAGGCCCTCGGCGCCGCCCCGATCGCCCCCGACCTCGCCGCCATCCGGGCCACCGCCGACAAGCACGCCCTCGCCGCCTTGATGGGCCAGGCCGAAAGCGGCTTCCAGTCATCGATCTTCCGCCTCGGCATCAACGGCGACGAGAAGGCGCCCAACCGCTACGCCGTCGAGGTGGTGCAAGGCGGACTCGGCCTGCCCGACCGCGACTACTACCTGACCCCGTCCTTCGCCGACAAAAAGACCGCCTACCAGGCCTACGTCGCCCAGATGCTGACCCTGGCCGGCTGGGACGACCCCGCCGTCAGCGCCGCCGCGATCGTCGACTTCGAGACCCAGATCGCCCAGGTCAGCTGGACCCGCGCCGAGCGCCGCGACCCCGACAAGGCCTACAACCCGATGAGCCCCGCCGAGCTGGCGCAGGCCGCGCCCGGCTTCGACTGGGCCGCCTGGCTGAACGCGGCCGGGCTCGGCGGCGTAAACCGCGTGATCGTACGGGAGAACACCGCCGACCCGAAGATCGCCGCCATCTTCGCCGCCGCGCCGCTCCCGACGCTCAAAGCGTGGGCGGCGTTCCACGTCGCCGACAACGCCGCCGCCCTGCTCGACCCGCGCTTCGCCGACGCCCGATTCGCCTTCCGCAGCCAACTGCTGCAAGGCCAGAAGGTGCAGACCGTGCGCTGGAAGCGCGCGGTCGGCTTCGTCAACAACGGCATGGGCGAGGCGGTCGGCCGCACCTACGTCGCCGAGTACTTCCCGCCGGAGGCCAAGGCCAAGATCGACGCCCTGGTCACGGAGATGAAGGTGGCGATGGCCGGCCGCATCGACCGGCTGGACTGGATGAGCCCGGAAACCAAGGCCAAGGCCCACGCCAAGCTGGCCCAGCTCAACGTCAAGATCGCCTACCCTTCGAAGTGGCGCGATTATTCGGCGCTGCAGGTCTCGGCCACCGATCTCGCCGGCGACGAGCGCGCGTTCGACGCGTTCGAATGGAACCGTCAGGTCCGCCGCCTCAACGACCCGGTCGACCGCACCGAGTGGGGCATGACCCCGCAGACGGTGAACGCCTACTACGACCCCAGCCTGAACGAGATCGTCTTCCCCGCCGCGATCCTCTCCGCGCCCTACTTTGATCCGCACGCCGACGCGGCCGTGAACTACGGCGGCATCGGCGCCACGATCGGCCACGAGATGACCCACGGCTTCGACGATGAAGGCCGCAAGTACGACGGCACGGGCCTGCTGACCGATTGGTGGACCCCGAACGACGGAGCCCGCTTCGATGCCGAAGCGCACAAGCTCAACGCCCAGTACGACACCTACGAGCCGTTCCCCGGACTGCACGTGAAGGGCGACCAGACCACCGGCGAGAACATCGCCGACTTCGGCGGCCTCTTGATCGCGCTCGACGCCTACCACGCCTCGCTGCACGGCCAGCCCGCGCCGATCATCGACGGCCTGACCGGCGACCAGCGCTTCTTCCTCGCCTACGCCCAGTCCTGGCGCACCAAGCGCCGCGAGGATCTGATGCGCCAGCTGCTGGTCGCCGACGTCCACAGTCCCGAGCTCTACCGGGTCAACGGCGTCGTCAGAAACGTCGACGCCTGGTACGCCGCCTTCGCCGTCAAACCCGGCGACAAACTCTACCTCGCGCCGTCGGACCGCGTCCGGATCTGGTAAGGTTTATCCTCCTACGGCCTACGAGATTCACACCCTATGGGTGAGGAGTCGCCAGCAACCGCAGCGGACCCAGCGGCCCGACCGGGATCAGTTCGAACGTCATCAGATGCGCCTGGCCCAGCGGGAGCGCCTCGAGCATCGCCTGCGCCGCGGCCGGGTCGGTCTCGTTGAGTACGAAGATCACGCCGCGCCGTCCCGTCATCGAGAACCACTGGTCGATCTTGCCGGCCAGGTAGAGTTCCGCCGTCGCGCGAACCTCGCGTGGCAGGATCGCCTGGACCTGCGCCATGTCAGAGCCCGGAACCACCGTGCCGATCGCAACGATCTTAGTGGTCGGAACCGAGGCGGGCGGCGGCGGCTGCGCCAACCCGGCGGCCGGCGCGAGAGTGAGCGCGACGGCGAGTATCAAGGCGTGGATGCGATGGCCCATAGCAGTCTCCCGACGCGGCGTTGGCGCATTCATCCTATACCTCGCCGCGCCGGGAAGACCCCTATGCGTGCTTGTCGCGTTCCATGCCGCCCAATGCGCCGGCGACGCTGGCGATGAAGGCGCCGACCACCATCGCCAGCGCGGTCAGGAAGCCGAGCGTGGCGGCGGTCTTGCGAGCATTGTCAGCCGCGACAGCGGCGTCGGCGGCGGCCTGACGCTCCCGCGCGACCACGGCGTCTACCCGCTGGGTGGCTTCGGCCGGCGACAGCGCAACCCGCGCCGCCACGGAGGCCACGAGGTAGTCGTGGTCGGTCGGATTGAGGCCACCGCGAAGCGCATCCGCCGCCAGCACGCGCCACGCCTCGGCCTTTGCCGGCGCGAGGGCGTTCTCGTCGCCGGCCGAGGTCCGGTAGAGCGTGTCGGCGTCATAGGCGAAATTGGCAGGGCCCGCGGCGGCCGCGGCAGTGGTCGCGCCACCGGTGCTCGCCGCGGCCAAAGCAGCGGCGATCACCGCGACGACGAGGCTGGCGAGCGCCCAGGCCAGAAAGCCGTGCGCGGTGTCGCGAAAGTAGGTTTCGTACGCATGCACGCCATACCAGCGCGACCGGAGCCGACCGCTCAGATAGCCGCCGGCGGCCGAGGCGATCCACTGCACGACCACAAGCCAGATCGCCGTTGCAACGCCGAGCTTCGCCCCGGTGCGCGCCACGTCGCCCCACGGCGATGCGGCGGCGAAGCCCAGCCCCGAACCGAGGCTGAACAGGATCAGGGTCGCGGCTATGGCGGCGAGCGCGCCGGCGGCGACCGCCGGCCAAGTGACCGCCGACACCGAAGGTGCGGCGTTTACGTCGATTTCCGTGATGGTCATGGCGTGGCCTCCCTAGCCTTTTCTTCGCAACGGCCAGGCTTGCAACACGTTCCGGCCACAGCATAACCCGCTGCTACGGGATGGACGTTTCGTCGGGGCGCGGCGCCGGAAGATGGGCCTAATTTGGGCCGCGGCCGGTCCTCACGCCGCGACGGTCGGCGTCGTATTCACGTCTCCCGCCTCGTCCGCCTTACCCATTTCCGGCAGCACGTCGCCGTGCACCTTGAGCGGCGTACCGATCCACAGCGCGTCCTTGAGGTGATCGCGGCGAGCGTTGGTGGTGTTGGGATGAACCAGAATGCTGAGGCCGGCGTGGTTGAGCATCAGGAACGGGACCAACTGGGCGAACACGCGGGTCTCGAACGCCACCTGAAACATCGCTTGGTCGTGCGGGCCGACCTTGACCTCGTGCCAGCGGCCGAGGCGCACGCTGAAGCGCTCGCCGATCGCCTCGCGCAGGCGCTCGGCCACCGGGCGGGTGGATTCGGGGTCGAAATAGATGTGCGCGTGATAGCTAGCGATCTCGTCGATCGGGCGAGCGGACGTCGGCATCGAGAAGCTCCATCTGGCGCCGCGTCAATGTGAGGACTTTGCGCCGGAACGCAAAGGGCCGACTAAACGAGCCTGAGCGTGAAACCGGAGCCGTCCTACGGTGTTTAGGTCGTCAGGGCCGAACCTTTGCGGCTGGGGGTGGTTAGTTTTCAGAGCAACGATCCGATGAGCGCCGCGCTCTGATGGCGACCGACCTGGCCGTACTCGCCGATGCGTTTCCAGGCGACAGCGCCCTCAGCGCATTGATGCGCGCCCACGACTGGGAATCTACCCCGCTTGGCCCGCCCGATGCGTGGCCGGAGGGGCTGAAAGTTCCAGTGCGGATGATGCTCACCTCGCGCTTCGAGATGTGGCTGGGGTGGGGAGCCGAACTGGCCTTCTTCTACAACGACGCCTACGTGCCGACGCTCGGCATCAAACACCCGGGCAGTCTCGGCCGGCCGGTGCGCGAGGTCTGGAGCGAAATCTACGAAGAGCTTTCCGGCCGGTTCGAAACCGTCATGCGCGAGGGCGTCGCGACCTGGGACAAGGCGCTGCTGTTGCTGCTCGAGCGCAACGGCTACCCCGAGGAGACCTACCACACCTTCTCCTACAGCCCCCTGCGCGGCGACTCCGGCGCGGTCGAGGGGCTGATGTGCATCGTCAGCGAAGAGACCGAACGCGTGATCAGCGAACGGCGGATCGAGACGCTGAGACGCCTCGCCTCCGATCTGCTGCCGGCGCGCACCCGCGCCGAGGTGATTGCGCGGTTCCGCTCGGCGATGGCGACCAACACCCGCGACTTCCCGTTCTGCGACATCAGGCTGTTCAGCGAGGCCGGAGGCATCGAGACAGCCAGCGATCCCGGTGCGGCGCCGTTTAGGCGAGCCCATTGGCCGCTGTCGCCGATCTTGGCCGGCGAGGCCAGCGTACGCATTCCGCTGAAGCGGCTGCTGGCCGACCCACCGACAGGCGCCTGGGCCGTGGCGCCGCGCGAGGCGTTGATCGTTCCCGTCACCAAGTCCAGCCAGACCGGCGTCAGCGGGGCGCTGGTCTTCGGGCTCAATCCGCTGCGCCCGGACGATCCGGACATCACCGGCTTCGCACAGTTGATCGCCGGCCAGGTCGCCGGCGCGCTGGCGGCGGTCGACGCGCTGGTGGCCGAGGCGGCGGAGACCGAGCGGATGCGGCAGCTGTTCCAGCAGTCGCCCAGCTTCATCGCCGTGCTGCGCGGGCCGAAGCACCGGTTTGAGATGACCAATCCGGGCTATCAGCAGTTGGTGGCGCACAGGGACGTCGTCGGCAAGGATGTCCGCGACGCCCTCCCGGAGGTGGCGGGCCAGGGCTTCTTCGAACTGCTCGATAGCGTCTATGCGACCGGCGAGCCCTTCGTGGGTCGCGCGGTGCCGATCAACATTCAGCGCATCCCTGGCGCCGAGCCGGAGCCGCGGCTGCTGGACTTCGTCTACCAGCCGATCCGCGCCGCCGACGGCTCGGTGACCGGCATCTTCGTCGAGGGCGTCGACGTCACCGTGGTGCAGGAGGCCCTGGCGGCGGCGCGGGAGAGCGAGCAGCAGTTCCGCACTCTTGCCGAGGCGATGCCGAACCACGCCTGGACCTCTGGACCTGATGGCCTGCTCGAGTGGTTCAACAGCCGCACCTATCAATATAGCGGCTTGGCCGTCGGCGAACTGGACGGCGCCGACTGGGCGACGATGGTGCATCCGGACGATCTGGATGCGGCGGCGCAGGCGTGGGCCACATCGCTGGCGACCGGCGAACCCTACGAGACCGAGTTCCGTCTCCGGCGCGCCGACGGGGCCTGGCGCTGGCACATCGCCCGTGCGATCGCGCTGCGCTCCGAACAGGGTGCGATCACCGGCTGGGTCGGCGCCAACACCGACATCGAGGACCAGAAGTCCGCCGCCCAGGCGCTGGCCGACCACAACGCCACCCTCGAACGCGAGGTGCACGAACGCACCGTCGAGCTGATGACCGCCGAGGAAGCGCTGCGCCAGAGCCAGAAAATGGAGGCGGTCGGCCAGCTGACCGGTGGCATCGCTCACGATTTCAACAACCTGCTCACCGGCATCACCGCCAGCCTGGAGATGCTGGAGACCCGCATCGGCCAGGGCCGGCTGGACGCCGTGCCACGATATGTCGAGAGCGCCCAGTCGGCGGCGCGGCGCGCCAGCGCGCTGACCCAGCGCCTGCTGGCCTTCTCGCGTCAGCAGACGCTCACCCCCCGTCCGACCAACGCCAACCGCCTGATCGGCGAGATGGAAGAGCTGCTGCGGCGCACGATCGGCCCCAATATCGCGCTGGAAGTCGTCGGCGCCGCTGGACTGTGGCCGACGCTGATCGACCGGAACCAGCTCGAAAACGCGATTCTCAACCTCTGCATCAACGCCCGCGACGCCATGCCGGGCGGGGGCAAACTCACGATCGAGACCGCCAACAAATGGCTCGACGACCGCGCCGGCAAGGAGCGCGACCTGCCGCCGGGCCAATATGTCTCGCTCTGCGTCACCGACACCGGCGCCGGGATGACGCCGGACGTGATCCAGCGCGCGTTCGACCCGTTCTTCACCACCAAGCCGCTCGGCCAGGGCACGGGGCTCGGGCTGTCGATGGTCTACGGCTTCGTGCGCCAGTCCGGCGGCCAGGTGCGGATCTATTCCGAACTTGAGAAGGGCACGACCATGTGTCTCTACCTGCCGCGCCACGTCGGCGAGGCGGAGACCGACATCGCGCCGCGCGATACGCCGTCGACGGAGTATCTCGCCGACGGCGAGACCATCCTGGTGATCGACGACGAGCCGACCGTGCGCATGCTGCTGATCGAGACGCTGCACGACGCCGGCTACATCACCTTGGAAGCCGCCGATGGGCCGGCCGGGTTGAAGATCCTGCAGTCGGACGTGCAGATCGATCTGCTGATCACGGACGTCGGCCTGCCTGGCGGCCTGAACGGGCGTCAAGTCGCCGACCTGGCGCGCGGCTCACGCCCGAACCTGAAGGTGCTGTTCATCACCGGCTACGCCGAGAACGCGGTGATCAGCCATGGCCACCTCGACCGCTACATGCAGGTGGTCACGAAGCCCTTCACCATCGACGCCTTGCGCGAGAAGGTGCGGGCGATGATCGAGGGCGTCAGCGCCGCCTGAACTTGGCGGCGTCGGCGGCGAGGCTGGCGCCCCAATCGCTGGACGCGCCCGGTTCAGGCTCGGGCGCGAACGGCAGCTCGCCCGCCACGCCATGGATCACCAGCCAGAGCTGCGGCCCCAGTTGGCGCAGCATCCGCAGCGGCCGGCGCTTGTTGTCGGTGACATCCCAGCCCTCGGCCGCGAACAGATCGACCATCTCGCGCGGCGACAGGTGGTCGATCGGGTCGAAATCCGCCGGCGTCTTCGCCGCCTCAGCCTCATCGCCGGTCAGGCTGAAGATCGCCTTCGAACACGCGTCGATCTCCGGAAACTCGGCGCGGTTCTCCGGCTCGGCCGCCGCCGGCTTCATCAGCGCCTTCAGCTCCAGGTCATCGACGCCAGGCAGGTCGATCAGACGGCGAGGGACAGAAGTCTCAGTCATGGCCGCCTTAGCCCCCCCGCTTGGCGACCGGCGTGTTCGCCGCCTGGCGCGTGGACGGTGCGGCGATCACCACCATCGGGCTTTCGGCCAGCCAGCGCTTGGCCTCGGCCTTGACCTCGTCCAGCGTGATGCCCTCGAAGTCGCTCTCCCAAGTCTTGGCGGAGGCGATCTGGTCAGGGTGCGCCCAGGAACCGTCGAGCATGGCGATCCACCACGGATTGGAGATTTCGCGGGTGGCGCCGTTGTCCAGCACCGGGCGGCGGGCGCGCTCCAGCATGGCGTCGGTGATGTCGCCGCCGGCCAGCTTCTGGGCGATCTTGCGCAGCTCGCCGGCGACGATGTCGGTGGCGTCCGGGGCGGTGTCGATCGCCACCGTCAGCGCGCCCTGGTCGCCGCCACGATTGAGTTCGACATTCACCTGCGGCGAGTAGGCCTTGCCCAGGCGCTGGCGGATGTCGTCGATCGCTTCGCCCTGCACGATGGCGGCCAAGAGGTCGAGCGTGCGCTGCTCGCGCACCTTCTCCGGGGTCCAGACGAATAGCGGCCAGGTGGCCAGCACCGTCGCCTTTTCCGGCGAGCCGTCGTGTGTGGTGTGCACGTCGGCCGTCATCGTCAGCGGATAGCGCACGGTCGGCGCGTCGGGGCGCTTGGTGTCGCGCCAGGTCCGCGGCGGCAGAGCGCCCAGGGTCTTGGCGACCGCCGCGGTGGCGGTCCCCTCGTCGATATCGCCGACGATGGTCACTTCCAGCCCGTCATGCTTCAGGATCGGACCTAGGATGCGGGCGAAATCGGCGCTGCGCACGCTGTCGAGGTCGTGTTCCTCGGGCAGCAGCGGCACGCGCGGCGGCGGCAGGGCGTTGTCGCGCGCCAGCGCCGCGGCGAAGCCGGGTTCGCTGCGGGTGATCTTGTAGAGCGTGCGCACCGCGGTCGGAATCCGCGCATCGACCGCCGGACGGAAGCCCGGATCGGACAGATAGGCGGTGATCAGCTGCAGCTCGGTGTCGAGGTCCGACGGGCGGGTCGCGCCGCCCATTTCGAACGAGTCGCGTCCGATCGCGAGGTCGAAGTCGCAGGCGTGCCCCTCGCAGAACCGCACCGTGTCCTCGAAGTCGTTCTTGCCGAGGCCGCCTTCACGCAGCAGCGTCGCGCCGAGCCGCGCGGCCGGCAGATCCTTGGCCGAAAGCTCCTCCTGGCCTGCGCCGAAACGGATGCGGATCTCGACCCGGTCCTGGGCGTTCTGGCTCGGCTTGAAATTGAGCCGCACGCCGTTGGCGAAGGCGATGCGCGCGGCGCCGATGTCCGGCAGGTCGTCGCGGCTCACCACCTGGCCGGGCGGGCCGAAACTGTCATAGGCCCAGGCGTGGCCTTCGTGAGCCGCGGGCGGCGTAGGCGCCGCCGCCGCCTCGGCCATCCGCCAGCTCTGCACTACCTGCGCCTGCTGCTCGGGCTTGGAACCGACCAGCACGATCTCGGGCGGCGCGGCCTTGGTCCAGACCCGGTTGAACTCGGCGTCGACCTTGTCCTTGCTGAGCGTCGTCAGCGCCAGCCGGCCGATCCGCTGGTCTTCCTCGGCGGTGGAGAAGGTGCCGTTCTGGGTCAGGTTGGAGACGATCGACTGCGCCAGCTGGGCGCCGGTCATGGTCGGCGCCTGACCGACTTCGGCCTCGACCGTCGCCACCAGCCCCTTCACGCCGGCCTGGTACTCGTCGTCGGTCAGGCCGTAGCGCGACATCCGGCGCATCTCGGCGGAGATCGCGGCCTCCGCGCCGCGCCAGTTCTGATCGCGCAGCGAGGCGGTGACGCAAGTCAGGTCCGCGGCCTTGAACGCCTCCTGGCGCCCGACCTCGGCCGAAACGAACGGCGGGTTGGACCCGTTGGCGATGGTCGAGAAGCGCTTGGCCAAGGTGTTCTGCCAGAGCGCGGCCTCGAAGTCGCGGGTGCGGGAGGCGACGCCTTCCTGGAGGTCGGGGTCCTTGTCCATTTCCCGGCAGACCTGCAACGCCGGCGGCGCGCGATCCTCGACCTCGACCAGGCCGACCGTCGGCCGCGCGGGGTCGATGTGGCCGAGGTCGGGCTTTTTCGGCGCTGGCGTGTCGTTGTGCCAGGAGGCGAAGGCGGCGGCGATGCGCGCTTTCAGCTCGTCGCGCGGCAGATCGCCGACGGCGACCACGATCGAGTTCTCCGGCCGATACCAGCGGTCGTGGAAGTTGCGGAGGGTGTCGGCGTTGACGGTCTGGATGATCTGCGTCAGTCCGATCGGCGCCCGCTTCGGCCCGAGCAGGTCGGGCAGCAGGAAGTTCTCGGTGTTTTCGGCAAGGTCGCCCATCGCGCTGCGGCTGCCGACGTATTCCGACATGATCACGCCGCGCTCGCGGTCCACCTCGCTCTGCGAGATGGTCAGGCCATCGGCCAGGTCGCGCAGCCAGGTGAACGACATGTCGAGCCGGTCGGGCGTCACCTCCGAAAGGTCGAGGCTGAAGGTGGTCGAATCGAACCCGGTCTCGGCGTTCTGGTCGCGCCCGATCGAGACGCCGATGTCGGCGAAGCGCTTCATCACCGTGCCGGGCGGGAAGTGGGTCGAGCCGTTGAACGCCATGTGCTCGAGAAAGTGCGCGACGCCGCGCTCGTTCGGCTGCTCGTCGCCGCTGCCGGCGCCGACCATCAGGATCACCGACACCTGCCGCGTGCCCGCCCGGCGCATCACGCCGTAGGTCAGGCCGTTGGGCAGCTTACCGATTTCGGCTTCCGGATTGGGCCGGGTCAGCGGAAAAGCCGGGTCGTCGGCGGCGGCTGGCGCCTGGGTGAGGGTGGTGTTCGGGATGGCCGCGGCAGGCTGGGCGGCGAAGGCGAGGGCCGCGGTCGCCGAAAAGGCGAGAAGCGCGCGGCTCAGACGAAGGGTCATGCGGGCAATAATCCTTTGGACGGCGGCACCTTAGCGCGCGCCCGGCTCCGGCCCAAGGCGTCACGACGTCCCCCCGCCCGCTAGCCGTACACCGCGGCGCCTTCAAGGCGCCTTGGCCGTTGCGCGCCGCTCCCGCGCTTCCTCCAGCGCGGCTGATTTCTCTTTATTAATCATGCCCGGACGCCGTTTCTTAAGCTCGACCTGGCTTTATTCGCCCATTCGGTCGCCGAGGTTTCGCGGCCCAGGGAGGGCGGCGCGGTATGGAGTTCTGGGTCGACCACATCGGTCAGATCTGGTGGGCGAGCCTCAGCCGGGAGACCGCGCGCTACGCGATCTTCGCCGTGGCCACCTGGGCCTTGCTGTGGGTCGCCCTGAAGGCGCCGCTGCGTAGCCGCAAGATTCGGGAGCACAGCCCCCGCGCGGCGCAAATGCTGGTCGAGTTCATGGTCTCGATCCGCTCCATCGCGATCTTCGCGACCGTGGCGCTGGTGCAATCGCTGATGTCGCGCGCCGGGGCCTATCCGCTCACACATTTCGCGCTGCAGCTAGGACCGGTCTGGTTCTGGGCCAGCTTGCTGCTGATGATCCTCGGCCACGACGCCTACTTCTACTGGACTCACCGGGCGATGCACGGTCGGCGGCTGTTCAGGACGTTCCACAGCCGTCACCACCGCAGCCACAACCCCTCGCCGTTCACGGCCTATAGCTTCGACCTTGGCGAGGCGGCGGTGATGGCCTTGTTCGTCATCCTGTGGCCATTCGTCATGCCGACGCCTTGGGCGGTGATCCCGCTGTTCATCATCCATCAGATCGTCCGCAATACGATGGCGCACTGCGGCTATGAGCTGATGCCAGCGACCGCCGGCGGGCGGCCGCTGCTGGATTGGCTGACCACCACCACCCACCACGACCTGCACCATGGCCAGCCGGGCTCGAACTTCGGCCTCTACTTCACCTGGTGGGATCGCTGGATGAAGACC
>Ga0302314_10008192_pt1 | contig 18653 bp, 16 predicted proteins | sample III_Palsa_N2_3_FD_200533 | JGI IMG/M metagenome (GOLD analysis project Ga0302314, IMG submission 200533) | Peat permafrost microbial communities from Stordalen Mire near Abisko, Sweden - III_Palsa_N2_3 | ecosystem: Environmental > Terrestrial > Soil > Palsa > Peat permafrost | place: Sweden...
GTCCGGGTCGTACAGATAGACGCCCGAGCCGCGGACGAACTCCACCGGCCGCTCGTAGAACAGCCGGTAGGCGCCGCCAAGCGCGGCCTCCCGCCGGGCAATCAGTTCCTGGGTCTGTGGCGGCAGCCCGGACAGGCCCGAGCCGTCGAACCCGTTGACCATCAGCGGAGCGGACTGGCTCACCCAACCACCTCCAGGCGGCAGGCCGCGCGCAGACGGCGGCCGATCTCAACCGGCGGGAGTGCGCGCAGCGCCGCGAGGTGCGCGACCGCCTGCGGCGTCCGGCGCAGCAGGTAGCCGCTGTTGGCGGGATCGCGGGCCGCATTCGACTGGCTCACGATGATCCGCGCCGCGACCCGGGCCACGATGAACTCGGCCACCAGGTCCAGGTCAGCGTCGGAGAGGGGATCGACCGCGTGGTAGCCGGCCACCACGTCAAGCGCGGGCGCAATCAGGTCGCCGCCGGGTCCGCAAGCGCCCAACTGGTAGCAGGCCGCCTGGCCGACGTCCATGGCCACCGGCCCGGCCAGCGCGTCGCCGAAGTCGAGGATGCCGGTGATCCGCCCGCCGTCGGCGAGCAGGTTCTCCCCGTGGAAATCGGCGTGAATGACCTGCGTCGCGACGCTCGCGAGGGCGGGGCGCACCACCGCGTCGAACCGGTCGAGGCAGTCGACGAGCGCCGCGCGCAGGCCTCCGGGCACAAGCTCGCGAAGCTCGAGCGACCCGTCGACCGCCGGTCCGTCCGGGGCCCGACCGTCCGCGGCCAGCGCCCGGCCGACGGACGGCAGCATGCCGCTTTCCGGGAGTCGATCGAGTAGTGGTCGCAGCGCCCAGAAGTTCTGCAGGTCCCATAGGTGGGTCCAGCGCGCGCCGGGGTGCGTGAACCCGCGCAGCGCGATGTTCAGTCGGCCGAGCGTCGCGATCACCCGCTGCACCGGCAGCTCAGGCGCCACGCGGGCCAGGTGCAACAGCAGCGCAGTCTGGAAGCCGGGGCTGCCAACAGCCCGAGCCGGAGCCCGAGCCGCGCTGATCTTCAGCAGTCGCGCCACGCCGTCGTCGCCCGCCAGCCGGAACGTGTCGTCATGCTCCGACGCGAGCCGCTCCGCCGGCGCCCCCAACACCCCCAGACGCCCGCCAGAACAGCCCCCATCCCCCCGGGAATACCCGCCCTCCCGACAACGTTGCGCGCACTGTAATATTTATGAGTACGCAAACTTGTAGACGTCGCAAACTTTTAGTGAGCGCAGGATGACCGTAGCAAGCAGCACCGCCGCAGGCGAGACGGGACACGCCCTCCCCGGGCAGGCGCCCGCCTCCCTGCGCGAGCGCAAGAAGCTGGCGACACGGCACGAGCTCCGCCGGGTCACGCTCCGCCTCGTCGCCGAACGCGGGTTCTCGAACGTCACCGTGGAAGAGATCGCGGAGGCGGCCAACGTCTCGCCGCGGACCTTCTTCAACTACTTCCCGTCGAAGGAGGCCGCGCTCTTCGGCGCCAACCCCGAGCTGGCGGCGGCCACCCGCGACGCGATCGAGTTCCAGACGCCGGGCGAGCCGGTCGTGACCGTGCTCCGCTCGGTCATGACCGCCCAGGCCAGGACGGTGGCGGACGAGTTCGCGGAACTGGGCGGCGACCCGATGGAGTGGCTCGGCCGGATGCGGTCGGCCCGCACCGACCCGCACCTGCACGCCGTCCACGGCGCGCAGATGGCCGCGATCGAGCGGTCCCTGGCCGAGGCGGTCGCGCGGCGGCTCGGCACCGACGTCGAGCGGGACCCCTATCCCGGGCTGCTGGCCGCGATGGCCACCGGCGTTTTCCGGTCGAGCATGGCGTTCTGGGCCGCTTCGGCCGGCACGGTGCCGCTCGACCGCGTAGTAGACCTCGCGTTCGCCGCGCTCGCCAGCGGGCTGCCGGAGAACAGCGAATTGCGCAATGTCACGGCGACCGTCACCGCCAACACCGTGGCGGACAGAAAGGAAGACCTCTGATGGCATCGGCATCAGCCACCCCAGCCGCAGGCGGCGGCACCGCCCTTGGCAACGGCGCTCTGCCGGACCTGGAGCGCCGTCGCATCCTGCTCATCATCGGCGCGCTGATGTGCGGCATGTTCCTCGCCGCGCTTGACCAGACGATCGTGTCGACCGCGCTGCCGACGATCGTGGGCGACCTCAACGGCGGCTCGCACATCGCCTGGGTCGTCACCGCTTACCTGCTCGCGACCACGGTCTCCACCCCGCTGTGGGGCAAGCTGGGCGACCAGTACGGCCGGAAGATCTTCTTCCAGGCGGCGATCCTCATCTTCCTGGCCGGCTCCATCTTGTCCGGCCTGTCCACCTCCATGGAGATGCTCATCGCCTTCCGCGCGGTCCAGGGCCTCGGCTCCGGCGGCCTGATGGTCGGCGCGCAGGCCATCGTCGGCGACGTCGTCTCGCCCCGCGAGCGCGGCCGGTACCAGGGCCTGTTCGGCGCGACCTTCGGGTTGGCCAGCGTGATCGGCCCGCTGCTTGGCGGCGTCTTCGTGGACAACCTGTCCTGGCGCTGGATCTTCTACATCAACATCCCGATCGGCGCGATCGCGCTGTTCGTGGTGGCCAGCCAGGTTCCCGGCCACCTGAGCAGGATCCACCACCAGATCGACTACCTCGGCACGCTGGTGCTCTCGGCCGCCGCGACCGCGCTGATCCTGCTGACCAGCCTGGGCGGCACCACCTACCCGTGGGCGTCGGCGCCGATCTACATCCTCGGCGTGGCCGGCGCGCTGCTGATCGTCGTGTTCGTCTTCGTCGAGCGGCGGGCGCCCGAGCCGGTGCTGCCCATGCACCTGTTCAAGACGCGCGTGTTCGCCACGACCAGCATCGTCGCCTTCATCGTCGGCTTCGCGATGTTCGGCGCGATCACCTACCTGCCGGCCTTCTTCCAGGTCGTGCGGGGCATCTCGCCCACGATCTCCGGGCTGTACCTGCTCCCGCTGATGGTCGGCCTGCTCACGATGTCGATCTCGTCCGGGCAGATCATCTCCAGGACCGGCCGGTACCGGTTCTTCCCGATCGTCGGCACCGCGATGATGACCCTGGGCCTGTTCCTGCTGCACCTGATGGGCCTGGGCACGTCGACGTTCGAGGACGGGCTGTTCATGCTCATCCTCGGCCTCGGCCTCGGCGGTGTCATGCAGGTGCTCGTGATCATCGTCCAGAACGGCGTCCCGCACAGCGAGCTGGGCGTCGCGACCTCGGGCAACACGTTCTTCCGCTCGATCGGCGGCTCGTTCGGCACCGCGATCTTCGGCGCGATCTTCGCCAACCTGCTGGTCGGCAACCTGGCCAACCACCTGCACGGGGTCAAGCTCCCGGCCGGTTTCAGCAGCGCGAACGTCACCCCGGCGATGCTCGACCTGCTGCCCGCCGCGGTCCGGCACGGGTTCACGGCCGGCTACGCCGAGTCGATCCAGACCGTGTTCCTGGTCGCCGCGCCGATCGCGTTCCTCGCCTTCCTCGCCTCCTGGCTGATCCCGCAGGTCGAGCTGCGCAAGTGGTCGCACGCCGACGCCGCCGCCGCGTCGGGGTCGGCCGACGAGGTCGCGCAGTCCCCGGCCACGATGGCGCTGGAGTCGCCGTCGATCGAGTCCCTCGACCCGCAGGACGCCAGCCCGGAGATCTGAGCCGAGCGGGCCCGCTAGCGCGGGCCGGCCCGGTACGGCAGTCTTGCTTCTCAGAGACAAGCATTAATGGAAGGGCGGTGCCAGTGAACGGACTCAAGGCCGAGGTCGACCCGGCGGAGGTAGGCCTCGACGCGGGCCGGCTGCGGCGGATCGACGACAGCTTCGCCACGTACGTCGACGACGGCAAGCTGGCGGGCTGGCTGGTCACGGTGAGCAGGCACGGCAAGCTGGCGCACGTGTCCGCCTACGGCCAGCGCGACCGCGAGGAAGGTCGCCCGGTCGAAACCGACACCCTCTGGCGCATCTTCTCCATGACCAAGCCGATCACCTCGGTCGCCGCCATGATGCTGTACGAGCAGGGCGCGCTGCAGCTGACCGACCCGGTCAGCAAGTTCATCCCGTCCTTCGCCAACCTGCGCGTCTACGCCGGCGGGTCGGACCAGAACCCGCTCACCGTCCCCGCCAGCGAGCCGATGCGGGTCTGGCACCTGCTCACCCACACCTCCGGGCTCACCTACGGGTTCCTCCGGGTGTCCACGGTCGACGCGATGTACCGCGCGGCCGGGTTCGACGGCGGCAACGCGGCGGCGGCGACCATGGACCTGGCGCAGGCGTGCGACGCGTGGGCCTCCCTGCCGCTGCTGTTCCAGCCCGGGGCGGAGTGGAACTACGGTGTCTCGACCGACGTGCTCGGCCGCGTGGTCGAGGTCGCCTCCGGGCAGTCGCTCGACGCCTTCTTGGCCGAGCGCATCCTGCGCCCGCTCGGCATGACCGACACCAGCTTCTGGGTCGAGGACGAGCGGGCGTCGCGGCTGTCCGCCCTGTACGGCCTCGGCCCCGGCCGCGCGCTGGTCAGGCTCGGCCCCCCGTGGGAGGCGGCTCAGGTCAAGCCGGCCAGGCTCAGCGGCGGCGGCGGCCTGGTCTCGAGCGCAGGGGACTACCACCGGTTCCTGCAGATGCTGCTCGACTACCCCGGCTCGCCGGCGGGCGAGCTGGACGGCGTGCGCCTGCTCAGCCCGCGCACCGTCCGCTACATGGGCCGCAACCACCTGCCGGGCGGGCTCGACATCGCGACGTTCGGCCGCGCGCTGTACGCGGAGTCGCCGATGTACGGCTCCGGCTTCGGCCTCGGCTTCGCGGTCGTCACCGACCCGGCCGCGCTCAAGGTCGACTGCTCGGCGGGCGAGCTGTCCTGGGGCGGGGCCGCCTCCACCGCCTTCTGGATCGACCAGGCGGAGGGGATCACGGTCTCCTTCTTCACCCAGCTCATCCCGTCCAACGCCTATCCGCTCCGTCCCCAGCTCCGCCAGCTCGTCTACCAGGCGATCGTGTAGCGCGTCGGCTCAGCGCTGAAAGTTAGGCCGGTCAGGGGCGGTCAAACTTTCAGCGCTAACCGCGCCCGCAAGTCCGTCGGAGATAACAGCAAGAAGCGCCACCGCGCTAGCAAGGCAAGGTAACGTCACCGCAGGCGCTCTAGGCGACCGACGACCGCCAGCCCTCGTGGTAGCTCTCGCGCACCACGGCCGAGTACGGCGTGGGCGACACGATCGCCCGCACCTCGAACTGCCGGTGCGGCTGCACCGTCGTCTTCCTCGACCCGCCGTCCGGCTCGCCCCAGAGGACGCGCACCTCGGCGCCGATCGGCACGTCGGGGTCGACGGTGGCGAGCGACAGCCCGGACCGCTCGTTGGCCGAGTAGCCGGTGAACATCGACAGCCCGACGACCTTCCCTGACGCGTCCACCACCGAGTCGAAGTTGGACGAACCGTAGTTCGCGTTCGGCAGGTCGAAGAACTGGTAGCCGGGCCCGGCGCCGAGCGGCGACGTCAGCAGTTCCCCGAGGTCGGCCGCGTTCCAGGCGAGGGTGACCTTCCGTCGCTGGGCGGCGCCGTCGATCGCGGCCAGCGCGTCCCGCCCGATGAAGTCGTGGTCGAACTTCACGAACCCCCCGTAGCCGAGCTCCCACGGGTTCGTGTAGTAGTCCTCGATGTCGGGTGACACGAACGAGCCGGCGATCGCGTTGGTCGCCTCGTACGAGTCCGCGCCCAGCCATTCCCGGTACGAGCGCAGCTCAGGCGAGGTGTAGATGGCGGGCAGTGGCGACGGGATCCAGCCCGACTCGAGCGTGTTGCAGGAGTAGGCGCGCGCCCCGCACGGCTCGAGGCCGAACTCGGCGCCGGCGACGATGATCGCGTCCCTGATCTTGTCGTAGGACTCGTACGGGCCCCAGATCTCCAGCCCGGGCGCGCCCGCCATGCCGTGCCGGAGCGTGCGGACCTTCTCGCCGCCGATGTTCATCCAGCCCAGGCGGAAGAACCCGACCTGCTCAAGCGGCTCCCGGTTGAGCTTCTCGATCACCGCCCACGCGTTCGGCCCCTGGATCTGGAACCGCCACAGCGTGCGCGTCACCGCCTTGCCGTACGGCCGCGACGGCGACCGCGGGTCGAGCACCAGGTCGACGTTGTAGCCGTTCGACCCCTTGAACAGCAGCCAGTTGGCGACCGGCGCCCGGCCGACGAAGGTGAACTCCTCGTCGGACTCGCGGAACAGGATGCCGTCCCCGATGACCCCGCCTTCCGGCGAAACCGGGACGAACTGCTTGGCCGTGTCCACCGGGAATTTCGCGGTCGAGTTGATGCCGGTGTCGGTGATCAGCTTCAGCGCGTCAGGTCCGGAGATAAAGATGTTGTGCATGTGGTGCGACTGGTCGTAGAGCACCGCCGTCTCCCGCCATGCGATCACCTCACGGCGGAAGTTCGTGAACTCCGAGGGGACGACGGGGTAGATGTAGGCGCCGAGTTGCGAATTACGCAGCAACTCGACGGTGTTCCCTGCGTCGTCAAGCACCTCTTGCAGGTTCTTCGCCATTTGCCACCCGTCTCATCCGGATTCATATGCGGTCATATGCTAGCGCTGGCCTCTGTGACCCGTAATGCCCGCTATTGGCAGGGTTTGGCCATTGGTTCGTGCTCAGATAACAAACGCAAGGGCAACGTAACGATCAAAGACAAGAATGGGTGGAACGGACCGTTGCTTCGCCTGGCAGGCCGCTGTGGATGCCCTCCGGAGTCAGCTGCTCACGCTCAGAATAGAGTGCATTCAGGCTCTTGAACTGCGAAAGATGCGGGAGGGAGGGGCACGGGGGACATGGTGGAAACGCGGAGCGAGGGGCGCGCGGTGCTGACGCGGCGCGTGCTGACCTACTACGCCGTCTCGCTGGCGTCGATCGCCCCGCCGGTTTTCCTGCTCGTCCGCGCGTTCCTCCACCGCGACCAGGCGGATGCTGTCGTCGCGGTGCTGTGCGGGGTACTGTACCTGCTCATGCTCTCCCGGTTGTGGGACGTGGCCTCGTCGCACCGGCGCGGTCTGCTGCGCGAGCGGACGCTCCGGATGGCAGGCGCCTCGCTCGCCTCGGCGACCTCGGCCGAGGAGATCGCGACGGCCGCCCAGAACGCAGCCGTCGCGCTGGTCAGCCAGCCCGAGCTCACGCCGGGGCGCCGGGTGACGGCGATACTCGCGGTCCGCCGCGGCGGCCGGCTGCGCGCGGTCTCCTCCATCCCCGCCACCACGCCCGCGGCGGTCGCCGACGAGATGGGGGGCAACCGGCTCCGCGAGCTCACCGAGCGACTGCTGTCCGAGCTTGACCGGCCGCTGTTCATCGGGGCGACGGAGTTCAGCGACACCCGGTTGAATGTCGGCGAAGGCGCTCTGCTCTGCCCGCTCAAGCTCAAGGACCGGCCGACCGGGGACCCGCACATCGGGGTGCTCGCCGTCTACGGCCAGCAGCGGCTGCTGGCCGACCTGTCGGAGGCGCTTGAGATCCTGGCCGGCCAGGCGGCGCTGGCGGTCGAGCGGGTCACGCTCACCCAGGAGGTCATCAGGCAGCGCGGCCAGGCGCTCTTCCGCACGCTGGTGCGGAACACCTCGGACGCGATCCTGATCGTCGGCGACGGCGGCACAATCAACTACGCCACCCCCTCCGCCGACGGCATCTTCGGTGACGTCGCGGTCGAGGGCAGCCGGCTCGAGGACCTGGTGGACCCGGAGACGCGGGCCGATGTCGTCCGCGTGATGGACATGATCCTGGCCGGGATCACCGACGGCGCGCACGGCTTCCTGCTGCGGATCGAGCGCCTCGACGGCCGTGACGCCGTGCTCGAGGTCCGGTCAAGCGACCTGCGGGCCGACCGGACCGTCGGCGGCGTCGTCCTCACCTTGCGCGATGTCACCGAGCAGCACCAGCTCGAGCAGGAGCTGAAGCACCAGGCCTACCACGACGCGCTGACCGGCCTGCCCAACCGGGTGCTGTTCGCCGACCGCGCGGCCGACGCCATCGCCCACGCGCACCGGACCGACCGGGTCGTGGGCATGCTCTTCGTCGACCTGGACGACTTCAAGGTCGTGAACGACACGATGGGCCACGGCAGCGGCGACGAGCTGCTGACGGCGGTGGCCGGGCGGCTGGCGTCGTCGGTGCGCCCGTCGGACACCGCCGCGCGGCTCGGCGGCGACGAGTTCGCGCTGCTCATCGACGACGCGCCGGACACCGAGGCGGTAGAGGCGTTCGCCGAGCGGATCGTGGCCGCGTTCACCGAGCCGTTCCGGCTCAGCGACGCCGAGGTGATCGCGACGGCCACCGTCGGCGTCGCCACCTCGGCCGACAGCGCCGACGCGGACGAGCTGCTGCGCCACGCCGACCTGGCCCTGTACGCGGCCAAGACGGCGGGCAAGCGCCGCTGGCGGCGCTACCAGCCGGCGCTTTCGGCGGGGATGCTGCGGCGGCGCGAGGTGCAGGCCGCGCTCGAGGAGGCGGTTAACAACTCGGACTTCACCCTCGTCTACCAGCCGATCGTGGAGCTCGACAGCGGCCAGATCGTCGGCTTCGAGGCGCTCATCCGCTGGCCTCACCCGCGGTGGGGGATGATGCTGCCGGGCCAGTTCATCACGCTGGCGGAGGAGACCGGGCACATCGTCCCGCTCGGCGCGTGGGTGGTCAGGCAGGCCCTGTCCGACATGGTCAAGTGGCGCCGCCGGATGGAGTCGCCCGATGACGGCGGCCCGCACGTGTCGGTGAACGTGTCCGCCCGCCAGTTCCGCGACCCCGGGTTCGTCACCGGCGTCCGCGCGGCGCTGCGCGAGTCCGGGCTGCCGCCGTCCGCGCTCCTGCTCGAGCTGACCGAGTCCGTCCTGTTCGGCGACAGCGACCGGATCGGGGCCGAGCTCGACGAGCTGAAGGAGATCGGCGTCCGGCTCGCGATCGACGACTTCGGCACCGGCTACTCCTCCCTCAGCTACCTCCTCCAGCTGCCGATCGACGTCCTCAAGATCGACAAGTCGTTCGTGACCGGCATCGCCGCCTCCTGGCGGCAGCACGCGCTGGTCAAGGGCATCGTCCGGCTCGCGGGCACGCTGGAGGTCGAGGTCATCGCCGAGGGCATCGAGACCGAGACCGAGCGCGAACTGCTCGCGGGCATGGGCTGCCAGTACGGCCAGGGCTACCTCCTCTCCATCCCCCTCGAAGCCGCCCAGGCCCAGGAACTCCTCTCCCTAGGCCTCGGCCTAGCCCCCGAACTACCCCGCCAGCGCAGCCGCCCCCCCGACCGCTCCTACCTAACCGACCTCTAACCCAGCGTGGCGATCCACTCGTCGGTGGTGGTGACGAGGGCCTGGCGGGGGAAGACCTTCTCGGTCAGGACGCGGTGGACCTCGGGGTCGGGGTCGGCGCAGGCGTCGGCCAGGACGGTGAGGCGGTAGTCGAGGTCGGCCGCCTGGCGGACCGTGGAGAGGACGACGCCGCTGGTGGAGATGCCGGCCAGGATGAGGCTGTCGGCGTTGGCCCCGCGCAGCAGGACGTCGAGGTCGCTGCCGCTGAACGCGCTGACCCGGCGCTTGATGATGACCGGCTCGTCCGGGCGGGGCTCGAGCGAGGCGTGCACCTGGGTGGCGGGGTGGTCCTGCGTCATCACGTCGCCCAGCTGGCTGATCGAGCCGAAGGCGGCGTTGCCGGCGGCGGCCTCGGGGTAGCCGGGGCGGAACGCCACCCGGACGAACATCACCGGGATGCCCGCGGCCCGGGCGGCCTTGGCGGCGCGGTCGGCCGCGTCGACCACGGCCGGGTCCCCGATCCGCTCGACGATGCCGTGCTGGAAGTCCATCAGCAGCAGGACGGGACGGGAGTCAGACATCAGCGTGCCTCCGGTGTCGTGAGTGACATGGCCGAGATAATCAGTCACAACTTATCAGATTAGGCTGACTAATAGTGCCGACGCGGCCTAGGCGTCAAGCACGCCGAGGCCGTCGATGACCGGCGGCGCGCTCGACCACGGGAAGTTGATCCACGCGTCGGTGCGCCGCCACACGTAGTCGCACTTGATCAGGGACTGGGTCTTCTCGTAGATCACGGCCGCGCGCACCTCGGCCACGTGCCCGGAGACGAAATTACGCACGAGCTCGAGCGTCTTGCCGGTGTCGGCCACGTCGTCGGCGATCAGCACCTTCTTGGCCGAGAAGTCGACCGCGCTCGGCACCGGCGGGAGCATCACCGGCATCGGCAGCGTGGTGCCGACGCCGTTGTAGAACTCGATGTTCATTACGTGCAGGTTCTTGACCGACAGGGCGTAGCCGAGGGCACCCGCGATGAACAGGCCGCCGCGCGCGATCGCCAGGATGATGTCGGGCCGGAACCCGGAGTCCGCGATCTCCCGCGCCAGGTCTCGCGACGCGACGCCGAACGCGTCCCAGCCCAGTTCCTCGCGCTCGTTGTCCATAGCCCGTGACCTTATCGCGGGCGCCCGTTGCCGGCTCACGGGGCCAGCACGCCCGGCGCGGTCGCGTCGTAGGAGGCCAGCCAGGCCGCGCCCCGCCCGTCGGTGTCGCGCCGGTTGAGCCGCTTGCGGACCGCGATGACCGCGTCCCGTCGCAGCGCCGCCAGCGGCGAGGCCAGGTGGTTGGAGAGCCCCCGCTCGCGGGCGGTGAGCACCACCCGCGACGCGCGCGGCCGCCGGGTCCGCTCGTACCGGCCGAGGGCGGCGACCGGATCGTCGTCCGCGCCCGGCGTCGCCAGCGCCGTCGCCAGCACCGCCCCGTCCTCGATGGCCTGGCAGGCGCCCTGCCCCAGGTAGGGCAGCATCGGGTGCGCCGCGTCGCCAAGCAGCGACACCCGCCCCCGGGTCCAGGCCGGGATCGGGTCCCGGTCGTACAGCGCCCACTTGTACCAGGTGTCGCCCGCTTCGAACAGCCGCAGCAGCGACTCGTGCCACCCCGCGTACCGCGTCAGCACCTCGTCGCGCGGGCACTGCGCGACCCAGGACTCATGCCGGTAGCTCGCGTCGTCGTAGTGGCAGACGACGTTGACCAGCTCCTCGCCGCGCAGCGGGTAGAGCACGATCGTGCCGTGCGGCCCCAGCCACTGCCCGTTGTCGGCCGCCAGCGGGGTGCCGCGCACGGCCGCCGCCGGGATGACCGAGCGGTAGCAGATCTTCCCGGTGAACCGGGGCGCGTCCGGCCCGAACAGCGCGGTCCGCACCACCGAGTGGATGCCGTCGGCGCCGACGATGACGTCGGCCTCGGCCGAGCTGCCGTCGGCGAACCGCGCGACCGCCACCTCGCCGTCGGCGTCAATCGACACGCACCGCTGGCCCAGGGACACGACGCCCGGCGGCACGGCGGCGGCGAGCACGTCGAGCAGGTCCGCCCGGTGCACGGTCGCGCCCTCGATCCCCAGTAGCGCCGCCTGCTGCCCCCGGCTGGTCTTGCTGATCACCCGGCCGGTCACCCCGTTCCTGGTGACCGCCCACTCGGACCGCCCGGCGACCTTCCGCACGGCGTCCTCGACGCCGATCGCGCGCAGCACCCGCATCGCGTTGGCGTGCAGCGCGACGCCGGCCCCGATCTCCTTGAGCTCGGCCGCCGCCTCGTACACGCCGACGTCGACCCCGGCCCGCGCCAGCGCGATCGCCGCCGTCAGCCCGCCGATACCGCCGCCGATGATCGCCACCCGTGTCATGCGGCCATCTTCCCCCTGACCAGCCCGCTCCTCAATCGTTGCGCGTCATCGAATAACCACGCCCGGACTTGTGGCGCAGCCGAAACAGAGCAGACCAAAGTCCACATCGATCAGATGGAACGGACCGTGGTTTCACCCTCCACCGACCGCGGTGAGCGATCGGGCCGAACGGTCTACAGGTGAGCGCCGTAGAGGTCGCGCAGGGCGGACCAGTGACGGTCGCTGGCCTGTTGGTCGTAGGTGCCGTTGTCCGGCACCGCGAATCCGTGGTGGGCCGGGTAGAACTCGACCGTGTGGTCCACCCCGGCCGCGCTGAGCGCCGAGTCGAGCAGCTCGGCCTGCTCGGCGGTGAACGACGCGTCCTCGATGGCGCCGGCCACGTAGACGGTGGCCTCGATGCGATCCGCGGCCAGGTGCGGGGAATTCGGGTCGTCGGCGACGGCGAGCCGGCCGCCGTGGAACGACGCGGCGGCGCCGATCTTGTCCCCGATCTCGCCCGCCGCGATCATCGAGATCCGGCCGCCCATGCAGTACCCGGTGGTGCCGATCGCCGCTCCGCTCACCTCCGGCCGGGTGAGCAGGTAGTCGGCGTACGCGGCGACGTCGGCTTTGATCTGCTCGTTGCCGAGCCTGCCCATGACGCCGAAGAGCCGGGCCCGCTCCTTCTCGTCGCTGAACGCGGTCGCCATGTCGAACGGCGCCCAGTCGCCCTCGCGGTAGTAGACGTCAGGGACCAGCGCGACGTACCCCAGCCCGGCCAGCCGGTCGCCCATCTCCCTGAACGTGTCCCGCAGGCCGCCCGCGTCGGGGAACATCAGCACCCCGGGCCACGGCCCGTCCCCGTCGGGCACGTGCAGCGACCCGTGGCTGACTCCGTCCGGAACCGGGATCTCTACGTCCTGCTGAGGCATTGCGGCCTCCTCCTCCGTTGCGTCATCGCGTTGTCGACGGCAACGTACACCACGCGCCTGCCCGCGGGCGGGCGAGGGGGAAGCCGGACGGGCCGGCGTCGCCGGGCGCTAATCCCGGTGGGCGAGGGTGATGGTCCGGACGCCGCGGATGTGCAGGTTGGCGCGGTGCAGGACCGAGCGGGGGCTGTCCTCGTCAAGCAGTTCGGTGAGCGTGGCGTGATCGCCGGGCTCGAGACGGTCGGCCAGGCCCTCCGAGAGCCGGGCGAACCAGGCGTGCGCGTAGCGAGCGGCGTCCGGGTGCGACGGCGGGTCCAGGTCGATCGGGAAGTCGCGCTCGGCGACGACGTTCCAGCCCGCCTCGGCCAGTCGCGGCGCCCAGGCCGAGCCGAGGGTCGGCATCAGCTCGGTATGCGCGTGGCCGAGCACGTCGGCGATCCGGCTCTCGAAGCCGGGCCGGCCGAAGCCCAGGTCGTCGGGGAGGAAGCGCAGCGGCTGGGAGAACTCCGCCACCGCGATCAGCCCGCCCGGGCGGGTGGCGGCGAGCGCCTCGCGCAGCACCTGACCGGGATCGGCCATATGGTGCAGCGACATCGACGCCCAGGTCAGGTCGAGGACCGGGGCGTCCGGGGTGTCCGGAGCGGGCCAGCCGAGGTCCGGCCAGCCGAGGTCGAGGTCCGCCTCAACCGCGCGCACCCGCCGCGCGAGACCGAGGGCGGCCGACTTGGCGCGCACCCGGTCAGCGGAGACCGGCGAGATGTCGAGCGCGACGACCTCCGCCTCGGGAAAGCGCCGCGCCAGGCCAAAGGCGCCGGTCCCGGTGCCCGCGCCGAGGTCGAGCAGCCGGGCGCGAGGGGTGTCGGCCGCCTGGTCCCGTACCCAGTCAAGCGCCGCCGACCAGTAGTCGTGCAGCACCTCGGCGTCCAATTCGAGCAGGTCCGTGTAGTTGTCGTCGGCGGCGCCCCCATGCTGGTGGGAGTGCTGGTCAAGCGGTGAGTGCTGGTCGTGAGCATGTGTGTGGGACATGCTCCCCACGGTAGACGCTGCTTGCCGCAATAGCATACTATCTTGCCAATGACGCAAGAAGAGGCGCTCGACGCTGTCATCCGCGCCCGCATTAGGGGCCTGCGGGTCGCGCGCGGCTGGTCACTCGACGCGCTGGCCGGCCGCTGTCACATGAGCGCCTCGACGCTCAGCCGCATCGAGACCGGGCACCGGCGCATCTCGATCGACCAGCTGGTGCCGATCGCCCGCGCCCTCGGCACCAGCCTCGACCAGCTGGTCGAGCCGGTCGAGGACGACGACGTGGTCATCAGGCCCCAGCGCGACCGCGGGCACGGCGCCGTGAGCTGGATGCTGACCCGCGAGGACGAGCCGCACGGCCTGGCCGTGGCCAAGATGCGCATCACCGCGCGCCGGCAGGCCGGCGAGCTCGGCGTGCACCCCGGCCACGAGTGGTTCACGGTGCTGTCGGGCACCGCCCGGCTGCAGCTGGGCGAGCGCGTCATCCTGGTCGAGGCCGGGCAGGCGGCGCAGTTCTCGACGATGTCACCGCACGCGATCACCGCCGACGGCGACGCGGTCGAGGTCATCGTCATCTTCGACCGCGACGGCCGCCGTGCCCACCTCGACGCCATCGACCTCACCGAACCCGACGACGCCTGATGCTGGTTTACCCTCCCAGGCACGGTGAACCCCATACTTGCCTGATGAGATCGCGGGCACTGTCGAGGCGGCCAAGGTTGGAACCCCGGCCAAGGTTGGAACCCCGGGCACGGGTGAAATCACTGCGGGCGGCGATCGCCGTCACCGCGATCGCGTTCGCCGCCGCGGGCTGCTCGTCGGACCAGACCACGCCCGCCGCCGCCCCCAGCCAGCATCCAGCAGGCGATGGGGGACTGGCTCACGGTCTCCACCAAAACCACCGTCAGCCTGACCGGCATCCACATCCTGTGCATCTCCTCGGAACAGGCAAACGTCACCGGCAACGGCTACGCGCCGCAGAACCAGGCCTGGCGGCTCGGCGGCTGCGTCGGCGGCAACACCCTGTCGCTGGCCGGCGACGAAGACCACGCCCGGCTCTGGAACCAGCCGGTCAAGGGGAGCAAGGACGGCGCCTGGTTCGTGGCCGCCAGCTACGAGACCTTGTGCCTGGTCAAAGACGGCAAGCTGGAGACCGCGAGCAAGGACGCGGCGTACGCGGCGCTGCACCCGGGCAAGACCTACCACTGCGTCGACGGCGGCCCCGGCAGCTTCGACACTAAGCACCCGGACGGCTATTCCGGCGGCGCCGCCACCTTCGTCGCCGCCATCGCCGCGGCCGCCAAGGCCAAGGGCTGGCACTTCAGCCAGCAGATCATCACCGTCACCCGCGAGGCAGCCGCAGGCGAGGGCGGCGTCCCCTTCAATCACGACGTCTCCGTCATCACCGTCACCGACTGAGATCCCGACCGGCCCTGCCGCCTCCTGATGGCGTGCGCGGGACGGATCAGGCGAAGCCACGCTCCCGTTCGAAAGAAAAATCTTGATTCCACTGAACGATCGGTTGGTTCCCGCTTGCCCGGACATTGGCCGTGTTTTCGGTGCGACGAAACGGGGCGCTATCGTGGCCCCGAGGCTGAGGGGCCGCTTACGTCGGGAGACGCAGATGATCATCGATTGCCACGGTCACTACACGACGGCGCCGGCCGCGCTGCAGGAGTACCGGGACGCGCAGCTGGCCCGGCTGGCCGACCCGGCGCGGCCGGTGCCGGCCGACCCGGAGATCAGCGACGACGAGATCAGGCAGACGATCGAGCCCAACCAGCTGCGGATCGCGCGCGAGCGCGGCACCGACCTGACGATCTTCTCCCCGCGGGCGTCGGCCATGGGCCACCACGTCCCCGACCCGGCCACCGCGGTCGCCTGGGCGCGGGTCGGCAACGACCTGATCGACCGGGTCACCCGGCTGTTCCCTGACAACTTCGCCGGCGTCTGCCAGCTCCCGCAGGTCGCGGGGGAGCCGCTGGACGCGTCCGTGGCCGAGCTTGAGCGGTGCGTCACCGAGCTCGGTTTCGTCGGCTGCAACCTGAACCCGGACCCGTCCGGCGCGTGGTGGACCTCGCCGCCGCTGACCGACCCCTACTGGTTCCCGCTGTACGAGACGATGACCGAGCTCGACGTGCCGGCCATGGTGCACGTCTCCACCTCGTGCAACCCGGCCGCGCACACCCTCGGCGCGCACTACCTCAACGCCGACACCACCGCGTTCATGCAGCTGCTGATGGGCGACCTGTTCGGCCGGTTCCCGACCCTGCGGCTGGTGATACCGCACGGCGGCGGCGCGGTGCCCTACCACTGGGGCCGCTTCCTCGGCATCGCGACCCGGGAGAACCGCCCGCCGATCGAGACCCACCTGATGAACAACGTCTTCTTCGACACCTGCGTCTACCACCAGCCCGGCATCGACCTGCTGACCACCGTGATCAAGCCGGCCAACATCCTGTTCGCGTCGGAGATGCTGGGCGCGGTCCGCGGCGACAACCCCGACGGCGACTTCCCCTGGGACGACACCAAGCGCTACGTCGAGGCGGCGCCGCTGTCGGCGCCGGACCAGGAGAGGGTCTTCGAGCTGAACGCCAGGCGGGTCTACCCCCGGCTCAACGCGCTGCTCGCGGCCCGCGAGGAACCGCCGGTCGAGTCGCCCCGGAACTGATCATCTGAGGGATGGCGGGCCGCGTCACTCGGTGAAACCATGGCGGAGGGCCGCTGAGACGGCCAGGAACGACGGGAGAACACAGCACGATGAGCGCTAGAGCCGGGAAATCGATGCGCGTCGCCACCCTCTTCACCGGGGTCGCCGCCATGACCGTGGGGATCGCGCAGGCCGCGGACGCGCAGGAGGCCGGCCAGCCGGCCCCCAAGCACGTCGGCGCGATCCGCCCCGCCGTGAAAAGAATCGACGGGTCCATTCAGTATGACGATAGCTGCTGGGAGTTCAGCCAACATCCCAACTGGCAGCACGTCGCCACTAACTTCCCCTTCGAATCGGGCCACTACGGGCAGGTGCGTTCCGTCTGCTTCGGCTTCAAGGGCATTCTTGTCTCGCCGCCCGGCGTCGGTGTCTACTCGGAATGCGGCGGGAACAACCACGGGTGGCTCGACGGGGACAACAACGGCACCTTCCGCAGCTTCGGGTTCGGGCCAGGGACGACGTACGCCAAGCTGAACTGGAGTCATCTGAGCGAGGTGATGATCACATCGTGGACCGGCGCCGACAAATGCGGGATGATCCCCGGGTTCGGCTCCGCTCCGGTCCCCGGCACCTGACGAGGCCGGCCGGCTCACGGCCTCCGCTGCGCGGCGCGGATCAGCCCGCCGCCGATGATCAGCCGCTGGATCTCGCTGGTGCCCTCGTACAGGCGCAGCAGCCGCACGTCGCGGTAGATCCGCTCGACCGGGACGTCGCGCATGTACCCGGTGCCGCCGTGCACCTGCACCGCCAGGTCGGCCACCCGGCCGGCCATCTCGGTGCAGAACAGCTTGGCGGCCGAGGGGCCGATCCGCCGGTCCTCGCCGCTGACGTACCGCGCCGCCGTCTCCCGCACCAGCGCCCGGCCCGCCAGCACGCCGGTCTGCTGGTCGGCCAGCATCGCCTGGACCAGCTGGAAGTCGCCGATCACGGTGCCGCCCTGGGTGGCCGAGGCGGCGTAGGCGACGGACTCGTCGAGCGCCCGCTGGGCGGTGCCGACCGCGATCGCGGCGATGTGCACCCGGCCCCGCGCGAGCGAGGTCATGGCGGCCCGGTAGCCCGCCTCCTCGTCCCCGCCGACCAGCGCCGAGGCGGGCACCCGGACGTTGGCGAAGAGCACGTCGGAGGTCAGGGCGCCCTCCTGCCCCATCTTCCTGTCCTTGGCGCCGACCTCGACGCCGTCGGTGCGCGCGGGGACCAGGAACACGGCGATGCCGGTGCCCGACTCGTCGGCGGGCCGGGTGCGGGCGAACACCACGAACAGGTCGGCCGACGGCGCGTTGGTGATGAACCGCTTCTGCCCGTCGATGACCCAGTCGTCGCCGTCGCGGACGGCGGTGGTCTGCAGCCCGGCCGGGTTGGAGCCGGCCCCCGGCTCGGTCAGCGCGAACGAGGCGACCACCTCGCCCGCGGCCAGCCGCTCAAGCCAGGTCGCCTTCTGCTCGTCGGTGCCGAAGTTCACCAGCACCTGCCCGGCGATCCCGTTGTTGGTGCCGAACATCGAGCGGACCGCCATCGAGGTGTACCCGAGCTCCATCGCCAGCTCGACGTCCTGGGTCAGGTCGAGTCCGAGGCCGCCCCACTCTTGCGGGATCGCGTAGCCGAACAGTCCCATGTCGGCCGCCTGCTTGCGCAGGTCGTCGGGGATGGCGTCGGCGTCGGCGATCTCCCGCTCGCGCGGCACCACCCGGGTGCGGACCCAGTCGCGCACCTGCGCGCGGATCGCCTCGAAGTCCTCTGAGCTCACAGCGTCTGACATGCGTCCATTATCCGGTCGTCGGCGCCGCCGGTGTCGAGTGGTAGGCGGCCGACGGCCGACGGTCGGCTCAGATGATCAGCGACTCGTGCCCGGCCCCGCGGCGAGAACCGTATTCTCCTGATATGCATAAGGATTTTCAGTGATGGCGCGCGAAGCGGTCGTGGTCGAGGCGGTCAGGACGGCCGTCGGCAAGCGCAACGGCGGGCTCGCGAACACGCACGCGGCCGACCTGTCGGCCGACGTGCTGCGCGCGCTGGTCGACCGGACCGGCCTCGACCCGCTGGTCGTCGACGACGTGATCTGGGGCTGCGTGGGCCAGGTGGGCGACCAGTCGTCCAACATCGGCCGTTTCGCCGTGCTCGCGGCGGGCTGGCCCGAGTCCATCCCCGGCACCACCGTCAACCGCGCCTGCGGGTCGAGTCAGCAGGCCCTCGAGTTCGCGGTCCACGCGGTCAGGTCCGGCGCGCAGGACGTGGTGGTGGCCGGCGGAGTCGAGGTGATGAGCCGGGTGCCGCTGGGCGCGGCCCGCGCGACCGGCTTCCCGTACGGGCCCCGGGTCCTCGCGCGCTACGACGACTTCTCGTTCAACCAGGTG
>Ga0302314_10008193_pt1 | contig 18651 bp, 19 predicted proteins | sample III_Palsa_N2_3_FD_200533 | JGI IMG/M metagenome (GOLD analysis project Ga0302314, IMG submission 200533) | Peat permafrost microbial communities from Stordalen Mire near Abisko, Sweden - III_Palsa_N2_3 | ecosystem: Environmental > Terrestrial > Soil > Palsa > Peat permafrost | place: Sweden...
GCCGGCCGCGGCGCGGCGGCGCAAGCCTCACGGACAGCGGCGAAGGCGGAGGCGTGGTCTTCGCCATCCCAACCGGGTAGCCGGCTCAACGAGGTTGACGGCAAGGGCTCCGGCGGCGGCAGAGTCGCGCAGGCCGAAAGCCCCAACGCGATTAGCCCGCCAGCGAGACGCCGAGACCGTCGGCTCACGCTTCGGCGGGATCGACGTGGATCAGCGTCCAGTTCGGATCGCGGCTGTTGAGATTGCGCTGGAAGGTCCAGACCTCGGCGGTGCGGCGGTCGTCCACCGCCTCGCCCTCGGGCCCCTTCGAGCGGCTGCGGAACTCCGCGAGGAAGCGCACCGACGCCTTGGCCAGGTCGCCGATCACGCCCAGGCTCTCCAGGTCGGCGCGTGGCTCCTGCAGGAATTCGACCTGCTCGGTGCGGCCTTCCTGCTCCCGCTCGGCCATGGCGGTCTCGAAGGTGGTCATCACCTCGGCGGCCAGCAGCGGCTTCAGCGTGTTGCGGTCGCCAGCCGCGAAAGCTTTGACCACCATCGTGAAAGCCTGGCGGGCGCCTTGCATGAAGCGGGCGACATCGAAGCTGGGGTCGCGCGCCCTGAGCGCCGCGAGGCCGGTCAGGGCGGCCGGTTCGGTGACGCCCGGCGTGGCGGGCGTGGCCGTCTCCCGCGCGGCCTGGCCGACCGGCGCCTGGGCGAGGTCCTCCGCCTGCCGCCCGACACGGCGACCCAGCACCGCGTAGAGCTGGAACAGGACCACGGCGGCGACCGCGGCCAGGATGACGAGTTCGACGACCTGCACGTTATAGGCTTTCGCGACGTTCTAGCTTGGAAGTCAATATAGGCGCGTACGGTTCCCCCCTCCAGGCCCCCAACGTTCAGGTCCCTCAGCGTTGCGCGGTCGATAGTCGCGTGTTAGCGAGCCGGCCCCGAAGTCAGGCGACGGAAACCAGACCCAGCATGACCGATCTTCCGCCCCCACCCCTTGGCGGCCCCAACGGAGGCGCTGGCCCCGACGGGGGCCCTGGTGTCAGGGTGCTTGCCCAATACATCCGCGACCTGTCGTTCGAGAACCCGCTTGCGCCGGACTCCCTGCGCGGCACGGTCCAGCCGCAGATCGAACTTGGCGTCGAGCTGAACGCGAAGGGGCGGCCGGACGGCTTCTACGACGTCGAGATGAAGCTGAGCGCTCGGGCGATGCGTGATAGCGAGGTGGTTTTCCACATCGAGCTGCTCTACGGCGGCCTGTTTCAGATCGTCGGCGTGCCGGAGCCTGACCTCGAGCCGGTGCTGATGATCGAGTGCCCGCGCTTCCTGTTCCCGTTCGCGCGCCGGATCATCGCCGACCTCACCGGCGAAGGCGGCTTCCCGCCGTTCATGCTCGAGCCGCTCGACTTCGCCGGCATCTACGCCAGCCGCCGCGCCGCGGCCCAGGGGCAGCCGCTCGGCCTGGCATAAAACCCGTTACTCGGCGAACTGTAGCCAGATCGCCGCGTCTTTCAGTGTCTCCTGAATGAAGGCGGCGTGGCGGATCAGCTCGTCTTCCGTAGCGCGCGAGGCGAGGGGCCGCGGCCGGCGGCCGTAGGCGGCGATCACGATCGCGGCCTCGCCCGGTTTGCGGCGACCCGCGATCGAGAGATCGAACCCGCGTTCGCGGCCACCCTTCAGTTCAAGGTAGACGTTGGCGAGCAGCTTCGCGTCGACCAGGGCGCCGTGCTTGTCGCGCTCCGACAATGAGATCTTGAAGCGCTTACAGAGCGCGTCAAGCGAGTTGTACATGCCTGGATAGCGCTTCTGGGCCATGCCCAGGGTGTCGATCCAGCGCACTTCGTGCAGGCCGCGGCGACCCAGACGCTCCAACTCTGCGTTGATGAAGTTGCGGTCGAAAGCGGCGTTGTGCGCGATCAGCGTCGCATCGCCGATGAAGTCCAGGAACGCATCGACCACATCGACGTGAGCAAACTTGGGCTTGTCGGCCAGGAACGCCAGCGAGATGCCGTGCACCCGCTGCGCATCGACGTCGATCTCGCGTTCCGGATGGATGTAGCGGTGGAACGAACGGCCGGTCGGGATCAGTTCGTCGAGCTCGACGCAGGCTATTTCGACCAGACGGTGACCGCTGCGCGGATCGAGGCCGGTGGTTTCGGTGTCGAGGACGATCTCACGCGCCATCCCCATTCATTGGGGCTGTTCGCGGGAGTCTTCAAGCCTGTGGCGGACGCCAGTCAGGGTGTTTCAACTGGACGATGATGTCGCGGACCTGGGCGCGGGCGGCATCGAAGCCGCGGCTGGTGTCGACGATGAAGTGGGCCTTGGCGCGCTTCTCGGCGTCGGCCATCTGCCGGGCCAGGATCGCGTCCAGCTTGGCCTCGTTCATGTCTTCACGGGCGAGCACGCGCTGGCGTTGGATGTCGGCCGGCGCGGAGACCACCACCACCGCGTCCATGTTGCGCTCGCCGCCGGTCTCGAACAGCAGCGGGATGTCGAGAACCACGATCGCCACCTGATCCTCCTCCGCCTTGCGGAAGAACTCACGACGGTTCGCGCCCAGCAGTGGCCAGACGACGCCGTTCAGCCGGTCCATCGCCGCGGGATCGCCCACCACCTTGGCCGACAGTTTGGCGCGGTTGATCGCGCCGCCTTCCTCGACGCCGGGAAACGCCGCCTCGACCGGCCCAACGGCTGCGCCGTCCCTGGCGTAGAGGCGGTGCACCTCGGCGTCGGCGTCGTAGACCGGACAGCCTTCCTCGGCGAACATCGCCGCCGTGGCCGACTTGCCCATGCCGATCGAGCCGGTGAGGCCAAGCGTGATCATGCTGTCTCTCCAAGCGCCGCGAGGCAGAGCGCGCGCACGTCGATATCCGGCGGCGGCGCGGCGAAGAAAGCCTCGAACGACGGGGCGGCCTGGCCGATCAGCATGGCGAGGCCATCGACGCAGATCAGGCCGGCGGTCGCCGCGCGCTGCAGGAACTCGGTTCGCAGCGGGCGGTAGACCATGTCGAGCACGACGGCGCCGTTAGCCGCAAGCCCGAACGCCGCGGCTGGTCCGTGCCCGCCGCCAAGACCAAGCGTGGTCGCGTTGACGATCAGCGCGGCGCCTTCGAACGCGGCGGGGCTTAGCTCAGCGGCGCGGGCCGCCGGTCCAACCGCGGCGGCGAGCGCTTCGGCGCGGTCTCTGGTCCGGTTGACGATTCGAAGCTCCGCCACACCCGCGGCGGCGAGCGCCGACGCGGCGCCGCGCGCCGCGCCGCCAGCCCCGAGGATCACTACCGGTCCGGCGGCGACGGTCCATGTCGGCGCTTGGCTGGCGAGGGCGTAAAACACGCCTTCGCCGTCAGTGTTATCGGCCTCAATGCTTCCGTCTGAGCGGAACAGCAGCAGGTTCGCGGCCCCGGCGGCGATCGCCCGATCGCTGGCGCGGTCAGCGATGGCGAGCGCCATCTCCTTGAACGGGACGGTGACGTTCAGCCCTCGCACCGCGCCACCGCGCAGGCCGAGCGCGAACGCCTCGAACGACGCTGCCGGCGGCGTGAACGGCACATAGACCCCATCGACATCGCCCGCAGCCAGCCAAGCATTGTGGATCAGTGGACTGAGCGAATGCGCCACCGGAGCGCCCACCACGCCGGCGACGACGGTTTGGCCATTGATGGTCACGCCGCGAGCGCGCCCTTTTCCCGCAACAGGTTGAGCAGCGGCGTCAGCGGCAGGCCAAGAATGGCGAAGTAGTCGCCGACGATCTCGTCGAACAGCTGCACCCCATCGTTCTCCAGCTGGTAGCAGCCGACGGAGCCCAGCAGCGCGTCGCCGTGGCGCGCCAGATAGGCGTCGATAAAGCCGTCAGAGGCATCTCGCAGCCTCAGTTTTGGGCTTTCCTGGTAGCGCCAGATCACCGCCCCCGCCTGGGCGGCCACCACCGCCGAGTGCAGCAGGTGGCGCTTGCCGCGCAGATGCAGCAGCCGGGCGCGCGCTTCCGCCAAGCTCTCGACCTTGTCGAACAGCGTCCCGTCGAGATCGAGCGTCTGGTCCGCGCCGATTACGATCACGTCCGGCCGGGCCCACGACACGACGATCGCTTTGGCTTCAGCCAGATGGGCCGCGATATCGCGGGGTCCGGCGCCGCGCGCCAGCAGCGCCGCCTTCGCCGCGTCTTCGTCCACGCCCGAACCGACCGCCTCGAATGCGACCCCGGCCGCTTTGAGGATCGCCTGCCGCGACGCGCTCTTCGACGCCAGCACCACCGGCGTCACCCGAGCACCTCGATCTGGCCGCGGCCGCCGGAGAGGATGTTCATCACCGCCGCCGCCGTCTCCTCGACCGAGCGCCGCGTCACGTCGATCACCGGCCAGCCCTCGCGCTCGAACAGCCGCCGTGCATCGACCACCTCCTGCCGCACCGCGTCGGTATCGACGTAGCTGCTGTCGCGCTGTTCGTTGAGGCTCTTCAACCGATTACGCCTGATTTCCAGCAACCGGTCCGGCGCCAGGGTGAGCGCGACGATCGGCACCCCCTTCACCGCCCTCAACCGCGGCGGCACGCCCGAAGCCACCAGCGGCACGTTTGCAGCCCGCACCCCCCGATGCGCCAGATAGATGCTGGTCGGCGTCTTCGACGTCCGCGAGACGCCGACCAGGATTACGTCCGCCCGCTCCAGATCCTGCCCGCCCTGGCCATCGTCGTGGCCGATGGCGTAGTTCAGCGCGTCCATGCGGTTGAAATAGTCGGCGTCGAGCGAGTACTGCGCCCCGACCCGGGTCGAGAGCGGCGCGCCGAGATAGCGCGAGAGTGCCGAGACCAGAGGATCGAGCGCCGGGATGCACGGCATCTCCATCGCCTGGCAACCGATCTCCAGCGCGCTGCGCAGCACCGGATCGATGATCGTGTGCAGCACTACGCCTGGCGCATTCGCGATCTCTTCCAGCGCCCGCTCCAATTGCGGCGGTGAGCGAACCAGGGCGTAGATGTGCTCGATCGGCAGCACGTTAGTGAAGCGCGCGCAGGCCGCCCTCGCCAGCGCGTTGAGCGTCTCGCCGGTCGAGTCTGACACCAGGTGGACGTGGAAATAGGTGGCCAGGCGTGCGCGGGTCGTCATGTGGCCAACGCTGGCAAATAATTGTGCGCACAAGGCTGTGCACGGACGGTTAACCACTCGTTAACCAAGACGGCGCCGAGGCCTCCTCTGGGTGGACGAATCCGCGGCTCCGGTGGCCGACAGATAAATCTGGGGACCGGCGGGGCGCCGTTCACAGGCTTCCTCCCCAGACCGTTAGCCCGGTGGAAGGTCGGCGTGGCGGGCTCGGCGTCCGGTGTGGACAATTGCGTTCCTTCAGCACTGGCGCCCGAGCTAAGTCGCCGGGATCGACGGCAAGAACAATAGCTTGCCCGGTTCTCACCGCAATTCACAGGCGCACCCGCGCACTCATCGGTATCTGTGAATTTGGTGAGGGCAGGGCGGGTGAAGGCCATCTCAGCCCCGATCGATCCCCACGCATCCCCTCCCTCACTACCTCCTCATACGTCGTTTAATCTTTTATTAAGTTGTTAAGGCTGGTTGGTGTCCGGAACCCGGCGCTTGAGCCTGGACGTTCAAGGCGGTCTAAGGGACCCAATGAGCCCGGTCAGACCCCTGTTCCTTCGCGCCATCGATCGCGAACCCGTCGAGCGCCCGCCGATCTGGTTCATGCGCCAGGCTGGCCGCTGCCTCCCGGAATATCGCCAACTGCGGGCCAAGGCCGGCGGCTTCCTGAATCTCTGCATGAACCCGGAGACCGCCACCGAGGTGACGCTACAGCCGATGCGCCGCTTCGCCTACGACGCCGCCGTCGTGTTCGCCGACATCCTGACGCTGCCGATGGCGATGGGACAGGCGCTGTGGTTCGAGGCCGGGGAGGGGCCGCGGTTTGGGCCGTTGCCGTCGCTGGAGAGCCTGGAAGCCAACATCGAGCGGCCGGTCAGCGAACTCGCCTGCGTGGGGGAAACCCTGCGCCGGGTGCGCGCCGAGCTGGAGCCGAGCCGGGCGGTGATCGGCTTCGCGGGCGGGCCTTGGACGGTGGCGACCTACATGCTGATCGGTCGGGGCGGCGAAGCGGCGAGGGCCGAAGCGCGCGCGATGGCGCTGGCGGACCTGGAGCGAGTCGGACACCTAGTCGACATCCTCGCCGAGGCCAGCATCCACTACGTCGCCATGCAGGCCGAGTCAGGTGCAGAGGCGCTGCAACTGTTCGAGTCCTGGGCTGAGGTATTGCCGGAGCCGGAGCTGTTCGAGCGCCTGGTGATCCGTCCGCACCGGCGCATCGTTGAAGGTCTGCGAGCGCGGGGCGTCAGCTTGCCGATCATCGGCTTCCCCCGCGGCGCGCCGCCGGCGCTGGTGGAGCGCTATGCAGAGGCGACGGGCGTGCAAGTGGTGGGTCTGGGCACGAGCGCCTCGAAGGAACTGGGGCTGCGCTTGCAGCAGAAGGTCGCGATCCAAGGCGCGCTCGATCCGGAACTGCTGCTCGCTGGCGGCCCGGCGCTGTCGGCGCGGATCGATGAACTGCTGCGGCAATGGTCGGGCGGACCCTACATCTTCAACCTCGGCCACGGTGTGTTGCAGGCCACCCCGCTCGAGCACCTGGCGCAGGCCGTCGAGCAAGTGACGAGCTGGCGCAACGGATGAGCCGGATCGCGGTGGTCCTGTTTAACCTCGGAGGACCAGATGGCCCCAAGGCCGTGCGGCCGTTCCTGAGGAACCTGTTCGCCGATCCCGCGATCATCGCCGCGCCGACGCCGCTGCGTTATGGCCTCGCCGAGCTGATCTCCCGGACCCGCGAGAAATCGGCGATCGCCAACTACGCAATGATGGGTGGCGCCTCGCCGCTCAACGCGGGGACCGAAGCGCAGCGCCAAGCGCTTGAGGCGGTGCTGGCGCCAGCGCTGCCGAGCGATGATGTACGCGTGTTCATGGCGATGCGTTATTGGCATCCGCTGACGGAGCAGACCGCGCTGGACGTCGCCGCCTTTGCGCCCGACGAAGTGGTGCTGCTGCCGCTCTACCCGCACTTTTCCACCACCACGACCGGCTCGTCGCTGTCGGCCTGGAAGGCGCACTATCGCGGCCCTGGGCGCGTCCACACCGTATGCTGTTACTTCGATGACGAGTCGCTCACGGATGCCCATGCGGCGCTGATCCAAACGACCTGGGAGCAGGCCGGCGCGCCAAAGGACATTCGCCTGCTGTTCTCCGCTCACGGCTTGCCGGAACGGATCTCCGCCAGCGGAGATCCCTACCGCTCGCAGATCGAGCGCACCTGCGCGGCCGTCGCCGCCAAGCTAGGGACGTCCTGGGACTGGAGCGTCTGCTATCAGAGCCGGGTCGGGCCGATGAAGTGGATCGGACCCTCGACGATCGAAGCGATCGAACAGGCGGGGCGCGATGGAGTCGGCGTCATCGTCGATCCGGTCGCCTTTGTTTCCGAGCATATCGAGACCCTGGTCGAGCTTGACCACGACTACGCCAAGGTGGCCGCAAACGTCGGCGTCACGCCTTACCTGCGTGTGCCAGCGCTAGGCGCTGACGCGCGCTTCATTAACGGCCTGGCGGGGCTGGTGATGAAGGCGCTGTCCACGACAGGCCTGGCGGCCGGGGCGAGCCGGTGCGATGCGGCTCAGGGCCGTTGTCCGCTGAGGACGCAGGCGGCCTGATGCACGCCCCATTCTACCATAACCTGCTGATCGGCCTGCATATCATCGCCATCATCGCCTGGATGGCGGGGCTGCTCTACCTGCCGCGATTGTTCGTCTACCACACGCCGGCCGCGGTCGGCTCGGAGATGGATCTGACGTTCCAAAAAATGGAGCGGCTGCTCTACCGCGGCATCATGAACCCGGCGATGATCGCCGTCGTCGTGCTCGGCCTGACGCTGATCTGGTTCGACGCCACCCAATTGCGCTGGGGCTGGGCCTTCCTGCTGACGCCGTGGATGCTGGTGAAACTGGCTGGCGCACTTTTCCTGGTCTGGTGGCATCACTATCTGGGTGTCGCGCGGAAGGTGCTGGCCGACGGCCGGCGCGAGAAGACCGCGCGGTTCTGGCGCCTGACCAACGAGCTGCCGTTCCTGGCCGCGATCATCATGGTTCTGGCCATCACCACCAAGTTCGCCTTCTGAGCTGCCGCTTGACCGGCCGGCCCGCATGTGGTTTCGCTGACAGCCGAAGCCGAGTCGCTTGAAGGAGCGCCTAGCTTTCCCGCCTCCTTGCCGAACCGCCGCCTGACGTGGCGCTGACGGATCGGCCCCCTGAACGAATTCCGCGCAGTTGACCATCTCGCCAAGGGCGCGGCGCAACCAAACCTCTCCACGCCCGGGCCGATTGGCGTCCGGGCGACCAACCGTAAAGCCCCCCGAACGTAAAGCTCATGTCCGACATCACCGAACTTGAATCCGCCGAAACGGAAGCCGACGCCATTGAGGCGCTTGAGCCCGATGCGGCGACCGAACCCTCCGAGCCGAGCGCCGCCTCCAAGGCGATCGCCGCCCTGGCCCTCACCCGCATGTCGCTTCAGGAGCTGAAGAAGACATCGCCCGCCGACCTGCTCGCCTTCGGCGAGAAGCTCGACATCGAAAACGCGAACGCCATGCGCAAGCAGGACATGATGTTCGCGATCCTGAAGACCCTCGCCGAAGAAGGCGTCGAAATTTCCGGCTCCGGCACGCTGGAAGTGGTGCAGGACGGCTTCGGCTTCCTGCGCAGCCCCGAGGCGAACTACCTGGCCGGACCCGACGACATCTATGTCAGCCCCTCACAGATTCGAAAGTTCGGCCTGCGCACCGGCGACACAGTTGACGGCGCCATCCGCTCACCGCGTGAGGGCGAGCGCTACTTCGCCCTGGTCAATGTCCAACTGATCAACTTCGAGAACCCGGACAACGTCCGCCACAAGGTGCTGTTCGACAACCTGACCCCGCTCTACCCGGACCGGCGCCTGACCATGGAGCTGCCCGATCCGACCGTGAAGGACCGCACCGGCCGGGTGATCGACATCGTCGCCCCGCTCGGCAAGGGCCAGCGTTGCCTGATCACCTCGCCGCCGCGCGTCGGCAAGACGGTGATGCTGCAGAACATCGCCAAGTCGATCGAGACCAACCACCCCGAATGCTATCTGATCGTGCTGCTGGTCGACGAACGGCCGGAAGAAGTCACCGACATGCAGCGCACGGTGAAGGGCGAGGTGATCGCCTCGACCTTCGACGAGCCCGCCACGCGGCACGTCGCCGTCGCCGAGATGGTGATCGAGAAGGCCAAGCGGCTGGTCGAGCACAAGCGCGATGTGGTGATCCTGCTGGACAGCGTCACCCGGTTAGGCCGCGCCTACAACACCGTCGTGCCGTCGTCCGGCAAGGTGCTGACCGGCGGTGTCGACGCCAACGCGCTGCAACGCCCGAAGCGCTTCTTCGGCGCCGCGCGGAACATCGAGGAAGGCGGCTCGCTGACGATCATCGCCACCGCCCTGATCGACACCGGCAGCCGCATGGACGAGGTGATCTTCGAAGAGTTCAAGGGCACCGGCAACTCGGAAATCATCCTTGATCGGAAGGTTGCCGATAAGCGCATCTATCCGGCCATCGACATCATCAAGTCCGGCACCCGCAAGGACGAGCTGATCACGCCAAAGGACCTGCTGCAGAAGACCTACATCCTGCGCCGCATCACCAACCCGATGGGCGCTCAGGATGCGATCGAGTTCCTGCTCGACAAGCTGCGCCAGACCAAGACCAACGACGAGTTCTTCCAGTCGATGAACACCTAGGGAGCAGATCCTCAGCACGCTGAGGGTCGCCACCCACTCTGTCGTCCCGGATGACAGGCTAGGTTAGGCGCTATGGCAGCAGCACCGTCGCCCCGATCGTGTCGCGGCCTTGCAACGCTTCGTGCGCCTTGCGTGCGTCGGCCAGCTTGAACCGTTGGCCGACCTCGATCCGCAGCTTGCCCGAGGCAATCATGCCGAACAGGGCGCCTGAGCTTTCCGCGAGTTCGGCCGGTGTGGCTGTGTAGTCGCCCATGGTCGGCCTGGTAATGTAAAGCGAGCCGGCGCGCGACAGCCGCAGCGGCTCGAACGCGGGGACTGGCCCGGACGCATTGCCGAAGCTGACGAACAGCCCGCGCCGCGCCAGGCTGCCGAGTGTGGCCTCAAAGGTGTCCTTGCCGACCGAGTCGTAGGCCACTGGCACACCGACGCCGCTGGTGATCTCTCTCACCCGTGCCGCCACATCTTCCTCGCGATAAAGGATCACGTGGTCGCAGCCCAGTTCGCGCGCGAGTGCAGCCTTCTCGGCCGATCCCACCGTGCCGATCACCGTCGCCCCGATCGCCTTGGCCCACTGCACCAGCAGGGTGCCGACACCGCCGGCCGCCGCGTGCAGCAGGATGGTCTCGCCGGCTTTCAGCGGATAGCAGCGTCGCACCAGGAATTCGGTAGTCATGCCCTTGAGCAGCGATGCCGCCGCGACGTCGAAGCTGATCGCATCTGGCAGCGCGATGATGCGCGCCTCCGGTACGACCTGGTACGCCGCGTAGGCGCCGCCCTGGCCGCTGTACGCGACGCGCGCACCCGGCTTCAGCCGCGTCACGCCCTCGCCCACCGCCTCGACGACGCCCGCCGCCTCCTGACCGAGCACGACGGGAAATTTCATCGGGTAGAGGCCGCTGCGCTGGTAGGTGTCGATGAAGTTGAGCCCGATCGCTTCGTGTCGCACTAGCACCTGACCAGGGCCCGGCGTCGGTGTTTCGACTTCGACCGCCTCGAGCACCTCGGGCCCGCCAGCCCGGGCGGCCTGGATCGCCAGCATCTAGCCGAGCGCCTTATTGAACAGCGCCAGGGTGCGCTCGTTCGCCAGCGCCGCATCGCCGGCGTCATAGTGCTCGCCGCCCTTGCGGGCGAAGGCGTGGTCGCGGCCGGGGTAGGTGAACAGCTCCACCTGCGGATGGTTCTTCAGCGAAGCGACGATCAGCGCCTGCGCCTCCTTCGGCACGAACTGGTCCTCCTCGGCGATATGCAGCAGCAGCGGATCCGCCAGCTGGTCGGTCTCGCCCAGGTGCTTCTCGATGCCGACACCATAATAGCCGACCGCCGCATCGACATCGGTGCGGGTCGCGGTGAGGAACGCCAGCAGGCCGCCGAGACAGAACCCGACCGAGCCCACCTTGCCGCTGCAGCCCGGATCCTGCCGGGCATGGGCAATGGCGGCGGCGATGTCCTTGACCCCGAGATCAACATCGAAGGCGTTGTAGAGCTCGAACGCCTTCTTCCAGTCCGCCTCGGACTGGTCGGTAATGTCGATCCCCGGCTCGATCCGCCAGAACAGGTCCGGACAAACGGCCAGATATCCCTGCGCGGCGTAGTCGTCGGCGACCGCCCGCATCACCGCGTTGACGCCGAAGATCTCCTGGATCACCACGATGGCCGGGGCTTTGGCGGCGGCCGGCCGGGCGACGTAGGCGCCGAACTCGCCATCGGGCGTGCGGATCGTCTGCATGTCGCCCATTGGCGCTCCTTGTAAGGGTTCGCGCGGCCCGCCACAGTGGGTAGGCGCGACGGTTGCGGGTCGCACGCCATCGAGGCCACGGTCAAGGAGCGGTCGCATGAAGTTGAACGTCGAGGTCGACTGCACGCCAGCGGAGGCGCGGGCCTTTCTCGGGCTGCCGGATGTCACCAGCCTCAATGACCATCTGGTCAGCGAGATGAAGAAGCGCATGGATGCCAACATCGCCATGGCCGCGCCCGAAGAGCTGATGAAGAACTGGATGGCGTTCGGCGGCCAGGCCTCTGAGCACTTCATGAAGCTGATGACGGCTGCGGCCTCCAGCAGCCTAGGGGGATCCAAGAGCGGACGATGAGGGACACCATCTTCGCCCTGGCCACCGCGCCGGGGCGAGCGGCGGTCGCGATCCTGCGGATATCGGGGCCTGGGGCGGGCGTTGCGCTGCGTGAGCTGGCTGGTCCGCCGCCGATGGCGCGCCACGCTACTGTGCGCCGGCTGCACGACGCCGGCGGCCGGCCGATCGATGAGGCGCTGATCCTCTGGTTGCCGGGACCATCCAGTTACACCGGCGAGGACATGGTCGAGCTGCAGACGCACGGTGGCGTCGCCGTGGTCTCGGCGGTGACCCGGGCGCTCGAGGCGGCTGGCCTGCGCCTAGCGTCGCCGGGGGAGTTCACCCGCCGGGCGTTCGAGGCCGGGCGGCTCGATCTCGACCAGGCCGAGGGTGTGGCCGACTTGGTTGACGCGGAGACAGACGCGCAGGCGCGGCAAGCGCTGGCGCAGCTCGGCGGGGCGCTCGGGCGACGCTACGAGACCTGGCGCAAAACGCTGACTCATGCGCTGGCCTATGTCGAGGCCGCGGTCGACTTTCCCGACGAGGAAGTGCCGGCCGACGTGGCGGCGCGGGCGCTGCCGCGGGTGAGATCCTTGCAGGAGGACTTCAGGGCGGCGCTGGCGGACTCTAGGCGCGGCGAACGCGTACGGGATGGCTACCGCATCGCGCTGATCGGTGCGCCGAACGCAGGGAAGAGCGCGCTCTTCAACGCCCTGCTCGGGCGCGACGCGGCGATCGTTACCCCCACCGCCGGCACCACGCGGGACGTGATCGAGGCGGCGCTGGTTTTGGATGGGTACAAGGTAGTCCTCGCGGATATGGCCGGGCTGCGCACGGTCGATGAGGCGATCGAAGCCGAGGGCGTGCGCCGGGCGCGGGCCTGGGCGGAGGACGCGGCGATGCGCATCTGGGTCATCGACGGCGCGGCGTGCAGCGGCGCCTGGCGCGAAGCAGCGACGTTGGTGCACGTTGGCGACGTAATCGTTTTCAACAAGGCCGACTTGCCGGTCGGCGACGATCGAGCGGCGACGCGTGCGCGATCTGGGGAAACGCTTGAGGCGTTCGATATCGCCGCGACCGACGGCCAAGGGGTGGAGCGGCTGAGGGCTGCGCTCGCCGCGCGGGTTGTTGAGGATCTCTCGGGCGCCGATTTTCCGGCGGTCACCCGCTTGCGACACGAAGCGCTGCTGCGCGAGGCGCTGACGCGACTGGAGCATGTTGACACCGCCGCGCTGGAGGCGCCGGAACTGGCGGCGGAGGATTTGCGGCTCGCCGCCCGCGCGCTGGAGCGGATTACCGGCCGGATCGGCGCGGAGGATGTGCTCGAAGTAGTGTTCAGCACGTTCTGCATAGGCAAATGATGTTTCACGCCCACCAATTCTGTGCGGGGGCGCCAAAAAGGTTTCACGTGAAACATTCCGTTGCGTCAACCGCTGCGTCGCGTGCGTCACGTCGGCCATGCGCCTCGCAATTGCCAACGCTTTTCGCTATCTGCGAGCCATGACCCCAACCTGGGATGTGATCGTGATTGGCGGTGGCCACGCCGGCTGCGAGGCGGCAGCGGCGTCGGCGCGCGCAGGCGCGGCGGCGCTGCTGCTGACGCACAAGATCGAGACCATCGGCGAGATGTCTTGTAATCCCGCGATCGGCGGGCTCGGCAAGGGTCACTTGGTCCGCGAGATCGACGCCCTCGACGGGTTAATGGGCCGTCTCGCCGACGCCGCCGGCATCCAGTTTCGCCTGCTGAACCGCTCCAAGGGTCCCGCCGTGCGCGGTCCCCGCGCTCAGATCGACCGGGCGCGCTATCGGTCGGCGATGCAGGCCGAGCTGCTGAACTACCCCGGCCTCGACGTTCGGGCGGATGCGGTCGAAGATCTGATCATCGAAAGCGGCCGCATTGCCGGCGTGATAGGCGCGAGCTGCGCCGAGTACCGGTCGTCGCGCGTGGTGCTGACCACCGGGACCTTCCTCAAGGGTGTGATCTGCCGTGGCGACGAGCGCATTCCCGCCGGCCGCATCGGCGAAGCGCCGGCGATCGGCCTGGCCGACCGGCTCTACGGCCTCGGCCTACGCATGGGCCGCCTCAAGACCGGCACGCCGGCGCGGCTCGACGGCCGTACGATCGATTGGGCCGCGCTGGCGATGCAGGCTGGCGACGAGGTTCCCACGCCTTTTTCCTTCCTCTCCGGCCCGATAACGACGCCGCAAATCGAGTGCGGTGTCACCGAGACCACCGCTGAAACCCACCTTATCATCGCCGAACGGCTCTCGGAGTCGGCGGTCTATGGCGGACGCCTCGGCGGCAAGGGGCCGCGCTACTGCCCGTCGATCGAGGACAAGGTGGTCCGATTCCCGGACCGCACCAGCCACCAGATCTTCCTCGAGCCCGAGGGGATCGATGACGACACCGTCTATCCGAACGGCATCTCGACCTCGGTCTCGGACGCGACGCAGGACTTGTTCCTGCGAACCATCCCCGGTCTCGAGCGGGTGAAGGTCAAGCGCTACGGCTATGCGATCGAGTACGACTACGTCGATCCGCGCGAGCTGACCGCCTCGCTGGAGACACGCCGGCTGCCCGGTCTATATCTGGCCGGCCAGATCAACGGCACGACCGGCTACGAGGAAGCGGCGGCGCAGGGCCTAGTCGCCGGCCTCAATGCCGCGCGCGCCGCCGGGGGCGGCGAGCCCGCCAGTTTCGGCCGCGACGAATCCTACATCGGCGTGATGATCGATGACCTCGTCACCCGCGGGGTGACGGAGCCCTACCGCATGTTCACCAGCCGCGCCGAGTTCCGGCTGCGCCTGCGCGCCGACAACGCCGACCAGCGTCTCACCGCCAAGGGCCTCGCGCTCGGCTGCGTCGGCCCTGGACGCGCGGAGCGTTTCGCCGCCAAGGCCGCCGCGCTCGCTGCTGCACGTAAAACAGCCAAGACTCTCAACCTGACGCCGCCGGAAGCGATCCGCGCCGGCTTCAACGTCAATCCCGATGGCCAACGCCGCACGCTCAGCCAGCTGCTCGCCTACCGCGAGATCGGCTTCGAGGACCTGCGCCGCCTCTGGCCGCAGATCGGTGAGTGGAACCCTGAGGTGCGCGAGCAGATCGAGATCGACGCCGCCTACAGCGGCTACCTTGGTCGCCAGGACGCCGATGTCGAGGCCTTCCGCCGTGATGAGGCGCTCGCCCTGCCGGCGGCGCTCGACTACACGCGGGTCGGCGGCCTTTCTAACGAGGTGCGCGAGAAACTGCTCGCGGTGCGCCCGGCCACGCTCGGCCAGGCCGCCCGCATCGAAGGCGTCACCCCCGGCGCGCTCACCGCCCTGCTCGCCTATGTCCGCCGCCCCCCCGCTGCTTGACCCGACCCCCGTCGTGGACGCCGCGACGTTCGCGGCGCAGATCGGCGCGACCGCGGCACAGCTCGCCGACCTCGAACAGTTGCGGCTGATGCTGACCGACTGGAATGCGCGCATGAACCTCGTCAGCGCCGCCAGCCTGCCGGAGTTCTGGCCGCGTCACGCATTCGACAGCGCCCAGCTGCGCCAGATCGTCCCCGCCGCGCGCACCTGGGTCGACATCGGCGCCGGCGCCGGATTTCCAGGCCTGGTGCTGGCGATCCTGCTCAAAGGCGAGCCGCATGCCCGCGTGCATCTGGTCGAGAGCGTCGCCAAGCGCTGCCGTTTTCTTGAGGCGGTCGCCGAGGCGCTCCGGTTGCCGGCGAAGGTTCACAACGCCCGGGCCGAAAGCCTTTCGCTTAAGGCCGACGTCGTGACCGCGCGCGCCGTCGCACCGCTTGGCCGCCTGCTGTCGTTCGCCCAGCCGTTCATGGCGCGCGGCGCCATCGGCCTGTTCCCGAAGGGTCGCGGCGCTGAGACCGAGATCGAAGACGCCCGTGCGGCCTGGCGTTTCACGTGCGAGATAATGACGAGTCTCAGCGATCCCAACGGCCGGATCCTGAAGGTGGAGGGCCTCGCCCATGCCGGGTAATCCGACCCGCATCCTCGCCATCGCCAACCAGAAGGGCGGCGTCGGCAAGACCACCACCGCGATCAACCTCGGCACCGCCCTCGCCGCGGTCGGCGAGCGGGTGCTACTGCTCGACTCCGATCCTCAAGGCAACGCCTCGACCGGGCTTGGCATTCCCCGCTCGATGCGCCGCAAGACGCTTTACGACGTGCTGATGGAAGGCGCGACCGCGCTCGACGCGGCGGTGAAGACCGCCCTGCCCGGCCTCGACCTGCTGCCCGCCGACCCTGACCTCTCCGGCATCGAGGTCGAACTCGGCCAGACGCCGCGCCGCTCCTACCGCCTGCGCGATGCCCTCGCCCCGATCCGCGCCAATATCAGCTACGACTATGTGCTGATCGACTGCCCGCCGGCGCTGTCGCTGCTCACCGTCAACGCCATGACCGCGGCCGACGCCGTGCTGGTGCCGCTGCAGTGCGAGTTCTTCGCGCTCGAAGGCCTGACCCAGCTGGTGCGCACAATCGACTTGGTGCGCGGCAGCCTCAATCCGGCGATCGAGATTCAAGGCGTCGTGCTGACCATGTACGACCGCCGCAACAGCCTCTCCAGCCAGGTCGCAGCCGACGTGCGGGAGCATTTCGGCGCCAAGGTCTACGAGACAGTGATTCCGCGCAACGTTCGGGTTTCGGAAGCGCCGTCATTCGGCAAGCCGGCGCTGATCTACGACATGAAGTGCGCCGGCAGTCAGGCCTACATCAAGCTCGCCCGCGAACTCGTTGGCCGCGAACGCCAGCGGCTGAAAGCGGGCTGAGCGCGCCAGTGGCCTCGCCCCGCGACACACGTTAGACCGCTCTTCCACTTTGGAGCAGCGACGCATGGTCGAGGGTCGACGGGGTTTGGGGCGAGGACTGTCCGCCTTGCTCGACGAGGTCGAGGCGCCGGTAGAGGACGGCCACCGCGCCGTTGGCGTCACCGAACTCCCGGTCGACGTGATCAAAGCTAACCCCGACCAGCCACGCCGCCATTTCGACGAGGCCGAACTCGAGGAGCTGGCGCAGTCGATCCGCGAAAAAGGCGTGCTGCAGCCGATCCTGGTCCGGCCGGCTGTGTTCGCCGGCGAATACCAGATCGTCGCCGGCGAACGGCGATGGCGCGCCGCCCAGCGCGCCGGCATCCGCGTTATCCCAGCCCTGGTCCGCAGTCTCTCCGACGCCGAGGTGTTGGAGATCGCCATCGTCGAGAACATCCAGCGCGCGGACCTCTCGCCGATCGAGGAAGCCGAGGGCTACCGCACCCTGATCGAGAAGTTCGGCCGCACCCAGGCTCAGGTCGCCGAAACCGTCGGCAAGAGCCGCGTCCACATCACCAATGTCGTGCGCCTGCTGCAGCTGCCGGAGTCGGTGCAGGCGCTGGTGCGCGGCGGCCAGCTCACCGCGGGCCACGTCCGTCCGCTGATCGGCGTCGCCGACGCCGCGCGCATCGCCGAGGAAGTGGTCGGCCGCGGCCTCACCGTCCGCCAGGCCGAAAGCCTCGCCCGCGGCGGCGCCCCGGCGGGCCCCGCACCGCCGCGCCGCGCGGGTGGCAAGGACGCCGACACCATCGCCCTGGAGACCGATCTCGGCGAAGTGCTCGGCCTGCCGGTGGAGATCCGCGACACCGGGGGCGCCGGCGAGGTGCGCATACAGTACGCCAGCCTCGAACAGCTTGACGAAATCTGCCGCCGGTTGACGCGAGGTTGACGCTGCGGAATGTTCCACGTGAAACATTCCTGGCAGCCGTGTGCAAAATACTCGGCGGCCGCACCACAGATCACCACAAACTATGGTGGCCCGCCCGCAGCGCCGCTAACGGTCGACGCGCGCGAAGCGCGGATTTGCGCCGGCCGCCGGGGCGGTACTTTTACGATCCAACGATGTCAAAGAACCTGAGCGACGGAACTCACAGTAATGACCGCCGTCAAGCCCCCAATCCAATCCATGTCATCCCGGAAGTCCGCGCAGCGGGCTGTCCGGGACCTACTTTCTCCGCCAGCGCGAAGTAGATCCCGGATCTGCGCCGCTGCGCGGCTTGTCCGGGATGACACCCCTTGGCTCGCTTAGGCGCTAACCGCCCACCAGCGGCCGGTCGTACGCCGCCATCATCGCCATGTTGAAGATCTTCGACACCGAAGCCGACAGCGGGCAGATCTGCACCGACTTCGATAGCCCGAGCAAGATCGGCCCTACCACCGTCGCCTCGCCTAGCGCCTGCATCAGCTTTGTCGAGATCGAGGCCGAGTGGATCGCCGGCATTACCAGCACATTGGCCGGCCCGGTCAGGCGGATGAACGGATAGTCCGCGCGCCGTTCCGGATCGAGCGCTAGCTCCGGCGGCATTTCGCCCTCGTATTCGAAGCCGACGTCGCCGCGCGCGTCGAGCAGCGCCACCGCGTCGCGCACCTTCTCCGAGCGTTCGCCCATCGGATTGCCGAACGCGGAGTAAGACATGAACGCCACGCGCGGGGTGAACCCCAAGTGCCGCACCGCGGTCGCCGCCTCGATCGCGATATCCACCAGCTCCTCGGCCTCGGGCATCTCGGTAACGTTGGTGTCGGCGATGAAAATGGTCCGGCCCTTGGCCAGCACGATCGACATGCCGATCATCCGCCCGCCCGGGGCGGGATCAATCACCCGCAGCACCTCTTCCAGCGCCTGGTCGAACGCCCGGGTGACGCCGGTCACCATGCCGTCCGCGTAGCCGCAAGCGACGTAGCAGGCGGCGAACGAGTTGCGATCCTGATTGATCAGCCGGAGCACGTCGCGGCGCAGATAACCGGAGCGCTGCAGCCGCTCGTAGAGGAA
>Ga0302314_10008195_pt1 | contig 18647 bp, 14 predicted proteins | sample III_Palsa_N2_3_FD_200533 | JGI IMG/M metagenome (GOLD analysis project Ga0302314, IMG submission 200533) | Peat permafrost microbial communities from Stordalen Mire near Abisko, Sweden - III_Palsa_N2_3 | ecosystem: Environmental > Terrestrial > Soil > Palsa > Peat permafrost | place: Sweden...
GCGAGGCGAAGGGTTAGGGCGTCCGCACTGCAACATAATTGACGCACAATCCGCCCGACCGGCGGTAATCCACTTCCGCCCCGCCGATTTCCGGGACCCTTTCGGCCTGCTCGCGACTTAATATCGCGGGTCGCTCACGTCAGCGCGGCGGCGTTGATGAAAGGCAAGTTATGGCGGTCCTAAGCGCATCCCCCCAGCGATCCTCGCTGGAACCTCAGCGCTTCACCGTGCGGCATGTCAGCACCTACAGCTATTCCGAGCCCGTGGGCTTTGGCGAACACCGCATGATGTTCCGCCCACGCTCCAGCCATGACCTGCGCCTGGTCGCGACCGATCTGCGGATTACGCCCACGCCGTCGCGCCTGCATTGGCTGCACGACGTGTTCGACAATTCGGTCGCGGTCGCGAGCTTCGATACCGAGGCCACCGAACTGCGCTTCGACAGCCGGGTGACGCTGGAACATACCGAGACGCCGCTGCCGGATTATTCGCTGGAGCGTTACGCCGCGATCTGGCCGTTCGTCTATACCGATGCCGAGGCGTCGGATCTGGTCAAGGCGCGCAACCGGCAATATCCCGACCGCGATGTCGATGTCTGGGCGCGCTCGTTCCTGCCGCCCGACGGCGCCATGGGCACGATGGCGCTGCTGCGCGCCATGACCCAGAACATCTGGGGCACTTTCCGCTACAAGCGGCGCCAGGAAAAGGGCGTCAATCACCCGGCCGAGACGCTGCAGTCGCGCAGCGGCAGCTGCCGCGATTTCGCCGTGCTGATGATGGAAGCGGCGCGCTCGCTGGGCCTCGCCGCCCGTTTCGTCAGCGGCTACATTTTCGTGCCCGAGCATGACGCGACCCAGGGCGGCGGCGCCACCCATGCCTGGCTGCAGATCTATCTGCCCGGTGCCGGCTGGGTCGATTTCGATCCAACGAACAGCATCGTCGGCAACCGCCATCTGATCCGGGTCGCCGTCGCCTGGGATCATCACCATGCGCTGCCGCTGTGGGGCACCTGGAGCGGCGCGGCCGACGCGTTCAAAAGCCTCGATGTCGAGGTCAGCGTCACCCAGGAAACCTCGTTCGAAGGGCTATCCGCATGAAACTCCGCGTCGGCTACGAACTGATCTACGAGTGCCCGCAGCCGACGCCGATGATGCTGATGCTGAACACGCATTACTCGCGCGTGGATCATGTCGTCGTGGCCGACCTGCTGATGACCGACCCGCCGGTGCCGATCCGGCACTATCGCGACGGATTCGGCAATCTGTGCGCCCGCATCCTGGCGCCGCCCGGCCGGATCACGCTCTCGACCACGGCGCTGCTGGAAGTCCCGGCAGAGCCAGAGATGCGGCCGGCCGAAGGCTGGCAGCATGCGGTCGAGGATCTGCCGGACGACAGCCTGATGTTCCTGCTAGGCAGCCGCTATTGCGAGACCGATCTGCTGTCGAACATCGCCTGGGATCTGTTCGGCCAGGCGGGCTCGGGTGCGGCACGGGTCCAGGCGATCTGCGATTTCGTGCACAACCACATCCGGTTCGGCTATGCCCATGCCCGGCCGACCAAGACCGCGTGGGAGGCCTATCAGGAACGGCAGGGTGTGTGCCGCGACTATGCCCATCTGGCGGTGACGCTGTGCCGGGCCATGAACATCCCGGCGCGCTACTGCACCGGATATATCAGCGACATCGGCACGCCCAAGCCCTGGACCACGATGGATTTCGCCGCCTGGTTCGAGGCCTATGTCGGCGGCAGCTGGCAAACCTACGATCCGCGCAACAACGTGCCACGCATCGGCCGCGTGCTGATGGCCCGCGGCCGCGACGCCGCCGACGTGGCGCTCAGCAACATCTTCGGGCCCAACACGCTGGTGAAGTTCGACGTGGTGTGCGGGCCGGAGGAGTAGCCCCCCGTTAAACCCTTCTTCACGCGCGCTCTGCACCATCACGATCAGCACATTCATAGGGCGGATATCCGTGAGCTTCGGGGACGCACGCCAACGCCTCTTCGGGGGTGGCGATCGGTTGAAGCTGGCGACGGTCTTCGGGGCCGTGGCAGTACTGGTCGTCCTATGGCTGGGGCTTGCCCTCTATCTGCGCGATGCCGCCACTGCGGTCGATGATCGCGCCAGCCGCGATGCCGAATCCTATTCACTGGCGCTGAAGGAACAGACCGAGCGCACGCTGCTCGGCATCGACCAGAGCCTGCGGTTCCTACAGAGCGCGTTCCAGGCCAATCCGACCGGGTTCGACCTCGCCCGCTGGCTCTCCCACACCGGCGGCACGCTCGGTCCCGGCTGGCGCGCGGCCCAGCTGGACGCGCAGGGCCTGCTGATCGCCCATGGCACCGGCGAGCCGGTCGAGGGCAAGATCGATCTGTCCGATCGCGACTATTTCCGCGCCCATCTCGACCAGGCCTCGGTCGGCCTGTTCGTCAGCCATGCCGTGCTGGGTCGCCTGTCGCACCGATGGACGATCCAGCTGAGCCGCCGGCTGGAAATGGCGGATGGCAGCTTCGCCGGCATCCTGACGGTCTCGGCCGATCCGGCCTATCTGTCGCGCTTCTATTTGTCGGTCGATCTCGGGCCACACAGCGTCGTCACCCTAGTCGGGCGCGACGGTTATATCCGCGCCCGGGCACCGGCCGTGGATGCGGCCTTCACCCAGGATCTCTCCGCCAATGGGCTGTTCAAGGCCATGGTCGCGGCGCAGCAAGCGGGGCGTTTTTTCGGCTCGAGCAACATCGATGCCCAGCCGCGCGTCTATGGCTATCGGGCACTGGACGAGCTGCCGCTGTTCGTGCTGGTCGGCGTCTCGCTGAAGGACGCCATGGATCTCTATCGCTTCCAGCGCAAACGGGCGACCATCGCGGCCGGTGCGGTTACGCTTCTGGTCCTGCTCAGCCTCGCCCTGTTCCTGCGCGAGATCGAGCGGCGACGAACGCGGGAGCGTCAGCTGGCCGCCGCCGCCGAGGCGCTGGCCGAGCAGGAAGCGCAATATCGCCTGCTGGCCGACCATGCGAGCGACATGATCGTCCGCGTCAGCCGCGACGGCGGACGCACCTATGTCTCGCCCGCCTGTCGCCACGTGCTGGGCTACGAGCCGGAGGAGCTGACCGGCCGCCAGCTCGGCGGCACCCTGCATCCGGGGGATCGCGCGATCATCACCGCGTCCTACGAGGCCAACCTGCGCGGCGAGCATGCGCCCTCGGTCGTCGGCCGTGCCTTTCGCCGCGACGGCAGCATCGTCTGGCTGGAGGCGCGCCATCGCCAAGTCTACCAGCCCGGCGATCCGATGCCGATCGAGGTGATCTCGTGCATTCGCGACGTGACCGAGCAGAAGGAGGCCGAGGAATGGGTGCTGGCCGCCCATGACCGGCTGAAGGCCCAGACGACCCTGCTGATCGCGGCACGCGAGGCGGCAGACGCGGCCAATGTCGCGAAGTCGGAATTCCTGGCCAACATGAGCCACGAGATCCGTACGCCGATGAACGGCATCATCGGCATGAACGGGCTGCTGATGCGCAGCGCGCTCGACCCGGATCAGCGCAAATTCGCCCGCGCCGTCCAGACCTCGGCCGAGGCGCTGCTGGCGATCATCAACGACATCCTCGATATCTCGAAGCTGGAGGCCGGCAAGGTCGAGCTGGAGACGATCGATTTCGACCTGCAGGCGATGATCGAGCAGGCGGTCGGACTGCTGGCGCCGCGCGCCCACGAACAGGGGCTGGAGATCGCGGTCTGGATCGATCCGCCCGCGCGCAGCTGGTTCAAGGGCGACCCGACCCGAGTGCGCCAGATCTTGCTGAATCTGCTGTCGAACGCGGTCAAATTCACGCCCGAAGGCTTCATCGAGGTCGAGGCGACGCTCCGCACGGATGCGGCCGGTGAGCGGACGCTGCGCGTTGCGGTCGGCGACAGCGGCATCGGCATCGGCCCCGAGGTCAAGGCCAGGCTATTCCAGAAATTCCATCAGGCCGACGGCTCGATTACCCGGCGTTTCGGCGGCTCGGGCCTGGGGCTCAGCATCAGCAAGGAACTGGTCGAGCTGATGGGCGGCCGGATCGGTGTGGCGGATCGCCCGGGCGGCGGCGCGCTGTTCTGGATCGAGCTGCCGCTCGCCGCCGGCACGCAGATTTCGCCGCGCACGCCCGCGAGCCTGGCCGATCTCGGCCGCATCCGGGCGCTGATCGTCGACGATCTGGCGGTCAACCGCACGATCCTGCAGCGCAGCCTGGCCGAGGACGGTGTCGCCGCCGAGGCCGTGCGCAGCGGTGCGGAAGCGCTGGACGCGGTCGCGGAAGCGGTGTTGGCCGGCCGGCCGTTCGATCTGGTGCTGCTGGACCAGATGATGCCCGGCATGGCCGGCGAGGATATCGGCGAGGCGATCCGCTCCCACCGCGACTGGCCCCAGCCAAAGCTGATCATGCTGTCGTCGATCGGCACGCCCCTGAGCCATGAAAAGGCGGCCCGCGTCGGCTTCGACGCGTTCCTGACCAAGCCGGTGCATCACGCGGCCCTGATCCAGACCATCGCCTGCGCCTTCGGCCGCGGCACCGCGGCGGTACCGGACGAGGCAGACGCGCCGGCGCCCGCACGCCAGTCGGGCCGCATCCTGGTGGTCGACGACAACGCTATCAACCAGATGGTCGCCGAGGAGATCCTGACCCGGGCCGGCTATGCGGTCGATCTGGCCGACGACGGGCTGCTGGCGATCGAGGCGGCCGAGCGGCGGCGCTACGATCTGATCCTGATGGACGTGCAAATGCCCGAGATCGACGGCTATGAGGCGACACGCCGCCTGCTGCGCATGCCGCCCGCGATCGCGACCATCCCCGTGGTGGCGATGACCGCCAACGCCATGGCCGGCGACCGGGAGAAATGCCTCGACGCCGGCATGGTCGACTATATCGCGAAGCCGCTCGACGCCGCCGCCATGCTGCAGACCGTGGCGCTCTGGATCGAAAGATCCAGCGCGCTTTCCGTTCGGATGGAATCATCCGAACGACAAGAATTCGCGCCAGATCAATAACATCTGAGCCTGTATCGATTACATGTAATCGATACAGGCTCTAGGGCGCGGGTCTGAGCTTCCAGCCGGCCGGGGTCTTGGTCAGGCGCGCGCGCCCCTCGATCGCCTTGCCCCGCACCATCGAGGTGGTCCGCAGCACGATGCGGTCCTCGCCGTTCCAGCGATCGAAGCGATAGAGCACGTCGCTCCGCGGCGCATATTGCCAGACCGGCGTCAGCCCCTCGGCCGACCAAAGCTGGATGCCGTTGAATCCGTCGGATGAGGATGCGCGGACCAACACCAGCGTCCGGCCGCTCGGCGAGAAATGCGGCTCGCCCTGAAGTGCCGTCACATGACCGCTGCGGTCGTCGACCCAGGCATATTCGTCGCCCCGGAAAAAGCCGACCAGGACCAAGAAGCCGTGATGGGCCGCATCATGGCCGCGATAGACGAAGCTCATGCAGGTGGCGTCGCTGACGACGCCACCGTTCTGGCCGCAGGCATCGCGGTTGGCCAGCACGACCGGACCCGCCACGGTCTTGAGCGACAAGGTGCCGGCTGCGCGCACCGCCAGCTCGTCGGATCCGGCCAGCGCCGCCGGTTCCGCCCGCTCATAGGGCGCCAGGAAATTTCCATCCTGCCGCGGCGGCTTCAGCGCCGCCGACAGGGCCAGGACCAAACCGCACGCGATAAGGGCGACACCCGGCGCGCCGGCCAACGGCTGCCCAGGGGTTTCGGTATCGGACCAGGTTCTCCATCGCGACATCGGCACGCCTCGACCGTGCGGTACACCCGTGAAACCTGCCCCGAAACCTCGCCGGGAAATAGAGTAATTTCAGCGGATAACGCGCTGGAGCGCGCGCAGCTTCACATCCTGACGCCTTCATGCGCTAGCAGCCAGCGCTTGCGGTCGAGCCCGCCGGCATAGCCGGTCAGGTCACGGTTCTGGCCGATGACCCGGTGGCAGGCGAGGATGATGGCGACCGGGTTCAGCGAATTGGCATAGCCGACCGCCCGGCTGGCCTTCGGGCGCCCCATCCGGGCCGCGAGCGCGCCATAGGTCGTGACCGTGCCGACCGGGATCTCCCGGAGCGCCCGCCAGCATTGCTCCTGGAAATCCGTGCCGCCGGTCGTGACCGGCAAGCCGTCGAACGCGCTGAGGTCGCCGGCGAGATAGGCCCGCGTCCGCGCCGCGGCACCCAGCGGATCGGCGCGCTCGACCAGGCGGAATTGGCCATAACGCTTGGTCAAAAGCGCGTTCATCCGCGCCTCGTAGCCGGCATAGTCGAGGGCGACCAGGCTGGCGCCGTCGCTGGCGATCAGGATATCGCCGATCGCACTCGGCACGCGGTCGAAATCGAGCATCGTCATCGTCATCCTCCAGTGCCGCCGCCGAGGCTCATCCACAGATGCAGGGCGGCATAGGCGCGCCAGGGCCGCCAGGCCTCGGCACGCGCATCCATTTCCTTGAAGCTGGGCAACACGCCGGCGACCACCATCGCCTTGCGCAGGCCCAGATCGCCCGACGGAAAGGCATCGGGCTCGCGGAGCGCGCGCATCGCGATGTAATGGGCGGTCCAAGGGCCGATGCCCGGCAGTGCGTCCAGCCGGGCGACGAGGTCATCGAGCGGCAGGCGCCCCTCGAACAACCCCGGCTCGGCCAAGGCGGCCCGAGCGAGGCCCGCGATGGTTTCCGCCCGCTTGGTCGGGATGCGCAGCACGCCCGGATCGGCCCCGACCAGGGCCGCCGGTGCCGGAAACACCTGGGTGAGGCCGGCCGGCGGCGGCCCATCGTCCAGCTGCAGCGGTGCGCCATAGGAGAGAGCCACGCGGCCCGCGAGCGTGGTCGCGGCGGCAACGCTGACCTGCTGGCCCAGGATCGCGCGCACCGCCAGTTCGAACGGGTCCCAGGCGCCGGGCACGCGCAGTCCCGGCCGGGCGGCCACCATCGACGCCAGCAGCGGATCGCGGCCGAACTGCGCCTGGATCGCGGCGATGTCGGTCATTAGGTCGAACTGCCGGCCGAGGCGGGCGACGATATCCTGATGGCCGGCCGCATCGGGATGGCGGATGGTGACGCCCAGCACACCATCCGCGTCGGGCCCGAGTTCGATCGTGCCATGGCGGCCCTTAAGGTCGATGGTGCGGCGATAGGCCAGGCCGAACACCGCCTCCACTCCCGGAATGCAGCGCGGCGCCAGGAAATTGGCGATCAGCGCCCAATCGAACGGAAGATGGACCGGCAGAGGAAAATGAGCATCAATCATGGCCGCGATCTTGACCGCCCCCCGCGACACCGTCTCGCGGTTTTCGGACATCGTGATTGGTTGCATCCGTTACCGCTTGGTGAGAGTAAAGGCTTTATGACACGATCCGCCGCCGCCCGGCCAAGAGGCGGTCTGGAACAGGGAAGCGAGACCGAATGAATTTTGCGCGCCGGTTCGGCCTTGCCGCCAGCCTCCTCGCCCTCTCGCTGGCGGCACTGCCCGCCGGTGCCGCGGAAACCGTGCTGCGGCGGCCGACCAATGCGGAGCCCGACACGCTGGACCCGCAGAAGACGACGAGCGCCGGGTCGATCGAGATCGCCCGCGACCTGCTGGTCGGATTGGCCGTGCTCGATGCCGAAGACAAGCCAGTGCCGGGAGCGGCGGAGAGCTGGGACGTGTCGCCCGACGGGCTGATCTGGACTTTCCATCTGCGTCCTGGCGCGAAATGGTCGAACGGCGATCCGGTGACCTCCGCCGATTTCCTTTTTAGCTTCCGCCGCCTGGTCGATCCCAAGACCGCGGCGGCCGACCCGTCCGCACTCAAGCAGGTCGTAAACTACGCTCCGATCGTCGCCGGCGAGGAAAAGGATCTGACCAAGCTGGGCGTGGTCGCACCCGACGCCTATACGCTGACGATCACGCTCAGCGAACCGCGCATCGCGTTTCCGTTCCTGCTGACCAGCTGGAGCCTGATGCCGCTGCATCGTGCCACCCTCGAGCAATGGGGTACCACCTGGACCCTGCCCGACCATCTGGTCTCGAACGGCCCCTATGTCCTCAAAAGCTGGACGCCGCATGCCGATCTGGTGCTGACCAAAAGTCCGACATTCTACGACGCAGCCTCGATCAGGATCGACGAGGTGCACTACCTCAATGCCGAAGACCGCGAAGGCGCGCTGCGCCGCTATCGGGCCGGCGAGCTGGACTGGGTCAGCCTGACCCGCAACAACCTCGCCTGGGCCAAGCAGAATCTGCCGGATCAGTTTCATGCCGCGCCCGGCAACGAGATCGCGTTCATGCCGATCAACCTGGTGAGCGGTCCGCTCGCGAAAGACGCCCGCCTGCGCGAGGCGCTCAATCTGGCAATCGATCGCGAAACCCTGGTCAGCAAGGTCGATCCGCGCGGGGAATTGCCGGCCTACACCATCGTGCCGCCGATGATCAGCGACTATACCCCGCAAGACATGCCGCTGAAGGCGATGAGCATGGCCGACCGGCTGAAGCGGGCCAAGGAACTGATGGCGGCGGCCGGTTACGGTCCGGACCACCCGCTCGCCCTGACCGTGATCTATCCGACCCAGGATTCGACTCGGCAGCTGCTGCTGGCGATATCCTCGATGTGGAAGCCGATCGGCGTCGACCTCAAGCTCGATAACATGGAGTGGCAGGTCTATATCAGCGCCATCAACCAGCGCAATTTCGAGCTGGGCATCATGGGCGAATTCGGCAGCTATAACGACTATGAGGCTGGCCTTGACAACTATCGCAGCGACGCCGGCCAGTTCAATTCTGGCGGCTATGTCAGTGCAAAGTTTGACGATCTGTACCATCGCGGCGGCACGGCCAGGGACATGGCAACCCGCCGCACCCTGATGCAGCAGGCCGAAGCGACCGTGCTCGGTGACTATGCCATCATCCCCCTGGACTATGGCGTGATCGACCGGGTCATCAACCCGAAGCTCCAGGGTCCGGCCGCCACCGAATTCTACCCACAGAGCCGACTACTTTCGTTCAAGGACTAGTTCGCCCATGCGCATCACCCCCCGTCTCGTCGCCGGCCTCATGGCCTTGCTTCTGACCTCGACCGCGGCACAGGCCGAACAGGTGCTGCATCGGTTCGATGGCGCGGAACCGGACTCGCTCGATCCGCAGAAGACCAATGCGGCGGAATCGCTGGCGATCGACCGCGATATGTATGTGGGACTGGCGGTGCTGGATCAGCATAACGAGCCGGCGCCGGGCGCCGCCGAAAGCTGGGACATCGCACCCGACGGCAAAACCTGGACCTTTCACCTGCGCCATGACGGCAAATGGTCGAACGGCGATCCGGTGACCGCGGCCGACTTCCTCTACAGCTTCCGCCGCCTGGTCGATCCGAAGACCGCGGCCGAGGATCCGTCCGATCTGAAGCAGCTGGTCAATTACGACGACATCGTCGCCGGCAAGGAAAAAGACCTGACCAAGCTCGGCGCCGAGGCGCCCGATCCCTACACGCTCGTGCTGCATCTGACCGAGCCGCGCATCGCCCTGCCGTTCCTGCTGACCGACATGCAGCTGGCCCCGCTGCATCAGGCCTCGATCGAAAAGGCCGGTCCGCAATGGACGCAGCCCGGCAAGATCGTCACCAACGGCGCCTTCATGATGCAGGCCTGGACGCCCCAGTCGGAAGTCGTGCTGGCCAAGAACCCGAACTACTATGCGGCCAAGGACGTGAAGATCGACGCGGTCCACTGGATGGTGACGGAGAACCTGGACTCCGGCCTCACCCGCTATCGCGCCGGCGAACTGGATTTCATGCCGCTGACCCGCAAGAATCTGCCCTGGGCCAAGGAGAATGCCAAGGATCAGCTGGTCTCGGCCCCGATCAACGCGACCGTCCTCGCCTTCTTCAACATGGTCAAAGGGCCGATGTCCAAGGATATCCGGGTGCGCGAGGCGTTCAATCTGGCCATCGATCGCGAGACCCTGGTCACCAAGATCGATCCGCGCGGCCAACCGCCGGCCTATGGCATGAACCCGCCGGCGGTCAGCAACTACACGGCGCAAAGCATGCCGTTCAAGGGCACGCCGATGGCTGATCGGATCAAGCAGGCCAAGGCCCTGATGACGGCGGCCGGCTTTACGCCCGACCATCCGTTGTCGCTCAATTTCATCTATACGACCGACGAAAGCAGCCGGCAGATCTTGCTCGCGCTCTCGGCGATGCTGAAACCGGTGGGATTCGACCTGAAGCTCGAGAATTCGGAGTGGCAGGTGTTCGTGTCCAACATGAACCAGCGCAATTACGACGTCGGCTTCTATTCTCTGATCGGCACTTATGACGATTACGAGAATGGTTTGGACAATTGGCGCTCCGACGCCGGCTTCGCCAATCCGGCCGGCTATGCCAACCCGAAGTTCGACGACCTGTTCCATCGGGGCGGTACCGCCAAGGACATGGCGACCCGCCGCGATCTGATGCAGCAGGCCGAAAAGACCATGCTGGCCGACTACCCGATCGCCCCGCTGGAATTCGGCCAGCGCAACACGCTGGTCAGCCCGAAGCTCGAAGGCTTCGTGCCCAACGTGACCTATCCGCAGTCGCGCTTCCTGTCGTTCAAGAATTGATGCGCGGAAACCTCATCGCCGGTCTGGTCGCGGCGCTGCTCGCCTCGACCGGCCTCGCCCATGCCGAGCAGGTATTGCGCCGGATTTCCGACGCCGAGCCCGAGACGCTCGATCCGCAGAAAAGCACGGCCTCCGGCTCGCTCGCCATCGACCGCGACATGTTCGTAGGCCTGGTGACGCTCGACCCGCAGGAAGAGCTCGTTCCCGGTGCGGCCGAACGTTGGGACATCTCGCCCGACGGCCTGACCTGGACCTTTCACCTGCGCCATGACGATAAATGGTCGACCGGCGAGCCGGTCACCGCCGATGACTTCGTCTATAGCTTCCACCGCCTGGCCGATCCCAAGACGGCGGCGGCCGACCCGTCCGACCTGACCCAGCTCGAAAATTACGAAGCGATCATTTCGGGCAAGGAGACGGATCTCTCCAAGCTCGGCGTCAAGGCGCTCGATCCTTACACGCTGCAGCTGAAGCTGACCGCGCCGCGTCTGGCGCTGAAGTTCCTGTTGACCGACCCGGCGCTGTTTCCGCTGCACAAGGCCTCGGTCGAGAAATGGGGCGCCCAATGGACCCAGCCGGACCATCTGGTTGGCAACGGTCCGTTCGTGATGAAAAGCTGGGTGCCCCAGGCGCAGATCGTGCTGACCCGGAGCCCGACCTTCTTCGACGCCAAATCGGTCAAGCTCGACCAGGTCGACTGGATCGTTACGGAGAACCTGAAGGCCGGCCTGACGCGCTATCGCGCCGGGGAGCTGGATTTCATTCCGCTGACCAAGACCGACATTCCCTGGGCCAAGGAAAACGCCAAGGACCAGTTGAAGACCGCCGACGTCAACGGCACCACCTTTCTGTTCTTCAACATGGTGAAGGGCCCGCATTACCTCGATCCGGCCGTGCGCGAGGCGTTCAACCTGGCGGTCGATCGCGAGACGCTGGTGACCAAGGTCGATCCACGCGGCGAGCAACCGGCCTATGGCATGGTCCCGCCGGTGACGAGCGACTACACCGCGCAAAGCATGCCGTTCAAAGGCCAGCCGATGGCCGACCGCCTGGCCAAGGCCAAGGCGCTGATGCAGGCGGCGGGCTACGGCCCCGATCATCCCTTGAAGCTGAGCGTCAGCTACCCGACCGAAGAGAGCAACCGCCAGCTGCTGCTGGCGATCGCGGCCATGGTGAAGCCGATCGGGGTAGAGCTGAAGCTAGACAATATGGAATGGCAGGTGTTCCTCGACGTCGAGAACCAGCGCAATTTCGACCTGGGCTTCGTCAACCTGGTCGGCACTTACGATGACTACGAGAACGGGCTCGATAATTTCCGCAGCACCGCCGGCATCTACAACGTCAACGGCTATGCCAATCCCAAATTCGACGACCTGTTCCACCGCGGCGGCGTCACGACCGATCCGCTGGAACGCCGCCATCTGATGGAACAGGCGGAACGGGTGATGCTGGACGACTACCCGATCGTGCCGCTGGAATTCTACGTCCGCAACGTGCTGGTCAATCCGAAGCTCCAGGGCTACGTCGCCAAGGTCGTCTACGACCAGTCGCGATATTTGTCGTTCAAGGAATAGTTCAACGCCATGCGTCCAGCCTCTGTCTTCGCGACCCTCGCCCTCGGCCTGCTCGTCTCCGCCACGGCCCAGGCCGAACAAGTGCTGCACCGCATGTCGGAGCAGGAGCCGGAAACGCTCGACCCGCAGAAAAGCACGAGCGCCGGGCCGCTGGCGATCGATCGCGACCTGTTCACCGGGTTGCTGACGCTCGACGCCCAGGAGCATATCGTCCCCGGTGTCGCCGAGCGGTGGGAGATCTCGCCCGATGGTTTGACCTGGACCTTCCACCTGCGCCCCGATGCCAAATGGTCGAACGGCGAGCCGCTGACGGCAGAAGATTTCGTCTATAGCTTCCGCCGGCTGGTCGACCCGGCGACCGCTGCCGCCGACCCGTCCGACCTGACCCAGGTACAGAATTTCCAGGCGATCGTGTCGGGCAAGGAGAAGGACCTCTCCAAGCTGGGCGTGAAGGCGGTCGATGCGCATACGCTGACCCTGTCGCTGACGGCACCCCGCCTTGCCTTGAAGTTTCTGCTGACCGATCCGTCGCTGTTCCCGCTGCACAAGGCATCGATCGAGAAATGGGGCAATGCCTGGACCCAGCCCGAGCATCTGATCGGCAACGGCCCGTTCGTCATGAAAAGCTGGGTGCCTCAGGCCCAGATCGTGCTGACCCGGAACCCGAACTTCTATGATGCCGCGACCGTGAAACTGGACGGGGTCGATTGGATCGTCACCGAGGATCTGAAGGCCGGGCTGCTGCGCTATCGGGCGGGCGAGCTCGATTGGATGCGACTCAATCGCCAGAGCCTGCCCTGGGCGAAACAGAACCTCGCGGACCAGTTGCAGACCGCCGACATCAACGGCTTCAGCTTCATCTTCTTCAATATGAAGCGAGGTCCGCTTGCGGGCCCGGAGCATAAGGATCTGCGCGAAGCGCTCAATCTGGCGATCGACAGGGACACCCTCGTCACCAAGATCGACCCGGTCGGGAGCAAGGCGGCCTACGGCCTCATTCCGCCCGTCATCAGCGACTTTACGCCCCAGCACATGAATTTTGCGGATACGCCCATGCCGGCGCGGCTAACCAAGGCCAAGGCGTTGATGAAGGCCGCCGGCTACGGGCCGGACCATCCCCTGACATTGAAGCTCAGCTATCCGACCGATGACGCCGCCCGGCAGATCATGCTGGCGATCGCCGCCATGTGGAAGCCGATCGGCGTGGAGGTGACGCTCGACAATATGGAGTGGCAAGCCTTCGTCGGCCTGGTCGACGAACGCAACTACGAGATCGGCTATCTCAGTCTGGTCGGCAGCTATGACGATTACGAAAACGGTCTCGACAATTACCGCAGCGACGCCGGCACCTTCAACGTCAACGGCTATGCCAATCCCAAGTTCGACGACCTGTTCCACCGCGGCGGCACGTCGACCGATCCCCTGGAGCGCCGCAAGCTGATGGAGCAGGCGGAGCAGGTCGTGCTCGATGACTACATCATGGCCCCGCTCGAATTCCTTGCCTACAACGTCGTGGTCAGTCCGCGGCTCAAGGGCTATGTGACTAAGGTCATCTACAACCAATCCCGTTACCTCTGGGTCAAAGAATGAACAAGCCCGTCCTTCTCGCAGCCTTCGCCGCCGGCCTGCTCGCCGCTACCGCCGCCCACGCCGACCATGTGCTGCGCCGGGCGAACGAGGCCGAGCCGGAATCGCTGGACCCGCAAAAGACTACCGGTCTCTACGAGGCCAATATCGAGCACGACCTGTTCGTCGGGCTGCTGACGCTCGATCCGGATATGAAGCCGGTCGCCGGCATGGCCCAGAGCTGGGAGGCAAGCGCCGATAAGAAGGTGTGGACCTTCCATCTGCGCCATGACGCGAAATGGTCGAACGGCGAGCCGGTGACCTCGGCCGATTTCCTCTACAGTTTCCGCCGCCTGGTCGATCCCAAGACGGCGGCGTCCGCGACCGAGCAGATCCGCGACGTCGTCAATGCCGAAGCATTGATCGCCGGGACGGAGAAGGATCCGACCAAGCTCGGCGTCACCGCCCCCGACCCCTACACGCTGATCATGACCCTGAAGCAGCCGCAGATCATGCTGCCGATGCTGCTGACCGACACCAACATGGCGCCGCTCAATCGCACATCGATCGAGGGCAACAGCGACTGGACCCGGCCGGGCAAGATCATCACCAACGGGCCGTTCACGCTGGAAAGCTGGGCACCCAATTCCGAGATCGTGCTGAAGAAAAACCAAGGCTATTTCGATGCGGCCCATGTGGCCTTGGACAGCGTGGCCTGGGTCATGTCGGACAATCTCGACACCGGCTTCAAGCGCTATCGCGCCGGCGAGATCGACATCGCCCGGGTGCCGCGCGCGCAGATCAAATGGGCGCGTGAAAACCTGACGGCATCGCTGCATGCGGGCGACGTGTTCGGCCAGAGCGCGCTGCTCTACGACATGAAGAACGGCCCGTTCGTCGGCCATCCGAAACTGCGCGAGGCTTTATCGCTGGCGGTCGATCGCGACCTGATCGTGACCAAGATCATCCCCGAGGGCCAGAAGAGCGGCTATTCGGTCGTGCCGACCGCGATCGGCGACTACACGCCGCCGCAGTATAGCTGGAAGGACCAGCCGATGGCGGAGCGGTTGGCGCGCGCCAAGCAGCTGCTGTCCGAGGAAGGCTACGGCCCCGATCATCCGCTGAAGTTCGAGATCACCTACACGACCAACGACCAGACCCGGACCCTGGTGCTGGCCATCGCGGCCATGTGGAAGCCGCTCGGCGTCGAGGTCACCCTGCAGAACCAGGAATGGCAGATCTACGAGAGTACGCTGCGCCAAAAGACCTATGCCATGGGCCCCTTGGGCGGCATCGTTACCTATGACGACGCGGCCCAGTTCCTGGAGCCCTACACCAGCCTGGCGACCGACCAGAACACCATCGGCTATTCCAACCCGGCCTACGACAAGCTGATGGCCGCCGCCTCGGTCGCGACCGACTTCAAGAGCCGGCGGACGCTGCTGGAACAGGCCGAGCAGGTCATCCAGGCCGACTATGCCGAGATCCCGCTCTATTACGCGACCATCAACATGCTGGTCTCACCCAAGGTCGGCGGCTGGGTCAACACCAATCCCTATATCCAAAGCCGCTATCTCTCGCTCCAGGACTGATGCCCATGATCCGTTCGCTCGCCACGGCTGCCGTGGCTTTGCTGCTGTTCCAGGCGGCCGACGCGCAGGCTGCCAAGATCCTGCGCCGCGGCCTCGACAGCGAGGTCGAATCGCTGGATCCGCAAAAGGGCATCGCGCTCTATGATGTCGATGTCCAGCACGAGCTGCTGGAGGGGCTGACCGCGCTCGACATGGACCTGAAGCCGATCCCGGGTGCCGCCTTGAGTTGGGACGTGTCGGCCGACGGCCTGACCTATATTTTCCATCTGCGCCCCGACGGCAAATGGTCGAACGGCGACCCGCTGACCGCGGACGATTTCCTCTATGCCATGCGCCGCGGCGTCGACCCCAAGACCGGTGCGTCGGACCCGGCCGCGCTGAAGCCGATCCTGAATGCCGAAGCGCTCATCGCGGGCACGGAAAAGGATGTAACCAAGCTGGGCGTCGAAGTGGTCGATCCCTACACCCTGCGTATCCGGCTGCAGGCGCCCTGCGTGATCTTCCCACTGCGCCTCAGCGACAATTCGGCGATGCCGCTCCATCGCGCCAGCATCGAGAAATGGGGCAATGACTGGCCGAAGCCCGGCCATTTCGTCGGCAACGGCGCCTTCATCTTGAAGGACTGGGTGCCGCAGTCGCAGATCATTCTGGCCAAGAACCCGAACTATCACGACGCCGCCTCGGTCACGCTGGACGAGGTCGATTACCTGAATACCGAGGACCGGGTGGCCGGCATGCGGCGCTGGGAAGCCGGCGAGATCGACGAGTTCGATTTCCTGCCGGTCAAGGAGCTGAAGCGCCTGAAGGAGACCTACGGCGCCGAGTATCTGGAGGCGCCGATCAACGCGCACAGCTTCCTGACCATCAACGTGACCAAGGGCCCGTTGGCGGAGGATCTGCGGCTGCGCCAGGCGCTCAACATGACGGTCGACCGCGAGACCATCACCCAGAAGGTCATCCAGAACGGCAGCCTGCCAGCCTATGGCTTCATGCCGCCGGTTATGCCCGGCTATGTTTCCCAGTCGGTAGACTTCAAGGCCCTGCCCCAGGCCGAGCGGGTGGCCAAGGCCAAGGAATTGATGAAGGCAGCCGGCTACGGCCCCGACCATCCCCTGAAAGTGACGGTGATCTATCCGACCAGCGACCAGGTGCGAACCGAGCTGCTGGCCATCGCCGCCATGTGGAAACAGATCGGCGTGGAGGTCTCGCTCGATAACATGGAATGGCAGGTCTATCTGAAGCGGGTGCAGCAGAAAGACTATGATATCGGCATCATGGGCGAGTACGGATTGTATGACGAGCCCGAGGACGGGTTGATCAATTACGAGAGCACGAACGTCTCGTACAATTATCCGGGCTACAAGAATCCGGCCTACGACAAGCTGGTCGAAGCCGGCAAGGTCGCGATCACGGCCGCGACGCGCAACGAACTGTTCGAACAGGCCGAAAAGCAGATGATGACCGACATGCCGGTCATCCCGATCACCGACACCCTGCAGCACACGCTGGTCCACAAGCGCGTCGTCGGCTGGAAGGCGAACGTGGTCTATCCGCAGAGCCGGTATCTGTCGGTCACGGACTGATAACCGCGCCCTGCCCTTGTCGTTGCGGTCGATGCCCCCTAATGATTCGGACCTAGCGAACCAGCGGGGGATCGGGGATGTTGGATCATATCGGCTTCGCCGTCAGCGACTATGCAAAGGCCAAAGCCTTTTATCAGGCCGCCTTGGCGCCGCTCGGCATCACGCTGCTGTTCGAAGTGACGGCCGAGCAGACCGGGGCCGAAGCCCATGCCGGCTTCGGCACGCCCGGCAAGCCGTTCTTCTGGATCGGCACAGGATCTAAACCAACCCAATCGCTGCATGCCGCCTTCGTGGCGCCCGACCGCGCCACGGTCGAGGCGTTCTATCAGGCGGCGTTGGCCGCCGGCGGTACCGACAACGGCACCCCCGGCCTGCGCCCGCACTATGCCGCCGACTATTACGGCGCCTTCGTTCGCGATGCCGACGGCAACAACATCGAGGCTGTGTGCCGTCGGGCCGAGTAGATCGACCTTAGGGCTTGGCAATCCCGTCCGGGTGCAGGTCCATCGCCTCGATATTGTCGCGGGCGGCGTCGGCGGCTGGGGAGTCCGGGGCCAGTTCCAGCACCTTCAGCCAATCGGCATGGGCGCCCTTGTCGTCTTTCTGCAGGCGCCGGACGTTGGCGCGCTCCAGCCAGGCATCGGCCGAGTTGGGGGCTGCCGCGACCGCGCCGTCGGCATCCTGGCGTGCGGCCTTGAGGTCGCCCGAGAGGCGATTGGCGGCGGCGCGATAGGTCAGCACCTCGCCGCGCGAAGCACCGCCGGTCAGCGCGTGGTTGAGATCTTCCTTGGCGGCCTTGTAGTCCTTGGCGGCGGCATGGACGCGGGCGCGGTCGACCAGCAGGGACGGGTCCTTGGGATCGAGGCCGATCGCGGCGGTCAGGTCGGCGCGCGCCTTTTCGGTCTGGCCGGCCTGCAGCCACGCCTCGCCGGCCTGGGCCAGCACCTGGGCGCGCAGGCTGGGCGCCTCGCGCACCATCTCCTTGCCGAGCGTCTCCAACTGGTCGCCGGCCAGCACATATTGCTTCAGCCCCATCAGCGCCACGCCGGCGCAATGTTCGGCCGGCAACCCGCCGCCATGCTCCTTCCAGACCGACGCCATCTCGAAGCCGTCGGCCGGCGTCACGCGGGCCGTGACCATGCAGCGGTCATAGCTGGCGGCGTCGTTCCTGAGGTCGGTGTCGGCCAGCGCCGCGCCCGACATCAAACAGGCGGCGAGCACCGGAAAAACATGAGACAACAAGGCCCTGGCCGAACGTTGCGGGACAAGCGAGCGTGAATGGTGGAACCGGCACGAACGTGGCATAGGTGACTTTCGATCGACGCGCCGGGCCAACCGGCCGGCAGGATGTTTCTTCGGGCCGATCAAGATGACGCCAGGCCTCTTCGGCCTGGTGTCTGAATCTTGATCGAATCATAAACTAGAGACCAATTCACCGATCAGGTCGAACCGACCAGATCGGATCGGGCTCTACAACGGGCACGGAATGATGGCAAGTCTGGGGCGATGGGGGTTTGCGGCAGCCGGGTTCGTGCTGGCGCTGATGACGAGCGGCACCGCCGGTGCCGCCGAGCCGCAGGTGCTGCGGCGCTGGAACCAGGCCGAGCCCGAAACGCTCGACCCGCAAAAGTCGACCGGCCTGCCCGACCGCCAGATCGAGCAGGATATCTACGAAGGCCTGACGGTCTGGGATGTGGACAAGCATCCGGCGCCTGGAATGGCCGAGCGCTGGGAG
>Ga0302314_10008196_pt1 | contig 18644 bp, 9 predicted proteins | sample III_Palsa_N2_3_FD_200533 | JGI IMG/M metagenome (GOLD analysis project Ga0302314, IMG submission 200533) | Peat permafrost microbial communities from Stordalen Mire near Abisko, Sweden - III_Palsa_N2_3 | ecosystem: Environmental > Terrestrial > Soil > Palsa > Peat permafrost | place: Sweden...
CCACCATTCTGTTCACACGAATTCGGATCCGGACTCACGAAAAACACACGTGAACCATCCGCGGACACCTGATTGTCTGGAGGCTCGAAGGCCACCCCAAGCTTGCCATGCCCGGTGGCCGCCGGCACCGCGCCAAACGGGTCAAGCGAACCATCCGGCAAAACACCAACGTCACGTAACACTCCTTCAGAATCTTCGTAGAAGCCCCAGGCTTCAACTTCCGGGTCTTCTTTAGAAGTAGCCCTGGGGTGGGCGTGCGGCGCACGCGATGAATCTTCGCGCAACAGCGTGCCGGGATAGGTGAAATACACGGTGCTGAAATCGGGCGTTCCACCGATGGGCATCCCACCCGCTCCTTTCTGCGTACTACAGATTTCTATAGGATTCGCGATCTCCGGTCGCTCCAACCACGTTCCCGCTACAAACGGATCAGAACCAGTCAGATACGTCTGCGAATAGCATTTTTCGTTTGGCAACGGCGCAAGCGTGTATTTGCTGGCCTCTACCATCGCGTGTGAAAGATCCGGCGAAAGATCTAGATATCCAGGTGTACTACTGATCACGGAGACTTCTCTTGTCGACTGTTGTGGGCGCGGCAGCACAGAACGCGTCTTCCAGCCTGAGCTCGTGCGCGTAGCCACATAGAACAGGAGGCTGGGAGATGGCGTTTCGCCCATCGGCCCCGTCCCTTCAAACAACACAGAATCCCCATCGGCTGAAGCAAGCGCGTAACGATTCTCACCCGGCAACTGGCCCGTGATGTCGACCGTTGATGCGCCTGCTTGGTTGCCGTTCTTATCCGGAGGAGACGCCAATTCATACACACGCCCGTCCGGTAGCCCCGGCGCGGAAGAATAGGTCGGCGGGCCTTCGATCGTTGCGTAGGCGGAGGCGGAGGCGGGGAGGGCGGCGGTGAGGGCGGCGCTTGCGAGCAATGTGGCGGCGACCGTCGCGAGGGTCATCGAGGCCCGTGTGAGTAAAGACGCACCATTGCAGCCGCTTGGATTAAGGCGCCACCCGCCCGCACCACTCCCTTGGCCGCGAAGGGCCACCCAAAGCGCTGCAAAGCCACCGATGCTGCGCGGCGTCTTCGATGAGTGCTCTGTGGGCTTCATGGTCGTGCCTCCCTGTGGTGATTTGGTGTTCATGCGGCTAGGTGTGCTGCGCCCGGTCCTGGGTGAGGACGCTGAGGCGCTGTGCGACCTGGCCACCCAGCGGCGTCAACTTCCACGCATTCGGCTCACCGCTCTGATGACCCCCGCCGGTGTTCACCGCGAGGTCGAGGCGCTCGAGGCGCCGCAACAACTTGGAAATCTGGCCCGGATCCGTGACCCCGGCGCTGTCAGCGACCGCACGGTTACTCGCGCCCGGCCGCTTGGCGATGCACTCCAGCACCCTCGCGGTGCGGTAGGTGAGGCGCATATCCACCTCATCCAACGGATCCCTTTCCACGCCCACAGAAGCCGGCCCGTTGTGCGACAGCGGGCGCGGCGCGGGCGCAGGACGCCGCTGTTCCCGGCGCGCAGCGCGCGCCCCGAGATACTGCAACGCGATCATCCCCATCAACTCATCCAGCAAGTCGGCCAACGGCCGACGATCGCCGCCGCGCAAACGCGCGTAAATAACGCCGAGCGCCCCGCCGACCAGGCCTTCCGCGGTCACCAGCGTGCACTCCTCCCCGCGCGAACCCTCGCGACGCCCCTCGTCGAGCACCCCCGCCAGACGCGCGAGGATCTGCTCGCGGCGCTCCAACACCCGTCGGCCACCCTGCAGCGTTTGCACCACACAGATCCGTGCCAGCACCGGCTCGGCGTCCAGAAACGAGAGAATTGCCCACAGGCCGCCGCGCACCCGCTCATGCCACACAAGACCCTCCAGGCCTGCCGCCGCGAGCTCCCGCTCGACCCGCCTGGTCACCTCGTCGAGCAACGCCACCAAACACTCCTCGCGGTTACCGAACAGCTCGTAGAAGGTCCGCCGCGATACCCGCGCCCGTCCGGTGATCCGCGCCACCGAGGTCTGCTCGTAACCCAGCTCGTCGATCGCCGCCGCAGCCGCCACCAGCAAACGCGAACGCTGAATCTCATCCACCTGCACCCGCGGCGTATCCCGCGACACCCCCAGCCGCCCGCGCTCACGCCCCGACCGTCGCCGCCCCGCCGACACCGCACGCTCCGCGACACCACGACGCGCCGCCGGCCCCCCATCGCCACGCGCCGGCACCGCCATCAGCGACCACCCCCCACACGCGCGTGTGGGACCGGGGCCCCATTCACAGACGCCGAGAGCCCTACGCCCGCGGGGGCGAAGACAACACGGCGCGAACGCGCCCGACGAGGAGGCCCTTCGGTTAGACCGCTAGCCGAAGAGAGAGAGAGAGAGAGAGAGATGCGACAGCGCCAAGCTGGCGCATCTAGCATCACTCCGCCCGAAAGCGGCGCACATCCCCGCTACGTATCTCCCTCTAGAAACCACGCTGAAACAACTCCTCATCGCTCCGATCCAGCCCCTCTCCCATTCCTGCAGACCCTGCGAGCGCTTTCTGAGTGTCAACCACAAGGCGGTATGACCCCAAACCAGACCCTATGTACACCGGCACCCACAACAGAGGACCGGCCAGTCAGCGCAACGTAACACTTCCCTGCGCAGATGTCAAGCCCCCAACGGGTTTCGTCGCCGTGGATCCGCCCGCCGGCAATCCGCCCACCTGTAATCCGATCCACGGGCAAGCCGCCCGCCCGCAATCCGCCGCCGGTGTGACTATTCGACGCTGACCCCGCCGCTGACGTGCGATGGGGGGCCCTCGGGCCCTTCGTCGGCGTCGGCGTGGCCGGGCAACCCACCGTCTTCGGGGAGCGCGCCCGTCGTCTCGACCCTGCCGTTGCGTTTGCCCGCGAGGTAGCGATCCACCATCCGGGCGCACTGACGGCCCTCGTTGATTGCCCACACGATCAGCGACTGCCCGCGACGCGCGTCGCCGGCGGCGAAGACTCCCTCCACCGAGGTGGTGTAGGGGGTGATGGCCTTCACGTTCCCGCGCGGGTCCTTCTCCACGCCGAGCTGGTCGAGCAGCTCCTGTTCGGGGTGCAGAAAGCCCATCGCGAGCAGCACCAGCTGGGCGGGCAGCTCGCGTTCCGTCCCCTCCACCGGCGCGAACGGCGGCGCTGGCTGAGCTCGGGCGATGTGGAGAGCGGCCACGCCGCCGCCGGCGTCGCCGCCGAAGCGCGTGGTCGTCACCGCGTAGTCCTGCTCTCCCACCCCCTCCTCGCGCGCCTCCTCCATCGCGTAGCTGAGGCGGTACTTCAGTGGCCACTCCGGCCACGGGGTGCGATCGTCGGGACGGTGCCCGGGGGGCTCGGGCAGCAACTCCAGCTGCACGATCGACACGGCGCCCTCGCGCAGCGCGTTGCCGACGCAGTCCGCGCCGGTGTCGCCGCCGCCGATCACCACCACGTGCTTGCCGGCCGCGGTGATGAGCTCGCCCGCGAACGCACCGGGGGCCGCGGCGACCGAAGTGGCGGCGGGCCCGTCGGCGGCGGGCGAGTGCGGCGCGGCGCCGTCAGGGGAGGTTGCCGCAGCGGCCGCCAGCTGGTGGGCCACCCAGCGGTTGCGCTGGTAGAGGTAGTCCATCGCGAAGTGCACCCCCCCCAGCTCGCGCCCCGGGACGGGCAGGTCGCGGGGGACACGCGAGCCGGTGGCGAGCACCACCGCGTCGAAGCTCTCGCGCAGCTCCCCCACGGTGAGGTCGCGCCCGACGTCCACCCCGCAGCGCAGCTCCACGCCCTCTTCGATCAGCTGCTGCACGCGACGCTCCACGACGCACTTCTCGATCTTGAAATCGGGCACGCCGAAGCGCACCAGCCCGCCGGCGGCCTCGTCGCGCTCGAACAGCGTCACCTCGTGCCCGGCGCGACGCAGCTGCTGGGCGGCAGCCATGCCGGCGGGGCCGCTGCCGACGACAGCGACGCTCTGGCCGGTGAGATGCCGCGGCGAGGGCGGCTCGGCTTTGATCCAGCCCTCCGCGAAGGCGCGCTCGACGATCGCGTGCTCGATCTGTTTGATCGTCACCGCGTCCCCCTCGCGGATCTCCAGCACGCACGCCGCCTCGCACGGCGCGGGGCAGAGGCGCCCGGTGAAGTCGGGGAAGTTGTTGGTGGCGTGCAGCTGCGCGATCGCCTCGCGCCAGCGGTCGCGGTAGACGAGGTCGTTCCAGTCGGGGATCAGGTTGCCCAGCGGGCAGCCGTTGTGACAGAAGGGCACGCCGCAGTCCATGCAGCGGGCGCCCTGCTCGCGCAGCTCCGGCTCGGGGCGCACCACCATGAACTCGCGGTAGTCGCGCGCGCGCTCGTGCGCATCGCGGTAGGGCACGCCGCGACGCTCGATCTGCAGGAAGCCGCCAAGCTTGCCCATCAGTGACCGCCTCGCCTTTCCATCAAGCCGCCGCTACTCCCTCGGCCTGCTCCTCTTCCGTGGCCAGCTCCGCCAGCACCCGCTTGTAGTCGCGGGGCATCACCTTCACAAACGCCCCCCGCGCCAGCAGCTCATCCCACTCGGCCAGCACGCGCCGTGCCACCGGTGAGTCGGTGCGCTGTTCGTGCTCGGCGATCAGCGCGCGCAGCTCGATCGCGTCGGCGGGAGCAAGCGCTTCGAAGTCGACCATGCCGGTGTTGCAGCGTTTCGCGAAGGCTCCCTCCTCGTCGAGCACGTACGCGATCCCGCCACTCATGCCGGCGGCGAAGTTGCGCCCGGTGGGGCCCAGCACCACGACGCGGCCGCCGGTCATGTACTCGCAGCCGTGGTCGCCCACGCCCTCGACGACCGCCCACGCACCGGAGTTGCGCACCGCGAAGCGCTCCCCGGCGAGACCGCGGAAGAAGGCCCTGCCGGCGGTCGCCCCGTAGAGCACGGTGTTGCCCACGATCACGTTGCGCTCGGCCACGAAATCCCCGTTCATCCCCTCGCGGGGGCGCACCGCGATCACGCCGCCGGAGAGGCCCTTGCCGGCATAGTCGTTGGCGTCGCCGCGCAGCGTGAACCTCACTCCCGGCGCCAGCCAGCCGCCGAAGCTCTGACCGGCGGAGCCCTCGAAGTCGACCACGATCGAGTCCGCCGCGAGCCCCTCGGCGCCGTGTGCGCGCGCGATGTGGCTGGAGAGGATGCCCCCCACGCAGCGGTTGACGTTGCGGATCGGCAGCCACACCGACACTCGCTCGCCCCGTTCGATCGCCGGCCCGGCGCGCTCCACAAGCTGCCAGTCGAGCGCGTCCTCGAGCACCGCCGGGGGCGGCTGCACACGGTGGCGGGGCTCGCCGTCGGGCAGCGCCACGTGGGTCAGGATGTGGGTGAGATCCACGCCGCTGGCCTTCCAGTGGTCGATCGCGGGGCCGGCTTCGAGCAGATCCACGCGGCCGATCGCCTCATCGAGCGAGCGCAACCCCAGCGAGGCCAGCAGCTCACGGACTTCCTCGGCGACGTAGAAGAAGAAGTTGACCACCTGCTCGGGCGTCCCCTGGAAGCGCTTGCGCAGCTCGGGGTCCTGGGTGGCGATCCCCACCGGGCAGGTGTTGAGGTGGCAGGCGCGCATCATGATGCAACCGGTGGCGATCAACGGGGCGGTGGAGAAGCCCATCTCATCGGCGCCCAGCAGCGCGGCGATCAGCACGTCGCGGCCGGTCTTCAGCTGGCCGTCGGTCTGCACCACGATCCGCGAGCGCAGCTCGTTGAGCAGCAGCGTCTGCTGGGTCTCGGCGAGGCCGATCTCCCACGGCACACCCGCCGACTGGATCGAGGAGAGCGGCGAGGCGCCCGTGCCGCCGTCGTGTCCTGCTATCAGCACGCGGTCGGCATTGGCCTTGGAGACGCCCGCCGCCACGGTGCCCACCCCCACCTCGGAGACGAGCTTCACCGACACCTGGGCCTGCGGGTTGGAGCAGCGCAGGTCGTAGATAAGCTGCTTGAGATCCTCGATCGAGTAGATGTCGTGGTGGGGCGGGGGAGAAATCAGACCGACACCAGGGGTGGTGTGGCGGATCGAGCCGATGTACTTGTCCACCTTGTGGCCCGGCAGCTGACCGCCCTCTCCCGGCTTGGCGCCCTGCGCCATCTTGATCTGCAGCTCGTCGGCGTTCACGAGGTAGTGGATCGTCACTCCGAAGCGACCCGAGGCGACCTGCTTGATCGCCGAGCGCCGGCGATCGCCGTTGGGGTCGGGTAGGAAGCGCACCGGGTCCTCGCCACCCTCGCCCGTGTTGGAGCGCCCACCGAGACGGTTCATCGCGATCGCCAGCGTCTCGTGCGCCTCGCGCGAGATCGAGCCGAGGGACATCGCGCCGGTGCAGAAGCGCCTGACGATCTCCTTCGCGGGCTCGACCTGCTGCAAGGGAATCCCTCCCCCTCCTCCCTCCAACCCCTGCTCGGCCGCCTCTGGCGATGATCCCCGCTCCCCCGCCCCGGGCCCACCGGCGTGCGAAGCGCCATCGCCGGCGTGAGCCTCCGCTTCGCCGCGCAACCTCAGCAATCCCCGCAGGGTCGCCCGGCGCGCCGCATCCTCGTTGACCGCGCGCGCATACTCGCGGAACCTGGCGTAGGCGGGGCTTTCGCGCACCGACGCGTGCGCCTGCTCGTCCCCGGCGAGGGCGGCGTCCACCTGCGCGTCGTCGGTGGCGCGCACGGCGTGCTGGACGAGCGCGATCGTCTCGGGGTTCCAGATGTGGCGCTCCCCGTCGCGCCGCCACGCATACACCCCACCCACCGGAAGGATGTCGTCGTGTGGCGCCGGATAGGCGCGGGCGTGGCGCTCCAGCGCCTCCTGCGCGAGCTCGGGCAGGCCCACGCCGCCGATCCGCGAGGCGGTGCCGGTGAAGTGGCGGTCGATCAGCTCACGTGAAAGGCCCACGGCCTCGAAGATCTGCGCGCTGCGGTAGGACTGGATCGTGGAGATGCCCATCTTGGAGATCGTCTTCAAGAGGCCTTTGCCGATCGCCTTGACGACGTTCTGCGAGGCCTCCTCGGAGCTGACGGTGCTCGCCGCCGACCCGTTGGCCGGGCGCTCGATCAGCCCGCGGTAGGCCAGCTCGTCCAGCGTCTCCAGCATCAGGTAGGGGTTGATCGCGCTCACCCCATACCCGATCAGCGTGGCGAAGTGGTGCACCTCGCGGGGCTCGCCCGACTCCAGCACGATCCCGGCGCGCAGGCGGGTGCCCTCGCGCACGAGATGATGGTGCACGGTGGACACCGCCAGCAGCGAGGGGATCGGCGCGCGCAGCGGCCCCATCGAGCGGTCGGAGAGGATCAGGATGTTGACGCCCTCGACGATCGCCTCCTGCGAGTGCGCGCAGAGGCGCTCGAGCGCCCGCTCCATGCCGGCCGCGCCCTCGGCGATCGGCCAGGTGATGTCGAGCGTGCGCGCGGAGAACTCGTCGTGGGAGACGTGACGCAGCGTCTCGAGCTCGCGGTTGAGCAGGATCGGCTGGCGCAGGATCAGCTTGTGGGCGTGCTCGGGCGTCTCGTCGAAGAGGTTGCGCTCGGTGCCCAGCGAGGTCGCGAGGCTCATCACGATCTCCTCGCGGATCGGGTCGATCGGCGGGTTGGTCACCTGCGCGAACAGCTGCTTGAAGTAGGAGAACAGCGGCGGTGCCTGGTCGGAGAACACCGCGAGCGCGAGATCGTTGCCCATCGAGCCCACCGGCTCGGCGCCGTCGCGCGCCATCGGCGTGAGCAGCACGCGCAGATCCTCCTGGCTGTAGCCGAAGGCGCGCTGGCGGGCGTGCAGCGGCTGGTCGGAGATCGTCACCGCGTCCGACGGGGGGAGGTCGTCGAAGTGCACCGAGTTGCGCACATACCACTCGCCGTAGGGGCGGCGCGTGGAGATCTCCCGCTTGACCTCGCCATCCTCGACGATGCAGCCCCGCTCGAGGTCGACGAGGAACAGCTTGCCGGGCTGCAGCCGCCCGAGGCGCCTGATGCGCTCGGGCGGGATGTCGAGCAGGCCGATCTCCGAGCCCAGCACGACGAGGCCGTCGACGGTCTCCACCCAGCGCCCCGGCCGCAGGCCGTTGCGGTCGAGCGTGGCGCCGATCACGCGCCCGTCCGTGAACGCCACCGACGCCGGACCGTCCCATGGCTCCATCAGGCAGGCGTGGAAGGCGTAGAAGCCCTTGAGCTCCTGCGGCAGGTCATCGCGTTCGCGGTAGGCCTCGGGGATCATCATCATCACCGCGTGTGGCAGCGAGCGGCCGGCCAGCATCAGCAACTCCAGCACGCGGTCGAAGGTCGCGGAGTCCGAGTCGCCGGCCTTGACCACCGGCAGGATCTTGTGCAGGTCCTCCCCGAACAGCTCGCTCTGCAGCTCCGACTCGCGGGCGCGCATCCAGCTGACGTTGCCCATCACGGTGTTGAACTCCCCGTTGTGGCAGACCACCCGATAGGGGTGTGCAAGCTCCCAGCTGGGAAAGGTGTTGGTCGAGAAGCGCGAGTGCACCAGCGCCATTGCGCTCTTGGCGCGCGGGTCGCGCAGGTCGGGGTAGAAGCCGGCGAGCTGGTTGGAGATCAACATGCCCTTGTAGTTGATCGTGCGCGAGGAGCTCGAGGTCACGTACAGACCGTCCTCCTCGCAGGAGAGCGAGCAGACGCGGCGGATCACGTACAGCTTGCGCTCGAAGGCGTCCTGGTCGAAGGGTTGCTCGTGCCGAGCGCCCTCCCGACCGGCCAGCTTCTCGCCAATGACCGACCCATTCGCGGGAGCCGCCGCGGACGAGCCGGCAGGCAGCTCGCCCGCCCCCACGAACAACTGCCAGATCGCGGGGCGGCAGGCGCCCGCGGTGCGGCCCGCGCAGGCGGTATCGACCGGCACCTCGCGCCAGCCGAGCACCCGCTGGCCCTCGGCGCGGGTGGTGCGCTCGAGCAGCTCACGCAGGCGCGCACACTCGTCATCCTCGAGCGGCAGGAAGCACATCAGCACCCCGTAGCGGCCGGGCGGCGGCAGGTCGAAGTCCACGACGGCGCGCAGCAGCTCATCGGGCATCTGCATCAGGATCCCCGCGCCATCGCCGGTCGTCGGGTCGGCTCCTGAGGCGCCGCGGTGCTCGAGGTTCTCCAGCGCCTCGATCGCCTGCGCGATCACCTCGTGGGAGGGCATGTTGTCCAGGCGCGCCACCATGCCCACGCCGCACGCGTCGTGCTCGAAGCGGGGGTCGTAGAGGCCAACGGCCTTGGGCGGCTGCTTGGTTTGCGAAGTCATGGCAGTGCTCCTGGGAGGGCCGTGCCTCCTCGCCCAGACGGGGTCTGCCCGGGCAGGCGGTGAGGGCACCTGAGGCGGAGGCTGAAGCGTAGCAGTGGATCGGGGGGCGAGTGGGCCTCGAAATGGTCGTGCGTCCAGCCGCCCGTGCGTCCGCCCGACGGCTCGCGTATCCTCACCTGCGAAGCGTCCATCGGTGACTTCCAGCTCAGCGCAGGGCCGTGGCGGAGAAGCGCTCGACGTGTGAAAACTGCGCCGGCAGGGCACCATCTACCCAAGACAGGGATCCGCGCCGCACCACATTGGGAGACGCACACACATGACGACCCCGGATATGCAGATCGCCCTCCCGGCGCGCGCGGAGAACATCGCGATCGTGCGCCACGCCTTCGGGGCACTGGAGGATGCCTACGCGCTCGACGCCCAAACCCTCTCCGACATCCGTCTGGCGGTGACGGAGGCGTGCACGAACGTCGTCGTTCACGCCTACCCGGACGGCCGGGAGGGGCCGATGGAGGTGTTCGCCACGCTGTACGGCGACGAGCTGACGGTGGTGGTCAGAGATGAAGGCACTGGCATCGGCCCGCGGCCGGACAGCCCCGGCCTGGGCCTCGGCCTGCCGCTGATCGCCTCGCTCACCGAGAGCGTGCAGCTGGGGCGCGACGATGAGGAGCGCACCGAGGTGCGCATGACCTTCTCCCTCGCCGGCGCCCCCCACCAGTACGACGACCCATCGCCCGAGGCGCTCTCCGGCGCCACCGACGCCCCCGGTGCTCGGTGAGCGAGGAGCTGGCGTTGCAGCGGGATGAGCTCGCGTACGAGAGCTCGGCATCGCTGCGCCTCGCCAAGGGCCCGCTGGTAGGGCCGGTGTTGTGCAGGGTGGTGTCGATCGTGCTCGCGCGGGCCAACTGCCCGATGGATCGCATGGACGACGCGATGCTGATCTGCGACGCGCTCAGCGCCCACGCCCCCAGCCACACCGTCGATGGTCATCTAGCCTTCGCCGTGAGCGCCCGCGGAGGGCAGTTCGAGCTACGTGTCGGGGAGCTTGCCGAGCAGGCCGCAAGCAGGCTGGTGGAGGATGCGGTGCTGCCCGGAGTGGGCAGCGTGTTGGAGCGTATGACCGACGAACTGCGGATCGAGCCCGCCGCGGACGGCGCCGGCGAGGAGCTGGTTCTGGGGCTGTCCTTTTAGCCGCTGCGCTGCGGATGCTTCACCCGCGCGGGGGGGATACTGGTACTGCGCTGAGGCTGTTTCGTCCCTCGCGAGGGCCACTTGGTACTGCGCTGAGGCTGTTTCGTCCCTCGCGAGGGCTACTTGGTACTGCGCTGAGGCTGTTTCGTCGCGCGCGGGGGCTGTTTCGTCTTGCGTTTGGCCGGGGCTTTGGCGCGTTTGTCGGGAGGTGCGCCATTCACGTCGAGCACCTCCTCTTCCCGCGCGCGGCGGGCACGCACCTGTTCGATGCTGGCCTCGAGCGCACTCATCAGGTCGGGAGCTTCGAGGGGCTGATCCCGGGTGGGCGGTTCGAGCACCACCTGCTCGCCGCTGGCCTTGCGATCGATCAGGTCGAGCAGCGCCTCGCGGTAGGTATCGCGGTAGTTGGCCGGGTCGAACGGCCGGGCGATCGAGTCGACCAGCCGGTGGGCGATCTCGAGCTCGTTGTCGCTGAGCTCCACTTTGTCTTCGTGCAACTCGTGCAGTTCGGAGATGGGCACCACTTCATCGCCGAAGTTCATCGTGGTCATCACCAGGACGTCATCGCGGGGATGGATCGCGACGAGCTGCTGGCGCGAGCGCAGCACGACGCGTCCGATCGCGACCTTGTCGGTGTCGCGCATCGCCTGCAGCAGCAGCCGGTAGGAGCGGGCGCCGCCGCGATTGGGCACCAGGTAGTAGGGGCGATCGAAGAGGATCGAGTCGATTTCCTCCATCTGCACGAAATCCTCGATCTCGATCGTGCGCGTGAACGCCGGTTCGAGCGAGGCAAACTCCTCGGCCTCGATCACCACGTGGCGCCCCGGGGCGATCTCGTAGCCTTTCACGACCTCGCTGAACGGCACCTCCTCCTCCTCGGCGGCGCAGAAGCGCTTCTGCACGATGCGCGCGTGATCGGTGGCGTGCAGCTGGTGGAAGCGCACGCTGCGCTCGCTCACGGCGGTATAGAGCTTGACCGGCACGCTCACCAGCCCAAAGGTCAACGTGCCTTTCCACATCGAACGGGCCATACCCCACAGTGTTACCACTGAGCGGCGGATGTCAAGCGATGTCAGCGATCCTGCGCCTACTCGCCCCCGTCCCCGACGCGCATGCGCACTAGCGCCTGGCGGATGAGGCGGGAGACCTGCATCTGCGAGACGCCGATCCGCTCGCCGATCTCGGCCTGCGTGAGATCCTCGGCGAAGCGAAGCTGGAGCACGAGGCGCTCGCGAGGCGTGATGCGCGCCAGCAACGGCTCGAGGATGGCGTGCTCCTCCGCGCGCCGGAAGCCGCCCTCCTCAACGCCGAGCGTGTCTGCGATGCTCTCCCCAGCGCCCTCTCCGCCGACCGCGGCGCGCGGGGCGTCGAGCGAGGTGGCGCGATAGGCGGCGGCGGCCTCCAGCGCGTCGAGCACCTGCTCCTCGGAGGCTTCCACCGCACGGGCGATCTCGCTCACCGAGGGCGAGCGGCGCTGGCCCACCGAGAGGCGCGTGATCGTACGATCGACGCGCAGCACGAGCTCCTGCAGGTCGCGGGGGACGCGCACCGACCAGGTACGGTCGCGAAAGTGACGCTTCAGCTCTCCGAGGATGGTGGGGACGGCGTAGCTGGAGAAGACCACCTCGCGCTCCACATCGAAGCGGTCGATCGCCTTGATGAGGCCCAGCGAGGCCACCTGCACGAGGTCATCCAGCGGCTCCTCGCCATGCTGGTAACGGCGCGCGAGACGGCGCACGAGCGGCAGGTAGCGTTCGATCAGCAGCTCGCGGGCGTGCGCATCGCCGTGGTGGCGCGCCCGCGCGAACAGCTCGGCGTCGGAGGCTTGGGCGCGCGTACCCTCGGCGGTTGCTGGCAGACCGGGCGGGCCAGCCGCCAACCCCTGACCGCTCACGGAGGGTGTCGGCCTCATCACACGAGCATAGCCACGCACAGGGATCATTCATGCAGCACGCCTCCAACGCTCGCGGGGCTGTTCAGCCAGCAGCGGGCCACCTCGCCGTCCCCCCCGGCGATCGGGAGGTCGGCCACAGGATGCTCGAGCGTGCCGATGAGCGCCGGCAGCTCGGGCACCAGCGCCGGGGCCAGCCAGTTGATCGGCGCACCGCCCGACCAGCGCGCGAAATCGCACGATCCGCTCAGCAGCAATCGCTCGCGGGCGCGGGTCATCGCGACATAGAGGATCCGCTCCTCCTCGGCCGCCTCAGCGCTGCGGCGCTCCTCGCTCAGCTCCTCATAGCGTAGGCAGGCCATCGCCGCGGACCCGTCGAGGCGCGCCAAGCGCAGACCGACGCGCTCGCCGTCCACCAGCAGGTCGGGGAGCGTGCCGGTGCCCATGCGGCCGAGATCGGCGAGACACACCACCGGGAACTCCAGGCCCTTGGCGGCGTGGATCGTCATCAGGCGCACCGCGTCGGGCTCGGAGCCCGTGGGTGCGTGGGGCTCGGAGCTTTCGGCGTGCACGCGGCGCTGGGCGACGTGGTCGAGGAAGCCCCGCAGGTCGCGTCCCTCCGCAGCCTCGAAGCGGCGTGCGAGGCGCAGCAGCTTGTGGATGTTCGCCACGCGTCGCTCACCCCAGGGGAGTGAGAGCACGTGCGACTCGTAGCCGCTGTGGGCCATAGCGCGGAGCAACAGCTCGGCGGGGCTGCGCGTCGGTGCCGCGCTGCGCTCGGCGGCAAAGTACTCGGCGAAGCGCCCCAGGCGCTCGCGGTCGGTGGCGGAGAGGTGGTGGTAGAGCAGACCCTCGGCGACCGCCTCGCCCGTCTCGCCCGTGCCGGCACCCTCCGCATCTCGCATCTGCGTGGCCGCGCCTCCCATGTCGTGCTCCTCCATGCCCCCACCACCCGCACCCGCGGCTTGGCCGGCCGCTAGCGCAATCGTGGCCCACGCCCCCAACCCTTCCGCCCGAGCTTGCAGCGCCACCAGTGCAAGGCCGTCGCTGGAGATCCCCACCAACGGGGAGGCCAGCACGGAGTAGAGAGCGAGCTCGTCCAGAGGGTTGGCGAGTGCCCGCAACCACGCCAGCAGGTCGCCGACCTGCTGGTGGCCCCAGAAGCTGCCCACCGCCGCCAGCGTGCGCAGGCCGCGCTCCTCGAGCGCCCGCTCGTACACCGGCAGATCGGTGGCGGCGCGCAGCAGCACCACCACATCCCCTGCTGCCGCCTTACCGCGGGCGACGAGGTCGGCGACCCGTTGCGCCAGCAAGCGCGCTTCGGCCTGGCGCCAGAGGGTCGCCGGCGGTAGTGCCCCGGCGATGCGCTGGGCGTGTGGCGACTCCGCCCAGCCACTCTTGTCGGTGAGCAGCAGCTCGATCACGGGCGTGTCTTCGTGGCTCTCCTCGCGGGCGGCGATCAACGGTGTGTAGCCATCGCCGAAGCGCTCGGCGAAGAGGCCGTTGATCGCTGAGATCAGCGGGGGGCGACTGCGGAAGTTGTGGGCCAGCACGATCGCGGCCCCTTCGGCGTGCAGCCGGCGGCGGCGCTCGCGGAAGATCTCGACCTCGGCGTGGCGGAAGCCGTAGATCGATTGCAGCTCGTCGCCGACGGTGAAGAGGTTGTCGCGCTCCAGCAGCTCCAGCAATGCGAGCTGGCGGCGGTTGGTGTCCTGGAACTCGTCCACCATCAACAGCTCGATGCGCTCCGACCACCCGCGGCGCACCCCCTCGTGGCGCTCCAGCAGATCGCGCGCGCACAGCTCGAGATCGTCGAAGTCGAGCGCCGCGCGCGCCTGCTTGAGCACCTCGTAGCCCTCCCCGTAGGCTGCCAGAATCTCGCCCAGCAGCGCACATGCGCGGAGTGCCTCCAGCTCGAGCGGGTCGCCGGCCGCCAGGTCCCGGTGGAGCGGCTGGTCGCCGGTCGCCGGATCCCGTTGGGGCAGCGGCTCGACGTCGAACAGCGAGGGCTGCATCCGAGGTGGGGCGGGCTCCGAGAACTCCAAGCCCAACGAGTCGGGCAGCGCCGGCCGGCTCACGCCGCGGCTGCGCTGCTCGGCGTACACGCTCAGCACCATCCGCTGCACGCGGTCGGCGCCGTAGGCAGCGAGCAGCTCGACGGCGTCCTGGCGGCGCTCCCCGGCCAGGAGCGTGGCCAGCGCGCGGCGGAAGGCGAGCCCGCGCAGCAGCCCCGCGCCGGCCTCGTCGAGGATCGCGAACTCGGGGTCGAGCCCGGCCGTCAGGGCGTGGACGCGCAGCAGCCTGGCGCAGAAGCCGTGGAAGGTGCCGATCGGGGCGCCCTCGATGTCACGCGCGGCCTCGCGCTCGCCCAACGCCAGCAGGCGCGCGCGCACCCGCTCGCGCAGCTCGGCGGCGGCGCGCTCGGTGAAGGTGATCGCCAGGATCCGCCCCGGGGCGATGCCGTCCTCGCGCACCGCCCTCGCGAAGCGCTCCACCAGCACCGAGGTCTTGCCGCTGCCGGCCCCTGCCGCGAGCAGCAGCGGACCGTGCCGGCGCGCCGCCGCCTGCTCCTGGTCGGTCGTGAAGGCCGGGGCAGGGGGGATCTCGACGCTCGGGATGCTGGTCGCAGCTGATGGCCGATCTGGGGAGGTGGGGAGGGGGGCCCTCAACGGTCGCACCGGCAGATCGACGGGTACATGCAGCCGCTGCCACCGAACCCGCAGGTGGTGGGCCGCGACTCCAGTTCCCCCGCGCGTGCCTGCGTGGCGGCCGTGCGGGCCACGGCGACGATCTCCTCCACCAGCTCCCCCACCTCCGACGGCGAGCGGGCGTCTCCCCGCACGCACTCCAGAGCGACGCCCTCTTCGAGGGCGAGCACCCCGCGCGCGCGCAGGTCGCGGCCGGAGAGCGGCTGGTAGAAGCCCCCCGCCACACGTACGCCCAGCAGCTGCCCCACGGCGCGCATGTAGAGGGCGATCTGGAAGTTGCGCTCGCCGAGCCACCGGTCGGGAGGAGCGGGGGAGCTGCTCTTGTAGTCGTACACCACGGCCTCTCCGCTCAGCGCGATGTCCACGCGGTCGATGAAGCCGCGCACCAGCACGCCGTCGCCGAGATCCAGGGGGGGCACCCCCTCCTCCTGGGCGGGGAAGCCGAAGGGCAGCTCGAGATAGGTCGGCTCCAACTGGCTCGGAGCGTCTTGCTGCGCGAGATCGAGCTGGCCGACATCCGCGCGATCGCCGCACTCCGCGGCGTGCTCCAGATAGCGCTCCAGATCGGCCTCCAGCCGGCGGCGAACTCCTGGCACTCGCTCGGGGACTGTGGAGAGCCGATGCGCGCGCTCGTGCTCGGCCAGCGCGGCGTGCAGCAGCTCCCGCGCGCGGGGCAGCCGCTCGCTGGTGAGACGCGCCGAGCCCGTCTCTTCGCGCAGACGTTCGAGCGTCTGATGCAGAGCCGCATGCGCGAGACCCCCGCGTGCGAGCGGCTCGGCCTCGGGCTCGAGGTCGCGCGCACCCAACATGCGCTCCACAAACCACTGCACCGGGCAGCCTGCCCACGATTGCAGGCCGGACGCCGACCACAGCCGCTGCTCGCCCAGATCGGCCAGCACGCGCGGATCGCGCAGCGGTCCGATTCCCTCCGCGGGCAGGGCATCGAGCTCGGTGGGGGCGCACGAAGAGACCTCGCCGAGCGCCCGCCGGGCACGGATCTCGTGTTGGCCGAAAGGGGGATGCTGGCCGAAACGGGGATGTTCGCCGGAGGCGAACGTCTCCCGGCTTCGGTCGAAGGCGAGTGTCTCCCCGCTTCGGTCTCCCGCAAAGAGATCGCAGATGTCGTCCACGAACAGCGAGCGGGCCACCGGCAGGCCATCGTCGTCGGCGGTGTGCCAGCTCAGCACCAGCAGCTCGCGCGGGCGCGAGATCGCCGCGTACAGCAGGTAGCGCTCCGCCGCCAGCGCATCCCCCGGACGCCCCAAACGCAGGCCTGACGCTTCCGCGAGCCCGCGGCGCTCCTCCTCGGAGAGGAAGGGCTCTCCTCGCGCTGGCGCGGGAAAGACTCCTTCCTGCAGGCCGCACAGGAACAGTGCACGTACCCGGCGCGCGCGCAGCGCCAGAGGATCGAGCACCGCCACCGCCTCGAGTGTCCCGGACTCCGCCCCTGTGCCCTCTCCGATGCCCTCGCCCACAACCAGCTCCAGCCCCCGCAGCAGCGCGATCAGCTCGTGCGGGTCCGGCGCCAGCAGGGGTGCCGAGCTGGCCAGCTCGCGCAGCTCCTCGAGGGCCTCTTGTCCAATCGCCAGCGCACGGGCCTCGGTGGGTGCCTGCGGGGCGAAGCCCAGCCGTTCGAGCTCCGCAACCGTGCGCTCGGCCAGCGCCGCCGGGCCGCGCCCTGCCGCCGCCCGCAGCTCCTGGAGGGTCTCCAGCGGCCCGTGCTGGGCCTCCCACAGCGCGCGTGCCCGCGCCGCGCTGCCGACTCCGGCGCGCCGCGCCCGCCACTCCAGCTCGTCCACGAGCTCGGGGCTTTGCAGCGTCCCCGGGGCGCGCAACCACGCCAGCAGATCGCCGAGGCCGCCGCCTTCGTCGGTGGGATCGGGGAAGGTAGCTTTCAGCAGGCCCAGCAGCGAGCGGCCGGTGGCAGTGCACGCGAAGGAGAGCCGCCGCCGCAGCGCGAAGGGGATGCGGTGGGCGCGGAAGATCTCCCCCAGCAGCTCCGCGATCGCCTCCGGGGAACGGTGCGCGACGGCGATCTCCCCTGGCTGCACCCCGCGCTCCAGGAGGCCGCGGATCTCCTCCGCCACCAGCTCCAGCTCGGCGCGTTCGCCGCCACCCTCCAGCAGCCGCAGCGCCGCTCCCGCGGGCACGGGCGGGGGGACGTCGGGCTCGAAGATGTGGCGCTCCAGATGGTGCAGCGCCGCCGCGGCGCCGGGCGCGTAGTGCTCGGCGCGGGGCGGCAGGGCGAGATGCTCGGCGACGAGCGGCAGCAGGCGCTGGAAGGTGTCGCCACGGCTGGCGAACGCCGCGCGGCCGGCCTCGTAGGTGAGGGAGACAGTCACCGGCGCGCCGACCACGGCGCCCAGCGTCTCGATCGCGTCCAGCTGCAGCCGCGTGAAGTCGTCGAAGCCGTACAGCAACACCGGCCTGGAGCCCCACAGGGAGGGGGTGCGGCGCAGCGCGTCGAGGGCGCGGGTCACCTGACGCTCGGGGCTGACACCGTCGGGTCGCAGGCGCTCCAAGCCGCGGCGGTACCCGTCGAACAGCTCGCCCAGCCGGCGTGCGTGGGGGGCGTGCTCGGGGTCGGCCGCCGCCCAGGTGTCGAGCGCCCCACGCAGGCGTGCGGGCGTGACCCGCTCCACATCCAGCTCCCCCACCAGCGCCGTGAGCGAGCGCACCACGCCCGGGGTGGGAGCCGGCGCCCGAGGGGCCGTGCGTTTGCCCGCGCGGTGATACCCACCGGTGCCGGCACGCTCTCCGCCTGCATTCCGCAGCACCGCGGCGAGCGCCCATTCGCATGCCAGCCGGCCGAGCGGGCGCTCGGTGGAGCCGGCGCGGCCGAGCGCCTCGGCGAGCAGGCCTTGAAAGCGCACCACGCGGGCTCGGGGCCCCCCAGACCCAACACCAGCCCCCACGACGGCTCCTGCGGACGCTCGTGCGAGGGCCCCCTGTAAGGCGAGGTCGTGCTCGGCCAGCTCCAGCCGATAGCGCTCCACGTCGGCGTGGGTGGGCACAACCAGCAGCGGCCGCTCGCCGCGCGCGCGGTGGGCGGTGAGGGCGTCCATCACCACTCCGGCCTTCCCGGCGTTGGCGGGCCCCGTGATCAGCGTGATCGGCATGGCCGCCTATGGTGGCGCACCTGCCCGACACCACAGACGCGACGCCCGCTCAGCTCTCGGCCACCGCCGCCACGGCCTCGGCCGCCACCTGCTCGGACGCCGCCGCGGCAGCCCCCTCCACAACGGTCTCCTGGTCGGGCGGCTTAGCGCCCTCCTTGGCCCATGCCTCGTTGAACTCCACGCGCCATTTGCCGTCGGGCGTCTGCTGCATCGCGAGGTGGGAGCGGAAGGAGCGCCCGGAGCGCCCCTTGAAGCCGCTCACGGGACGGGCGGTGTAGCCGGTGCGGATCAGCTCGCGGGCGACCGCGAGCGGCAGGGTCTTGCCTGCTTTGGACTTCCAGATCACGAAACCGCAGCCGGGGTCGTTGCGCGCCCAGCAGGAGTAGCCCTTGCGGTTTTCGACGATCGAGTGCCCGCAGATCGGGCAGGGCCCGAGGTTGGCTTTGGGGATGCGAACGTCTTTGAGCGCCTCGTCGAGCATCTTCACCGTCTCCCCA
>Ga0302314_10008197_pt1 | contig 18643 bp, 17 predicted proteins | sample III_Palsa_N2_3_FD_200533 | JGI IMG/M metagenome (GOLD analysis project Ga0302314, IMG submission 200533) | Peat permafrost microbial communities from Stordalen Mire near Abisko, Sweden - III_Palsa_N2_3 | ecosystem: Environmental > Terrestrial > Soil > Palsa > Peat permafrost | place: Sweden...
CTCCCGGCAACACGCTCAGGCGCGGCGCGGGATCGAAGCAGCGGGCCCAGGCGAGCACCTTGGCGGGATCCACTACATCGTCCGAGTCGCCTTGGACGACGAGCCAGGGACAGGCAGGAGCGGAGATACGGGACAAATCGAATAGATCGACCGGCGGTGCAACGGTAATCAGCCAGTCGGCGGCGCGCTCACTGGCCAGCCGCAAGGCAATGTAGGCGCCGAACGAGAAGCCGGCGATCACCAAGCGCCTGCCTGGCCAGCGTTGCTCGGCCCACGCCGCTACGGCTGCCGCATCAGCGGTTTCGCCTCTGCCCTCATCGTAAGCTCCAACGCTCGCTCCAACGCCGCGGAAATTGAAGCGCACGGTTGGGATGCCGAGTTCTTGTAAGGCCCGGGCCAGCGTAGTTACCACTTTGTTATCCATGGTGCCGCCGTACAGCGGATGAGGGTGGCACACCACTGCATAACGAGGTCCCGCCTGGCCGCGATCCTCCACCAGCGCCTCGAGCGCGCCGGCAGGACCCGCAAGCGACAGCCGTTCGACGGCCCCGGGCCGGGGGATCATTCGATCGCGAGCAGATCGACGTCGAATACCAGCGTGGCGCCGGGCGGAATGACTCCGCCGGCACCGCTGTCGCCATACGCTAGATCCGGAGGGATGATCAGGCGGCGCTGCCCGCCGATTTTCATGCCGGCGACGCCTTGGTCCCAGCCCTTGATCACTTCGCCGCGGCCAACGACGAAACGGAAAGGTCCGGCGCCGCCGCGCGAGCTATCGAACTGCTTGCCCTTGTGCTCAGGTTGGGACGCGTCGTACAGCCAGCCGGTGTACTGCAGGACCGCTCTCTGCCCGGCGGCAACGGCCGCGCCGTCGCCCGCCTTGAGATCGACGATCTGCAGCGATTGTGGTCCTGCTGCCGGGTCCGCTCCCGCAGACGGCTTTCCGCCGCAGGCCGCGAAGCAACCCAAGACCAACCCGACAACGACAACCCGCAGCGCAGTGCATGCCATGCGCCATCTTAAATGAATTCGCGTTGCGGGGTGATTTACGGCGCGGACGGCAGGCGCGAATCGAGTACCTTGAGGAATCCGGCGACTCCGAGGGCTGCGCTTGACGCGGCAATCAACACCGGTTCCACGCCTGTCTGCAGCGCCGTCGCACCGGCCGCGCCCAAGCCCGCGCCGCCGGCCAGAAATGTCGGAAATTCGGCCGAGACCCCGAGCCAACAATGCCGCAGGGTCCCAATCGCATCGTCAATTTCATCAACAACTTGAAGCATCCACTCCATAGGAAAAACAGTCTAGAGGACTCTGGATGCTGCTACCGTGCGTGGCCTCACAGCTTGCGCGCGCGTGGCTGTCTTATGTCCGTGCTTGCCATGCTGCGGGCGGCTGCGTAGGCTCTGCGGACATGCAGCGAATTCTCGTCCTGAATCCAAAAGGCGGTTCGGGCAAAACGACGGTGGCCACCAATCTCGCCAGTTATTACGCGGGTCGGGGGCAACGTCCACTGTTGTCCGACAACGACCCGCAAGGGTCCAGCACGCGCTGGCTCAAGAAGCGCAAGCCCGAGCAAGCCTTCATCCATGGCCTCGCGGCGTTCGAGCGCAACGCGCGCATGACGCGGGCGTGGCAGCTGCGCATCCCGGCGGACGTGACGCATGTGATCGTGGATACGCCGGCGGCGACCTTGGCCCATGATATGCCGGAAATGACCAAGAATGCCGACGCCATTTTGGTGCCGGTGTTGCCCTCGGACATCGACATACATGCCTTTTCCAAATGTATCGCCGATTTGCTGTTGATCGCCAAGGTGCGGCGCGATGAGAACCGCATCGGCGTCATCGCCAACCGCGTCAGGCGAAACACCTTGACCTATCAATCCCTGATGCGGTTTCTGGAAACGCTGCGGATTCCGGTGATCGCGACGTTGCGCGACTCACAGAACTACGTGCGCGCCGCCGAGCAGGGCATCGGCATACATGAGATGAAGCCGAAGGAGGCTGAACAGGACCTCAAGGATTGGCAGGCGTTGCTGGCCTGGCTCGAAGCAAAAGAGGCTGTACAGCAGCCGAGTGCCGGAATCAGTCCTCTGCCGGAGACCGCTTAAGCCGTTAGGCCGTGGCCTACTTCTTTTCCTGCCAGCTGCCGCGAATTTTGTCGGCCCAATTCTTGTAACTGTGCCAGTTGTAGAGATTGTTGGTAATCGCGGCGTGGCGGCTGCCGACCTTGAAGGCATCTCGGGGAGCGGCTGTGCCGGACTTGGCGGCGCCAGGCTCCGTACGGGGCGCGCGACGGTCCGCTCCCGTGTATCGAGTCTGATTCTTGCCGTCGTTCATCGGTAATGCCTCTCTAGATGCCCACGACAGTATGTGTCCTACACGGTCATCGACAGGAACTGTGTCACAGGCATGCCGGGGGCGTCCGCATGTGTCCACGCGCATTGCGATGCGCATCTCACCGCATGTCACGGTAAGTTAAATGGCCTAAATTACCGCGGCTTTCCATGCGCCGAACAGCGGCTTGAGTTCTTCCAGCGAACTGTCCAGTGCGGCAGGCAAAAGGGTCGTATAGGCATCGAGCAACGCCATGGCGTTACGCGCGGGATCGGTGCGGGTGGCGGCCCCCAGACGGCGTGACATGTCACGATTCACCAGGTGCAGATTCTGGTACAGCGCCTCGAGCGCCGCGTAGCCCGTGCTGCCGTCGGCACCGTCCAACTCGCGCGCCAGCAGGTACATGCAGATGCTGCGATACACCGTTTCCGGCTCGCTGGCGAACGGCAAATGAAACCTCGCCATCGGGCGCAATCGGTCGGTCCACGGACACCCGGCGGTCGCCATGATCAGTCCGAGCACCGAACTCAAGGCCTGCTGCGCGCTGGTTTGCGCATAGATGGTCCTTTCCGCTTGCGTCACCGTTACCCCGACCGTGTCGAACGACACCAGCGCTTTCAGCGTTTCCACCGCGCTCGCCATCTGCAAGGCCGCCGGGCAGTGCGCATGCTCGGCCTTGCTGAGCGGGCAATTCGCGCACTGGCTGAATTCCAGCTCCGTCCAGAACGGCGGGTCGGCCGGAGCGGGATTGCGCAGCCGGAAATCCTTGGGGTCGAAGCGGAAATCCAACGTCTTGCGGGAGCCGTCCGGCAGATCGAAGCGATAGCGGATGAGTTGCGGATCGCTCATGCCACGAGTCGATAACAGGGCGTGTAGTCGGTGCCCGTCAATGTCATCCGGCGCTGCGCCACGAAGGACCTGAGCAATTGATCGAGAGGCTCCATGATCGCCCGCTCACCGCTGAGCTCGAAAGGTCCGTAGCGCTCGATCGCATTGATTCCATACTCCTTGATATTGCCGGCAACGATTCCGGAGAATGCGCGTCGCAGGTTGGCGGCGCGTTCGTGCATCGGCTGATCATGCGACAGCGTCAAGGCACGCATCGATTCGTGCGTGACCCGGAATGGCTGCTGAAACTCCAGCGGGATCTTCAGCAGCCAGTTGAAGCCGTAGGAGTCGTTGGTCTGGCGGCGGTGGTCGCGTACCTCGGACAAACCTCGCACCATCGCGCGCGCCACCGCGGCCGGGTCATCGATGATGATCTGGTAGCAGGTCTGCGCCTTGGCCCCGAGGGTTGCACCGATAAAGCGATGAATCTGCTGGAAGTATTCCGCGCTGTCGGCAGGACCGGTGAAAACCACCGGAAATGGGATGTCCCGGTTGGCCGGATCGAGCCGCAAGCCCAGCAAGTACAGGATCTCTTCGGCGGTGCCTGCTCCGCCAGGGAAAATCACGATGCCGTGGCCTAGTCGCGCGAACGCCTCCAGGCGCTTTTCGATGTCCGGCATGATGACCAGCTGGCTCACGATCGGGTTGGGCGGTTCGGCCGCGATGATTCCGGGCTCGCTGATGCCGAGATAGCGTCCATTGACGATGCGTTGCTTCGAGTGCCCGACCGCGGCTCCTTTCATTGGGCCCTTCATGGCGCCCGGGCCGCAGCCGGTGCACACATCCAGTCCGCGCAGGCCCAGCTCATAACCGACCTTCTTGGTGTAGTCGTACTCGATGCGCCGGATGGAATGGCCGCCCCAGCACACCACCAGATTCGGCCGCCCTTGCAACTCCAGGACGCGCGCATTGCGCAGGATGTGAAACACCGCATTGGTGATGCTGGAAGAGGAGTTCAGGTCGAAGCGCCCGCTCTCGATTTCGTTCGAGATGAACACCACGTCGCGCAGCACTGCGAACAAATGATCCTTCAATCCCCTGATCATCTCGCCGTCCACGAAGGCCGCGGCCGGCGCGTTCTTGATCTCGAGCTTGATGCCCCAGGCTTGCGGAACGATGCGCAAGTCGAAGTCGCGGTACTTCTCGAAGATCATGCGCGTGTCGTCCAGATCGCTGCCCGAATTCAGCACGGCAAGCGCGCAACGCCGAAACAACGGATACAGGCCGCCCTGCCCCGAATCCAGCAGCTGGGCGATTTCCTGCTGCGACAGGTGCTCCAGGCTGCCCTTGGGAGCGACCCTGGCGTCCACCATGTCAGAGGATACGATCGTGGTTTCCATTTAAGGGTAAATATCGATCGGAATGTTGTCTTGGGTGCGCATCCACACTTCGACCATGTCGGAGTTCGAGAGCGCGATGCAGCCGTCGGTCCAGTCATTGGACTTGTAGTAAGAGGCCGGATGCTTGGGGTTGTTGGGATAGCCGTGAATCATGATCGAGCCGCCGGGAACCCAGCCGTGCTTGCGGGCGCGCAGCTCGTCGTCCTTGTTCGGATAGGAGACCTGGATGGCAAGAAAGAATTCGCTGCGTGGATTCCTGCGCGCCAGGAAGTAGCGGCCCTCCGGGGTGCGAAAATCATGTTCGCGCTCCTTTTGGCCCTCCGGGCTCAATCCCAGCGCCACCTTATATTCGCCCAGCAGCCGCGGACCGTTGTACAGGGCCAGAGTGTGCTCGGATTTATGCACAACCACCCGGTCCGCGGTCGAGAACCCGTCGGCGGAGGCGCGCACGGCGCCCGCGGCGCAACTCGCCAGGGCGAGCAGCGCGCATAAACACCTTGCCAGACGTCGCCGTCGCGGATTTAACATTGGAGAAAGTATAGCGTGGTGTCGGTGCGACATAATCAGCGGTCGGTCACGTCCTGGGTATAATCGACTGCATGCGCGCCCGTTGGTTTCTTTTGGCCCTGCTGCCCGGCGTTTTGTGGGGCTGCGCCGGAGAATCGGCGCGAAAACCGGACGAAATGCTGGACGAGCGCACCGGCATCACGTGGGCGGCATTACCCAAGCCGATAGAACTCATCCAAGGCACGCAGAGCGCCGTGGTCTCGAACAAACCCCCGAGCTTCGCCTACCTCGGTCCCGTGGAATGGAATCGCTCGGGCGACATCAGCTACAGCCTCTGGGTGCATGTCGTGCCCGGCAGCGACCGCCAGGTCGGCGATATTCACGGCGACGGCGCGGTCACCCTGATGCTCGATGACGGGCCATTCGTCCTCATTCCCGCGGAGCCGACCAGGGTCGGCCGCGAACCCTATAAGCGCATTGCCTCCTGGGGCCAGACCGCGAACTTTCAGCTGGATGTGAAAGGCCTCATCCGCCTTGCCGCCAGCCACAAGCTGGTCGTCGATATCCGGGGAACGGACGGCAGCGCCGTGCCGTTCAATGCCCCGGACGACACTCACGCGCTGCTCAGCGAATATCTGCGCGGCCGGAACATCACTGCCGATTGATCGGCTCGACCCGCGGCAGGCTGATCGAGGTGCCGGGCCGCATGTCGCCGAAATCCACGTCGGGGTTGTACTGCGTGATCAGCCACACCGGCAACGCCTCGTGCTGTTGAGCAATTATCCAAAGCGAGTCGCCGCGTTTGATGACGTAACTCTCCGTGCCGGCAATGCGATGCGTGGCGAAAAACGTTTCCTGCAACTGGCGGTGATATTCGCGGCGACTGGCCAGAAACTGCGCCGCATTGACGCGTGACAAGTCCAGCTTGATCTTGTGGCCGACGCTTACCATGGCGTCCCTGTGCAGCTTGTTCAGCGTGCGCAATGCGTTAGGATCGGTGTGGGTCCAATCCGCAAAATGCCCCAAGGTTTCCGCGGCCTGAACGGTCGCGATGTTATCCGGGCGTACGCTGTAATCCGTGGTGTCCGATCCGCCGCCCGTCGGCGCGGCGACCGGAAGCAATGCCGTAGTGTCGATCTGCCGCGCCGAAACCGGTTCCGCGGGCGCCGTAACGGTGACCGTGGGTAATTGCGGCAACGGCGCGGCCGGCGGCGCCGCGGCGGTCGCGGCAGCCTCGGTAGCCTCGGCCACCACTGCCGCGGCGGCGGCCGAGCCGCCCGCGATTTCGGCGCGCGATAAGGGCATGGGAATGCGCACAGTGTCGCCACGAACGACGGCCCTCCCCGGGCTCCAGCCGTTCGCCGCCAGCAGTTGGCTCACGCTCACGCCGCTCGCGGCCGCGATTCCCGCCAAGCTCTCGCCTTTGCGCACGCGATGCACGCCATCGTTGCGTTGTACCAGGTAGCGCTGCGCCGGTGGCAGCCGCGCCCATCCTGAGTCGATCTCGCCCAGGCCGGGGGTGCCCGGCAGGCGCAGGTTATAGCCCCGTGGCACGAAGCGCGCGCCGCTCCAAATCGGCGGCCTCAAGGCAGGATTCAGCACACGCAGCGCGCCCATATCCACCTTGAACGCCTTTGCCAGGGCTACCACGGGGATATAGTCCGGCAATTGCACCGGCGTGCTGTCGGTCTCCGGGAGCCGCGTGATCGGCCCGAAGTACTTCTCGGCGTTGCGATCGACCTCCAGCGCCGCCAGGAACGCGACGTAAAAATTGCGCGACGCGAAGCCGAAGGTGCTGCCCTGATAGTGCTTGACGATGACGGCGATATCGCTGGTCCCCAACTCATCCTGGGCGCGCCGCAGCCCGCCGGGGCCGTGGTTGTACGCGGTGACCGCGAGCGGCCAGGTGCCGAGCAACCGGTAGTTGTAGAGCATCAGGTTGGCGGCGGCCTGCGTCGCCATGTAGGGGTCCAGGCGCTCATCCACCAGGCCGTCCACCCGCATGAAACGTTTTGCCGTGGAGGGCATGAATTGCCAAAGGCCCGCAGCGCCCACCTTGGAATAGGCTTCGAGATTGAATGAGGACTCCACGTGCGGGAGCGCCGCAATCTCGGCCGGCACGCCGTGCTGAGTCAGAGTGCGGCTTATTTGCTTCTCCCAGACCGCGGCTCGCATCAACCCGTCGCGAAACCGGTCGGCCTGTCCCAGCTGAAAACGAATCCGCTCGATGGCGTCACGGAACTCCGCGGGGCTCGCGTTCTCGCCGAACGCGTGCAATATGCGTAGCTCGTGAGACGACAGGTGCGCGGTGTCGCCCGCGGCAAATCTTCTCAACAGGGCCGCGTAGCGCTGCTTTGCCTCGCCGACGCGTCGCTCACGCTGCGCGGGAGACGAGGCCGGGTCAAAACGCAACGCCTCGTATACCAACCCAAGATTCCAGTCATCGTGCAGCAGGCCTTGGTCGGTGGTGACTTCGGTGTACACGCGAATCCAGAAACGCACATCCTGCTCGAGTTCCGGCGGGTGCGCGAAGGGATCCGGCGCGTCCGCTGCAGCCGGTTGGATGCGGAGTAGCGCGCCGATCAGCAAGCCGAGCGCCGCGAGCTTGAATAACCTGCTTATCGGCGGTTTATCCGCACTTCGAGTCGCCACAATTCAAGCAGGTTCTGCAACCGTCCATCATCACCACAGCCGCGGTGCTGCACTTCGCGCAAAGCTGGGCACCTTCCGGAAAGTGCGACTTGGAGAAGGCATCGGTCTGCTTGGTGCGCGCCTCGAACTCGGCGCGCTTTTCCTGGACGAGCTTGCGCTGATGCACATCGAGCTCGGGCTTCTTCAACAGACCGATCGACTGCAGGTGGCGCTCGATCACATAGCCGAGTTCCGCAATCGTCGAGGGCATGAACTTGCCGCCCGGCTGCCAATAGCCGCCCTTCGGGTCGAACACCGCCTTCAGCTCGTCGACCAGGAAGGTGGTGTCGCCGCCCTTGCGGAATACGGCGGAAATGACCCGCGTCAGCGCCACGATCCATTGGAAGTGATCCAGATTCTTGGAGTTGATGAACACTTCGAAGGGCCGGCGCTGCTCGTGCGGCGTTCCCTCGTTGAGCACGATATCGTTGATGGTGACGTACATCGCATGATCCGACACCGGCGTCTTGATCTTGTAGGTCGAACCGATCAGGACCTCCGGCCGCTCGAGCTTCTCATGCATCCAGATGACGTTATCCTGGGACTTGAGCGCATCCTTGGGAGCTGCGGCGGCCGCGGTCTCCTTCGGCTCGGGCTTGAGCACGCGGTATTTGGCAATTTTTTTGTCGATCTTGATATCGGCCATGTTCAGAACTTCCCGTAATAACCTTCTTTCAATGCATCGAATAGATTCGCGGCCGTATGCTTCTCGCCGTCGTACTCGATCTCCTGGTCGCCGCGCGCTTCGACCTCCGTGCCGTCTTCGAGCGTGAACACATAGGTCGTGTTCTTGAGGTCGTCTTCCTTGACCAACACGCCCTGAAACGCCTCCGGATTGAAGCGGAAAGTCGTGCAGCCCTTGAGACCCTGCTCGAAGGCGTACATGTAGATGTCCTTGAAATCCTCGTACTTGTAGTCGGTCGGCACGTTCGCCGTCTTGGATATCGATGAGTCCACCCACAGCTGCGCCGCCGCCTGGATGTCCACATGCTCCTTCGGGCCGATGTCGTCCGCCGAAATGAAGTAATCGGGCAATTTCTCCGCCGCGAGCTGCGAGTTCGGCATCGCCCGGGAATTCACCAGCTCACGGTACGCAAGCAACTCGAACGAGAACACGTCGATCTTTTCCTTGGATTTCTTGCCCTCGCGAATCACGTTGCGGAAATAGTGATGCGCGAACGAGGGTTCGATGCCGTTCGATGCGTTGTTGGCCAGGGACAGGGAAATGGTGCCGGTCGGCGCGATCGAGGTGTGGTGCGTAAAGCGGGCGCCGACCTCGGCAAGCTCGTCGACCAGCTCGGGCGATGCTTCGGCAATGCGCTGCATGTAGCGGCTATAGCGAGCGTGCAGCACGCGGCCGGCCACGCGCGCGCCCACGCGCCAGCCGTCCTTGACCATTTCGGGGCGCTTGCGCAGCATTTCACGAGTTACCGTGAATTCCTCGTTCATGATCGGCGCCGGACCTTTCTCGCGCGCCAATTCGAGGGCCGCTTCCCAGCCGGCGACCGCCATCTCGCGCGACACGTTCTGTGAAAATGCCACGGATTTCTTCGATCCGTACTTCATGCACAGCATGGTAATGGCGGAGCCCAGGCCAAGGAATCCCATGCCGTGGCGGCGCTTGCGGATAATCTCGTCGCGTTGCGGCGCAAGCGGCAGGCCGTTGACCTCCACCACGTTGTCCAGCATGCGAGTGAACACCTTGACGACCTTGCGATACGTCTCCCAATCGAAGCGCGCATTGTCCGTGAACGGATCGAGCACAAATTTGGTGAGATTGACCGAGCCCAGCAGGCACGATCCGTAAGGCGGCAGCGGCTGCTCGCCGCAGGGATTGGTGGCGCGGATGTTCTCCGTCCACCAATTGTTGTTCATCTCATTGACCTTATCGATCAGGATGAAGCCCGGCTCGGCGAAATCGTAGGTCGAGGACATGATCACATCCCAGACGCGCCGTGCCGGCAGCGTCTTGTAGATCTTGCAGGCGACCAATCCTTCCTCGCTCGCGACATACCCCTCGGAATACGGCCATTCGCGCCACACGTACTTGGTGGTATCGGTGAGGTCCGGTCGCTCCGCCTCGAATTCCTTGATTCCGAGCGGAAACGCGAGCTGCCACTCGCCGTCGGACTTGACGGCCTTCATGAACTCGTCGCTGACGAGCAGCGACAGGTTGAACTGCCGCAGCCGGCCGTTCTCGCGCTTGGCGCGGATGAACTCGAGCACGTCGGGATGGCCGATATCGAAGGTGCCCATCTGCGCGCCGCGCCGGCCACCCGCCGAGGAAACGGTGAAGCACATCTTGTCGTAAATATCCATGAACGACAAAGGCCCCGAGGTGTAGGCGCCGGCACCCGACACGTACGCACCGCGCGGCCGCAAAGTGGAGAACTCATAGCCGATTCCGCAACCCGCCTTGAGGGTGAGTCCCGCCTCGTGGACCTTGGTCAATATATCGTCCATCGAATCGCGGATGGTTCCCGACACGGTGCAGTTGATGGTCGACGTGGCGGGTTTGTGTTCGAGCGCACCCGCATTCGAGGTGACGCGTCCGGCGGGAATCGCGCCATGCCGCAAGGCCCACAAAAACGATTCGTACCAGCGTTCGCGGCACTCCAGCGCCTCGACGTCGGCGAGCGCGCGCGCGACGCGCTTATAGGTGTCGTCCATCGACTTATCGATTGGCGAGCCATCCTTCGCAGTCAGACGGTACTTCTTGTCCCAGATGTCGACAGAAGCTTCCTGGAAAGGAATATCGCCGACGTCTATTGGCTGTATTTTGACCACCGTACTCATGGGTATTGGAGCCGCTCCCCTATAATTATCGAACGAAAAATCTTCAGGCAAATGCCGAATGTCCCGACTTGAAATAACGCTTCGTAGATTGAAAAACCGGCGGGAGTTACTGGAAACCGTCGACCACAACATCTTGTGGTGGGCTGAAAGCGTAGGCGCGATGAGAATCAGCGTCAAGACTTTTTTTGAAGAAATTTCGACCTAAAATATCGCTATATATCAATGTCTTACGGAATTGTGGCGAGAAATTCCCTGATTACTCTTTCTGCGCTTCCGGTCAAGAGGAAAATACCCTAATCGCAAGATATTGTGTTTCCACACCTTATCCACATTATGTTCCATTGACTTTGAAAATTGACTCGAGAAATTACCCAAATCCTTACGCCCGCGGCGCCTGCCGGGAACAAACCCGCAGTGAATCCGAGTTGAAATTTTTGGCGCCGGCCCAAGATCTGGTTCACCAGCGGTGATTCTTGAATCACTGGATTCTTGTCATCACATTCTTATCAATCGAGGAGTAATTATGACTGTCGTACGTTATGAGCCTTGGGCCCTGGTCAGCCGGCTCCAGAAGGATATCGATCGCTTGTTCGGCGCGCCGTTGACGACGGCTGCGGACTCCGGCGCTTGGCTGCCGCCTGTCGACATCCACGAGGAAGCGAATCAGTTCGTGCTGCACGTTGACCTGCCCGGCGTGGACCCGAAGGCGGTGGAGATCACCTCCGATCAAGGCGTGCTGAGCATCAAGGGACAGCGCGTCGATGCGCGGCGCGAGTCGCGCGACGGCTATCGCCGAATCGAGCGCACCACGGGCGAATTCTTGCGCCGCTTCAGCCTGCCGGAGGCCGCCGATGTTCAGAACATCAAGGCGAAGTTCGTCAACGGTGTGCTCGAAGTCGCAATTCCGAAGCTTGCCCAGGTTCAGCCCCACCGGATCACGGTAGAAGCTGCCTAACAGGCCTGCCGGCGCGCATTCTTGCGTGTAACATCGTGAATCGATAATTGCGATGCGTGAGGCCGGGCGAGATCGTCGCCCGGCCTCATTCCGTCCGGTCAACGGCGGCGATACACTTAATAGAGGATGGCGCATGAACTTGCGTTTTAGGCTCGCGGCCATTGCGGTCGCGGCAACATTTCTCGCCGCGCCGGCGCCGCGGGCGGGATCCCCCGCCGCCGTCCCGGATGCGACCCCGATGCCGTCGCTCGCGCCGATGGTCAAGCGCGTGTCGCCCTCGGTGGTCAACATCGCCACACGCGGCACCATCAAGGAACAGGGCGGACACAATCCGCTGATGGACGATCCTTTCTTCCGCAAGTTTTTTGACGTGCCACCGGATGCAAAGCCGCGCGAGCGGCAATTCCAAAGCGCCGGATCCGGGGTAATCGTCGACGCCAAGAACGGCTACATCATCACCAATCATCATGTCGTGGAAAACGCCAGCGAGATCACCGTCACGCTGCTGGACAACCGAAGTTTCACGGCCAAGGTGATCGGCAGCGACGAGGGCGCGGACATCGCCGTGCTGCAGGCGAAGCAGCCCAATCTGGTGGCCATCAACCTGGGCGACTCCGCCCGGCTCGAGGTGGGCGACTATGTGGTCGCGATCGGAAATCCGTTCGGGCTGCGGCATACGGTGACGGCCGGAATCGTCAGCGCGCTCGGCCGCACCGGGATCAATCCGGACGGCTTCGAGGACTTCATCCAGACCGACGCATCCATCAATCCCGGCAACTCAGGCGGCGCGTTGGTGAATCTGCGCGGCGAGCTGGTCGGCATCAACTCGGAAATCCTGTCGCGCAGCGGCGGCAACATCGGCATCGGCTTCGCCATTCCGGTCAACATGATCAAGGGAGTGATGGATCAGCTGATCAAGTACGGCCAAGTCAAGCGCGGGGTGCTTGGCGTGAACATCTACGGCGTGACGCCCGACATTGCCAAGGAATTCGGGCTGAGCGAATCGACCGGCGCGCTGGTCGCGGGGGTGGTGCAGGGCTCGTCCGCGGACCGTGCCGGCGTCAAGACCGGCGATATAATCGTCTCGATCAACGGCGTGCCCATGAAAGACGCCGCCGAGTTGCGCAATACCATCGGCATGCTGCGGATCGGCGACAAGGTCGAAATCGGCCTGCTGCGCGACGGCAAGCCGCGCAAGGTGACCGCGCTGATCGCCGAGCGCGGCGAGACCGAGACCGCCAATGCGGCCGAGATCAACAAGGGCCTGGAAGGCACCGAACTTGCGGACGCGCCGGACGGCGGCGGTGTGCTGGTGAAGGCCGTGCAAGAGGCCAGCCCGGCGGCTGAGGCGGGGCTGCGCGCCAATGACTTGATCATAGGCGTCGGCCGCACGCCGGTGGCTAACATCAAGGCGTTCCGCGAGGCGGCACAGAGCGCCACGGTGCTGGTGCTGAACGTGCGGCGCGGCGGCGCCCAACTCTTGATTCAGATGCGCTGAGGCAATGCGGCTCCTATCGATATGCATTCTCGGCGGCACCGGGTTCCTCGGAACCCGGCTGGTCGCGCGCCTGATCAAGGACGGGCACCGCGTGACTGTGCTGTCCCGCGATCGCGAGCAGCACAAGCATCTGCTGGTGCTGCCGGGGCTGAGTCTCGAGAATTGCGACGTCTATGAGGAAGCACAGCTCAGCGAGCGCTTCCGCGGCAACGATGTGGTCATCAATCTGATCGGCATTCTCAATGAGCGCGGTTTCGGCGGAAACGGCTTTCGCCGCGCGCATACCGAAATCACCCGAGGCGTGCTGCGGGCGTCGCGATCCGCGGGAGTCGCGCGCCTGCTGCAGGTATCCGCGCTCAAGGCTTCTGCGCAGGCCCCGAGCTACTATTTGCGCACCAAGGGCGAGGCGGAAAGCCTCATCCGCGAGCACGGCGGCGCGCCGGACTGGACCATATTTCAGCCGTCGGTGATCTTCGGCCCGGGCGACTCGTTGCTGAATCGATTCGCGGCGTTGCTGGCGGCGATTCCCTTGGTCTTTCCGCTGGCCAGGCCAAATGCCCGATTCCAACCGGTGTTCGTCGACGATGTGGTCGAAGCGCTGCGCCAGTCGCTGCATGGCGGAGCCTGCAGCCGGCAGACCTACGAACTCGGCGGGCCGCAGGTGTACAGCCTGCGCGAGATCGTGTCCCTGGTGGCCAAGCTCACCGGCCGGCGCCGCTGGATCATTGGATTACCCAACTTCCTGGGCCGCTTGCAGGCGCTGCTGATGGACTTCGTTCCCGGCCGGCCATTCTCCAGCGACAACTATCGATCCCTGAGCGTCGATAGCATCTGCGCCCGGGACGGTCTGGACAGTCTCGGGATCAAACCCCACTCGATGCTGGCATCGGCCCGGCAGTATCTGGGTTCGCTCGAAGACAATGCCCGCATGAGCCACAACCGCGCCGCCGCCGGCCGCGCCCTGCACCGTCCCTGAGGGCTTCGTGCTAACGTTGAGTGATGAAACAGCAGCTCGGCATTGGTGTAGCTATCCTGGCGCTCGGGTTTGCTGGCAGCGTGTGTGCTGCTGCGCATCGGAACGATAAGGTTTATCAGGCGGCGGTGGCCGGCCGCGAGAGTGCGCTCGATCTGCTCAAGAGCATCGTCAACATCGATTCGGGCACCGGAGATGTTGCGGGCGGAGCGGCGGTCCAAGCCGTGCTGGCGCCCCGGCTGGCGGCGATCGGGGCCAAGGTGCGCCACGAGCCCGCGGAAGCTGCAGGATTGCCGGACAATCTGGTCGCGGTTTTCCACGGCACGGGTAAGGCGAGAATTCTCATCATTGCCCACATCGACACGGTATTCGGCCCGGGCACCGTGGCGGGCCGCCCATACAGCGTCGAGGGTGAGCGCGCGCATGGACCCGGCGTCGGCGACGAAAAGGGCGGAGTGGTGAACGCGATCGCCGCGCTGACCATCCTGCATGATCTTGGTTTCAAGAATTATGCGACCATCACTCTGCTTCTCGACGACAGCGAGGAGCGAGGTTCTCCAGGCTCGACCCGCTTGATCAGGTCCCTGGCCCGGGACAGCGATGTCGAGTTCAATATGGAGCCGGGCGATCCGCCCGACGCGCTCACGGTCTGGCGCAAGGGCTCGGCCGGCATTCGCATCCTGGTCAAGGGTCGCGCCGCGCATGCCGGCATGTATCCGCAAAATGGGCGCAACGCCGCATCCGAATTGGTGCACCAGCTCTCCGCCCTGGAAGGGGCTTTTCCGCATTCCGGAGACGGCATCACCGTCAACCTCACCCTTATGAGTGCTGGCGAGCGCAGCAACATCATCCCCGACACCGCCGAGGCGACCCTCAACGTGCGTTACCGCAAGCCCGAGGAACTCGATGCGGTGCTGGCCAGAATCGAAGCCGGTGCCCGCACTACGCAGATCCCGGACACCACGGTGACGGTGACGCGCGATCCTGCGTACCCGCCGCTGACCGAAAACGCCGCGATCGACGCCCTTGCCGCGCGCGCCCAAGCAATCTATGCCGAAATCGGCAAGACGGTGGGGCTGGCCGGCAACGGTGGGGCTTCTGAGTCCGCGCTCGCGATGAGTGAAGGTACCCCCGCGCTCGATGGCTTGGGGTATGTCGGCAGCGACTTCCACACCGACCACGAGTGGATCGATCTGAGCAGCGTAACGCCCCGGCTCTATCTGTTCACCCGGCTGCTGATGGACGTCAGCGCGGCCCCGCCGGTGAAATCCAACGCCCATTGATCGACGCCGGGCCTGCCATGATCACTTTGCGCAGAGCATGGCGTCGCGTTGCTTTTGATCCATCTTGGCCAGCTCACGCGCGCGCCGATAGAACGCGTTGAGATCGCCGCCAACCGCCGCCAGTTCGCGCTCAAAACCGGGCACGCAATTGTAGTAGGTGGCAATCGAGGCCAGATGCGCGTTGTTGATATCGTGGTTGAACCAGGTTTCAAATGGACCATGCCCTCCCCAGCCTTGCTTGAGGCGCGCGTAGGAATCCTTGAGCGCCGCGAGCGCGGCGCGCTTCTGCTCGCGCATCGGCGCTGGCGCGGCGCCAGACGTATAGACGCCGCGTAGCTCGCCCTGCGCGTGGTTCATCAGGTCGATGACCTGCAGGTAGCGCTCACGCTCCTGTACATGGCGCGCCAAATCCTGGTCGCGTCCTTGGTGCAGCAGCCAGCGGCGAACTCCTTCCTCCTCTACGGTGGTGGCGAGCGCCTCGTTGAATGAGGAGTCGTTGCGCGCGTAGAGCAGCTGGTGCGTCAGCTCGTGAAACACGATCGACGCCAGTTCGACGTCGTCCCATCCCATCATGGTGTTCAGGATCGGATCGCTGAAATGGCCGAGCGTGGAATATGCGGCCACACCGCCGACGCTCACGTCCAATCCTTCGCCGCGCAGCTTGGCCGCGTAAGAACGCGCCTTGGTCTCGTGGAAGTAGCCGCGATACGCGACGCATCCGACGATCGGGTAGCACCAGCGCCTTGGGTTTAGCGAAAACTCCGGCGCCGCGACCACATTCCACACCACATAGGGGCGCCCGACATCAGCGTAGCTTCGATAGCTACCATTGTCCGGCAGGCTTAGGTCGCGGCTGGCGAAGTCGCGTATCTCGGTCACCTCTTGAAGCTTGGCGCGCAGCGCGGGCGGGGTGGACGGGTCGTCGATCACGCGCCCGATCGGCTCGCGTTTCGACATCAGCGAGAGCTGGCCTTGCGCCGTCTGCATCAGGTAGCAACCGGCATTCAGCGCGCAGATCAGCGCCACGCCGAGCGCCCTGCAAACACTGGTTTGTATGCTGCTACTATTCACGTATGCAAGTGTATCTGGTTGGCGGAGCGGTTCGAGACGCCTTGCTGGGCGTGCCCGTCAAGGAACGAGATTGGGTGGTGGTGGGCGGTTCCAGAGAGGAACTGTTGCGGCTTCGCTATCGCGAAGTCGGCCGCGATTTCCCGGTGTTCCTGCATCCCGACAGCCATGAGGAATATGCGCTTGCGCGCCTCGAACGCAAGGTGGCGCCGGGCTACCGCGGCTTCAGCGTCGAATTCGGGCCGGAGGTAACCCTCGAAGAGGATCTGGGACGCCGCGACCTGACCATCAATGCCATCGCCCAAGCGGCGGACGGCAGCTTGATCGATCCCTATGGCGGCGAGCGCGACCTGGAGGCGCGCTGGCTTCGGCACGTCTCGGAAGCCTTCGTTGAAGATCCCGTGCGCGTGCTGCGAGTGGCGCGCTTTGCCGCGCGCTTCGCGCCGCTTGGCTTCAGGGTGGCGCCGGAAACCCTTGCGCTCATGCGCGACATGGTCGAGCGCGGCGAGCTCGCCGCCCTGGTTGCCGAGCGCGTTTGGCAGGAGTCGGAAAAGGCGCTGCGCGAGGACGCCGCCGGCGAGTTCTTCAGGGTGCTGCGGGAATGCGGCGCGCTCAAGGTCATATACCCCGAGATCGACGCACTGTTCGGCGTGCCGCAACCGGCGGAATGGCACCCGGAGATCGACACTGGAGTGCACACGCTGATGACTGTTGATCAAGCCGCGCTACTCAGCCCCGATCCCAAGGTTCGATTCGCCGTACTGGTGCACGATCTCGGCAAGGGCACAACTCCGCGTGCCGAGTGGCCGGGCCATCGCGGCCACGAGGTGCGCAGCGTCGCGCTGATCGAGGCGCTCGCGTCGCGGCTGCGCATTCCGAATGACTACCGCGAGCTCGCGCTCATTGTCGCGCGCTATCACGGCATCGTGCACCGCGCATTCGAGCTGCGCCCCGCGACCATTCTGGAGTTCATGGAGCGCGCCGATGCATTTCGCCGGCCGGAGCGGTTCGCTCAAGCGCTGCTCGCGTGCGAAGCGGATGCGCGCGGCCGCACCGGATTGGAAGCGAGGCCGTATCCACAGCGCCCCTACTTGAGCGCCGCGCGCGACGCCGCTGCCTGCATCAAGCCGTCGGCGCAGGAGATCGCCGCGCATAGCGGCGTTCAGATTGCGCAATACTTGCAGCAGCGCCGCATTCAGGCGATCGCCGATCTGCGCCGCCAAACTCAGGCCGGCTGAAGACCAACCTGGAGCCGAGTTCAGGGCACTTACCGTTAGCGTGCTCGCGCCGCAGGCACGCTCAAGCTCGCGATAAATCATTCAGGGAATTTGCCGGAGCGTAAAACCGCGCGCGATCCGCCGGGTACTCATGGGTCAATGAAGCTGCACTTAGACGACCCAACCTAGAGGACCCGAACCATGCGTGACCGTGCCCGCGAATCGAATTGCCGCATCAGGCGAGCGCTCCGAGCGCTCATCCTGCCTCTCGCCCTGAGCGCGTCCGCTTGCGGTGGCGGCGGCGGCGGCGGCATGAGTGCAGTCGCACCCAGCGTGCAACTGGCGCTGAGCAGCAGCTCGATCGCGCTCGGGCAGAGCGCGACCCTCACCTGGTCATCGACCGGCGCAACCTCCTGCATGGCGAGCGGCGCATGGAGCGGCGCGGAGCCGACCGGCGGAACCATGACGGTTACACCCACGGCCGCCGGCACCGACACGTACACTCTCACCTGTGCCGGCGCGAGCGGCAGCACGCCGATGGCCGCGAGCTTGACCGTGACCGGGGCCATCAACGGGCCGTATTCAATGACCAGCCTGGTCGCGGATGTGGCGGGTACTTCGGCGCTGACGGTCGATCCAAACCTCGTCAATCCGTGGGGGCTGTCCATGGCGGCCGACCAGCCGGTATGGGTCGCCAATCACGCAACCCAGACATCGACCTTCTACGATGGCAACGGCAAGCCGCAGCTTGCCGCCGGCACCGCGGTCGTCGATCTCCCGCCCGGTGCCGGCAACGCGCCGTTCTTTCCGACCGGCATCGTCGCGAACGCGACCACGGGCTTTGTCGTCACCTCGGGCGGGAAGTCCGGCCCCGCGGCCTTCATATACGCCGGCGCGAGCGGGATGCTTGCCGGATGGACGCCGACCGTCAGCGCATCCGACGCCGTGACGGCCTACGCCGATGCCGGCGGCGCCGTCTACAAGGGCCTCGCCATTGCCGTCAACGGCGGCGCCACCTTTCTCTACGCCGCCGATTTTCACAACAACAAGATCGACGTGTTCAACAACGCGTATCAAAAGCAGACGCCGTC
>Ga0302314_10008198_pt1 | contig 18642 bp, 11 predicted proteins | sample III_Palsa_N2_3_FD_200533 | JGI IMG/M metagenome (GOLD analysis project Ga0302314, IMG submission 200533) | Peat permafrost microbial communities from Stordalen Mire near Abisko, Sweden - III_Palsa_N2_3 | ecosystem: Environmental > Terrestrial > Soil > Palsa > Peat permafrost | place: Sweden...
AGGACGGCCGCCGCCTGGGCTTTCGCGGCAAGATCGCGATCCATCCGGACCAGGTCGCGATCATCAACCGCGCCTTCACCCCGACCGAGGCCGAGCTGGACTATGCCCGACGGGTCGTCGCCGCCTTTGCCACCGCCGGCACCGGCACGGTCGGGCTCGACGGCCAGATGCTCGACATGCCGCATCTGAAGCAGGCGCAGAACCTGCTGGCGATGGCTGAGTAGAGGAACTCTCATCATGGATTTCGGCCTGAGCGAAGACCAGCAAGCCATTCGCGACGCGATCGGCCGCATCATCGACGGCTTCGACGATCGCTATTGGCTGGAGCGGGAAAAGACCTCGACCTTCCCCGACGCCTTCCATGCCGAGATCGCCAAGGGCGGCTGGCTCGGCATCGCCATGCCGGTCGAATATGGTGGTGCCGGGTTGGGCGTGACCGAGGCGGCGATCATGATGCACCGGGTCGCCTCCTCGCCCGGTGCCCAGAGTGCGGCATCGGCGATCCATATCAACATCTTCGGGCCGCACCCGATCGTGGTGCATGGCACCGCCGAGCAGAAGCAGGAATGGCTGCCGGCGCTGATCGAGGGGCGGCAGAAGACCTGTTTCGGCGTGACCGAGCCCGATGCCGGGCTCGATACCACCCGCATCAAGACCCGGGCCGAGCGGGTCGCCGGCGGCGGCTATATCGTCCATGGCCAGAAGATCTGGACCTCGACCGCGCAACGCGCCGACAAGATCATGCTGTTGGCGCGCACCACCCCGATCGAGCAGTGCAAGAAGCCCCAGGACGGGCTGACCCTGTTCTATACCGACCTCGACCGGCGCCATATCGACGTGCACCTGATCGAGAAGATGGGCCGGCATTCGGTCGATTCGAACCAGATCTTCATCGACGCCCTGCCGATCCCGGCCGAACACCGTATCGGCGACGAGGGCATGGGCTTCCGCTATCTGCTGGACGGGCTCAATCCCGAGCGCGTGCTCGTCGGGATCGAGGCGGTCGGCATCGGTCAGCATGCGCTGGAGCGGGCCGCGCGCTATGCCCGCGACCGCCATGTCTTCGGCCGTGCCATCGGCCAGAACCAGTCGATCCAGCATCCGCTCGCCGAAAGCTGGGTCGAGCTCGAGGCCGCCTATTACGCCTGCATGCGCGCCGCCTGGCTCTACGACAGCGGCAAGCCGTGCGGGCCGGAGGCGAATGCGGCGAAGCTGCTGGGCGGACGGGCGGGCTATGAATCCTGTCTCCGCGCGGTCATGACCCACGGCGGCATGGGCTATGCCCAGGAATTCCATGTCGAGCGGCTGCTGCGCGAATCGCTCATCGCCCGCCTGGCGCCGGTCAGCGAGCAGCTGATCCTGTGCAACATTGCCGAGCGCGTGCTCGGCCAGCCCAAATCCTATTAGGGGGGCCGTCGGTGGAACTGGAGATCACCCGCGCGGACGGCATTGCCACCGTCACCTTGAACCGGCCGGAGAAACTCAACGCCCTGACCCCGGAGATGCGGGAGGGGGTGGCCCGGGAATTCGGCGCGCTCGGCCGGGACGACGCGATCCGTGCCGTGATCCTGACCGGCGCCGGCCGCGGCTTCTGCGGCAGCGGCGACGTCGCCAGCATGGGGGCCTTCACGCCGGAGACGGCGCGCGACCGGCTGAAGCTGGCGCACCGGATGATCCTGGCCGTCGCCAATATCGAAAAGCCGGTGATCGCGGCCGTGCGCGGCCCGGTCGCCGGCATCGGCTGGAGCCTGGCCATGGCCTGCGACCTGATCGTGGCATCCGAGACGACGAAATTCATCCAGGTATTCAAGAATGTCGGCCTCGCCCCCGACGGCGGCGCCATCTATTTCCTGACCCAGCTGCTGGGCCTGCAACGGGCAAAGGAGATCGTCTACAGCGCCCGGCCGGTGCCGGCCACCGAGGCGCTGGCGCTCGGCCTCGCGACCGAGGTCGTGGCCGACAACGCCCTGGAAGGGGCGGCACTCGCTCTGGCCACGCGACTTGCCGCGGACCCGGCCTTCTCGTTCGGCGTCACCAAGAAGCTGTTCAAATCCATGGCCCAGCCCAGCCTGGAGACCTTCCTCGACATGGAAGCCTGGGCGCAGGAGGCCTGCCTGATGACCGCCGACCATCGGGAGGGGGTGGCGGCCTTTCTGGAAAAACGCAAGCCGCAGTTCGGCCAACCCGATCGCCTTCAGGGAGAAGCACCATGACCACGATCGTCGCCTCCGGCGCCCGGCTCGACCGGCTGCCGATCTGCAGCTTTCATCGCCGCCTGCTCTGGCTGATCGGCGCCGGCCTGTTCCTGGACGGGTTCGAGGTCTATGTCGCCGGCGGCGTGATCGGCCTGCTGATCAAGACCGGCTGGACCGATCTGGCCTCGGCCGGGCAGTTCATCTCGGCCGGCGTGTTCGGCATGGTGCTGGGCGCGGCCCTGTCGGGCATCCTGGGCGACCGGTTCGGCCGGCGCTTTTCCTATCAGCTGAATCTGCTGATCTTCGGCCTCGCCTCGTTCGCCGCCGCCGCCGCCCCATCGATGACGTATCTGGTCGCCGCCCGGTTCGTCATGGGCATCGGCCTCGGTGCAGAGATCGTCGTGGGCTATGCGACTCTGATCGAATATGTGCCGCCGACCCATCGCGGCCGCTGGGGTGCCGGCCTGTCGATGTTCATGAACGCGGCCTTGTTCATCTCGGCGCTGACCGGCTATTTCGTGCTGCCGGAAATCGGCTGGCGCCCGCTGTTCGTGGCGGTCGGTATCGCGGCCATGATCGTCTGGTACCTGCGCAAGGGCGTGCCGGAATCGCCGCGTTGGCTCGAATCCAAGGGCCGCAACGACGAGGCCGAGCGCATCGTCGCCGGCATCGAGCGCGAGGCCGGGGTTACGACCCCGCTGCCGGTGCCGGCCCCGGCCATTGCGACCGCGGCCGCGGGTCATCCGCTTTGGACGCGCAACATGCTGGCCCGCTTCGCCATGGGTTTCGCGCTCAACATCGGCGGCAACGCCATGGTCTATGGCTTCATCATCTGGTTGCCGAGCTTCTTCGTGAAGCAGGGGCTGACCATCACGACCTCGCTGGGCTTCACCGCGATCATGTCGCTGGGCGGTCCGGTCGGCGCCGGTATCGGCATGCTGGTTGCCGATCAGTACAATCGCAAGCGCATGATCGTGGGCCTGTCGGTCTTGGCGGCGCTGCTGGGCTTCATCTATCCCTTCGCCGGCAGCAATGAACTGGTGGCGCTGAACGGCTTCGCGCTGGTGACGGTGATCTATGTCTTCGTCGCCATCGCCTGGGCGTCCTATGTGCCCGAGCTGTTTCCGACCGAACTCAGGCTGCGGGCGGCCGGCACTTGCAACGCCGTCGGGCGCATGGGCGCCGTCGCCATGCCCTTTGCCGTGGTGCCGCTGTTCGGCAGCTTCGGCATCGTCGGCGTGGTCGCTCTCTTGGGCGGCATCCTGCTGATCCAGGCCGCCATCGTGGCCGCCCTCGGCATCGAGACCAACCAGCGCTCGCTCGAAGCGCTGGCCCCGACGGAAACCGACGGCACGTTGCCCGTGTCCGAACCCGCGCGCATCAGCTGAGGAGACGGCCCATGCCCGGCCTGTTCTACGACCAGTTCCATATCGGCCAGATCTTCAAGCATCCGATCCGCCGCACCGTCACCGAGACGGACAACGTGTTCTTCACGGCCCTCACCCACAATCCGGCGGCACTGCATCTGGACGAGGAATATTGCCGGGACGAGACCGAGTTCGGCCAGCGTATCGTCAACAGCGCCTTCACGCTCGGCCTGATGGTCGGCATCAGCGTGGGCGATACGACGCTGGGCACCACAGTCGCCAACCTGGGCTGGGACGAGGTGCGGTTCCCGAAACCGCTGTTCCACGGCGACACGGTTCGGGTTGAAACCGAAGTCGTGGAAATGCGCGAGAGCAAATCGCGCCCCAACCAGGGCATCGTCGTGTTCCTGCACCGCGCTTTCAACCAGCGCCTGGAACTGGTCGCCCACTGCAAGCGCTCCGCGCTGATGCTTCGCAAGAAGTCAGCCGAGGCGTAGTCTCCGTTTTGACCGCAAATGCGACTGACCTGACCCCCGACATTCATCCAACCGGGACCAGAGACCTTGTCCTGGTTGTTGCGCATCTGCGCGGGTGAAGCAACGGGCTGCTTACTTCCCCTGTCTCCTCCAAAGCAGCCGGTCTCCTATCGGCGCAACCAAACGGTTTCCACTTCGCGTTTATCGGCCGCTGCGCACGGTAGCGACGAAGGCCTGGACCTGGGTTTCCAGCGCCCGGAATTCGCCGTTGAGATCGTGACTGGCCGACAGCAGCTCGCGCGCAGTCTCGCTGGCGTCCGAGATATTCTGGTCGACCGTGCGGATATTGTCGAGTCTCGCCAATCTGATGGACCTCGCCGCACTCAGCATTCCCATGGGCGATGCCGAGGGCCTGCCCACCGCGGTTCAGATCGTGGTCCGTCGCTATGCCGATCCCCTGGCGCTTCGGATCGGGCGCGCACTCGAAGTTCGGCGCGGCGGATTATTCGTGCCGCCTCCCGGCTACGAGCGCCCGGATGGTGCCACGGCGAAGATCTCCTGACGCAACACGGAAAGCCAAACCCATGCTCGCGATCGAAAACCTTCGGATTTTCAACGTCCGTAGCGGACCCCTGCATCCCGTCATCGTCGAACTGACGACCAGCGATGGCATCGTCGGTTACGGCGAAGCTGCCGTCGCCTATGGACTGGGCGCCGATGCCGCCGCGGGCATGTTGAAGGATCTGGCCCCGCGCGTGGTGGGGGCCGATGCGACCTACCCGCGGCACGTCTGGCATGAGATCTACGACAATTCGTTCTGGACGAAGGGCGGCGGGGCCGTCGTGTTCGCGGCGCTCAGCGCGATCGACCAGGCTCTCTGGGATATCAAGGCGAAGGCGCTGGGCGTTCCTGTTTACGAGCTCTTCGGCGCCAAGTTCGCGAGTACGATCGACGTCTATGCCAACGGCTGGAGCACCCGGCATGATGACGTGCTCGGCTGGGCCAAATCAGCGGAGCGACCGATTTCGGAGGGGTATCGGGCACTAAAATGCTACCCCCTCGTCAGCTACGAGCAGGGCCGGACGCTGCGGCATGTCCAGCGTCGCCAACTTGATGACGAGAGGTTCAAGCGGGCGATCGACCGGGTGAGGACTCTACGCAAGGTCGTGGGGCCGGATATCGGGCTCATGCTCGACCTCTCGGGCGGACTGAACAACGATCAGTTGATCCGCTTCATGGACGTCTGTGCCGAGCTCGATCTGATCTGGGTCGAGGAACCGCTTGATGCCTTCAATTTCCGAGGTCTGCGGGATCTTGCCGGGCGATGGCCGATTCCGATCGCCGCGGGCGAACGCATTTATACCCGCAGCGGCTTTCGCAATCTGTTGGAAACTGGCGGTGTAGACATCGCTATGCCGGACGTCGGAAATTGCGGTGGGATCTTCGAGTTCGTCCAGATCGCTGCAATGGCGGAAGCCTACAACGTTCGCGTTTCAGCGCATAATTGCGCAAGCACGCTTTGCACCTCAGCCTCGATTCAAGCGATAGCAGCGACCGCGATGGCGATGCCGCTCGAAACATATCCGTACTATTCGGAGGCGAATGGTTACGTTCAGGTTCTGAAAAATCCGCCGGTGATGGTCAATGGCAAGCTTGCCGTGCCGACGACAGCGGGACTTGGCGCAGAAGTCGATGTCGATGCCATCACTCCTTTCTGCCTCTTCGACTACCGAGCGGCAATAACCTGAGACGAGGCAAGAGACGCTGTCCTTGCCGCTCAGGAAATTGACGGACATCCGATCTTGGATGGGCGCCAGCTCCCCGTCGGAGGTCCTGATGATTGTGACGGAGCGGACGATCTCACCGGCAGGCGCACGTAAGGCCGCCTATCATGGCCGGTGACCGGGGCGTTCACACCCGCACCTCGTTGGTCCGTGCGCGACCAGTGCAGCGGGAATGAAAATGAAAGGATCCGACAGCGGTTTTGCCGGCCTTCCGAAGCAGACCGCCGCCGCCGGCGACGGAATTTCGTCGATGCCGGCCGGTCCTTTGTCGATGCCGCCGCCGTTCGTGGAAGGCCGGCGGCGCTCCGTCGAAGGGAAGAAGACGCGACCCGGTCAGTATCCTACGGTCTTGATCACCGGTTGAAGCGCAGAGCGGCCCCTCGGGAAAGAGAACACCCCGGATGTGGCACTCCCGCCTTCGCCCGGATCACACGCCGGAGGATGTCATGCCTGCTCAACTGACTTACCGCCTCAACGTCTATTTCGTGAAGTTCGTCGCAGCCACGGCGGCAACACTGATCACGGCCGTACTGTTCACGGGCGGCGCCAGCCTTTGATACGAGGGCCGCCAGTGGAGTCCCGGACGCGGCCGGGCGTGCCAGGCCCACAGATGGGGCGGCCAGGCGATGGGGCAGCCTTCCGTCCGGCTATCGCTCGACCATGGCGCGGGCATTCTGCAAATAGGTCCGGCCGACGCGCAACATGCGCCCGTCCCTCAACTCTACCTGCCATCCGCCCTCGCCATCGCGCTTGAACCCTGCGATCCGGTCGCGGCGTACGATGGTCGAGCGGTGCAGTCGTACGAACTCCGCAGGGTCGAGCCGGCGCTCGAGTTCACCGATCGTCTGGTGCAGCAGGTACGAGCGCTGCCCGATATGAAGCCGCATATAGTCGCGCTCGGCCTCGACCAGCTCGATGTCGGCGGCCAGCACGCGGATGATCTCCGCCCGATACGGTACCCAGAATTCCCGCGCCCAGGGCGAGGGCGGTAGACGGGGTGGCGCCGCTTCCCCATCGATCCGGCTCTCGATCTGAGCCCGGACGCGCGCGACGGCCCGTTCGAGCCGACCGAGTTCGACCGGCTTCAGCAGATAATCGACCGCCGCCACGTCAAAGGCATCGATGGCGAAATGGTCGAAGGCCGTGACGAAGATGACGGCACTGCGCGCGCCGGCGGCGTCCAGCGCACGGGCGACGCCAAGCCCATCGAGCCCGGGCATGGCGATATCCAGCAGCAGCAGGTCGGGGCGGAGCGCCTCGGCGAGACGGAGTGCCGCGGCACCGTCCATGGCCGTGCCGATCAGATGCAGCTCCGGCAGGCGGGCGCATAGGATCTGCAGCCGCTCGACGGCGAGCGGCTCGTCATCGGCGATCAGCGTGCGGAGCACACGCCTTTCGGTCATGCCTGCCTCAGCGGCAGCACGAGATCGACCCGGAAGCCGCCGCCTGGCAGCGCGCCGTAGCGGCATTCGGCGGCGCCCTCGAAGCGGGCGGCAAGACGGTCGCAGACATTGCGCAGCCCGACCCCGTGGCCATCGACCGGAGCGGCGGCAGGTTCATCGCAAGCGCTGCCGTCGTCCTCGACGCTAAGATGCAGGCGGTCGGCCTCGCCATGGGCGCGGATCGCCACGGTGACGGGTCGGCTGCTCCGGCTGACGCCGTATTTGATCGCGTTCTCGACCAGCGGCTGCAGAATCAGCCCCGGCACCGAGGCACCCGCCACCTCCGGTGCGATCTCGAAACGAGCGAGCAGCCGGTCCGGGAAACGCACCTTCTCGATATCGAGATAGAGCTGTTGCATGCGGATTTCCTCCGCGAGCGACACATCCTCGGTCGGATCGGCGGTCAGGCTCGCGCGGAAGAAGGCGGCGAGGTTGGTGATCATCCGCTCGGCTTCGTCCGTGCGCGTGCGCAGCACGAGGGTCGAGAGCGAGTTCAGTGTATTGAACAGGAAATGCGGGTTGATCTGGTAGCGCAGTGCCCGGAGCTGCGCCGCCTGCGCCTCGGTACGATAGAGCGCGGCGCTGCGCTCGGCCTCACGGACGCGAGCCGCGTACATCAGGGCCACATGCAGCACGGCCCAGGACGCGATGAAGAAATACCAGCTGAGGGTGGAATCCTCGATGGCGGCCCACGGCCCGAAATGTTCCGCGGGATTTCGGGCTATCTCTTGGAGCATCTTGTCGGCGGGCTGCGCGATGTGGAAGGCGACGTAGTTGACCGCGGCATAGGCGATGGAAACCGGGACCGAGGCCAGGAAGGCAACCGTGACCAGGACCCGCATCGGGCTGCGCTCGAAGCGACGCAGCACCAGATAGAGGATGAGGGTAAAGCCGATGCCGAACAGGCTGACAACCGCGCGACGGCCCATCCCGGAGAGCAGGTAAGGCTCCCCGTCGATCGCCCAGCGCAGCGTGTTCAATAGGAAATAGAAGGCCCAGAAGCCGGCGATCGACAGGAGCGAAGATCGGCGGTCGAGTTGAGCATCGGAGGTGCTGTTCGCCATGCCCTTCTTATAGCGCAACCAGGCACTCCCGGGCACTGTGCTGGTCGAAGCCGGCCGCGGGTTTGTCGAAACCTGGCGCGCCAGACGTCAAAACCCAAGGGCACCCTTGGCAGAAAATCTCCATTCGCCGTGTTCTGACAATGGTAGCTTTCCGCTCATGACGGCAGGGGCCTATCGCTTCCGTGACGTCCGCTTTGGAGAAGCGGCCCGGCAGAATTGAGCCCACGTCGGGCGTTTCCTATCGCTGACCGAGTGCTCGGAAGATGGTGTATCGCGGCGGCTGCCTCTCACCAGCGGATGGGAGGGCAGCTCTTCACTTACGATGTCTGAATCGAGGTCGAGCCTGACCTCGATCATCGAGGGAAGGAGCGACGGCGATGGCGCATTTCGTAGGTCTGGACGTATCGGTGCAAGAGACATCGGTGTGCGTCGTTGATGATGCCGGCAAGCTTCTGTGCGAGCGAAAGGTGCCGACCGAGCCGGATGACATAGCCGTACTGTTGATGTCGGTCGGCGGCGATTATGTCCGGGTCGGCATCGAAGCTGGACCGCTTTCGCAGTGGCTGGTGAACGGTTTGACCGAGGCCGGGCTTCCGGTCGTGTGCGTCGAGACCCGGCAGATGAAGGCCTTGCTTACAGCTCAGCAAATCAACAAATCCGACCGCAACGATGCCCGCGGGATCGCGCAAATGATGCGCGTGGGTCTGTTCAAGCCGGTGCATGTCAAGACACTGGTCGCCCAGGAGCAACGGATGCTGCTGACCAGCCGCAAGCTCATCCAACGCAAGCTGCTGGACATCGAGTGCGACATGCGCGGCACGTTGCGCAACTTCGGGCTCAAGGTCGGCGTCGTCAGCGCAGCTGGCTATGAGGCTCGGATCCGGGACCTGGTCGAAGGCTTTCCGAGGTTGGCTACCATCGTCGAGCCGTTGCTGGCGGTCCGGCGCGTGATGCGCCAGCAACTCGCAACGCTCCACAAGATGCTGCTCGACACCGTCCGCCACGATCCGGTGTGCCGACGCTTCATGACCGTGCCCGGTGTCGGCCCCGTGGTGGCGCTTACCTTCCGCGCTTCGGTCGATCAGCCACACCGCTTTGTTCATTCTCGATCAGTCGGCGCACATGCTGGCTTAACGCCGAAGCGACATCAGTCGGGCGAGATCGACTACGACGGCGGCGTCTCCAAATGCGGAGATGCCATGCTCCGCACGATGCTGTACGAGGCGGCACAGTCGATGCTCACCCACAGCAAGAAATGGTCGTGGCTGAAGGCCTGGGCCATGCGGGTCGCACAGCGCCGGGGCATGCGGCGCGCCGTCGTCGCGCTCGCCAGGCGGCTCGCCGTCATCCTGCACCGCATGTGGGTCGACGGTACCGACTTCCGTTGGGCCAACGGCCCCGCGAGCGTCGCGCCGGCAGTCTGACGGCACGGCGTCCACTAAAACGAAAAATCAACCGGTTCTGCCTCGGCAGGAAGATGTCCTCACGGGGACGATGGGTGGCGTGAGTTCGCAACGACCGCAGATCCTGCTGCTTATAGCGGCAAGGGCGCTCGAAAGATTGAACCACTCCATCCTTCTGACCCCATCATGAGGCGGCCCAGCGCCGACCTCGAAGAGAAGCAAGACCCCTGTGTGGCGACATCAGACCGTGCAGAACGATATTGGGAGTGCCGCGTGATGTGAGCAAACCACCCTTGACCACAGCCGCGATAGAGAAGCGGTCGTTCCGATCATCCCGGTTTCTCCGACCTCTTCGGCCAGGCGCTGACGATGTCGAAGTCGACGGCATCGGCACAAATGCGCCGATCGGCCTGAGGCTTGCTGAGGCCTTTGCAGGCTTCGATCGTGAACGTCACAGCCGTCGACGGTAATTCGTCCGGAGTTGATCTCCTCCATGCGCGAACACACGCCTCTCATGCGCAGGCTTCTCGAGCGACTGCCGCGCTGAAGCTCATCGCCTCGACCGGCTTTCGCAACGCCTCCATCGACCTCCAGGCGGACCGTGAGCGGGGCATAGTGGTTGCTTCCACAGGCTATGAGCCGACCCTGATGATCGAAACGACGTGGGCTCTCATTCTCGCGAGTTGCGCAACTCAGCAGAGTTCGTCTGGTTATAAATGAACGACTTTTCAAAATTCGGCGAGCAAACCCAATTCTGTTCATCGAAAAACAGGTACTCAAGATCCTTCGCTCAAGTCCGTGTCGCGGTTCGTCACGATCCTGATGTGCCTCGGCTATGCGGTGCCATTCCTCGACCGCTCCGTCATTAACGCCGGTGCAGCACCGATAAAGCACAATCTTGGATTGAGCCAAGGCTAATTCGAAGTGCTGAACGGCACGGCCTTCGTCCTGCTCTATTCGCTTGGCACCCTGCTGCTCGGTCGCCTGGCCGACCGCGTCGACCGGCGGCGGATGATCGCGGTCGGCATCCTGTTCTGGAGTGCCATGAGCGCGCTGGGCAGCCGCGGCGCCTTCCTGCGCGCTGGCTTCGGACGGGGGTGCGCCGGCCTTGCCGCCGCTACCGGGACCCTGGCTTTGGTTTGCGCAGAGCGGCGGACGGCAGCAAAGTGTTCGTCAACGAGTGTGATAACGCTCACACCCTCGAGGTCTTCGCTATCTCTTATGATCGAAGTCTCTGCCCGAGCGAGAACTTTCTTAGTTTCATTCTCGTTTTGATGGATTTTGCAGCAATCCCCGCGTGGGCGGGGATGGTCTATGGACACGTGCCGGCATGTTGCTTGAACTTTGCGAGAACGCGACCGAACCTGACGCGATACCTTTGGATGTCGATTTGGCGTCGACCCGGATCGTCGGGACGGCGCGATGGCGCAGCAAGGACCGTCTGCCGCTCTGGACCGACTTCGTCCGGACCCATTCCATGCCGATCGTGATGCCGAATACGCCGGCACATGACTATCGCACGATCGGCAAGCTGCAGGACCGCGGCGACGTCACGATCAATCAAGCGGTGTCGGACCCGCTAGGGTTCGAGCGCACATCGCGCCATGCTGCGACCCTGCGCTCCGACCGCGTGCGCATCTCCTATTGCGCCCAGGTCGACGGCGGCATCGAATCGGGCCGTACCGCGGCGCCGATCACCGACGGGGCCGTCTATTTCCGCGACTATCATGGCCCCGGTCGATTCTGGACCCACGCACCGCTGCATGAAACCTGGCTGTTCGTGCCGCGCGACTGGTTCGTCGAAGGCGGCCGGGCGATCCGCGATTTCGATTGCGCCGTCTTCCAGTCGGACGGGTTCCTGGCCGGCCTGCTCGCCCAGCGTATCAAGGCGGTCGCAGCCCACGCCAACGACGCTGCCGCCCGATTCGGCGAGGCCGTGCAGAACCTGCGCCGGACGATCGAGGATGCTTTTGCTGCCCGGACGAGCGAGAGCCATCGGAGGTCCTTGCGGGTCAAGGCCGACCGGCTGCGCCGGATCAAGGCGTTCCTGACCCAGCATGCCGGCGACGACGACCTCAACTCGGACCGGATCGCCGACGAGCTGGGCATAGCGCGCTCGACGCTCTATCGCCTGGTCAAGGAGGAAAACCTACAAATCGGCAGCTATGTCGCCGAATATCGCTTGAACGCGATCCGCAGCAGCCTCGCCGATGCCGCCTGGGCCGGTCATTCGATCGGCGAGATCGCTGCCCTGTGGGGGCATCTGGATCAGGCCTATTTCGCTCGTGCCTTCAAGCGCCGGTTCGGCGTGACGCCGAGCCAATATCGCGCCGCGGTCCCCGCCGCCGTGTCGCGCCCGTTCCGCTGAGCCGAGGCGGGCAAGCAACAACCACCCCGCGAGCGGCTATTGGTTGCAGCTGCAGATTTTTCACCGACGGGCCGGAAAATGGGACTCCAGTCCTAACGAAACCCTTCCCGATCCCGATAAGCAGGCATCGCTGCGGTAGTTCGTTCGAATTCTCTAACAGAAATTCGGACATTTGAAATTCTGCATTCTTACTTGGGAATTGCCGGATTTCTCCCCGAATCGAACGAGACCGACGCAGTGGGCGCGACGCCTCCAAGAGGGCGGCGGCGCGGCTTGTGCTTGTGCATCTTGGGGGTTGGTTTCGATGGAACGTTCTCTGCGCCCGGTCGTGTCGGTGTCCGCTGCTCCGGTATCTGATTTCAAGGGAACCAACGCCTTCAAAACAGCGCTGCTCAGTGGCTGCGCCCGCGCGGCCCTGCTGGCCCTGCCGATGGTGATCGCGGCACCGATGGGCGTACTGCTGACGCCCGCCACCGCGCATGCGCAGCAGATCACGCTGACGCCCGGCGTGACCTACGACAATCCGACCAACCAGACGATCAGCCAATCGAGCCCGGTCACGCTCTACGGGCCGCCAGCCGGCCCGGCGACCGTCACGAACGAAGGCACGATCATCAACACCGGCACTTATCCGGGGGCCGCCATCCAGTTGACGGCAGGCGGCGTCGTGAGCAACAACGGGACGGCGTCGGACATCAGCGGGGGCCTTTACACGCTCCGGCTCGGCGGCGGCAACGTCACGGTGACGAACGCGGGGACCATCACCTCGACCTCCCTGGACGCCGTCAGCATCTACAGCACGTCGGGTCCCAATGCTGCCGCGGTCATTTCCAATTCCGGCACGATCGTCGGCGCGCGGAGCGGGGTCGGGCTCCACAACGAGGACGGCTCGCTCACGAATTTCGGCACCATCAGCGGCTTGAGCAACGATGGCATCGCCGGCTCCGTCGGGAGTTTCGCCGTCACCAATAGCGGCACCGCGTCGCTGATCGACGGCGGCAACAGCGGCGTCCATTTGACCGGCACGAGCGTCGCCATCGCCAATGAGGGGACCATCGCCGGTGCTGGCGCCAGCGGCATCTACCTCGGTTACGCCTCGAGCAGCGTCACCAATTCCGGCACCGTCGCCAGTTCGACCGGCAACAGCGGCATCTACGTTTATCATGGTAGCGCCAGCATAACGAACAACGGCACGGCATCGCTCATCAACGGCGGCGCCAGCTCCGGCATCTACTTCAAATATGCGTCTGGCAGCGTCATCAACGCCGGCACGATCACCGGCGGCAGCGTCGGTATCCTCGTTTACAACGGCAGCGGTGTAGCCATCACCAACAGCGGCCCGACGTCGCTCATCAGCGGCGGCGCCACCGGCATCTACGTCGGCTACGCTTCCGGCAGCGTCGCCAATGCCGGTACCATCACCGGCGGGAGGTACGGTGTCTATTTCCGTGACTCTTCCGGCAGCATCACCAATTCCGGCACCATCGTCGGCACCAACGTCGATGGTGTGCATGCTATCGGCAATGCGCTCGCCGTCACCAACAACGGCACGGCCTCGCTGATCAGCGGCGGGCGCTATGGCGTCTATCTGGGCAGCGGCGGCAGCGTCACGAACCAGGGCACGATCATCGGCGGCACGATCGGCGTCGTCCTGAACGGCGGCACGCTGGACAATACCGGCACGATCATCGGCACGAGCGGCACCGCGGTGAAGTTCGGCAGCGGCATCAACTTCCTGGTCGCGGACAGCGGCAGCTTCACCGGCGATATCGTCGGCGGCAGCGGGACCAACGTCGTCGAATTCACGACCGACCAGTCGGCGCTGGCGCTGCCGTCCATCTTAGGCGGCGGCACACTGGTCAATTTCAACGCGATCGGTGCCGCGAGCGGGGTCACGCTCAGCAACCGCGGCACGGCCACGACGCAGGTGTTCCTCGAAGGGGCCGGGGCCGTCCTCTACAACCACGCGGGCGCCGTCCTGACCGGGCTCAACAGCAGCGCCAGCACGGTCTATAGCCAGGGCGGGGGCGTGGGCTCGAGTTTCGGCACGGTGATCAACCAGGGCACGATCGTGTCGGGGGCCGGCGTCGCGGTCGAGCAGGATAGTCTTGGCCTGATCCAGAACAGCGGCCTCATCACGGGCGCTTTCGGCGTCCGGTTGAACGGCAGCTCCTATTCGTCCTCGAACGGTCCGGCGCTCACCAATGCCTCGACCGGCACCATCACCGGGACGACCGCGGGCGTGCGGGTCGGCGGCGCGCGCCTCACGGTGACCAACGCCGGCACCATCTCGGGTACCGGCGCCTCCGGTGTCGGCGTGGGCATCTACAGCATCGATACGCTCATCAACAGCGGCAGCGTGACCGGCGTCCACTATGGTGTAAAGAGCTCCGCCGCGGCCCGGCTCGACAATTCCGGCGCGATCTCGGGCACCGGCACCCTTGGCGTCGGTGTCGAAATCCGCAACAGCGGCACCGCCTTCATCGACAACACTGCGTCCGCGACGATCACCGGCACGGTCACCGGCGTCTATCTGAAGCGCGGTACCCTCAGCAATGACGGGTCGATCAGCGGCGGGTCCACCGGCGTCAGCGAACGCTACGGCAGCTTGGACAATACCGGGCAGATCATTGCGACCGGGACGAGCGGCGTCGGCGTGTCCAGCACGAACGGCGGGGGCGCCTCGGGCTTCTTGCTCACCAACAGCGGGACGATCGCCGGTCAGGTGGCCGGCGTCTATCTCCACGGGACCAGCGCGCTCGCGGTCAGCCGGATTGACAATTCCGGCACGATCATCGGTGCCAGCGGCACGGCGGTGCGGTTCGGCGGCGGCGTGAACATCCTGGTGCCGGAGACCGGCGGCGTGTTCCAGGGCAGCGTGGTCGGCGGCGCCAGCGCCATCAACGCGGTCGAGGTCGCCCAGAACGGCACGCTTTCGGCGCAAACCATCAGCGGCGTGACGCTGACCGGTTTCGACAGCATCGCGGCGGCGGCCGGCGTCACGCTCAGCAATGCCGGCACGTTCACCGGCTCGGCCGTGCTCGACGGTGCCGGCGCCACCCTCGTCAACGCCGCCGGCGCGTCCGTGGCCTCCAGCCACAGCTTCGCCGTGTTCGGCACCGACCCCAGCGCGGTCGTCGTCAATTACGGCAACCTGTCGGCCAGCAACGCCGGCATCTATCTGGGCGGCGGCACGGTTACCAACGGCGGTACGATCGCCGGTCAAGACGGCATCCGGGGCGGCTCCGGCGCCGGAGCCGCCCCCGGCTTCTCGCTCTCCAACAATGGCGTGATCTCGGGCACGACCGACGGCGTCCACATCACTGCCGGCAAGGTGACCATCGTCAATGCCGGCACGATCGGCGGCGGCAGCAACGGCATCTATCTGGCGACGAGCGGCACGCTCACCAACACCGGCACCGTCACCGGCGGCACCAATGCGGTCAATCTCTTCGCGGGTGGCCTGGTCGTGAACAGCGGCACGGGCACGATCGCCGGCAGCCAATATGGTGTCACCGCCAGCGGTGCCGGTGACACGGTCGTCAACAGCGGCACGATCACCGGCCAGACCGGCGTCGTCATGTTCGGTGGTGGGTTCCGGCAGATCAACAGGCTGGACAATACCGGGACGATCATCGGCACCGGCGGCACCGCCGCCGACCTCGACGGTGCCGTCGATGTCCTGGTGATGGACGGCGGCACCTTCGTCGGCACCATCGAGGGCCGCGGCCGGATCAACGCCCTCGAAATCACCTCACCCGGCACGGATGTGCTCGCGGTTCAGACCCTGTCCGGAGCCAGCGGCTTCGATGACGTCGCCGCCGGCGCGGGCGTGACGCTGACCAACGCGGTCAATTTCGCCCATGCGGTCGTGCTCGACGGCGCGGGGGCCGCGCTCTACAACGGGCCGGGCGCCACGCTCGGCGGCAATTACGGCGTGATCAGCGCCACCGCCGGCGTCACGATCGCCAATGCCGGCACGATCGCCGGCTCTCTTGGCGTGATCCTCGACCAGGGCGGCTTCGTCAATAACCAGGCCGGCGGCTTCATCAACGGTTTCTCGACCGGCGTCAGTTCCTACGTCGGCACCGTGACGATCGCCAATGCCGGTACCATCGTCGGACAGGCGTCCTCAGGCGTTTACGCCTCCGGGACGTCGGCGACGGTGGTCAACAGCGGTCTGATCCAGGGCCTCGGCCAGCAGGGCCTATTTTTCGGCGGCAGCGGTACGACGCTGGCGGCGGTCTCGATCACCAACAGCGGGACGATCAGCGGCCGCTATGTCGGCGTGTATTTGCAGAACGCCAATACGCGCTTGACCAACGTCGGCAGCGCCTCGGTCATCTCGGGCGGGTCTAAAGGCGTCTATAGCCTCGTTAACCTCGCCGGCGGGCAGGCCAGCAGCACGATCGTCAATGCCGGCACGATCATCGGCAGCAACCAGGGGGGCGTCGGCATCGCCTTCTCCACTGACGACACAGGCACGCAGACCATCCACAACACGGTGATCAACAGCGGCACGATCATCGGCAACGGCGGCACGGCAGTCAGCTTCGGCCAAGGCGACAATCTGCTGGTGGTCGATCCGGGGGCGACGTTCGTGGGCGCGGTCGACGGCGGCACCGGCGTCAACACGATCGAGTTCGGCATCAGCGGCACGCTCGCCAACCTGGGTCTCGGCACCGAGTTCCTGCACTTCACCAACGTCGCGGCCGACGATGGCGTCACGCTGACCAACACCGGCAGCTTGGGCGGCCAGGTGCAGCTGAACGGCACCAGCGCCGGCCTCGTCAACATGGCCGGCGCCACCGTCGCCGTCAGCGGCTATGGTGCCGCGGCGGTCGTGGGCAACGGGGCGGGGGTGCAGGTGGTCAATGCCGGCACCATCGCGGGCACCGGCACCTACGGCGCCGGCGTGGCGCTCTATGGCGGCGGCACGGTGATCAACACCGGCTCCATCATCGGCGGGGCCGGCGGCCAGGGCATCGTCCTCGCCGGCGGCAGCGTGAACAACAGCGGCCTGGTCAGCGGCGGCCAGTTGGGCGTGCTCGTGTATGGCGCAGCCGGCACGGTCACGAACAGCGGCACGATCAAGGGGACCAGCGCCTATTCGGTCGGCGTCTTCCTGGCGCATGGCGGCAGTGTCCAGAACAGCGGGGCAATCACGTCCTACGGCGCCGGGATCCGTGTCTCCTCCGGCGTCGCCACCATCACCAACACCAGCACCGGCGTGATCGCGGCAACGACGACCAGCGGCATCGGCGTGCAATTCTCCGGCTCGGCCTCGGGCACGATCGACAATTTCGGCACGATCCGCGGCGGCTCCGGCACGGCGATCCTGTTCTCCAATAGCGGGACCGGCCAGAACGAGCTCATCATTGAGAACGGCGGCGTGCTGGTCGGTGCCGCCGACGGTGGCGGCACCGGCAACAGCACCCTGCTGTTCGCTGTCGGCGGCTCGCTCGAGCAATCGCAGATCACCGGCTTCGCCGCGGTCGATTTCGTGGGTGGGCAGCAGGTCGGAACCGGGTCGACGGTCTATAACCCGGTCGTGTCCGGCGGCCTCACCAACGCGGGTACGCTCTCGGGAACGGTGACGGTCGCGAGCAACGGCTCGGTCAGCAACAGCGGCGTGATCAACACCACGACCTCGTCCAGCAACGCCGGCATGCTCGCCAACAGCGGCACGGTGGTGAACACCAGCACCTTCAGCAATACCGGCAGCCTCAACAATACAGGCTCGCTCGCCAACAACGGCGGCACGCTCGCCAACAGCGGCAGCCTGACCAACGGCGGCACGATCACGACCGCCGGCGGCAGCTTCAGCAACGCCGGCAGCTTCGCCAACAGCGGCCAGGTGACCGGCGACACCAACGGTCTGACGAACGCCGGCTCGGTCATGAACACCGGCACGATCGTCGGGACCTCGGGTATCGGCGTCGTCACCTCGGGCTCGGTCGACAACGCGGCCGGTGGCCTGATCCAGGGCGGCCAGTACGGCGTCCAGGTCATGGCTGGCGGCACCGTGACCAACGCGGGCACGATTCTGGACAATGTGACGGCCGGCACCTCGCTCGGCAGCAACGCTACGATGAGCAACGCCGCCACCGGCACGGTCGGCGGCGTTACCGGCGTGATCTTCACCGGCACGGGCGCCAGCTTCACCAACAACGGCACCATCACCGGCACCGGTGGCGTGGCCGTGCAGTTCGACGCCGGGGTCAACACGCTGACCCTCGATACCGGAACCGTGTTGACCGGCAGCATCGACGGCGGTGGTGGCGCCGGGTTGATCAACCTGACCGGCACCGGCTCGTTGTCGAACACGATCACCAACTTTGGCAGCGGCAGTGCGCTCACCGTCGCCAGCGGCGCCGACTGGACCGCGACCGGCAGTTGGACCATCGCCAACGTGACGAACGCCGGCACCTTCCAGGCCGGCGACCTCAGCCATGCCTTGAACTTGACCGGCAACTTCACGCAAAGCTCGACCGGCACGCTCCGTGTCGCCCTCGATGCCGGCGGCTCGGGCTCGTTCTTCAA
>Ga0302314_10008199_pt1 | contig 18637 bp, 17 predicted proteins | sample III_Palsa_N2_3_FD_200533 | JGI IMG/M metagenome (GOLD analysis project Ga0302314, IMG submission 200533) | Peat permafrost microbial communities from Stordalen Mire near Abisko, Sweden - III_Palsa_N2_3 | ecosystem: Environmental > Terrestrial > Soil > Palsa > Peat permafrost | place: Sweden...
GACGCCTCGGGCCGCGCCGACTTCCCCGCCACCCTGCTCGCCGGCGAAGGCGCGAGCGCGGCCCGAATGGTGATGGCCTATGGGGCGCGTGGCGATCTGGCCGTGCTCGACCTCTCGGCCTCGCCGGTGGATCTCTCGAAACAGGCCGCCCGCGGCGGCGAGGCCGCAGCGGCTCGCGAACCCGCGGCGTCGGCCACGGCCGGCCGCGCCGTCACCACCGCCGTCGACGGTTATCTCTACAGCGATCGCGGCATCTATCGGCCCGGCGAGCGCATGCACCTGAGCGCGCTCACGCGCGACCGTGACTCCAAAGCGGTGAACGACCGCAAGGGCTACATCGTGGTCAAGCGGCCGTCCGGGGTGGAGTACCACCGCTATGTGTTCGGCGACACTGACGGCGGTGCGATCCTGGCCGATGTCGACATCCCAGCCAGCGCCCCGCGCGGCCACTGGAGCGCCGAGCTGCACGTCGACGGCTTCGATGCGCCCGCCGGGCAGCTGTCGTTCGCGGTGGAGGACTTCGTCCCGCAGCGGCTGGCGGTGACGGCCACGGCGGCGGCGCAGGTTCCGCTGCTCGCCGGCCAGACCCGTCCGGTGGACGTAACCGCGCGGTTTCTCTACGGCGCCCCTGGCTCCGGCCTCGAGACCCAGGGCGAGGCGCGGGTGCGGCTCGACCCCAACCCCTTCCCTCAATACCCAGGCTTCGGCTGGGGCGATCAGGTCAAGCCGTTCGAAGAGAAGTTCGTCGAGCTGGGCTCCACGGTCACCGACGGCGAGGGCCGCGCCAGTCTGGACCTGGCGGCTACTCAGGCCGGCGATTCGCCCGATCCGCTGGACGCGGCGGTCACCGCCTCGGTATTCGAGCCCGGAGGACGGCCGGTGCGTCAGGGCATGTCGGTGAAGGTGCGCGCCCGGCCGCTCTACTTCGGCGTGAAGGTGAACGAGGGCGAGGCCACGAACGACCGCGCCCCGCCAGTCGGCCTCGACATCATCGCCGTGGACGCCGCCGGCAGGCGCGCGGCGGCAGGCGCGAGCTACGCCTTGATCCGCGAGGTGTGGAACTACGACTGGTACCAGCAGGATGGCCGGTGGCAATGGCGTCGGTCGAGTCGCGATGCGCTGCTGGCCAAGGGAACCCTGCCGGTCGGCGTCGGCCAGCCCGCACGCCTGACGAGGCGGCTCGACTGGGGCGACTACCGTCTCGAACTGGACGGGCCGGGCGGGGCGCGGACCGTGCGCCGCTTCTCAGCGGGCTGGGGCGAACCTTCGGAGGATGTCGAGACGCCCGACCAGGTGCGCGTGAGCGCCGGGGTTCACCCCTACACCCAGGGCGATACGGTGGAGATCGCCATCAAGGGCCCCTACGCGGGTGAGGCGCAGGTGGCCATAGCCACCGACCGGGTGATCGATTTCAAGACGGTTTCACTGGGCGCGAGCGGCGGGGTGGTGCGGTTCAGGACCTCGGCGGCTTGGGGTGGCGGGGCCTATGTGCTGGTCTCGCTGATCCAGCCGCGCGACCCGGTGGCCACGCCGCTGCCGCGCCGCGCGCTTGGCTTGCTCTACGTGCCGCTCGATCCCGGAGGGCGGCGCCTGAGCGTCGATATCGGCACACCGGTGAAGATCGATTCGCGCACGCCGGTGACGGTGCCGCTGACGGTGCGCGGCCTGGGCTTCCGCGAGCGCGCCTACGTGACCGTGGCGGCGGTGGACGAGGGCATCCTCGCCCTGACCAACTTCGAGAGTCCCGATCCGGCGAAATGGTACTTCGGCAAGCGGGCGCTCGGCGTCGACTACCACGACGACTACGGCCGGCTGCTGGACCCGAACCTCGGAGCCCCCGGCAACGTCAACTTCGGCGGCGACGAGCTGGGCGGCCAGGGCCTGACGGTGACTCCCACCAAGTCCGTAGCCCTGTGGTCGGGCGTGGTGCGCACCGACGCGGGCGGCCACGCGCGCGTCCAGCTGCCGCCGGGCGACTTCAACGGCGAGCTTCGGGTGATGGCGGTAGCCTGGACAGAGAAGGCGGTGGGTGCGGCGTCCAAGCCGATGACCGTGCGCGAGCCGGTAGTGGCCGACCTCAATCTGCCCAGGTTCCTCGCCCCGGGCGACACGCCCATGGCCACCCTGGAGCTGCACAACGTGGAGGGCCGGGCGGGAGACTACCTGGCCCGCACCTTCGCCGAAGGCGGCGTCCTCGCCCCGTTCAGACAGTTGTTCCGCCTGGTGCTGGGCCAGCGCATCGCCCAGCACATCGCCTTCCTGGCGCCCGCACAGACCGGCGTGGGCAGGATCGGCTTCCAGGTCACCGGGCCGGGGTTCTCCACCACCAAGGACTACCCGATCGAAACGCGGCTGGGCTGGGGCCCGCTCACCCGCGCCACCACCGACCTGCAGCGGCCAGGTGAGGCCTTCACCCCACCGCCCGCCCTGCTCGGCGGTCTGGCGGCGGGCGAGGTGGAAATGCAGGTGAGCTACTCGCCGTTCCGCGGCTTCGATCCCACGTCGATCGCGCTGGCGCTGAGCCACTATCCCTACGGCTGCACCGAACAGCTGGTCTCGGCGGCTTATCCGCTGCTCTATGCGGCGCAGGTTTCCGGCGATCCGCGCGCCCGCCGGGGCCTGGGCGACGCCGTCGGCAGGCTCATCGACCGCCAGACGCTGGACGGCGCCTTTGGCCTGTGGAGCGTGGGCGACGGCCAGGCCGATCCGTGGCTCGGCGCCTACGCCACCGACTTCCTGCTCGATGCGCGGGCGCAGGGCGCTCCCATACCGGGAGAGGTCGTCGACAAGGCGCTCTCGGCCATGCGCCAGGTCAGCCGGCCCGAGGGCTTCTCCTCGGTGGGCTATCGTCTCTCCTATCCGGACTATTGGGCCGGGGATCGGGACGCATCCAAGGCCGCGACCCAGCGCATGCGCTCGCGCGCCTCGGCCTACGCGCTTTATGTCCTGGCCAAGGGCGGCCGCGGTGATCTGCCGCGCCTGCGCTGGTGGCACGACGTGCAGATGAAGAGCGAGGTCTCGCCGTTGGCCATGGCCCAGATCGGCGCGGGCCTGGCGATGATGGGCGACCACGCTCGTGCGCGCTCGGCCCTGCGCCAGGCGGCAGCCGCGCTTGGCTACAAGGACCCGCACGACTGGTACCAGAGCCCCCTGCGCGACCTCGCCGGGGTGATCGCCCTTGCCTACGAGGCGGGAGAACCGGACATCGCCCGCTCCTTGCAGAATCGCCTCGCGGGATCGGTGAAGGATCCGGACCGGCTCAACACCCCCGAGCAGGCGGCCTTGCTGCGCGCGGCCCACTTCATGCTGGCGGCGTCCGGTCCGATGAACATCGAGGCGCGCGGCGCCGCCCGCGTGGCCGGCGTCACGCCGCGATGGGCGGTAGGCCGGCTCGCCGATGCCACGTTCATCAACCGCGGCGCGGGGCCGCTGTGGCGGACGGTGACGGTCCGCGGCACGCCGCTCCAGGCGCCGGGCGCTTCGGCCGACGGGATAACGGTCGCCAAGAGCTACTTCTCGCTGTCCGGGGCGCCGGTCGACCTGGCCAGCGTGAGGCAGGGAGACCGGATGATCGTGCGGCTCTCCGGCGCCTCCCAGCAGGCGCGAACCGTGGCGATGGCGGTGAACGACGCCCTGCCGGCGGGATTCGAGATCGAGACGACGCTGGGGCCGGGCGACGGGCTGAACGAGGAGGCGTCAGGGAAGTCCGGGCCGTTCAAGTTCCTGGGCGTGATCAGCCGCGCCGACGCCCAGGAGAGCCGCGACGACCGCTACGTCGCCGCCCTGGCGCTGCAAGGGTCCAAGCCGTTCGCCTTCGCCTACATCGCCCGGGCCGTCACGCCTGGAGCATTCTTCCTGCCCGGCGTGGAGGCGATCGACATGTACCATCCCGGCGTGGCGGCCCGGTCGGCCGCCGGGCGGCTGTCGGTCGCCCCGGCCGAGAAGGGGTGATGCCGACTGCCTCGCTCCCCTTCGTGCGGAGGGTCGAGACGAAGTCCGGGGCGGGGTCGAGGCCGTGCTGAACGGTCGAGAGCCCCACCCTGACGGCTCCGCCGTCTGTCCCTCCCCGCAACCAGGGGGAGGGAGGATTCGCTCGGCGGCCGCGATCGTCGTGGCCCTTGTCGCGATGCTGGCTGCTGAGGTGGCGCTGCTGACGCTCGATCTGGCCTTCCCGCCGCCGCTGGCGCGCGCAGAGCGGGCCTCGCCGGTGGTGCTGGACAGGAACGGGGCTTGGCTGCGGGCGGCGCCGGTGGAGGGCGGGCGCTGGCGGCTGCGCGCCGACCTCGATCGCACCGACCCGACCTTCCTGCGCCGCGTCGTGCGCCTGGAGGACGCGCGCTTCTACTGGCATCCGGGAATTGATCCGGTCGCGCTGGCGCGGGCGAGCGCCTCGGCGCTGCTTCGCGGGCGCGTGACCTCCGGGGCTTCGACCCTCACCATGCAGACGGCCAGGCTGCTGGAGCCCCGCCGTCGAACCATCGTCGCAAAGCTGATCGAGATGGCCCGGGCGGCCCAGCTCGAGGCGAGGTTCTCGAAACGACAGATCGTCGCGCTCTATCTCACGCTTGCGCCCTACGGCGGCAACCTTGAGGGCGTGCGGGCGGCAAGCCTGGCCTGGTTCGGCCACGAGCCGACCAGCCTCACCAACAGCGAACAGGCGCTGCTGATCGCGCTGCCGCAATCACCGGAAGCGCGCCGGCCCGACCGGCGGCCGCGCGCCGCCGCCCTCGCCCGACGGTCGGTTCTGGCCAGACTCACCACCGGCGGCTCGCTTGATCCCGAGGCGGCGGCCGAGGCCGCGGCCGATCCCCTGCCCCGGCGCGCCGGCTTTCCGGCGCTGGCCTGGCAGGCGACCGGCGAGATCGTCCGCGCCACGCCCCCTGGGCAGGCTTCCGTGATCTCGACCCTCGACGCGGACTTGCAACGCCGGCTCGAGCCGCTCGCGCGGCAGGCCGCCGCCGGCCAGGGCGCATCGGCGCAGGTGGCGATCCTGGTGGTGCGGATCGAGGGGCGTGCGGTGCGCGCGTGCGTCGGATCGGCCGGCCTCGACCTGCCGGGCGGCTGGAACGATCTGACGTTGGCCCTGCGCTCCCCGGGATCGGCGCTCAAGCCCCTCATCTACGCCCGCGCCTTCGATCAGGGGCTTGCGGCGCCCGACACCCAGATCGACGATTCGCCGCGTCGCTTCGCCGACTATCAGCCGGAGGACTTCGATCGGGTGTTCCACGGCCGGGTGACCGCGCGCGAGGCTCTGGTCCACTCCCTCAACGTGCCGGCCGTGACCCTGCTCGAACGGATCGGCGCGCCGGCGTTCGAAGCCTGGCTCGAAGGCGCGGGGGCAAAGCTGGTGCGGCCAAAGACCGGTTATCGCGACGCCGGTCTGGCCCTGGCTCTGGGTGGCGAGGGCGTGAGCCTGCGCGACCTGGCGCTGCTCTATGCAGCGCTGGGCGACGGGGGCCTGGCCCGGCCACTCGCATGGACGGTCTCGCAAGCCGATGAGGTCGCCCGTCGGCCGGGAGTGCGGCTGATGGCGCCGGATGCGGCGCGCGAGGTGATCGATATCCTGCGCGAGGCGCCGCCACCGAAAGGTCGGGCGCCGGCGGCGCTCACCCGCGGCGGCCCGATCATGGCCTTCAAGACCGGCACCTCGTTCGGCTATCGCGACGCGGTCGCCGTGGGCGTGATGGGCGACTATGTGATCGCGGTGTGGACCGGGCGCGCCGACGGCGGGGCCCGCCAGGGACTGACCGGACGCGCAGCCGCTTTGCCGCTGCTCTTCGATGTGGCCGATCTGCTGGGCGCGGCGGCGATGGCGCCGCGCCCGATCGCGCCGCGTGGGGCGCCGCAAGCGCTGGGGCGGCTACAGCGAGCGACGGACGGGCCGCGCCTGATCTTCCCGCCCGACGGCGCGCGGGTGATGGCCCCCGGATTCGGCCCAGGCTCGCGCGGCCTGGCTCTGGCGGCGATCGGCGAGGATCTCTCCTGGTACGTGGACGGCGCCCCGCAGCCACGGGACCGGGTCGGCGGCCGGCCCATCTGGCGCCCAGCCGCCCCCGGATTTTACCACATCACGGTCGTCGACCCCGCCGGCCGCCGCGCCCAGGCTCGCGTGCAGGTCACCGGGCCGTGGGGTTGAACAGGGAAGAAAACACCAAGTCGCTGGGACGCCAAGAAGGGAACCGCAGACTGCGCAGATGAAGGGCGTAAGCGCCGACGTATACCTGATTGGTCGTCGCGCGATGCGCGATCATCCGGTATCGCTTTGCTTAGAGAGTCCTGTCTCCTTGGCGTCTTGGCGGCTTGGTGTTTCCCTTATTCAGTCTTCTGTTCGGCGACCAGACGGGCGTAGTCGGCAGGGGAGGAGACTGTGACGTCGAGGTCGCGCACCAGGCCGTCGCTCAGGGCGTAGACCCAGCCGTGGATCGACAGAGCCTGGCCGCGCGCCCAGGCGTCGCGCACGAAGATGTCGGCGGCGACATTGCGCACCTGGCGCATGACGTTGAGTTCGCACAGACGGTTCTCGCGCGGCCGGCCGGGCGTCAGGCCGGCGAGCTCGGCGATGTGCGCCTCGGCGATGTCCCGGATCGGGTGCAGCCAGTGGTCGATGAGGCCGTGGCGCTCGTCGTCAAGCGCCGCCTTCACTCCGCCGCAGCCGTAGTGGCCCACCACCAGCACGTGGCGCACCTTCAGCACCTCGACGGCGAACTGCAGCACTGAGAGGTAGTTGGCGTCCTGGGGCGGGGCGAGGTTGGCCACGTTGCGGTGCACGAAAAGCTCGCCGGGATCGAGGCCGACGATATCGTTGGCGGGCACGCGGCTGTCGGAGCAGCCGATCCACAGATAGGCCGGGCTCTGCTGGCGCTCGAGGCGGCTGAAGAAGTCGGGATCGGCGCGCCGCTTGGCCTGCGACCAGGCGAGGTTGTTGGCCTTCAGAGCCTCGAGCACCGCGCCTCCGTCATGCGTCTGGAAACTGCAGGATGAGGCGCATTTGGCCCTTGTATGGAATGTGGAACACGCCATGCAGCGGCTTGACGGCGGTCCCGGGCAACCATCCCTCGACTCCGTATCGACCGGGCTCGCTCGGGCGCAGCAGGATCCAGGGGCCCTCGCAGCTCACCGCCGCCATGCGCCGGCCGGACGCGTCCAGGACCGCGACCGCGCCGTCGGACAGGTACTCGCGCTTGAGGTTGGAGAACTCCACGCGGATCGGAAAGGCGGCCCAGCGGGGGTCGTTCTTCTCCTGGCCGATGCCGGTGCAGGCGACCTGCAGGCCGCCGATGGCGCGCTCCTTGTCGAGGCCGATGCGGATCGGGGCTTCCTGCGCGATGCAGGCATGGGCGATGAGGACGGCTCCCGCGGCGGCCACTGCGCCCGGGACTGATCTTTGCATTTCAACGATCTCCGGCTGTGGACGACGCTCGAGCTTAGCGCCGTTCATCGCCTAGGTCACGCTGAAGGCGAGGGCGCCGACGCCCTCGACCTCACCTTCGACCCGGTCGCCGCGCACCAACGGGCCGACGCCCTCGGGTGTGCCGGTGAAGATCAGATCGCCCGGGGCGAGGCGCCATAGCCGCGAGGCCTGGGCGATGATCTCAGCGGCGTTCCAGATCATGTCGGCGACCAGGGCGTCCTGCCGCACCGCGCCATTTACCTTAAGCCAGATCCGCCCCTGCGGCGCCGCGCCTTGGGCGCGCCGGATGGCGCTGATCGGCCCCGACTGGTCGAAGCCCTTGGCGGCGTCCCAGGGCTGCCCCTTGGCGCGGGCGGCCCCTTGCAGGTCGCGGCGGGTAAGATCGACGCCGACCGCCCAGCCGAACACCAGATCGAGCGCCGTCTCCACAGGTACGTCCGCTCCCCCGGCGCCCAGGGCGGCCACGAGTTCGACCTCGTGGTGCAGGTCGGTCGTGGCGGAGGGGTAGGCCACGTCGCCGCCAGGAAGGACGACGGCATCCGCCGGCTTGGAGAAGAAGAACGGTGGATCACGGTCGTCGCCTCCCATCTCGCGACGGTGGGCGGCGTAGTTGCGCCCGACGCAAAGGATGCGGCGGACCGGGAACAGCGCCTCGGTTCCAAGAACCGGCACGGCGGGCACGGGCGGGAGGGGCAGCACATAGTCGGTCATGGCGAGCTTCTTAATCACACTCGCGCATAGCCGCCCAGCGCCTGATTGGCAGGCCGAGTGGAGTTCGCCGAAAGGCGCGGCGTCAGCTCGTGGTAAGCTGATCGCGCCCGGTCACCCGGGCCAGCGCGGCGGCGATCTGTTGGACGTTGTAGGGCTTGCGAACCAACGACGCGCGGCATTCCTCCACAAGCGGCCCGTTATCGTCGTACCCGGTGGCGAGAATGAACGGCGTCCGCCGGCTGGTCAGGGCGCGGGCGATAGGCATGGCGGACTGGCCGTTGAGGTCGGCGTCGAGCACCACGACGTCGAACTTGAGGTCGAGCAGGCGCATGGCCTCTTCCACACTCGCGGCCGCGCCGACCACCTTGGCGCCTGCCTCGGCGAGCGCCGACTCGAGTTCCAGCGCCAGGAGGACCGAGTCCTCGACGATCAACACCCTCAGTCCGCGAACGTCGCGGGGCTCGGAGTCGCCGAGCGAAGCGCCGTCGACCACGGTGACCGGCCGCTCCGATTCTGCCGCCTCGGGCGCCACCTCGACGTTCGCCGGTTCGGCCAGCGAGGAAGGGCCGGCCCGGATGGTCGCGCGCAGGCCATCAGGCCAGAACTCCACGACGACCGACCCCCCCAGTTCGCGGCCGGTGACGCGCTCGAGCAGCATCGCGCCGAAACCTTGGCGGATGGGCGGCTCCACGGGCGGACCTCGGCGCTCGATCCACAAGAGTTCGAAGCCGCCGCCCGGCCGCAACTTCCAGCTCACGTCGACCCGCCCGGTGTCGATGGAGAGCGCTCCGAACTTCACGGCGTTAGTGGCCAGTTCGTGCAGCGCCAGGGTGAGGGCGTTGGTGGCGCGCGGACTCAGCAGCAGGTCCGGGCCCGACCACCTGGCCCGGCCCAGAGCAAGCCCGGCAAGCTCGGCTGCGGCTATGTCGCGAATCTCGGCCCCGCGCCAGCGTGTCTTGGTGAGCAGGGTGTGCGCATCGGCCATGGCGGCGAGGCGGCCGTTGAAGGTCTTGAGGAAGGCGTCCAGAGAGGTGGTCTTGCGCGCCGACTGGCCGGCCAGGGACTGGACCGAGGCGAGTACATTTTTCACCCGATGGTCAAGCTCGGCCACCAGCGCCTCGCGCTCGTCCTCCTCAGCCTTTCGGGCGGTGATATCGCGCACCACGCCGATCAGCCTCTGCAACGGGCCGCCGGGACCTCGGAGGATAAGCGCCGAGCTCTCCATCCACAGGACACGGCCGTTGTCGGGCCGGATCATCCGGTAACGGACATCGTAGCGAGCCTTTGACAGGAGGCTCTCGCTGATTGTCTGGCGCAACATCGAAACGTCGTCGGGGTAGGTGAACGACAGGGCGAACTCGCCGCCGTGCGCGGGTGACGCGCCTGAAGGAAGACCGGTGATCCTGGACATCCGTGGACTGACGATGAACACGTCCGCGGCCACGTCCCACTCGAACTCGCCCATATCGGCGGCGGACAGAACCAGCGCCGCGCGCGCGCGCTCGGCCGCGAGCGCCTCCGCGTCATTCTGATACTTGGTCGTACTGTTCACCATGCTGGCGCGGCACCTATGCATCTCGAGACGCGGCGGACAAGCCACAAAGAGATGGGTGGCAAGCGTAGCCGCGAAGGGCTATTTCATGCACAGCGCTGGCGCGCGTGGAACCCTGGCAATCAGGCTGCGTTGAGCCGGCGAATTGTGGCCCTCGCCCGAGGGCGTTGATCACGGCAGCTGGAGAACCGCGATGACCAACGACACCCTGGATCACGCCGCCGATCAGGCGAAGGCCGCGGCGGAGACCGCCGCCGCCAGCGGTCAGAAGGCGTTGGAGGAAGCGCTCAGCGCCGCCGAACGTATCGTCGCCGACGCGACGAAGACCGCCGAGCGCGTGCTCAAGGAGACGGTCGAAACCCTGCGCTCGCAGACCAAGGTCTATCGGGAGAGCGCCGCGACCCAGGTCGACGAGGCGCAACGCTATGTCCTGGAGCGGGTGAAGGAGCGGCCGATGACCGCCACCCTCGCGGGCCTGGGCGTCGGTTTGCTGATCGGGCTACTGCTCTCCAATCGCAACAAGTGATCGGCGATTTCATCCGCCGGGTGACCTTCGCGCTCCTGGCCGCAGCCGTGCTGTCGGCGAGCGCCGCAGTGTGCGTGGTCGCGCTGGCGTTCGCGCTTTATGCCCTGGTCCTGCCGTCGGTGGGACCGGCGGGCGCGTCGGCCATCGTCGCCGGGGTCGCGGCGCTGCTCATCGCCCTCGCCGCCCTGGGCCTGTTCCTGGCCGCCCGTCCCCGCCGGCGCAGGATCGAGCCCGCCGCCGCATCGGGAGCTACGGCCCGCGTCATCGACTTCCTGCGCGAAAAGCCGTGGGTGGCGATCAGCGCCGCGATCGGAGCGGGGCTTCTGGCGGTGCGCAATCCAGGCTATCTCGGCGCCGCGGTGCGCAGCTTCCTGGAGGGTCGCGAGGCGCCCAAGTCGCGACGCTGAACACCCCCACCGGTGGCGAACGCGTGCTCACCGCCACGGCGCAGTTTGAATCTCGCCGCAGCCGTTAGTGTTGCGCGGTTCCTGCGTTCTGCTTCAGGTTCTGCCCGGCATTCTGCAACACGTTGCCGGCCGTATCTTCCGCCCCCAGTATGGGAGCTTGAGCCGTCTGGGTGACCCGCGAGAGGCTGCGGTCGACCACGGCCCCGCCGTTGCTGAATGAGCCGTTGCGCACCGCCAGATAGATCAGCCCGGCGCCGATCAGCACCACAACGAGCACGAGGAAGCTGAGCAGGGGCGAGCCGCGGCGACGCGCCCGCTCGTCGCGCCGGCCACGCTGGTAGGCTTCGTTGAGGTCGGTCCGAGCGGTGCGGTCTGGAGCGCCATCGCGGGCAACGCGCGCGTTCTCGTCCCTGCGGCCTTCGCGATAGGCCTCGACCGTCTCGGAGCCGTCGGCTCCGTTCGGCGTAACCGGCCTGCGGGCGAACCAGGATCTCATGGCGACAATCTCCGATCTACGAGACAACGAACGTCACCGCCCAAGGTCGGTTCCGCTGCGATGGGCTATCGCGCCTGTTGCCGCGCGTCCATTTTCTGTCCAATGGAGCCAGGGGCGCAGGCGGCTGAAGGCGAAAGCATCATGGGCGTGGCGTACAAGAGTCGGCGGGGGACGCCGCTGGCGGCCGTGCTTGGCGCAGCAGTGGCGCTTAGCGCCTGCCAGGGATCGCCCAAGCCGCCGCACGCAGCCTCCGGGCCTCTGATCCAGGCGCCGGCCGCATGCTCAGACGTGAGCTTCAGGATCTATTTCGAGCCGGGGTCCGCGGCGCTGACACGAGGGGCCGAGGACCTCATCGCCGCCGCCGAGCGCCAATCGCGCGCGTGCGCCGTCACCGGCATCGTGGTCGTCGGGCTAGCCGACGCACCCGGAACGCCGGCAGCCAATCTGGAACTCTCGCGGCGGCGGGCGGACGCGGTCACCGCCGCCATGCACCGCCATGGTTTCGATGCGATCCGGTTCGAGGTCACCGCGGAAGGCGCCGCCGGGGCCGCCGGCGAACCGGGCCACGCCCGGCCGCTACGCCGCCGCGTCGACGTCACCATCCACCTGTCATCCAATCCGCCCGCGCGCTGAAGGCGCGTCGCCGCCTTTGGACCGAACAAATCCGAAGGCTAAATCAGGCGCCGCACGGTCTAGGCGCGGCGCTGGCGGTTGCGGGGGTGGAAGAACAGGGCTTGGCCGATCGCGGCCTTCACCGTCTCGGGCTGGAACGGCTTGGTGATCAGGAAGGTCGGCTCAGGCCGCTCGCCGGTGAGCAACCGCTCGGGGAATGCGGTGATGAAAATCACCGGCACGTCGATCTTCTGCAGTATGTCGCGCACGGCGTCGATGCCCGAGGAGCCGTCCGCCAGCTGGATATCGGCCAGGACGAGGCCCGGCGCCTCCCGCGCCACCGCCTGGCTCGCTTCCTGCCGGGTGGCGGCGATCTCGGTGACGCGGTGACCGAGCTCCTTCACCAGGGCCTCGACGTCGGCGGCGATCACCGGCTCGTCCTCGATAATCAGCACGTCGGTGGCCAACTCTGCGTCTATATCGGTCTGGGCCTCGGCGATCAGCACCTCGACCTCCGCCAGGTCGGTGGACAGGATCTGCGCGGCCTCGTGCGGCGTGAAACCCTCGACCGCGGTCAGCAGGAAGGCCTGGCGCGAGCGCGGGGCGATACGCATCAGGCGCTCGCCGGCGGTCCTGGCGGGCGAATCGTCGTCGATTCGGCTCTCGAGCTGGGCGCCCGAGGATTCCCAGATGGCGTGGAACACCTGATAGAGGGAGACGCGCGGCGTGAGCGCGTCATCGAGCGATCGCTCGCCGGCGGCGAGGGCCTCGAGCGAGACGCGGACGTACTGGTCGCCCGCCGCCTGGTCTCCGGTGAGCGCGCGCGCATAGCGGCGGACGTACGGCAGATGTGGCGCCAGCTTGGCCAACAGACTCATGAACCCTCCCGTGGGCGTCGCCCCCGGCTGCATCGCGACAGAGCGCCCGTCCGCAGCTTCATCGTGGCGCTCCGGCCCAACGCAGCAGCCGCCGTCCGGTTCCCCCGCGCTGACCGATGATCAGCCGCCGGCTGCGTCTAATGTAAGGCCTATTGAGCGAATCCCAAATGCGCGGCGGAACCGGCGTGCCGGCCCCGCGTTGCGGCTCGCGAGCGGAGCTGAGGAAAGGGTGAGCGTCGATGTCATTCGACGCCCTAGGGGGCATGATTCTACGCATGGCAGCCAAACCACCGTCAAGACGACAGCCGGCGCTGGACGAGGCGCGACTGCGCCAGCAGGCGATCGGCGCCAAGCTTCGCCAGATGTTCGACGACGTGGTGAACGAACCGGTTCCCGATGAGTTCCTGGACATACTGCGGCGCGCCGAACGCACCGGGCCCGGGGAAGCCTGATGAGCGCTCAGGTCAGACCGGCGCGGGTGGAGGACCCGGCGCGGGACGTCGAGTTCAAACACAGTCTTGTCGCGCTGATTCCGCAGCTGCGGGCCTTCGCGCGCACACTGACCGGGGACGCGACCGCCGCCGACGACCTGGCGCAGGACGCGATGATGAAGGCCTGGGATGCCCGCGCCAGCTTCCAGATGGGCACCAACATGAAGGCCTGGACCTTCATGATCCTGCGCAACCAGTTCTATTCGGAGAAACGCCGCTCGTGGCGCCAGAGCCAGCTGGACCAGGAAGCCGCGGAGCGCACCCTGGTGGCGATCGACGATCCGGCGGCGCCGGTCGCCCTGGACGAACTGCGCCAGGGCCTGGGCATGCTGCCGCCCGAACAGCGCGAAGCCCTGATCCTGGTGGGCGCTGGCGGTTTCGCCTACGAGGAGGCGGCCGAGATCTGCGGATGCGCGGTCGGCACCGTCAAGAGCCGCGTGAGCCGCGCCAGGCGAGCGCTCCAGGTGATCCTCGAAAGCGGCGCCTACGACAGGGACGGTCGGGCTGCTGGTGAAGCCATGGGCTCGATCCTGGCTCATGCGGAGCGGCTGAGCGGCGCACGGTGAGCCCGCCCGCCCGGGCCGGCGGTTGGCGTCAGACGTCGATCCGGGTCAGGCTGGGGCTTGCGATCACCGCCGCGTTGGCGCCGGTGCTCATTCTGGCGAGCGCCCAGTCGATGCTGCAGTTCCAGCGCGAGTCGCGCGCTCGCGCGTCCGAACTGGCCAGCGCGGCCGAACGGAGCGCGGCGACGGCGCGCGCCAGAATCGCCGCCGGAGAGGTCCTGCTCCAGACATTGGCCCCGGCCTCCGTCGGCTTCCAGTGCGCGACACGGCTGGCGGAGATCAAGGACCGCGTCCCGGGCTACGAGAATCTGATCCGCTTCGACTCCATCGGCCGGGTGGCCTGCGCCGCCGCGGGTGCGCCCGCCGATCCAGACCGGCGGCGACGACCGTGGTTCACCGCCCTGGCGGCCGGCGCGCCCTTGTCCATCTCCAGCGACGCGGGCGCCCAGTACGCCGATCAGCCGGCGCTGCTGGCCAGCGTGCGGGCGGAGGATGCGGACGGCCGGTTCGCCGGTGCGCTTACGGCCGTGATCGACCTGGCGAGTCTGCGGCCGCAGACCGCGGACCGCTCGCTCCCCGATCAGTCCGACGTGGCCATCGCCGGCGCCGATGGTCAGTTGCTGTCGACCACCCGCGCCGACGCGTTCCCCGCGAACATCGGCGGCCATCTGACCGGCGCAGCGCGCACGGCTTCGACGATGTGGCTCGGCCGCGACCGCAGTGGCGCGCGGCGGGTGTTTTCGTCGGCGCCCTTGCTGGGGCGCGAGGTCTACGTCCTGCTTTCCGGGCCCGAGCAAGGCGTGATCTCGTGGGCGCGCATCAATCCCGTCTCGGCGATCGTGCTGCCGTTGCTGGCGTTCCTGCTGCCGCTGTTGACGGTGCTGGTGGTGGCCGAGCGCGGCATCGTGCGCTGGATCACCTATCTGCGCCGCATCGCCGCCATCTATGCCCGTGGCCGCTACAGCGTTCATCCCGTGCGTGCGGCCACGGCGCCGCCGGAGATCCGCACCCTCGCCGAGACCCTCGACGGCATGGCGCAGACAATCGCGGCCCGGGACGCCGTGGTGCGTGACTCCCTGCTGCAGAAGGACGACCTGCTGCGCGAGATCCATCACCGGGTGAAGAACAACCTTCAGGTGATCTCCTCCCTCCTCAACCTGCAGCAACGCGCCCTTACCGACCCGGGGGCCAGGGTGGCCCTGTCCGACACCCGCCAGAGGATCGGGGCGCTGGCCCTGATCTACCGCGCCGTCTACCAGGGTCCGGACCTGCGCCGCGTGGACCTCGGCGACTTTCTCAGCGAGCTCATCACCCAGACGATGCTCTCCGAGAACGTGCGCGGCGCGCCCGTGCGGACCGAACTGGAGATCGACCCACTGGTCATCGACCCGGACCGGCTCGCGCCTCTCGCCCTGTTCGCCGTGGAGGCGATCACCAACGCCAAGAAGCATGGTCTCGATCAGGCCGGCGGCGTCCTGTGCGTCAAGTTCCAAGTGCGCGGGGAGGAGGCGGAACTGGTTATCAGCGACTCCGGCGTGCCCGGGGTGACGCCCAGCGTCGGCGACGGAGTCGGCCGGACCCTGATGACGGCTTTCGCGCGTCAGTTGCGGGGCAGCGTCACCTTCGTCGCCAACGTCGACGGCGGACTGACGGCGCGACTGGTGTTCCCTACCCCGAGGCTTCAGGCCCCCTGATCTTGCTTCACCGGAACGCTCACCAGACTTTGGCGTTAACATGCGGCGAAACCATCGCCGCAGTCCGGGAGACTTCTTCATCATGCGTAAACTCATAATCCTGGCGGTGCTTGCCGCCAGCCTCGCCACCGCCGCCTGCAACACTGTCGCCGGCGCGGGCAAGGACGTGTCCTCTGCCGGACACGCCGTGACCAACACCGCCGACGACGCCAAGCCCAGCCAATAAGGCGGCCGGCTGACGTCGTCGCGATGATCTAGGGACCGCTCTTCTCGCATCCGAGGGGGCGGTCCTTTGCATCCGGCGTCGTCGCTTCACGAAGGCGATAGCGGACACCTGCGCGTCCGCGCAGACGGTTGGTCCCTGAGCGCCGACTGCCCTGTTCTGCTCGCCAAGAAGCCGCCCGCGTCCATGTCTCGGCCGCCAATCCGCCGGTGGGCGCTCTGGCCGTATCAGCCCGAGATGATTTTATTTAGAATCAAATGTTTAGAGCGCTTTCCGATAGCCGAACCAGTTCCCATGTCGACGGAAAGCGCTCTAGGTTCTAGGCCGGAAGGCTGACCGTCAGAACGACCGCACCCTCGCGGGCGTCCACACTCACCGCGCCGCCCGCCGATCCCACCTGGGCGAAGACGAAGTAGGCCTGCGCCCAGCGGCCGGCGGGGCCCGGCCCCGGCGGCTCGCCCAGGAGGCCTGCGAGCGCTTCCGCCCGCAGCCGCGGACGCGGGCTGACGGCCTCGATCTCAACGACGACCCACCCGCGCGAGCTGGGCGTGCTCACGCGCGCGACGCCGCCCGCGGCGAGGGTCTCTCCCGCGATCTCGGCCAGGTTCAACAGGGCGCGCGCGGCGCAGCCGGGCAACGTCGGCGCGGTCACGGCCCAGTCGAGCTGCGCGCGCAGATCGACGAACACTTCCCGCGTCCGTTCCTCCAACGCTTCCGCCGCCATCGCCGCCTCGCCATGGCCGAAGGCGTCGCGGCAGAAGGCGAGCCGCCGCTTCAGGCTCGCCACGCCCGCCCCCAGCAGGTCCACGGCCTCGGCGCGGGCCGCCGGCTCGGACGCCTGGGCGAGGAAGTCCAGGCCGGCGGTCAGGACGCTCATCGGGCTCAGGATGTCGTGGCACAGGCGCGCGGAGAGTCGGGCGGCGAACTCGTGGGATGGCATGATCGCGGGCGGCATGGGCGCGAGAAAGCATGTTCTGATTTGCCGCTTTGGCAAACGCCGGGGGAACCCTATGAAGCGGCCATGACCTTCGCCTCGACCACCGCGCCGGAACTCACCGACTCCGCCATCGGCGCCGTCCTGGCGGATATCGCCGAAGAGGCCGCCGCCCTGATCCTGCCGTTGTGGAAGTCGGGCTTGAACGTGGACGCCAAGGCCGACAACAGCCCGGTCACCGAGGCCGACCGGCGGGCGGAGAGCATGATCCTCATGCGCCTCGCGCGCCTGTTTCCCGACGTGCCGATCATCTCGGAGGAGGACGCCAGCGAGTTCGGCACCCCGGACAAGATCGCCGCGCGCTTCTTCCTGGTCGATCCGCTGGACGGCACCAAGGCGTTCGTGCGTGGGGACCCGCATTTCACCGTCAACATCGGCCTCATCGCAGCCGGCCATCCCGTGGCGGGAGCGGTCGTCGCCCCCCCATCGGGCGAGGTCTGGTTCACGGCCGAGGGCGGGGCGCTGAAGCGGCGCATGGGCGATCGCCACGGCGTGCCCGTGCGCGCCCGGGCCTGGCCCGATGGCGCCTCTGTCGCCCTCATCAGCCACACGATGAAGCCCGAGGCCCTGGCCGCGCTGACGGCGCAGTACGGCTTCACCCATAGCGAGCCGATGGATTCCTCCATCAAGCTGTGCCGCATCGCCGAGGGCGCGGCGGACATCTATCCCCGCCACGGGCCGACCATGGAATGGGACACCGCCGCCGGCCACGCCGTGCTCGAGGCCGCGGGCGGCCGCCTGACCACCCCGGCGGGTGAGCCGTTCGTCTACGGCAAGGCAACTGAAGGTTTTCGCAACGGCTTCTTCGTCGCGCGCGGGGCCTGATAGCGGATGGCGCAGTGGGCGATGCCTAAGACCACCTTCACTGGAGGGTTGCCGCTCCGGATGCAATCTGACGCATGAGACCTTGAAGGATTTCTCTTTGACGCTCTGCTGGGAGACCCGAATTATCCCTGCATTTTGCAAATGAAATTCTATCTGGGCTCTCGCTGTTTGCGGGCTCGCCCGTTCCGTGCTAGGCAAGTCGTAAGAATCGGGCGCGTCGGCGACCCAGGTTCTCGGTCGCGTCTCCATTGGGAGGGAACGGATGTCTCAACTCGGGCGCACCTTGGCGGCCATGGGATTGGCGAGCGTGCTCGCGGCGGGGACCAGCGTCGGCCACGCGGCGACGTTCGATTTCAGCTATGCCTTCAACAACGACAGCTTCGCGCCGACCGGCGATGTGATATCCGGTTCGTTCACCGGCACGCTCACGGGGTCTGACGTCACCGACATCGCGAACGTCACCGCCTCCTTCTACGATGGCTCGACCACGGTCGCCCTCAGCGGTCCGCTCACGGTATATTCCTACACGCCGTCCGCGGAACATTGCAACTCGTACAGTTGTTTCACCCTCGGCGGCGCGGTGGCGTCGTTCAACCCAGCCCACAATAATTTCTTCTTCATAGACTCGGCGGCTGCGAATTTCGCCGGCTATACGAATTACTTCTACGTCATCCAGCCGTGGTCCAATTCCGGACCGGGCGACGAAACCATCGCCGTGCAATATCTCAACAACAACACCGGCACGCTCATCGAGAATTACAACGGCCTCTACGCGCCGGGAAACTGGACGCTCACCGAAGTTCCCGTTCCCGAGCCAGCGACCTGGGCGATGATGTTGATCGGTCTTGGCGCGCTGGGCGCGTCGCTGCGCCTCTCACGGCGGAGGTTCGCTGCCGTTCCGAACGCGGCCTGATCGGATCTGGGCCTGACATGCGAGGATGCCGCCTCAGGGCGGCCTTGTCCTTTGCCGCGCTCCGGATCCGCCGTCCGCCGGCGGGATCTGGCTTCTTGACCTTCTGATGCCGGATTGGCTCCTTTGACACGCCGTCGGCGAGCATGATCCGCCAGATCTTGAAGATGGGCGATCCTCGGCTTCTGCAGGTGGCCAGGCCGGTGGAGGACATTCACGATTTCGCCCTGAAGGCGATCATCGCCGACATGTACGAGACCATGCGCGCCGCCAACGGCGTGGGTTTGGCCGCTCCCCAGATCGGCGTCGACCTGCGCCTGATGATCTTCGGCTTCAGCGAGAAC
>Ga0302314_10008200_pt1 | contig 18633 bp, 16 predicted proteins | sample III_Palsa_N2_3_FD_200533 | JGI IMG/M metagenome (GOLD analysis project Ga0302314, IMG submission 200533) | Peat permafrost microbial communities from Stordalen Mire near Abisko, Sweden - III_Palsa_N2_3 | ecosystem: Environmental > Terrestrial > Soil > Palsa > Peat permafrost | place: Sweden...
CACACCACATCTCCACCACATCCCCACGACGAAACTCCCGACAACCCCAGGAATCTCCCGACAATCCCACGAATCTTGTCATCCTTCCGCAGAGCGGGAGGATCTGCTTTTGCTTTTAAGTCGGGCCATAAAGCCGCGAGTCCCACATCCGGCCTACTTGCAATATGTCCTGCCGGACGAGCGCCCTGCGCGGGCGGCGGTCACTTCGTGACATGGAATCGCGTCGCATGGTCCTCCCGCTGGTCGGCACAAGCTTCTGCACACCGGTCGGGTGGAACGTAGACCGCTCATGTACCCCTCGATTCGAGCGCCAGAATCCCTCGAGAGCTCCTGTCAAGCCGAAAATCTCGTATCTTCAACAATCAAAAGGAAATAGAGTTGGCATAAAGGTCCCCCTCGACCTGCTATCCTTTAATTAGAGATTGAGAACGGAACAGCGAAAAGCCCCGCCGGGAAGCGGGGCTTTTTGCGGCCGTAAGTCTTTTATAATCAATATTTTGCGCCTAAGTCCAATGGCTTGAATACTTTACAAAGTACCCAGCTAAGTCGCATCGAAAGAAGACTTTAGAAGGAACAGGGGAGGGGGGGCTACCTGCCGAGCGACTTCATGTCGATCACAAAGCGATACTTTACATCGCTCTTGATCACCCGCTCGTAGGCCTTCTCGAGCTGATCCACCGTCGTCATCTCGATCTCCGAGACGATGTTCTTCTCCGCACAGTAATCCAGCATCTCCTGCGTCTCGTCCATCCCGCCGATCATCGACCCCGACAGCGAACGCCTGTTCGCCACGATCGCAAACGGCACCACCGGCAGCGGAACCTCCGGCAGCCCTACCAGACACAACACCCCATTCAGCCGCAGCAGCTTCAAATATTCATTCAGATCATGCGGAGCCGAAACGCAATCGAGGATGAAGTCCAGCGTTCCCGCATGCTTCGCCATCTCGTCCGCATTCTTCGTAATCACAACCTCATCCGCGCCAAGCTTCTTCGCGTCCGCAACCTTGCTCTCCGACGTCGTGAACTGCACCACATGAGCTCCCATCGCATGCGCGAACTTCAGCCCCATATGTCCAAGTCCGCCGAGCCCGACAACTCCAACCTTCTTCCCCGGCCCAACATTCCAGTGCTTCAGCGGCGAGTACGTCGTAATTCCCGCACAGAGCAGCGGAGCAACCGCAGCCAGATCGAGCGACGGTGAGATGGTAAACACATACCGCTCATCGACCACGATGTTGTTCGAGTACCCACCAAACGTCGGCTCGCCCTCGTAGTCCTTCGCGTTATACGTCCCAACCATTCCCTTCTCGCAGTAAGGCTCAGCAGACGCCTGACAGTTCGGGCAAACCCGGCAGGAATCCACCATCACCCCAACGCCCGCGCGATCGCCCACCTTGAACCGCGTCACCTCCGCTCCGACCGCAGTCACATGCCCGACGATCTCGTGTCCCGGCACCATTGGGTAGATCGAACCACCCCACTCGTTCCGCGCCTGGTGGATGTCCGAGTGGCAGATCCCACAGTAAGCAATCTCCACCACAACATCCTTCGACCCCGGCTCCCGCCGCTCGAAGTCAAACGGCACCAAAGCCGACTTCGCATCGAGCGCTGCATATCCATGTGACTTCATCGTCGCTTCTCCAGAGAACGTGTGTGGGTTGAAGGTCGGAAGCAGGCTCGACATCGCGCTGCCCGCGGAAGCAGCCTTATTCGTCGTAGTGCAGCAAGCTCAGCACGTCGTACTCCTGGAACTTCGCGCGGCCCTTCAGGAAGTCCAGCTCGATGGCGAAGCCAAGCCCAACGATCTCGCCGCCGAGCTGCCGCACCAATTGGATCGTTGCCTGCATCGTTCCCCCAGTCGCGAGCAGGTCGTCGACGATGATCACGCGCTGTCCCGGTTCGATGGCATCGAGATGCACCTCGAGCGAGTCGGTTCCGTACTCGAGGTCATAGTTCACCCGAGCCGTCTTCGACGGCAGCTTCTTCGGCTTACGCACAGGAACAAAGCCCGCATTCAGCCGATACGCCAGCGCCGGTCCGAAGATGAAGCCACGCGCCTCGATGCCCAGCACAAGGTCGATCTCTTTGCCGATGTAGTACGCAGCAAAGGCATCGATCAACTGCGCGAAGCCAGTCTTATCCTTCAGCAGCGTCGTGATGTCATAGAACAGGATTCCGGGCTTGGGGAAATCGGGAACCGTTCTCACCAGACTCTTCAACGGCTCACAGTTGATTGCACTCTTCGACAGCATTACCACGCTCCTTCGATCTCAAACGGCCCTAGCGGAGCGCCTTCGCTTTCCGCCAGTTCATGCTCTACCACAGCATCCACGCGGCTTCCGCGCGAACCCTTATGCAGAGCAGCCTTCAGTTCAGTCAATTGTTCGGGAGTTCCCGAGGCGACCAGTTCCACCTCGCCGGTCGTCAGGTTTCTCACCCATCCATGCAGGCCAAGCTCAGCGGCCTCGCGATGCACGAACCAGCGAAAGCCAACTCCCTGCACACGTCCACGCACCAGGTAATGACAGACCATATCGCCTCAAGTGTCGCAGGGAGAACGGAACTCAGCAAGATTGGCGGACGGTGCTCTCAGGCGCAGACGAAATCCATCGCGGACTTCGCCTGCGCTCAGGCTCAAGAGAACTAGGCGCGGCTCATGTACGCACCTTCGGCCGTATCGACGCGGATCTTCTCACCCTCGTTGATGAACGGAGGAACCTGCACAACGAGGCCAGTCTCGGTCTTCGCAGGCTTGGTCACAGACGACGCAGTCGCCGACTTGATCCCAGGTTCCGTCTCCATCACGGTCATCTCGACCACGGTAGGAAGCTCGATGCCGACCGCCTTGCCGTCATAGAAGCTCACGCTGATCGAGAGGTTCGGAGTCAGGAACTCGACCGCATCGCCGAGTGTCTCGCGCTTCAGCATGGTCTGCTCGAAGGCCTCGTCCATGAAGTAGTAGTCGTCCCCATCGTTGTACAGGAACTCCATCTTCACCTCGTCCACGATGACGCGATCGATTGGGTCAGGCGAACGGAAGCGCTCGATGAACATAGCGCCGGTGCGCACATTGCGCAGCTTGGCCTGGATAAACGCACGCAGGTTGCCAGGAGTGCGGTGCTCGACCGAGAAGACCAGGTGCAGGTCGCTGTTGTGCTTGATGATCATGCCCGGGCGCATCTGCGTTGCGGGAATAGACATATGTGAACCTCAATCTGTTGTGTCGTTGGAGACAGTGTCGTGGGGCTTGCTGCCTGGACTGGCGAGGTGCCCAGTTGGCCGCGGCTCGGGTCGCCATTGGCGAGGCCCTTGAGTTCGTCCCTACCCTCTAGATTGTAGCGTAGCGGCAGCGGCGAACCGAGTTCGTTGGGGCTAGAAGAGCTGGTGGAAGAAGCGGCCCAGGCGGTGGAAGAAGCCGCCCTGGTTCTTCTTAGGTGGTGGCTGTTGCGGCTGGGTGAAGGCCATCGGTGGCTCGGGGATGGTTGGGTGGGCCTCGGGAACGGTGTCTTCGCCGGAGTACTTCAGGGTTGTCGCGACCTGGGCGTGCGGGACGTTCGCGGGCGCGGCGGGAACGGGTGGCGCGGGCGCGAGGCCCTGGCTGACAGCGGCTGGGAACGGGTGCTGTTCGGCGGCTTCGAAGCCGGAGACGGTCTTGCCGGGGAGCAATGTGCCGTCTCCAGCGACTGCGGGATGCACGGGCGGAAGTTCGGTCGGGCAGCCGCAGGGTGAGCTCTCGTGGTCGACGACCTGGTGCAGGTCGGCGTGCTCGAAGAGGACGCGCTGGCCTGGATGGATCTCGTAGCTCTGGTCACCGAAGAGGCTGGAGACCGCGATGGTCGCGCCTTCGGGAGCGTTCTCGCGGGCGGTCTGGACGGCTTGCGCGATGGACTTGGCTTCGGATTGGGCTACGCGGTTCTCGACGCAGGTGTCTCCGTTGGGCGTTACACGGATGCGCAGGTCGAGCGGGCCGGACTGCTTGACCGCAAGGCGCAGGTCGGGCGTCATGAGGACGTCGCTGACGCTTGCGGCCATCGCGACCTCCATCGCGCCACGGTCGAGGGCGAGCATCAGGGGAGGTGTTTCGCCGCCGGGCGCTGCGCCTGCGGTAACGTGCAGGCCGCTGGTGGAGCAGACGCGAACCTTGCCGCCGCGCGCGAGGGTCATCTCGGCGGTGTGATCCTTCGCGGTGACGGTTCCGTTGCCCGCGAGGACGGCGATGCCGTTGGTCACGGAAGCGACTCCGGTGACGGTTGCGTCGGTCATCGCGACGGTTCCGAGCGTGCGTGTGTTCGCGGGTGGAAGCTGCGCGGACGCAAAGGGCGTGGCGAACGGACTGGCTGCGAGGAGCAGGAGAGCGGAGACGGTTGGTCGATTCATGCGGTCAGTGAGCTCGGGATTCCAGCATAGCGGTTCGTGCGAACGGTTGCGAGTTCAGCTTAGCCTGTTCGACGGTTTGACGTGCTGGAGGTTGCTTCGCTGTCTCACCAAAGCGGCTGTGTGTCTGTTTCGCGGTCGTTTATCGAGGCAAATCAGGCGAGGTTGAGGAAGTTCGCGATGAGGGTCTTGCCGTGCGTGGTGAGAACGCTTTCGGGGTGGAACTGGACGCCTTCGATGGGGAGTTCGCGGTGGCGAAGGGCCATGATCGTCTCGCCATCGGCCGTGCGCGCCGAGACTTCGAGCTCGTCGGGAAGATTTTTGTCTTCGACGATGAGCGAGTGGTAGCGGGTGCAGGTCATCTCGGTGGGGATGCCGGAGAAGATGGTGCGGCCGTCGTGCTCGATCTGGCTGGTCTTGCCGTGCATCAGCTTGGGGGCGCGGACGACGTTGCCGCCGAAGGCCGCGCCGATAGCCTGGTGGCCGAGGCAAACGCCTAAAATCGGCGTGCGCGGTGCGCCGGGGCGGGCGAAGTGGCGGATCAGGTCCATGCTGATGCCGGCGTCCTGCGGGGTACAGGGGCCGGGGGAGATGAGGATGCGGTCGGGGTGCATGGCCTCGACCTCGGCTGGGGTGAGCTCGTCGTTGCGGCGGATGACGAGGTCGGCGCCCAGCTCGCCCATGTACTGGACGAGGTTGTAGGTGAAGGAGTCGTAGTTATCGAGAACGAAGACCATGCTGGATTTGATCTTACTTGGCTGCACTTTGATTCACCCCCCCCCGCCCCCTCAAATTTCTAAATGGCTGTTGATAAACGATTTAGCTTGGTACTTTGTAAGTTATTGAAACGATTCGGCTTGCTTCCAAAGTATTGATTCGCAATGAGTTGTTAGCCAGCGCCATTCCCCAAGTGCTTCCATTTTTTTATCCCTATTAAAGTATGGCAGATTGGGGGGTACCTTTATGCCAACTCTATTTGGTTTTGTTTGTTGGGCTTAGGGGTGATTGGGGCTTGACAGCTTTTCGGTCGGCACAGGACTCCGTGCCGACCAACGGGAGGTCCGCGCGAAGCAATTACGCACCACGAAGTGGTCGCTGCCCGCGCAGGGCGACCTTGCTGTTGTTCTTAGGCCTGGCGAGCGCGTTCGATGGCGCGGACGACGGCGCGGGCCTTGTTGCCGCACTCGGCGAACTCGTTCTCGGGGATCGAGTCGGCGACAATGCCTGCGCCTGCCTGGATGTGGCCTGAGGGGCCGTCCATGTAGAGGGTGCGGATCGCGATGCAGGAGTCTAAATTTCCACTGAAGTCCGCGTACAAGATCGATCCGCCGTAGACGCCGCGACGGGCTGGCTCCAGCTCTTCGATGATCTCCATGGCGCGGATCTTGGGGGCTCCCGAGAGGGTTCCGGCAGGGAAGCAGGCCTTGAAGGCGTCGATGGGGTTGAGCTCGGACTTGAGCTTGCCTTCGACCGCGGAGACGAGGTGCATAACGTGGCTGTAGCGTTCCACAAACATCAGGTCCTTTACCTTGACCGTGCCGTATTCGCTGACGCGGCCTACATCGTTGCGGCCCAGGTCGACCAGCATGATGTGTTCGGCGACTTCTTTCTGGTCGGCGCGGAGATCGGCTTCGAGGGCGCGGTCTTCGGCCTCGTCGGCGGAGCGGGGACGGGTTCCGGCGATGGGGCGATACTCGACGTCGCGTCCATGGACGCGGACGAGAAGCTCGGGTGAGGAGCCGACGATGTGGGCGAGTTCGGCGATCTTTTTCTTCGATTGCTTACCGGATTTGGACGGCTTGGTTGCAGCGTCGAGGCCGAAGCGGAGGAAGTACATGTAGGGCGACGGGTTGACGATGCGGAGGGCACGGTAGACCTCGAAGGCGTCGACGCCGGGGGTGCAGTCGAAGCGCTGCGAGAGGACGCACTGGAAGACGTCGCCCGAGGCGATGTACTCCTTGGTGGCGGCGACGGCTTTGAGGAAGGAGGCTTTGGGGGTGCGGGCGGTGATCTTGAGCTTGCCCAGGGCGAGCTTCTTGCGCGGCTTGGGGAGGGCGCTGGCGAGGCGCTTTTCGAGCTTGTTGAGGCGCTTGATCGAACGCTCGTAGACGCCGTCCCGCTTGTCGCGCGTGAGGTCGGCGGTGACCATGAGGTGGATCTCTTTCTTTACGTGGTCGAAGGCGATGACCTGGTCGAAGAACATGAGGCAGGCGTCGGGGACGCCGAGTTCATCTTTGGCGAGCGAGGGGAGCTTCTCGATCTGGCGGACGACGTCGTAGCTGAAGAAGCCGACGGCTCCGGCGGTGAAGGGCGGCAGGCCAGGGAGACGGGCGGGGGTGTGGCCGCTGAGGGCGGATTTGAGCTCGCTGAAGATGTCTCCTTCGAAGGTCCGCTGCGTGCGGCGCTTTGCGCCTTCTTCGACCGTGATGGAGGTGCCGCGGGAGACCATCTTCTTGTAGGGCTCGATGCCGATGAAGGTGTACCGGCCGACGCGCTCGCCGCCTTCGACGGACTCGAGCAGGAAGGCTTCGGGCTCCTCGGCGGCGATGCGGAGGAAGGCGGAGACAGGGGTCTCAAGGTCTGCCGTGATGGTGCGGTAGACGGGCACCAGCGAGTGGGCCTTGGCTAGGGTCTTGAAGTCGCGGGCGTTGGGGATCGATGCGGTGGGCATGCTCGTTCATCATAAATGCGGCTTAAGGACAAATGCGCCCTGCGCGGGCGGCGGGCACTTCGTGCCATGTGATCGCTTTGCGTGGTTCTCCCGTTGGTCGACACGAAATTCATGTGCCACCAATGCGGGGGAGGCGTCTAATTGTTTGTGAGCGGCTTGGTTCGGCTGTCGATTCGGGAGAGGGTGCTGCACTTTGGTGCGAATACCGCTTTCGGTCGATTGCCGAAGGTTTTCTGAGACGCCTATACTTCGGTTCGCCTCGAGGTTTTCAGGACTTGTTTCAGGCCCATGACGTCCTGGAACAAGGGAATCGCGAGGCAGGGCTCCAAGTACTGGGAGCAGGACAAATGATGGGCGATGCAGCAACAATGCGGCCTACAGAATCGCTGATACCGGCGAGAGAGAAGAAGGGAACGACCATGTCTGTACAAAACGCTCCGATGCAAGCCATGACGCTTGAGCAGGAGACGAATCCGTGGGAAGCGCAGGCGGCGCGCTTCGATTTTGCCGCGAAAAAACTGAACCTGGATAAGGGAATCTGGAAGGTGCTGCGCTATCCGGCGCGGGAGATCATCGTCCATATTCCGGTGGCGATGGATGATGGTTCGATCGAGGTGTTTACCGGATATCGCGTCCAGCACTCGATTGCGCGGGGACCGGCAAAGGGCGGCATACGGTATTCGCCGGATGTGTCGCTCGATGAGGTGAGGGCACTGGCGTCGTGGATGACGTGGAAGTGCGCGGTGGTGAATATTCCGTTCGGGGGAGCGAAAGGCGGGGTGATCTGCGATCCGAAGAAGATGTCGCAGGGTGAGCTGGAGCGGATGACGCGGCGGTACACGGCGGAGCTGATCGAGTTTATCGGGCCGGAGAAGGATGTGCCTGCTCCCGACATGGGAACCGATGAGCAGACGATGGCGTGGATTATGGACACGTACTCCATGCACATGCGACAGACGGTGACGGCTGTGGTGACGGGTAAGCCGGTGAATATCGGCGGGTCGCGTGGCCGGAGGGAGGCGACGGGGCGTGGGATCTCGGTGGTGTGCGACTCGGCGCTGAAGTATCTGAATCTGCCGGTCGAGGGCTGCCGGGTGATTGTGCAGGGCTTCGGCAATGTGGGATCGAATGCGGCGAAGCTGCTGTTCGAGAAGGGTTATACCATCACTGGAATTACAGAGTTCGATGGGGCGCTTTATAACGCCAACGGGCTGGATATTCCTTCGCTGATGTCGCATCGGAAGCGGGCGGGGACGATCAATGGATTCGCGGGTGGTGAGTCGGTTGATAAGGACGAGCTGATCACGCGGGAGTGCGAGATTCTTGTGCCGGCAGCGACCGAGAACGTGATCACGAGCAGGAATGCGGCGAGTTTGAAGTGCCGGATTCTGTGCGAGGGTGCGAACGGACCGACGACGGTTGTGGCCGATGAGATTCTGGCCGAGAAGGGCGTGTTTGTGATTCCGGATATTCTCGCGAATGCGGGTGGGGTGACGACGAGCTACTTTGAGTGGGTGCAGGATCGGATGGGCTACTTCTGGACCGAGGCTGAGGTGAACCAGCGGCTGGACGCGATCATGACGGAGAGCTTCAACGACGTGGTGGCGTATGCGACTGCGCATGAAGTGAACAACCGGATCGCGGCGTATATGCTGGCGATCGATCGCGTGGCCTATACGACGAAGCAGCGCGGGATCTACGCGTAAAAACGCCCTGCGCGGGCGGCGGGCACTCCGTGCCTTTTTATCCGCTTCGCGGTGGTGCTCCCGTTGGTCGCAGAGGAAGATTGTGCCGACCAACGGGAGGATTGCGCGAGCGATTACGCGTCACGATGGGACCGCCCCGCGCGCAGCGGGCCCGTCCGGCAGGACAGCTTTTCCCGTTACTCGATAACGAGTTGAAGCGCTTCGCGATGGCTCGCGTCACACTCCTGTGCGCGATGTGACAGAATGCTTCTACCGGCGCATGAGATTCCGTCAGCGGCTGCGCCAAGAGATCCGATGAATCTGCCAAATTCCATCACGTTGAGCCGCATCGCCTTTCTGCCGCTGCTGATCTGGATCCTGTCCCCGGGGTTTCCGCTGATCGGTGGGCATGGAGCCACGGGGCTGCGCGGTGGGGAGCAGGAGGTCATCGCTTCGGTGATGTTCATCCTGGCCAGCATTACGGATGGGCTGGATGGATATCTGGCGCGCAAGCGCGGGCAGATCACGACGATGGGGATTCTGCTCGATCCGCTGGCCGATAAGCTGCTGGTCTCGGCGGCGTTCATTATTCTGGTGGCGTATAACCCGCGCATCGTTCCGCCGTGGATCGCGGTGCTGGTCATCGGGCGGGAGTTCCTGGTGTCGGGGCTGCGGTCGATTGCGGCTGCCGAGGGATTCGCGATCGAGGCGTCGGAGATTGGGAAGCTGAAGACGGTGATTCAGATCGTCTCGGTGGTGGCGGCGATCCTCGCGCATCGCTGGGACTACTGGCTGTGGTTCCCCCAGTGTGGCGGGGGTTTTGTGGTCGGGGTACGGTTTATTGCGATGACGGCAATCTATTGGATGACGATCGTCTCGATTATCTCGGCGGTCGACTATTTTGTGGGCTTCTGGAAGAAGATCGATCATGCGTCGGACGACCGCCGGATGGACCGCAGCTTTGTGCTGAGCCGGAAGCAGAAGCCTGCGGGACCGGAACATCCTTCAAGGATCTCTTAGAGATTGGTGCTGCCGGACGAGCCCGCTAACGCGCGGGGCGACCACTTCGTGGTGTGTAATCTGCTTCGCGGTGGTGCTCCCGATGGTCGCAAGCAGAGTCTATGCCGACCAACGGGAGGAGCTACGCGAAGCCCAATACCTGTCACGAAGTGACCGCTGCCCGCGTAGGGCGCTTTTTCTAACGCTGCGTGAAGCGGCCCCGAGAAGAGATTTCCCGATTGCTTAGAGAGATCGAGAACAATGTTCTCGGTATCGGAAGGCAGCGAGAGTTTCTTACGTGCCGTGCTTCGCCGATGCAGGGAAAACGGTGTCAGGTTGCCTGTTATTCGCGGGTTTTGCGAAAACGTTCGTTTCCTCGAAGCGGTAACTTCAAGCGGGATTTCGTGAGATTTAACTGTTCTCTGCGTCCGGAGTGTGGCAGACTCTGGTCATAAGGTTGTGGGAGCCGAGCTTGAACTGCCTCCCCCGCAATCAATCTGGATGCAATCTAAATAGCAATCTAAGACTCTAGCGTCGTCCCGGCCATTCCAAACTTTACCTTTTTAGTTGATCCCTCTTGCTGTCTTCCATTGTCGTACTCGCTCCTGCACTTAGGTCTCGACGAAACGCCATTAAAACTTAGAACGCGTACGCACTCTTCTGCGTTCCTCGCATTTTCTCCTCTTGACTAAACTCACAGACTGGAGACACCCATGCCCCTGGAATTGCGCTCTTTCCTACTCGCCGTCAGCGTCATCCTTGCGTTAGTCCTATTCGTTCCCTGCGTTGAATCGGTTCTCAATTTCGTTCGCCGGAAGACGCGGCAGGCGGTTGAGACAGATGCAGTGAACCTCCAACCCCTCGCGACGTCCAGCCGGGTAAAAACCGCGACTGGCTTCTCTCGAGAGATTGCCTAAGAGATCTGCCAAGCGGCTCGGGCCACTCTGTCGAGTGGCCCGAAGCACCTTGGTTCTACCTGCTTGAACTGATTGGTTGGTTCAGGCCTCTTCCAGACGAATCGCGTCCCGATAAGACCCTCCCCCAATCGGCGCGTACGGATGGAATGAGACGTTCGGCTTACCAGTCTGGCTTACTGGCCTAAGATCGGCACTCCGCCGATGCCTTCCGCGATCTTCTGCTTCCACTCCGCAGGTCCAGTTATGTGGACGCTGGTTCCCTTGGAATCGACTGCGACCGTGACCGGCATATCAACCACCTCAAATTCATAGATGGCTTCCATGCCGAGGTCTTCAAAGGCCAGGACGCGTGCGTGCTTGATCGCCTTGGAGACGAGGTACGCTGCGCCTCCGACGGCCATCAGGTAGACGGCTTCGTAGTCCTTGATGGCGGCGATGGCCTCGGGGCCGCGCTCGGCTTTACCGATCATGCCGAGTAGGCCGGTGGCTTCGAGCATCTGGCGCGTGAACTTGTCCATGCGGGTCGCGGTGGTAGGGCCAGCGGGGCCGACGGCCTCGTCGCGGACGGCATCGACCGGGCCGACGTAGTAGATGAAGCGGCCTTTGAAGTCGACGGGAAGGGCTTCGCCGCGATTGAGCATGTCGGTGAGGCGTTTGTGAGCGGCGTCGCGGCCGGTGAGGAGCTTGCCCGAGAGCAGGACGACCTCACCGGGCTTCCAGGTCTTTACCTCCGCGTGCGTGACGGTATCGAGGTTCACGCGGCGTGCATTGTGCACGTCGTACTCAAGCTTCGGCCAGAGGTCGAGCGAGGGTGGGTCGGTCATGACCGGGCCTGAGCCATCGAGGCGGATGTGCAGATGGCGCGTGGCGGCGCAGTTAGGGATCATGGCGACGGGCAGGTTGGCCGCGTGGGTGGGGTAGTCCATGATCTTGACGTCGAGCACAGTGGTGAGGCCGCCTAGCCCTTGTGCGCCGATGCCGAGCTGATTGACCTTTTCGTAGAGCTCGATGCGCAGAGCTTCAATCTTCGTCTTGGGTCCGCGCGCGATGAGCTCCTGCATGTCGATGGGGTCCATCAGGGACTCTTTCGCCATGACCATGGCTTTTTCGGCGGTGCCGCCGATGCCGATGCCGAGCATGCCGGGAGGACACCAGCCTGCGCCCATGCCGGGGACAGTCTTGAGCACCCAGTCGACGATGGAGTCGGACGGGTTGAGCATGGCGAAGCGGCTCTTGGCTTCGGAGCCTCCGCCCTTGGCGGCGAGGGTGACGTCGACGGCTTCGCCTGCGATCAACTCGACCACGACCATCGCGGGCGTGTTGTCGCCGGTGTTCTTGCGGGTAAAGGCGGGGTCGGCGAGCAGGCTGGGCCGGAGAGTATTCGCCGAGTCACGCCACGCCCGGCGGACGCCTTCGTCGACCATCTGCTGCATGGTCATCATGCCGAAGGTTTCGCTTGCCTGCCACTGCACGTTCATGCCGACTTTGACGAAGGCGGTGACGATGCCGGTGTCCTGGCAGATGGGCCGGTGGCCCTCGTAGCACATGCGGGAGTTGATGAGGATCTGGGCCATCGCGTCCCTGGCGGCATGGCTCTGTTCGAGCTCATAGGCGCGCGCCAGGTTCGCGATGTAGTCCTCTGGGTGGTAGAAGCTGATGTACTGGAGCGCGTCGGCCACGCTCTGGATCAGGTCGTCCTGCTTGATCGTTGCCATAGTTCTGATCGATCTTGCTCCGTAGCCGGAGCGTTGCTTTTACCGGTTGATCTTGCCGAAGCGGTAGACGATTCCGGCGTTGAAGCCGAAGTTGCTCTGGAAGTCGTTGCCGAAGGTGGTGCCCATCCAGTTGGGGCTCAGGCGAAGAGCGAGGTTGGGGTAGAAGTTGTAATCGACGTTCAGGGCTGCGTTGACGGCGGGACGGAAGCCATCGGGCCACATGCCGATGGTCGTCGAGGGGATGCCCTTCGAGCCGCCGGAGAAGATGCCCCAGGCGGTGCCGCCGGTGACGACGGCGCTGACCGCGTACTTCTCGCGCAAGCGCAGGCGGTAGGTGGGGCCGGCCATGAAGAAGTACTCGTTGATCTGCGGGGTGTAGTCGCCGTTGAGGACGAGGACGTTGGGGATCTTGGCGTTGCCGAAGGCGCCTTCGGTGACGGCGGTGACACCGAGCTTCTGGTTGAGGAAGTAGGTCCCGGTCATCGTCCAGGTGACCTCGTTGTTGCGCTTGAGGTCTTCGCCGGAGCGCCAGCGGAGATAGCCGCCACCGCCGAAGACTTCGTAGCGGTGGCTATAGGTCTCATCGACGGTGCGGGCGATGCGTGCCTTGCGGTTGGCGTTGGTCTCGCGACGCTGGCGGCGGGTGGACTGCGCGGAGGCCGAGCCGGTGGTGCCAACTAGGGCTGCGGCCAGAACTACTGTGGCCAGGAGGAAGGCCGCGATCGATTGCCTGCTTGCTGTACGACGAGACTTCAGGATCAACATCAAGAATTTACCCCTGCGCGTTCTTTCAATTTGGTACCGTGGACGTGGACCTGGCATAGAGCTGGGTGGACTCAGCCCGGTCGGCTGCGCCTCTTGACCACTCCCTTATTAGAACATCCGTCGCGCTTCCTGGGCTCGACCGGCCTCGAACATCCGTGGAGTTCGGGGCGGAAAGCGTCGGGACCGACCCTCAACGAGCTCTCTCAACGGGCTTAGGAATCGATCGAAATGGCAAAAAGAAGCAGCGGTGGCAGTGGTGGGGTGGGGAAGTTCCTCCTGGGATTTGTGGTGGCGCTGGTTCTCGTCGTCGTTGGAGCGGTGGTGTTCTTCCGCTTCGGCGCTCTGCCGGTCGCAGTGGCGGATGCGCCGTTTCCGTTCGAGAAGGAGATTGTCCACCTGCCGCTGGACGGGCGGATCGGGCGCGAGATGAAGCAGGCGCCGTTCGGGACCAGCGAGGATGTCTTTGAAGCGGGCGCGCGGGTCTATCGGACGGAGTGCGCGGCCTGCCATGGAACGCCGGGGCACGACGTCGGGTTTGCGCGGAAGATGTATCCGTCGGCACCGCAGCTTTGGAAGAAGCATGCGCATGGGGATGTGGTTGGGGTGAGCGACGACGAGGTGGGCGAGACCTACTGGAAGGTCGCGAACGGAATCAGGCTGAGCGGGATGCCGTCGTACAAGACGATCCTCTCGGACACGCAGATGTGGCAGGTGAGCCTGCTCCTGAAGAATGCAGACCAGCCGCTGCCGGATCCGGTTGCGCAGATTCTGAGCGGCAAGCCCTAACTGGGCGTCGTTCAGGCGCTGGGCGGGATGATGCTGAGGATTGTGCCGGTGGGTCTGGCCAGAAGCTCAGTCAACGTGGTCTGCTGACCAGCGAGCTGACCGTACTGCTCGATCGTGACCGGAACCTCAACATGGCGCATGCGGCCATTGAGCACGGGTGGGGAGTTCCTTGCCGGCGTCTTCGCGGCATTGCTGGTGCGAAACCAATGCCGGAGAGGCAAGGGGTTGATGGGCATGAAAGAAACTCCGCTCTGCGATGATTCAGTCACGTTACCACATCGCAGAGCGGAGACAATGCTTCGACTGGGAAAGTTCCCTGTCCGACCCGATTAGGTACTGTTGTCCTGCCGGACGGGCCCGCTGCGCGCGGGGCGACCACTTCGTGGTGTGTGATCGCTTTGCGTGGTCCTCCCTGCGGTCGGGAGGTGAGGAACTGTTCGACTACGGCAGGGTGTAGGTGATGCCGGTGACGAACTGGAAGCTGTTCTTCTTGTACCCGACGGATGGATTGTTCAGGAAGCTGTCCGTCGTGGTGAAGGAGAGATTGAAGCGCTTCCACACGGGTAGAGCCACTCCCGCGCTGGCGTTGGCGGAGTAGGCATTCGGATCGTTGAAGGCGGGCAGAATGCTGCCGCTCTCAGTAAAGACGATGTGACGCGGCAGGTTGCGGTGATAGAGCTCGGTTAAGGTGGCGGCAATCAGGTTCTCGTTGTTGGCGGCCGTCTGGAACGACTCCTTCTCGTACTGAACCTGAGCCTTGAGATCAAGCTCCTGCTTGGGATTCAGCAGTGCGGTCCAGCCGACACCGCCGCCGTAGACCTGTTCGAGCTGCAGGCCTTGCGAGTAATCGTGCTGGAAGCTCAACTGGCCGAGCGCGTAGAAGCGTGGCGAGAAGTAGCGATCCTGCTCGAAGCTCGACTGAAAGATGTTGGTCATGGCGATCGCGTCAGGGGTTGGAGGCGTGGTCTGCGGAATCGTGGGGCTTGTAATCTTGCCGTACGTCTCGGTCAGCGCGAAGAGGCTGCGGTCTTTCGGAGCTAGGTAGGGAACCAGCGGCGCGGAACGAACCAGGTTCACCGCCGCGGTATAGGTCGAGCCGTTCTGGGTGGAGCGGACGATGGTCGCACCGCCAGTGATGCCGCCCTTCCAGCCGTTCAGCAGGCCCTGTTTGGCATGCATCTGGTGGTCGTAGGTCGTCTGATCGATCAGGAGATCGACGTTCTTGACGGGCACCTTCTCGACCTCGGTGCCAGCCTCGCTGATCACGACGTTGCCGTCCTCGTAGCTCAGCAGGCCGATCTTCACATCGGTAGTCGGGGTCTTGGTGTCCTTGCGCAGCAGGGCGTAGTTGCCGCTGGCGCGAAGTTCCTTGATCTTGGCCAGCGGGATGGTGATCTCGCCTGCCATGTCGCTCTTGAAGACAATGCTGTCGCCTGCGCCCTTTTCAAGCTTTCCGGTGAGCTGGTCGCCGTTGGTGAAGATGACGACGTCCGGGGCTGGCTTGGGAGTGTCCTTGGCCGCTGGAGCGGGCGTCTGCGCTTGTCCGACGGTCCACGAGCCCCATGACCCAGCCAGCGTCGTGGAGGCTGCAAGAGCGAGCGTCGCAAGCCGAAGCGCCCTCGATCCATTCTTGGAGAACGTGGAGCGCATCGGCATCGTCGGAGAGTGCGTCGAGGAGGTAAGGAGCATTTCTTAAAGCTACCGTAGGATTAGCGGGAAAAAGCGTAGCTTATCCATGAAAACTGCGGGGAAAACGATGTGCAGACAGTTGTTCGCACGTCAGGCAAACTCTTGCGCCTGGTCGGCATCTCAGGCGCGGAAGACTCCGATACTAAGGCTGCGCGGGCCGCAATTGACCTCTGGTGGCGGTCTGGCTCCTCCTCCATTCGGAGAGAATAAGCTGGGTTCGGCTATCGCCTACGGAGCTATATTTGAGCCCGAGGGGTATGAGAAATGGCCGCGCAGCGTGGCCGAAGACTTTCTAAACTTTCCTGCAATTCTCCTTTTCGTGCGTCCGATCAAAACTCCCTTCACGCGACTCCAGCGTGCTGCTCGGAGCGTTTGATCCAATAGGGGAATAGCGGCGCGGCGTGCGGTTGCAGGTCGGAAAACTCGAAGAAACAGGTTGGCGCAGCGGGATCAGCCCCAAAACAGCCAAAACGGGGTTGGTCTGGGGCAATTGAGGCGATGGCGTCGAGTGTCCTCTTGACCGGCTGAAAATTCCCAAAAAAGAATTGATTGCCAATTGTCAATTCAAGGGTCTAGTATCCGTTTCGGTTCAAAGCATATCGCCGTATGGCGCTGCGTTTCGATCCAATCAACAGAACCCCGGCAGGAAAGATTTCCAAATCAAACCCCTGAAAGGGTTCTCCCCCTTCAGTGCCCGTGGAGCGACAAACATGGCATGGTACGCCTACTGTATCGCAGAACGACAGGTCTTCCCGGAGCTTGGCCGGCACCGGCGCCCGATCCCGCTGTCTGGAATTACCGGTCTTTTCGGTAACCAGACGTTTCTTTTTCCCGCAAGCGATCTGGCGGTCATCGTCTCGGAGTACAACCCGGAAGACGCCGACAAGATGGACCAGCAGGCAGCCAAGGACCACGCGCGCGTGATCGCCGACTGCTTCCGCCTTTCCACCGTCCTTCCCTTCCGTTTCAACACAACCTTTGCCGACGACGATTGCCTTCGCCGCTCGGTGCGGTCCAACCAGCGCCACTTTCTTGCCAATGTAGAACGTCTGCGCGGCAAGGCGGAGATGCACCTGAAGGTGCTCGTCGACGACACCTGCCCGGGGAACTCCGCCCGCGACATGACGGTGGGCCAGCAGTACCTGACCAGCTTGCGCGAGAGCGCCAGCCGGCAGCGGGAACGCCAGTCCAAGGCGCGGGCCCTCTCGCTCCAGATGCACCGCATGTTCCTGCCAATTGCCGAAGAGATCACCTGCAAGCGGATCGATTCGGGCAAGATGCTGTTGGATATCGCGCACCTGATCGACAACAAGACGGTAGAGCGCTACCAGAATAAGTACTCTTCGGCGACGCAGCAGATGAAGGAGTGCCGTATGCAGCTGTCGGGCCCCTGGCCTCCATACCACTTCGTCCAGCGCACCGCCCCGGCCCAGCACCACGCCTAAAGATTAGGAACCCGAGCAACGGCAAGAGCCGAACCCAATGGGTTCGGCTCTTGCCGTTGATGCTTACCTGCCTAGAAGCGCCCTGCGCGGGTGGCGAACCCATCGTGGTGTGTGATCGCTTCGCTTGGTGCTCCCGTTGGTCGCAACAGAAGATTGTGCCGACCAACGGGAGGAACGACGCGAAGCGGATCACCAGTCCCGACGGGACCGCTCCGCGCGCAGCGGGCCCGTCCGGCAGGACATGCTTCTAGAAGATCTTCAGATGGATGGTCAGGTACTTCTTCGGGTCTGACCGGATGGTCGTCACGAGGTTGGTGCTCTCGGTCAGCAGCTTGTTCAGGTTAGCGTAGGCCTGATCGTCGGTGGCGAACTTGCCCAGCGTTCCCTTGCCGCCGTTTACCCCGGTGATCAGCGTATTGACCTGGGTGATTGTGTCGTTCAACTGGCTGCGGAACGCAGGGTCCTTGATGAGAAGGCCAAGCGCGCCTTTGCCCGCATCGGCATCCGCCATGATCGAGTTCGCGTGAGCGAGCGTTGAGTTCAGGTTGTTGTAGAGTGTCTCGTCTTTGAGCAGCTTGCCCGCCGTGCCCTGGCCGTTGTCGAGCGCCGTCGCGATGTTCTGCAGCTTACCCGCGGTCGCGTCGAGACGGTTGTAGAGGCTCTCGTCGGTCATCAGCCTGCCGATCGTGCCGTGGCCACTGTTCAGCGTGACGGTCAGCTTATGGATCTCATCGACGGTCGCGTTCGCCTTGTTATAGAGCGACGGATCGTTGATCAGCATGCCAACCGAGCCCTTGCCGCTCTGCAGGTTGTCGACGATGGTGTTCATCTTGGCGAGGATGACGTTGAGGCTTTCGATCGTGCCCTGGCTGGCCTTGACGACGTCGGTGAGGCTGGGAGTTTCAAGCGTCTTGAGCTCGTCGCCGTCCTTCAGCATGCCGCCGGTGGCATATTGACTGTTGATGTCGACGACAGTGTCGCCAAGCACGCCGAGAGTCGAGAGCGCAGCCTTCGAGTCGACGTGAAGCGCCTTCTGGTACTTGCCGTCGATCTTCATAATCACCTCGACCGGCGTAAGCTTGCGCGCGGGGTCGGTGGTGACGAGGACGGACTTGACCGTGCCGATGGTGACACCCTCGAGGTTGACGGGCGCGCCAATCTTCAGCCCGGCAGAGTTCTCGAAGTAGGTGTTCACTGTGAGCTTATGCGAGAGGATGCCAAGCCCTGAGGAACTCGTCATCAGGAACAGCAGAGTCGTTAGGATGACGACCGCGATCAGCACGATCACGCCCACCTTCAACTGAGACCATCGAACTTCCTGCTGGCTGGGCATGTCCCCCCTTATGCGTTGCTAACTCTGCGGATGCGGTGAATCCATCCTGTGATGCGAATTACAGGGAGGACTGTCTGCGAGGATACAACACCCCGCTTCAGCAGTCTCCGGTATTAGGTGACCTGTACTTCGTATGGATGCCGGAAGCCGCTCCGAGGTTTCAAAGAGATACGAGCTGTTGTCCTGCCGGACGGGCCCGCTGCGCGCGGGACGACCACTTCGTGGTGTGTGATCGTTCGCGCAGTCCTCCCG
>Ga0302314_10008201_pt1 | contig 18631 bp, 20 predicted proteins | sample III_Palsa_N2_3_FD_200533 | JGI IMG/M metagenome (GOLD analysis project Ga0302314, IMG submission 200533) | Peat permafrost microbial communities from Stordalen Mire near Abisko, Sweden - III_Palsa_N2_3 | ecosystem: Environmental > Terrestrial > Soil > Palsa > Peat permafrost | place: Sweden...
GTGCAGTTTCAGGGGGTTTCGGGTGACACCGTACAGGAACCATGCCGCAACGTAAACAGCGGGCATCTTGTGTCACTCGCGGCCAACCCGGAGCAGCGCATATAGACGATCGGCAAATTGTGCTAGGAATAGTGATTCAGCACGGCCCGTTCCGTGCTGCCGCCGCCGGACGTGAATTCGACAATGGCCGATGAGGCTGGGCGGAGGGGGCGGGGCGGTCGGCGGCTAGTCGTTGACGAGAACGGCCGCCCCGTCGAAGGCGCCGGCCTTGAGATCCTGCAGCGCCTGCTGCGCCTGCGACATCGGGTAGACGTGAGTCGTGGCCCGTATGTGGTACCGGGCGGCGAGCGCCAGGAACTCCCGCCCGTCCTGCCGGGTGTTGGACGTGACGCTGCGCAGTTCCTTCTCGTAGAACAGCTCGCGCTCGTAGTTCAGCGGCGGGGTGTCGGTCAGGTGGATCCCGGCCACGGCCAGGACGCCGCCGCGGTCGAGCGCCCGCATCGCGATCGGGACGAGATCCCCGACCGGCGCGAACAAGATCGCGCTGTCGAGCGGTTCCGGCGGCGCGTCGTAGGCGTCGCCGGCCGACGCGGCGCCGAGCTCGAGCGCCAGCCGCCGGGACGACTCGCCCCGGGTGAGCGCGTGCACGGTGGCGCCCTGGGCCAGCGCGACCTGGGCGGTGAGGTGAGCGCTGTCGCCGAATCCGTACAGTCCGAGCCGTCCGCCCGTCGGCAGCGACGCCCGCAGCAGCGCCCGGTAGCCGATGATCCCGGCGCACAGCAGCGGCGCCAGCTCGACGTCTTCGACGTCGGTCGGCAGCCGGTAGGCGAACGGGGCGGGGACGGTCGTGTAGTCGGCGTAGCCGCCGTCGGCGTCCCAGCCGGTGTAGCGCGAGTCGGGGCAGAGGTTCTCGTTCCCGCGGCGGCAGTAGCGGCAGGTTCCGTCGGTGTGCCGCAGCCAGGCGACGCCCACCCGGTCGCCCTCGGCGTAGCCGTCGGCGCCTTCGCCGAGCGCCGCCACGGTGCCCACCACCATGTGGCCGGGGGTGACGTGCTCCCGGTGGGCGGGCAGGTCGCCTTCGATGACGTGCAGGTCGGTGCGGCAGACGGCGCAGGCCAGCACCCGGACCAGCAGCTCGCCGGGCGCCGGGGCCGGCACCGGCTTCTGCGTATACCGCATCGGGCTGGTCTCGACCGGCGCCTGCCGGTCGACCACCCACGCCCGCATCGTCGTCGTGCTGCCGACAGTCATTACCTACCTTTATCACGGCCGCAAGAACGGCTCGTGAGCGACTGACCGAAGCACAGCGTTAAACGGCGGAAACATAATTTAATGTCGGCCTGAAACAATTACGGCACAATGGTGCATAGCCGGTCGAGGGGATGGGTTTCGCACCATGAAGCCAGCCAGCGCGTGCCGGGAGGGCCGGATCGGCGTCGTCGGCCAGCGCGGCAGTTCCGAGCCGCTGTGGCGGGCGCTCGCGGTGTTCCGGTTCGCCAGCCTTGGCTACGCCGTCCTGCGGCTCGCCGTCATCGATCGCGGCATGTACTCGCGACCGGGCTGGGCGTGGGGAGTCATCGGGATGATGACGGTCTGGACGATCGGCACCACCATCGCCTACGCGCGGCCCGACCGTCGCACCCGGCTGCTGCTGAGCGTCGACCTGGCGGTCACCGCCGCCCTGCTGCTGAGCACCGCGGCCCTGCAGTACCCGTCCGCCCTGCATCGCGGGGTGCCGCCGGTGACGGCGACCTGGCTGGCCGGACCGGTGCTGGCCTGGGCCGTGCGCTACGGCCGGAGGGCCGGCCTGATCACCGCCGTGATCATGTCCGGCTGCGACCTCGCGCTGGCCCGCGGCACCGCGTTCAGCGTGGCCCTCAACGGCGTCGTGCTGCTGCTGCTGTCGGGGGTGATCGTCGGCCACTTGGCCAGGCTCGCGGCCCAGGTGGAGGCGGAGCGGCAGCACGCGACCGAGGTCGAGGCGGCCAGCCGCGAGCGGGAACGGCTGGCCCGCCACATCCACGACTCGGTCCTGCAGGTGCTGGCGCTGGTGCAGCGACGCGGGGCCGAGGCGGGCGGCACCGCGGCCGAACTCGGCCGCCTGGCGGGCCAGCAGGAAGCCGCGCTCCGCGCCCTGATGGGGGGCGGGATCGAGGCCGCCCAGGCGGGCACTCTGGCGGCAGGCGGGCCGGGCGAGCTTGACCTGCGCGCGCTGCTGCTGCCCGCGCAGACCGATCGGGTCACCGTGTCGGTTCCCGCGCAGCCGGTGCTGGTGGAGCGGGCGGAGGCTGACGAACTGGCGTCGGCGATGCGGGCGGCGCTCGACAACGTCCGGCGGCACTGCGGCGAGCAGGCCCGCGCGTGGGTGCTCGTCGAGGACGAGCCCGGGCTGGTCACGGTGACGATCAGGGACGACGGCCCCGGTATCCCGGACGGCCGGCTGGCCGAGGCGGCCAAGGCCGGACGGCTCGGCGTCAGCCACTCCATCCGCGGTCGGCTTCGCGACCTGGGCGGCTCCGCCGCGATTAGCTCCGCCCCGGGTGACGGCACCGAGGTGGCCCTCCGGCTGCCGCGGCGGGCGGGCGTATCGGTGGCGCGGTCGCCCGAACGGGCTTAGGGTGCGCTGGTGGGACGCAGTGCGCCAATTCGGGTCATGGTGGTGGACGACCACCCCATGTGGCGCGACGCGGTGGCGCGAGACCTGGCCGAGGCCGGCTACGACGTGGTCGCGACCGCCGCCGACGGCGCGCAGGCCCTGCGCGTCACCGGCGCCGCCCGGCCGGACGTCGTCGTGCTCGACCTGCAGCTGCCGGACATGTCCGGCGTCGAGGTGACCCGCGGCCTGCGGGCGGCCCACCCCGGCGTGCGGGTGCTGGTGCTGTCCGCCAGCGGCGAGCAGCAGGACGTGCTTGACGCGGTGAAGGCAGGCGCGGTCGGCTACCTGCTCAAGTCCGCCGCCCGGCCGGAATTCCTCGACGCGGTGCGGCGCACCGCCGACGGCGACGCGGTGTTCACCCCCGGGCTCGCCGCCCTCGTGCTGGGCGAGTTCCGGCGGCTGGCGGCCGCCCCGGCGGCCGGCGGCGGCGGCGACGCGCCGCGGCTGTCGGAACGCGAAACCGAGATCCTCCGCATGGTCGCCACCGGCCTCTCCTACAAGCAGATCGCCACCCGGCTGACGCTGTCGCACCGCACCGTCCAGAACCATGTGCAGAACACCCTGGGCAAGCTGCAGCTGCACAACCGGATCGAGCTGGTCCGCTACGCCATCGAGCACGGCCTGGCGGGGGACTCCGAGCCGAGCTTAGGCATTGGTCCGCGTACTTATCGTGAATTGGCCACGCTCATCCAGACCAATTGTTCGTAGCCTGGCAGTATGACCAAGGACAAGGGCACAATGCTGGTGCTCGGCGGTCACGGCGTGTTCGGGGCCATGATCGCCGCAGCGGCCGAGGCCGCGGGCTGGACCGCGATCAGGACCAGCCGCCGGCCCGCGGCCGGCTTCCGTCGCGTTGACCTGGCCGAGCCTGACACGCTGGAGAAGGTGATCGACGAGGCCGACGTTATCGTCAGCACCGTCCCCGACCGGCAGGTGGTCGCCGAGCGCCTGGTGCTCGACCGCGGCGGCCTGCTCATCAACGTCTCGGCGATGGCGGCCAGTTCAGTGGCAGGCCCGCTCCGCCGGACCGAGCCGCCGCGCGGCACCGTCGTGATGAACGCCGGGATCGCCCCCGGCCTGACCAACCTTCTCGCCGCCCGCCTGCTCGCCAGGCACTCGGAAGCCGACGAGGTGGAGCTGGTCTTCACCGTCTCGCTCAAGGGCAGCCACGGGCCGGCCGGCGGCGATATCGCCCACGACTGGCTGACCGCGACCAAACGGCACCGCACCACGGTGGTCCGGCTGCCGGAACCCTACGGTCGGCGGCGCTGCCTCGGCATCGCCGAACAGCACCGCGGCTGGCTGGGCCCGATCGCCGCGGGCAAGACGGTCAGCACCTACCTCTGCGTGGCCGAGCGCCGCCTGCACGGCGCCGCCGCCGTCACCGCCGCGATGGCCGGGCAGCTGACGAGCCGCCGCGACGAACTGCCGGCCGGGCTGCTGATGCCAGAAGAAGCGCTGACGATCGACGAGCTTGAGCCCGGACTGGCCGGGGCGGGCCTCACCGTGACCGAGGAGCCGGTCGCGGATCTGCGCGCCGCGGTCCGGTCGGCGGGCTAGCTTTCCCGGCCCGCGTACGCTGGGGCGATGTTCTCGCCGCAGGGGCCGTCGCTGCGTGAGCTGGCGGTGCAGGCGCTGTCCTCGGTTGAGGACGGCTACGACCTGCTCGCCCCGAAGTTCGACCACACGCCTTTTCGCACGTCCGACGGCCTGCTCGACGCGACCGCGGCGGCGCTGCGCCCGATCGGGCCGTTCGGCTCGGGACTCGACCTGTGCTGCGGCACCGGCGCGGGCATGCGAGTGCTCACACCGCTGTGCGGGGCCCAGGCCACCGGCGTCGACTTCAGCGCGGGCATGCTCGCCCGAGCGCGGGGCGCGTACCCGGACGCCCGGTGGGTGCGGGCCGACGCCCGGGCGCTGCCCTTCGCCCAGGCCTTCGACCTGGCGGTCAGCTTCGGGGCCCTCGGCCACTTCCTGCCCGCCGAGCGGCCCGCGCTGTTCGCGGGCGTGCACCGCGCGCTGCGACCCGGCGGGGTCTTCGCGTTCCCGGTCGGCGCGCTGCCGCCCGTCGCCACGGCCGGGTACTGGGCGCTGCTGGGATTCGACCTGGCCATGCGGGCCCGCAACGCCGTGCGGCGTCCGCCGTTCGTCATGTACTACCGCACCTGCCGCCTGCCCGCGCTCCGCAGCGACCTGACGGCGGCCGGATTCGCGGTCTCGGCCATCCCCCTGGCGGCTGCTGGCCGAGACGGTCGCCAAGCGCCCCGGGTCCTGCTCGTGATCGCCCGCAAGGCCGCCGAAATGGGGCAGCGCGGCCGGTTAGCTCGTGCAAGCATGGCGACGTGACCCCGATCAGTTCAGGCCGCCTGCGGCTCGCCACGGCCGAGGACGGCGCCCAGCTGCTGGGGCTGTGGGCCCTGCTGTTCGACGACGACGACCCGGCGTCCGCGCAGCCGTGGACGGGCCACGCCCGCGAGTGGTTCGCGCGGTGCTCGGGCGACGCGCTCAACGCCCGGTTCCCCGTGATCGAGGTAGACGGCGAGCTGGTGGCCACGGCCATCGGCACCCTGGAGATCGGCGTTCCCAATCCCCAGTGCGTCCGCGGGCGCACGGTGCGCCTCGCGAACGTCATCACGCTGCCCGAGCATCGCGGGCACGGCCACGGCACGATGCTCGTCCTCGACGTGGTGGCCTGGGCCCGGTCGATCGCCGCCGACCGCGTCGACCTGAGCGCCACGCCCGCCGGGCAGCGCGTCTACGAGAGGCTCGGCTTCACCGTGACCTCAGCTCCGCGCATGAAGCTCGTGCTGTAACGCTTTTATCACGTAACGTAGTCATCGAAGGGCAAGGTGTTACGGGCTATGGGGGCGACCGCTAATGGACGACGCGCAGGATGACAAGGCCGCCTTCGACACCGCCGAGCGGCTGCTCGGAGCTCCGCTGGTTCTTCCGCTCGGTCCGGGCGAGCCGCCGTCGGGCGCCGACTTCCGGCGGCTTGCCACCCGGCACACCTTCGGGGATTCCTGGCCGCGGGCGGGACTCGACCTGCGCAGCCGGGCGCTTGTCTCGGTGACCATCGCCGCCACGCTCGGCACCCGCGAGCCGCTGCGCGGGCAGTTGCGGATCGCGCTCAACAGCGGGGTCAGCAAGGAGGAAATCGTCGAGTTGTTCATTCACCTGGAGGCCTACGCGGGCGCCGCCAGGGCGTTCGACAGCTACCAGATCGCGCTCGAGGTTTTCGCGGAGACCGCGGGCGGCGAGTAGCGGCGGGCGCGGCTAATCGTCGACCAATGCCAGCGCCTCCACCTCGAGGAGGCAGCCGGTGGCGGCCAACGCGGTCACCTGCACGGCGGTGCTCGCGGGCGGCTTGGCGGTATCGATGACGGCGTCCCGGGCTTCGCGCACGGCCGGCAGGTAGGCGACGTCGAGCACGAACAACGTCAGCTTGACCACGTCGCCGAACCCGGCCCCGGCCTCGGCCAGGCAGCGGCCGAGGTTCTCGAACACCTGCCGTGCCTGCGCCGCGGGATCGCCCGCCCCGACCAGCTCTCCCCGCTCGTCCTGCGCGATCTGGCCGCTCACCACGACCAGTCGGCCCCGGCCGGTCACCACATGGCTGTAACCGCGCCCGGCGGCCACGCCTTCAGGAGCTGCCACGTGTCGTAGCCCGGTCATTGCGATCTCCCCTCAGTTGGTGCGGTCCCGACCCGCGCGCCGTCACTCGGCCCCCGGCAGGCGGCCCGGTCGGCTCGCGGCAGTTTACGGCCCGGGCTCAGAATCGTCGGAGCCGGATGCGCGTCACCGCGTGGTCGGCGCCCTTGTGCAGGACCAGGGCGGCTCTGGCCCGGGTGGGCTGGATGTTCTCGATCAGGTTGACTTCGTTGATCGTCGTCCAGATCCGGGTGCCGAACGTGTCGACCTCGTCGGCGCTGACCTGGGTAAGCCTGCGGAACGGCGACTGCGGGTCAGTGAACGCGGTCTCCCGCAGCGCGTGCAGCCGGCTGAGGAACCAGCGCCGGATATCGTCGCCGTGCGCGTCGACGTAGACGGAGAAGTCGAAGAAGTCGGCCAGCGCGAGGGCGCCCGGCGGGGAGGGCTGGAGCACGTTGATGCCTTCGAGGATCAGCACGTCGGGCCGCTGCACGGACTGCCGTTGCCCGGGGACGATGTCGTAGGCCAGGTGCGAGTAGACCGGGGCGGACACCTCGGGCGCGCCCGCCCGCACCTGCTGGACGAAGCGCAGCAGCGCCCGGCGGTCGTAGGACTCGGGGAAGCCCTTGCGCTCGCTCAGGCCGCGCTCTTCAAGCACCGCGTTGGGGTAGAGGAAGTTGTCGGTCGTGACCAGTTCGGTGTGCGGGCGCTGCGGCCACTGGGCGATGAGCGCCTGCAGCAGCCGGGCGGTGGTGGACTTGCCGACGGCGACGCTGCCGGCCACCGCGATGATGAACGGCGCGGGCCGGATCTGCTGGCCGAGAAACGCCCCCACTGTTTCGCGCAGCCCGGCGCTCGCCTCGAAGTAGAGCCGCAGCAGCCTGCTCAGCGGCAGGTAGATGTCCTCGACCTCACCGAGCTGGATCGGGTCGGCCAGCCCGCGAACCGCGTCGAGCCCCTCGGCCGTGAGCGACATGGGAGTGCTCGCACGCAGGCTGCGCCACGCATCGCGATCCAGATCCAGATAGGGCCCGTCCCCGTGTCGACCAGTCACGCTGCCAACATACGACCCGCCCGGCATCGCCGGCGTCGCCGCCCGCGGCCGGCCTGGCCGCCGGGCCGCTTCCCGTCAGTCGGTCAGGGCGGGGTTGCGGGGGTAGGGCGCGTCCGCGATCTGCCGCACTGGGAGCAGGCGGCCTGCCACCAGCCGCTGCAGCGTGAAGACGGCCCGCCGGCCGGTCCGCCCGTCGTCGCCTGGCCGGCCCGCGGCGTCCCAGTCGATCTCGGCCAGGCCGGACAGCTGGAGCGTGCGTCCGGAGTCGAAATCGAAGAACAGCAGCGCCGCCTCGGGGTCGACCGCCAGGTTGCCGAAGGAATTGAAGAGATTGTTGCCCGGGTAATCGGGCCACCAGAGCCGGCCGCCGCCGACCCGGACGAATCCGGGCGCGCCGCCCCGGTGCGAGGCGTCGGAGCCGCGTTCCGGGTTGGTGGTGCCGAGGAAAAACGTGTCCGCCGCGCGGATCAGCCCGATGTCGGACGGGGAGAGAACCGAGTCCCGCCTGACGTCGCCCGGGTCGCGCCGACCGGGGTCGTCCTGAGCGAGCACCCGCTGGTGGATGTACTGCGGGCAGTTCCCGTAGGCCTGCTCGACCTCGATCGCGAGTATGCCGTCGCTGGCCGCGCTCAGCGTGCCGTTGACCCGGACCCGACGTCGCAGCGCGAACTCGACCACCACCAGACCGACCTGCTGCCCGGCCGGCAGCCCGTGCAGCGGATCGCCGTCCGGGAGCCGGGCGTGGATCGCGAGCGTGGTCGGGGTGACGGCCTCGAGGAAGCCGGCCGGGCCGGTCAGCGCCGAGGTCCACAGCCGCCCGTCGGCGTCCCTGGCGGTGATGGCGGCGAACGTGCGGTCAGCCAGGAAGGCGACGATCCCGCCCCGGAGCTCGGCCGGGTCGAGCATCGGCGACAGCCGCTCCGCTTCCTCCCGGGTACCCGTTCGCTGCTGCGCGGCCAGCTCGCCGGCGTGAAAGCCGACGTCGGGACGGTGCCCCGGCCCGGCCGGGGCGGTGGTCTTGGGCATGGGCCCTCCTCCGGGATTCTGTCTGTCTAACGGATAGATGTTCATGCATCCGTTAGTAAGAGTCATATCATGTTCTTCTAACGGATGCAAGTCTAATCATCCGTGATAGGCTCGCTCTCATGCCCACCTCAGCCGTCCCCGCCGAGCGCGCCTGGGCTCTGCCCGACGAGCCGCTGCCGGTGCGCCTGATGAGCACGATCTGGGCGGACGCCGACGGCCGGCACGATGACCTGCGCACGGCGGCCGGCGTGGACGAGTGGCTCGACGCGGTCGGCGTCGACCGCGCGGGCGCGCCCGCGACCGACGGCGAGCTGACGGTGGCGCGCGGGCTCCGCGACGCCGTCCGGCTGCTCGCCGCCTACGTCACCGCCGACGACCGGCCGGGCGTAGCCGCCGCGGGCGACCAGGTCGCAGCCGCCCTCGACCTGGTCAACGGGACCGCGGCGAGACTCCCCGCGCCGCGCCTCGGGCTGCGGGACGGCCGCCTCGAGGTCGGCCCGCCCGAGGGACCGTCGCCGGTGACCACCGGGCTGGCGCAGGTGGCCGAGCAGGCGATCGCGCTACTCGGCGGGGACGATGCCAGCCGACTGCGCGCCTGCTACGCGCCGGGCTGCGTGCTCTACTTCGTCAAAACCCATCCGCGCCGCGCCTGGTGCTCGGTCGCCTGCGGCAACCGAGTCCGGGCCGCCCGCCACTACCAGCGGGCCCGCGACCACAAGGAAGACGCCTAGGATCCGCCCGCGGCTAGGGGGTTTCGTCGCTGCAGGCCGGGGTTTCGCGGGCGAGCACGTCGCCCAGCCGCAGGAGTTGCGCGGTGGCCCCGCCGAGGGTGAACTCGGCCCGCTTGGCGGCGAGGAAGTAGCGGTGCAGCGGGTAGGACGTGTCGATGCCGGTCCCGCCGTGCACGTGGACGGCGGTGTGCGCGACCCGGTGGCCCGCGTCGGCGGCCCAGAATTTGGCGCTGGCGATCGCCGCGCCGACCTCGGGGTCGCCCGGCCGCCCGGCCGCCAGCAGCCAGGCCGCCTGCCACATCGTGAGCCGGACTGCCTCGACGTCGATGTAGGCGTCGGCCAGCCGCTGGGCCACCGCCTGGAACGACCCGATCGGCCGCCCGAACTGCTCACGGCTGCGGGCGTACTCGGCGGTCAGCTCGAGCGCCCGCTCGAGCACGCCGGCCTGCATCGCGCACACTCCCACGGTGCCCCGCGACACCAGCCAGTCCGTCACCTCGGCCCCGCCGGACGCGCCGCCGAGCACCCGGTCGCGGCCCAGCGCGACGCCGTCGAGCACCAGCCGCCCGGCGTCGGCGCCGTCCGTCAGCGCCTGCGGCTGCACCGTCACCCCGTCGTCGGACGGCTCGACCAGGAACACCAGCACCCCGTCGGCGGCCGACGCCGGGACCAGCATCAGGCCCGCCCGCGCGGCCGCCGGGACCACCGTCTTCACGCCGGACACCCGCCAGCCCGCGCCGTCCCGCTCGGCCCGCGCCGAGGGTGACGACGGGTCATCGCCGTCCTCCTCGGCCAGCGCGACGGTGAGCACGATCGAGCCGTCCCCGGCCGGCCCCGCCCACCGGCGTTGCTGCACCGGGCTGCCGAACTCGGCGATCGCGCCCGCGCCGAGCACGATCGACGCGAGATAAGGGGCCGGCGACACCGCCCGGCCGAGCTCGGTCAGCACCGAGCACTGCTCGAGCAGGCCGAGACCCGCCCCGCCGAGCGCCTCCGGCAGCGCGGCCGCGAGGACGCCGGCCGAGGCGAGGTCCGCCCACTGCCGCTCCCTCGGGTTCGGCGCGTCGGCGTTCGGCGCGACCGGGTCCGGCCCGGCTGCGTCCCGATCGGCGAGGATCTTCCTCACCAGCCCCGCGAGCTCGGCCTGCGCCTCGCTGAGGGAGAAGTCCACGGCGCCTCCTGACGCTCAGAGATCAACGGCGGGCGGCGGGCAGCCCGAGTCCGGCCGCCGCGACGATGTCCCGCTGCACCTCGTTGGTGCCGCCGCCGAAGGTCAAGATGAGCGCGGCGCGGTGCATCCGCTCGATCCGGCCGGCCAGCGCCTGCCCGGGAGAGCCGGAGCGCACCACCGCGTTCGCGCCGAGCACCTCCATCAGCAGCCGGTACGCCTCGACCGCGAACTCGGTCCCGAACACCTTGGTGGCCGACGCCGCGGCCGGGCCGACGGCGGCCGGCGAGGAGGCGATCCGCCAGTTCATCAGCTTGAGGAACTCCGCCTTGGCGTGCACCCGGGCCAGGTGCAGCCGCACCCACTCGTGGTCGATCACCCGTCGCCCGTCCGCCAGCCTCGTCGCCGACGCCCACTCCCGGACCGACGCCAGCGCCGACTGCACCGGCGCGGCCGAGGTCAGCGCCACCCGCTCGTGGTTGAGCTGGTTGGTGATCAGCGGCCAGCCCCGGTTCTCCTCGCCCACTAGCGAAGAGGCGGGGACCCGGACCGACGCGTAGTAGGTGGCGCTGGTCAGCACGCCCGCGGCCGTCCGCACCGGCGTCCACGAGAAGCCCTCGGCGCTCGTCGGCACGATGATGATCGACAGGCCCTTGTGCCGGGGCGCGACCGGATCGGTCCGGCAGGCCAGCCACACGTAGTCGGCGTACTGGATCAGGCTCGTCCACATCTTCTGGCCGTCGATCACGTACTCGTCGCCGTCACGGCTCGCGGTCGTCCGCAGCGAGGCCAGGTCGGTCCCGGCCTCCGGCTCGGAGTAGCCGATCGAGAAGTGGATCTCGCCCGCGGCGATCCTTGGCAGGTAGAACGACTTCTGCGCCGGGGTGCCGAACCGCATGATCGTCGGCCCGACCGTGTTGACGGTCAGGAACGGCACCGGCACCCGCGCGACCGCCGCCTCGTCGGTGAAGATGAGCTGGTCGATCATCGTGCCGCCGCGCCCGCCGTGCTCCCGCGGCCAGCTCAGCGCCAGCCAGCCGTCCCGGCCGAGCTGGCGCACCACCGCCCGGTAGGCGTCGCCGTCGCCGTGGTCGCCGTCGGCCGGATCATCGAGCGCGGCCCGTACCTCGTCCGTCATCAGCCGGCTGAAGTAGTCGCGCAGCTCAAGCCGGAGCCGCTCCTGCTCGGGGGTGTAGGCGATCCGCATGCGGTCTCCGCTCGGCCAGAACACCGTTAAACTAGAACGTGTTCTAGGATTGTACATCGGGAGGCCGCGATGGCAGAGACGACGGCGAGCGCGTACATCATCGACGCGGTGCGCACCCCCGTCGGCCGTCGCGGCGGCGGTCTGGCCGCCGCCCACCCGGCCGATCTCGGCGCGCACGTCATCGCGGCCCTGCTCGCCCGCACCGGGATCGATCCGGCCGACGTGGACGACGTGGTGTTCGGCTGCGTGGACACCGTCGGGCCGCAGGCGGGAGACATCGCCCGGACGGCCTGGCTGGCGGCCGGGCTGCCCGAGTCGGTGCCCGGCGTCACCGTCGACCGGCAGTGCGGCTCCTCGCAGCAGGCGGTGCACTTCGCCGCCCAGGCGGTGCTGTCAGGGACCGCCGACCTCATCGTCGCGGGCGGCGTGCAGAACATGAGCATGATCCCGATCGCGGCGGCGATGGGCGAGCCTTACGGCGACCCGTTCAGCGGGTCAGCCGGCTGGCAGGCCCGGTACGGCGGCCAGGAGATCTCCCAGTTCCGCGCGGCCGACCTGATCGCGGACAAGTGGGGGATCAGCCGGGCCGAGATGGAGGAGTACGCCCTCGGCAGCCACGCCCGGGCGGTCACCGCCATCGACGGCGGCCACTTCGCAGCCGAGATCGCGCCCTGCAACGGCCTGACCCAGGATGAGTGCCCGCGCCGCGACACCAGCAGCGAGAAGATGGCCAAACTCCGTCCGCTCCGGGAGAGCGGCCGGATCACCGCCGCGCTGTCCAGCCAGATCGCGGACGGCGCGGCCGCCCTGCTGATCGCCTCCGAGCACGCGGTCCGGGCCGGCCGCCTGAGACCGCGCGCCCGGATCACCCACCTGTCCGCCCGCGGCGACGACCCGGTGCTGATGCTCACCGCGCCGATCGCGGCGACCGCGCACGCGCTGCGCCGGGCCGGGCTCACGCTCGACCAGATCGACCTGATCGAGATCAACGAGGCGTTCGCGTCGGTCGTGCTCGCCTGGCAGCGCGAGACCGGGGCGGACCTCGCCCGGGTCAACGCGAGCGGCGGCGCGATCGCCCTCGGCCACCCGCTCGGCGCGACCGGCGCGAGGCTGCTCACCACGCTGCTGCACGCGCTCGAGCGGACGGGCAGGCAGCGCGGCCTGCTCACGATGTGCGAGGGCGGCGGCCAGGCCAACGTGACGATCATCGAGCGCTGCTAAGACCCGGCGCCAGTACTCGCTGGGGTCGCGGCCCGCGCCGAAGCCCGCCGCCTCGGCGACTCGGACCGTTTCGGTGAAGCGGGCCGCGAGCGTGGCCGGGTCGTGGGCATCGCTGGCGAAGGTGATCGCCTGGCCGCCCTCCTGCCGCCACCAGGCCAGCACCCGGGGGTGCAGCGGCACCCGGGTATTGACCTCGAGGGCCTTGCCCGCGTCGGCCAGGGTCCGCAGCACGTGCCGGTACTCGTCCTGGAAGTCGTCCGGGTCATGCGGTCTGGCGTCTGGCGGCCAGTAGCGGACGGGGTAGTCGATGTGGGCGAGGACGTCGAACGCCTCGAAGCCGCTGATCAGCGTGGCGGTTTCCGCCAGGTAACCGCGCAGCACCCGGTCAGGGGCCTGGTCGCGGAAGCTGTCGGAGATCTCGGCGAAGCCCCGGCCGGCCGACGCGGAGTGCACCGAGGCGAGGACCCGGTCGAAACCGCCGTCGCGGAGCAGGGCAGCCGCCCGCGACGAGTGCCAGTGCGGTTCGCCCAGCTCGACGCCGGACAGGATGCGCAGGCCGGGGAAGCGTTCACGGCAGTGGCGCAGGCAGCCGAGGTACCCGTCCAGGTCGAGCGGCGGCGGGGTCAGCACGCCGTCGCTGACCCGGGATTGCCAGTCGTCCGGCACCAGCGCGAGCAGGTCGGGCCCGAGCGACCAGGGGGTGAAGTCGGCGTGCTCGGTGAACGCCACCACGGGCAGGCCGATCTCCACCGCGCGCTGGCAGGTGCCTTCCATCGAGCCGGCCAGCGCGTCCCACGACCACTGGCTGTGCACGTGGCTGTCGGCGGGCAGGACGAGGGGTCCGGTATCTGGCGCTGCCTCTGTCATGACGAACATGATCGGCCCTGCCCCCGGGACGAGGTCAACCGAGGGCGGTCAGGGCGGCCAGCCGCGCCTCGGCCTCGGCCATCACCCGTTCGATCAGCTCCGCGCACGAAGGGAGATCCTCGATCAGCCCCGCCACCTGCCCCGACGACATCAGCCCGAGGTCGGGCCGCCCGTCGACCATCGCCGCCCGCAGCAGCATCGGCGTGTTAGCGGCCATCAGCACCTGCGCCCAGGACAGCTCCCCGCCCCGGCGCAGCTCGCGCCCCGACCGCAGCAGTTCGACCGACGACAGGCCGGAGACCGCCCGGAACCGCGCCGCGTTGCGCGCGGACCGCACCAGCGCGCCGATCCGGCCGCCGCGCTCGAGCCGGTCCACCAGCGGCGTCCGCAGCACCCGGTGCGGCACGCCGTCGACCCGCCTGGTCACCACCGTGCCGTCGAGCCCGGCCGCCAGGTAGACCTGTTTGACCGCGTCCGCCACCGGGCTGTCGGTGGTGAGCAGGAACCGGGTGCCCATCGCGATGCCGGCCGCGCCGTAGCCGAGCGCCGCGACCAGCCCGCGGCCGTCGAAGAACCCGCCCGCCGCGATCACGGGAATGTCCACCGCGTCCGCCACCTGCGGGATCAGCAGGCTGGTGGGGACCGCGCCGGTGTGCCCGCCACCCTCGCCGCCGGTCGCGATCACCGCGTCGACGCCCCACGCCGCCACCTTCTCCGCGTGCCTGCGCGCGCCCACCGACGCCAGCGTGATCACCCCGGCGTCCTTGAGCGCGGCGATCAGCTCCGGCCTGGGAGCGAGGGCGAAAGAGGCAACCGGAACGCCCGCCCCGATGACGGCCGCGACCCGCTCGCGGGCGTCCGGGGCATCGGCTCTTATATTGACTCCGAACGGACCGTTGGTTCCTGCCGCGGTCTCCTTGATCGCCGACCTCAGCTCGGCCAGGCTCATGGTGGCCGAGGCGAGGATGCCGAGACCGCCCGCGTTGGATACCGCCGTGACCAGCTTCGGGCCGGATACGTACCCCATCGCGCTCTGCACGATCGGGTAGCGGACGCCGAGCAGTTCGGTCAGCGGCGTGCGGATCACCGCACCTCCTGATCCCTGGCCCGGTCCGGGTCGAGCCGCCGGATGAGGTCAAGCTCGGCCGCCGAGGGCACCCGGCTCACCGCGACCTCATCGGGCACCACGAGGTCGAACCCGGTCTCCGTCAGCACCTCGGCCACCTCGACCCCGGGATGCACGGACCGCAGCCGCATGGCGTGATCGGGGGTCAGGAAGTCGAGCACGGCCAGGTTGGTGACGACGACCCGGAGGTCCACCGCGCCCCGGTCGTAACCAACCCCGCAGACCATGTCCACGTGCTCGACGAAGACCCGCCGCGAATGCCGCGGCACCCAGTAGCTGACCGCGTGGTTGACGGTGTTGCCGGGCGCGCCGCGCACCCCCAGCAGCTGCGCCTTCGGCCGCGCCCAGTCGCCGATGCAGGAGATGTTCTGGTTCCCGAGCCGGTCGATCTGGGCGGCCCCCATCATCACGTGCCGCCGTCCGGCCGCGACCATCGTGAACACCTGCCGGTAGGGGAGCCAGCCCTCCACCTCCCCGGCCGCATCGATGAGGAACGCCTCGCCGTCGGTCATCAGCAGGTCGGGCGCGAACGTCTGCCGGGCGAGCCGGGCGCCGAGCGCGGGGATCACCCCCATCGGGCTGGCCAGAATCGCCCCGTCACCGCGCCAGGCCTCGGCGCAGGCAACCACGCAGACCTCGGCCGTGCTGGCGGTCATCGGCGGACCGCCTTCTGATAGGACGCTTCGTCGCCGTCCAGGTACTCGGCCCGGAACCGGCGCCAGTCGTCGGGGTCGGCGGCGGCGTTGGCGTAGTGCCGCTGGAAGCCCTCGTCGCGGCCGTAGTCGGGAACGCAGCTGGTGAAGTGGGCGCCGTTCGGAGTCTCGGTCACGGCGTGCACCATCGCCCGGTTGAGCAGCAGCGACTGCGGCGGCCCGGTCAGCGCGGGCACGATCCGCTCGCAGGACACGTACGCCCGCTCGGCCGCCAGGCAGAACAGGTCGTCAAAGTAAGGGTCGGGGCCGAGGCACTGGCCGTTGCCCGCCGCGTCCGCCCGGTTCATGTGCACCAGCGCCGCGTCGAGCCGCAGGGCCGGCATCGCCACCAGGTCCTCGCCGCCCGGATGCCCGGTGTCCGGGTACGGCGAGCGGACCGTCCGCAGCGCGGGATTGACCCGCATTACGTCCGAGCCGAGTCCCGCCCGGATGGGCAGGAACGGCAGCCGGTGGGCGGCGGCGAGCAGCCCCCAGTGCAGCATCCCCTCGTCCAGCTCGGTCAGCTCGACCGTGCCGCGCTGACGTCCGTTCCTGAAATGCGGCTCGAGCGCGATCGAGTCAAGCGACGCGAAACCGGTGACGATCCGGCTGGCCTGACCGGACGCGATGAGCAGTCCCACATCGGGTCCGGCGTAGGACACCACCGTCAGGTCCCGCAGCGGCGACCGCAGGATCGCGCGCACCAGCGCCATCGGCTTGCGGCGCGATCCCCAGCCGCCGATCCCGATCGTCATCCCGTCGCGGAGCTGGCCGACCACCTCGTCCGGCGTCAGCACGCGGCCGGTCACCGGCGCCCTCCCGTCAACTGCGCCGCCCCGTTGACTGCCTCGTCCCGTCAATTGCGCCGTCCCATCAGCGATGCCCGTCCACGAACGCCTGGCGCGCCCGGTCCCCGGCGCCGGCCAGGTTGAGCTCGTAGGTGAACCCCTGCTCGTACCGGTAGGAGCGCTTGACGTCGACCGGGTCGATGCCGTTCAGCGACTGCTTCGCCAGCCGGATGACGAGCGGGTCCTTGGCCGCGATGGCGGCCGCCAGGCTCCGAGCGGCGTCGCCGAGTTCCGCCCGGGGCGCCACCTTGAACACGGTGCCGAAGCTCAGCAGCTGCTGCGCGGTGACGGTCTGGCAGGTGTACACCATCGCCCGCAGCAGCGGCTGCGGCACCAGCCGGGCGAGGTGGGTGGCGGCGCCGAGCGCGCCCCGGTCGACCTCCGGCAGCCCGAACGTCGCGTCATCGGCCGCCACGATCAGGTCGGCGTTGCCGGCCAGGCCGATCCCGCCGCCGAGGCAGAACCCCTGCACCGCCGCGATGACCGGCACCGGGCACTCATACACGGCGGCGAACGCGGCGAAGCACCCCTGGCTGGCGCGCAGGATGCCCTCATGGCCGTCGAGCCGCTGCATCTCCTTGATGTCGACGCCCGCGCAGAAACCGCGGCCCGCCGCGGCCAGGATGACGACCCGAGTCCCGGGATCCGCGCCGGCCGTGGTGACCGCGGCCGCGAGGTCGGACCAGCCCTGGGCGGGCAGCGCGTTGACGGGCGGGAAGTCGATGACCACGTCGGCGATGCCGTCGCGGGTCTGAACGTTGATGCTCATCGGCTCCTCATCCGGCCGCGACCTCGCCACGGGTCAGCATCGTCATTATCAACCTAGCGCTTGCTTGGTCGGCAGCCTAACATGGCCGCATGAGCGCCGTCGATGGGCAGCCAGCCGAACCGTCCGACGCGCCCGAACCGTCCGACGCGCCCGCGCCGTTCGCCGCGGCCGGCCAATCGGACGTCGCCAACGCGGCGGTTCTGGTCACCGGCGGCACCCGCGGGATCGGCGCGGGCATCGCGCGCGGGTTCCTGCGCGCCGGCGCGCGGGTGCTGGTCTGCGGGCGGACCGAGCCCGCCGAGCTGCCGTGCGCCGATGGCCGCACCGCGTTGTTCACCCAGGCGGATATCCGGGACCCGGAGCAGGCGGCCGGGACCGTTCGGAAGAGCATTGAGCTTTTTCACCGGCTGGACATCGTGGTCAGCAACGCGGGCGGCTCGCCCGCCGCCAGCGCCGCCACCGCGTCGCCCCGGTTCCACGCCAAGGTGATCGAGCTCAACCTGATCGCGCCGCTGCACATCGCCCAGGCCGCCAACGCGGTCATGCAGGAGCGGGGGAGCGGATCGATCATCATGGTCGGCAGCGTCAGCGGCGCCCGGCCGTCCCCCGGCACGGCCGCGTACGGCGCGGCCAAGGCCGGCCTGCACCACCTGGTCACCAGCCTCGCGATCGAGTGGGGCCCGGCGGTCAGGATCAACTGCGTGGTGCCCGGCTTCGTGGCCACCGAGTCGGTCGCCGAGCAGTACGGCGACCCGGCCGCGGTCGCCGCCGTCGCGGCGACGGTGCCGCTGCGCCGCCTGGCCACCCCGGACGACGTCGCGCAGGTCTGCCTCTTCCTCGCCTCCCCCGGCGCCTCCTACGTCAGCGGGACGTGCCTGACCGTGCACGGCGGCGGTGAGCCTCCCGCGTTCCTCAGCGCTGGTGTACGCTCCGATTAATAGAACACGTTCTACTTTTAGGGGCTGTCATGGTGGCGTCCATCAAGCCGCAGCGGGACGAGGTCGGCCTCGTCGACGGGCGCATGCTGATCGGCGGGGAGTGGGTCGCGGCCGCGTCCGGCATCACCTGGTGCCACACCCATCCGGCGACGGGGGAGCAGGTCGCGTCGTTCCCGGTCGCCGGGGCGGCGGACGTCGACCTGGCCGTGCGCGCCGCCCGCCGGGCGTTCGACGAGGGACCGTGGCCTCGCATTCGGGCAGGCCAGCGGGGCCGGACCCTGCGCAAGATCGCGGACCTGGTCCGTGCGCACGCCGATGAGCTGCTGACGCTGCAGGCGCTCGACAACAGCGTCCCGCTGAGCTTCGGCGAGATCTACGCGACGTCGGCCGAGTTCGTGGCCGACGTGTTCGAGCATCACGCGGGCTGGGTCGACAAGCTGGCGGGGGAGACCCTGCCGCCGTTCCAGGGCGGCGATCACCTGGTCTTCACGCTGCGCGAGCCGCTCGGGGTGGTGGGCGCGGTGATCCCCTGGAACGCGCCGCTGCCGCTGTTCGCCCAGAAGGTGGCGCCCGCCCTGGCGGCCGGATGCACGATCGTGCTCAAGCCGTCGGAGTACGCCACGTTCGCGGTGCTGCGGCTGGCCGCGCTGATCGAGGAGGCGGGGCTCCCGGCGGGC
>Ga0302314_10008203_pt1 | contig 18630 bp, 19 predicted proteins | sample III_Palsa_N2_3_FD_200533 | JGI IMG/M metagenome (GOLD analysis project Ga0302314, IMG submission 200533) | Peat permafrost microbial communities from Stordalen Mire near Abisko, Sweden - III_Palsa_N2_3 | ecosystem: Environmental > Terrestrial > Soil > Palsa > Peat permafrost | place: Sweden...
GAGTGGGCCCGCTGCTGATGGGCCTGGCCCGCCACGGCGCAGGGTTCAACATCGACCTCGGCGTCAACGTCTCTGGCTGAGCGCACCCGCACCACCACTTCCCGCGCCACATCACACACAAGGAGCAGCAGCATGCGCGTTTTCGTCACTGGCGGGACCGGCCATACCGGTTCCTACATCATCCCCGAGCTCATCGCCGCCGGGCACGAGGTTACCGGCCTGTGCGGCGAAGACCGGGACGGGCTTGTCGGGGACGTGCGGCGGGTTCAGCACGGCAATGGGTCGGGGATTTCCTCCTTGTAGGCCAGCCAATTCGAGAACTGCTGGTGGGCGCGGTACCGGTTGCCATAGGAGCTGCTATACGGTCCAGCAGCCAGACGATCCGCCGCTGTACGTCCTGCTTGCCACCTCTTCCCGGCCAAGGTGGCCAGTCGCGCGGAGCAGGCGGGCTGCGGCGAACCGCTGGATCGCCTGGGTAGTGCCCACGTGGGCATCCGTCCTTGGGAGCGAGCACCTTGACCTAGCGCATTGGTTAGAGAATACTAACGGTTAGTGGATGCTAACCGAGATGCTGACCGGTGGGGTGCGCTGGCCGACGGCACGCGCCTGGCCATCGTGGCGCGCCTGGCCGATGGGCCCCGGGCTGTCGGGCAGCTGGCGGCCGGGCTGCCGGTGACCCGGTCGGCGGTGTCCCAGCATCTGAAGATCCTCAAGGACGCTGGCCTGGTGGAGGACATGGCTGCGGGAACGCGCCGGATTTACCGGCTCAACCCGGTCGCGCTGGAAGCGTTGCGGGATCAGCTCGACACATATTGGCAGCGGGCGTTGGCCGGGTACGCCAATGCCGCGGAAGAAGACCAGCCAGGGAGGCTTGATGGCCAAGACCGAGGCAGTGACGGTCCGGCAGCAAGTCGTGGTTGACGCTCCGATCGAGCGCGCTTTCACGGTGTTCACCGACCGGTTCGGGGACTTCAAGCCGCCCGAGCACAACATGCTCGGGGCGCCGATCGCCGAGACGGTGTTCGAGCCACGGGTCGGCGGCAGCATCGTGGACCGGGCAGCGGACGGCAGCGAGTGCCGGTGGGCGCGGATCCTGGCCTTCGACCCGCCGGACCGGGTGATGTTCAGCTGGGACATCAGCCCGCAGTGGACGATCGAGACCGACCAGGCCCAGACCAGCGAGGTTGAGGTGCGGTTCTACGCCGAGTCGCCGACCCGCACGCGGGTCGAGCTGGAGCACCGGCACATCGACCGGCATGGCCCGGGATGGGAAGCAATTACCGACGGCGTGGACGGGCCGGAGGGCTGGCCTTTGTACCTGGACCGCTACGCCGCGGTAGTGAAGGAGGGCCGCTGACATGCCGCCGATCGTTACCAGCGCCGAGATTGGGCGCCCGGCCGCCGAGGTTTTCGCCTACGCAACCGACCCCACCCGGTTCAGCGAGTGGCAGCAGGGCGTGGTGGACGGGCACATGGAGGGCCCGGCCAGCGGCTCCCTATCACCTGCCGTGGGCGCAAAATGCGTGACAACGCGGCGCATCGGCGGCGCCAACCGGCCTTCCACATCCGAGCTTGCGCATATCGACCCTCCTCGGACCTGGGGCGTGCGGGGTATAGAAGGCCCGATCCGGGCGGCCGTCGAGGTCCTGGTCGAGCCAGTGACCGGCTCCCGTTCCCGGCTGACTATCAGCGTCGACTTCACCGGCCACGGCATCGGCAAGATCCTGGTGCCGCTGATGGTCCGCCGGGAAGCACGCAAGGAGATGCCGGACAACATGGCAGCGCTCAAGCAGAGGATGGAAGCTGGCTAGGCCGCCGGAGACGCGCCGGGGAATCCCTGAACCAGATCCTGCCCGGTCTTGATTGCATCCGCTAGCTGTCTGGCACGTTCGGCGCGCGGTATAAGACGGCTGAACAGCCAGAGGCAGCGGCGCACTGGGACGGCGCCTGTGCCCCAGAGCGATGGCACGCGGGCGCGCCCGGCCGGCTAGCGGGAGCCCGCCCGGCAGCACCACAGACGGCAGGACCGCTCGTCACCCGTACTGCCTGCCGTGGTGAGTACACGGGCCGGTGATTCCGGCCGCTGGGAGGCGGGCGCATGGCACAGATCAGCCCTGGCACCGGCAGGCGGTCCATGACGAGCTCAACCGGGTCCAGGCGGCCAACCTGTGCCGCTACCCCACCTTGCACTACGACTTCCACCGCCGCCAGTTCGGGACGCCGAGGCACGATCAGGGACAACGGACGAGCTACGCAGCCAGCGAGAACTACCAAGCGTGTCGGCGGCCCTCGCCAGACTCGATCGCAGCTAACGTCTCACGTCGTGCCAGGCACCTATACCTTTGCCCGCGACATGCGCAGCCTCTCCCGGTGGCGTCCCAGGAGACATTTGCATAGTGTCTCAAGGCGACCTCATAGAACCCTGGCCCGGCGTCGTTGACGTTGAGGTACTGGACGAGGACCGGGGTATCCTACTTCGCGTCCTCGCGCCCGCACGGTGACACGCGACACCGCCTGCCTGTCGATCTTCGTCATCGCCACCCTGTGGGTGCCGGAAACCGGCACCCGCACCCTCGCGTGACGTCCCACCGGGAAGACGAGCGACGAGTCGAATAAGCACGGTTCCCCCTCGCAGTACACGATCCGCGTGCGGGAAGAGCTAAGGGGCGATGATCGCCTTCAGCCCGGCGCGACTCTCGGCGGCGGCGAACGCCTGCGCAGCGTCCGCGAGCGGAGTGCGCGACGATACGAGCGGGTCCAGCGCCACTACGCCGCGCGCCGCCAAGTCGATCGCGCGCGGGTAGACCTCGTTCATGCGCCGCACCATCGCGATCGTGAGGCCCTTGCGCCGCGCGAGCGACGCCCGGAACGTGGTCGCGTCCGAGTCCGGAATCCCGCCGAGGACGACCCGCCCGCCCGGTCGCACGGACTCGAACGCGATCCGCACCGCGTCGTCGTTCCCGGCCAGCTCGAATGCGACGTCCGCCCCGTAACCCGAGATGTCGTCCCGCGGCGTGACCACCTCATCCGCACCCCACTTAGCGGCCGCCTCGCGCCGGTGCGCCAGCGGCTCCGCCGTGACGATCCGCGACACGCCAGCGGCCCGCAGCAACTGGATCAGCAGCAGCCCGATCGGCCCGCCCCCGGAAACGGCGACAGAACCGCCGAATGGCACATGCCCCAGATCCAGCGCCCACAGCGCCACGCCAAGCGGCTCGAGCATCGCGCCGCCCGCGTCGGACACCGAATCCGGCAGCGGATGCAGCAGGTGCGACGGCCACGACATGAACTCGCGCATCATCCCGTCGGTCTCGCCGTGCCCGGAGAAGACGATGTTGTAGCAGAGGTTCCGGTAGCCGTCACGGCAGGCCCGGCACCGCTCGCAGGGCACCGCCGGATCGATCGCGACCCGTTCCCCGCGCCGCGGGCCGTCCGCGATCTCGCCCGCACCCTCGTGCCCCGGCACCAAGGGCCGGGCGATCTTGGCGTCGCCGATGGCGCCTTCGGAGTACCAGTGCAGGTCAGAGCCGCAGATGCCAACCGCAGTAACCCGCACAAGGCTCTCACCAGCTGCTGCTTCGGGCGCCGGCTCCTCCCCGACCCGCAGGTCCGCGGTCCCGTAAAGTCGCGCCGCTCGCATGCCCCCACGTTATCCCCAACGACCGCGGTGCCGCCGGCTGCCGTGGCCGGCCGGGCAGGCCGCCTGGTCTACGCCGGGTCATACCCAGAGCCGGCACAGACGCGCAGCACCGACGAGCCCATCGGCCTGCCCGGGCCGCTGTTCCACGACGACATAACCGCCGAGCTCGACGCCGGCTGGTGGCCGCGTGGCCCGGCGAGGTCGTCAGCCGCCTGCGGGAAACCCAGCGCCGGCCGATAACCAGGCAGGCGTGGCTGGCCGGCCCTTCGAGAGAAGCACGGCTCACGGTCCCGTCCACGATCCCCATCGGCCGCTCCCACCAGTCAATACCCACCGAAAAGCAGCGACAGCTGCGCACGCAGCTCGATGACGTCCGCGTCGTCGACCGGGACCGAACCCTGCCAGTTGAGCCGGGGTAACTTCGGGTATGGCCCATCTCGTACCGACGGCCATGGCTGCGGCAACCGTTCAGGACTAGCCCGCTGCACCCCCTGCGGCCGCCAGCCGTCGCTGCCCGCCAGGCGGGATGCGGGAGGTGCGGTGATGAATGACCTGGGCGGCCGGCCTGCCATGGCGACGCCGGAATCGCTGGACCAATGGGAGCGCGACTTCGCGCGGGACGGGTTCGTGATGCTGCCGGGCCTGCTCTCCCCGCAGGAGGCAGCCATCCTCCGCGACGGTGTTGTCCAGGCGCATCAATCGCCATGCCCCACGGGCATTCAGACTCCGCTGCACCGGACCCAGATGTTCCGCCGCGGACCGCAATTCGCGGCGATGCTCGACCGGCCGCCGATCATTGACCTAGCCGAGCGGATCCTTGGTGACATCTGCCATGTCATCGCGAACAACACCGTTTTCACAGGGCCGGGCATGGGAGTCGATACCTGGCACGTGGACGAAGCGGTCCTCGTGCCTGTGCCCCCAGGGGCAAGGTGCCTGAAGACATGGACATGCCCTGCTTCGTGGCTACCGCCATGTACTACCTCAACGACGTCTCAATGGAGGCGGGCCCGACCCAGATTGTCCCAGGCAGCCATCGTAGCGGCCGCCTGCCGCCCAGATCCGAGAATGAGCTGGTGTGGGACGGGCGCGGCTATGTAAGCCTCCTGGCACACGCTGGCGACTGTCTCGTGCTTAACGGCCAAGCCTGGCACCGCGGCGCCACCAACCGCTCCGGCCACCACCGGATCGTGCTTCAGGTGAGTTACGGGAGGCGCTACATTTCCCAGCGGTTCTGGCCATTTGTCAATTTCTCGCTGCCCGAAGACGTCTGGGCTTCGGCGCCGCCGCGCCGCCGCAGACTGCTCGGGGAGCATCCGCACGGCCCTTACGGCTGAGGGCCTGCGCATCGGACGGAGCCGATAGACCCCGAACGTCGGATTCGAACGACGCCAGCACCTCGTCAGTGCGAGACAGCAACGACTCGGGGAACAGGCGACCCATCACGCCAGCCGGCCCGGGCCCCCTGGCCGCCGGCACCACGCCTGACGGCAGCCTGAACGCCGAAGCGTTCAGCCCGGACGGCGGTCTTGTCGCCATCGCCGACGACGGCGACAACCGCGGTACTGGGCAGACGCGGGCAGTACGCCTTTTCACCAGCGGGCGGCGAGCATCGCCGCCGCCGTCAGCAGCGGGACCGCGATGACGAGCGGGTAGAGCTGGTCCATCAGCCCTTCAACTCGGCGAGCTCGTACGGGTCGAGGGTGTGCCGAAGCGCTTGTACGCCTGGATCGCGAACGCCAGCAGCAGCGCGGTGACGGCCGCCTCCACCACCACGTCGGTCAGCGCCAGCGCCTGCACGACCGGGTCGACCACGGGCTTGGTGTGCGGGGAGATGTCGGAGAAGTACGGGGCGATGCCGCCGGTCACGTAGCCGACGCCGAGCAGCAGCACGTAGGTCGAGGACTGGACGACGATCAGGCAGACGATCTGGTGGATCAGGTCGCGGCTGGTCACGAGGCCGTAGAGGCCGACCGCGACGATCCACGCGACCACTAGGAACGGGAAGATCTGCATCAGTCGGTTCCCCCTGATTGCGGCGGGCGGGCTGGTTGCGGCGGGCTCGGCGGTGCCGGCGTCGGCCGCCGGACGATCAGCGACTGCTCGAGCAGTTCCGCGATGATGGCCACGAACGCGGCCGCCACCTCGATCCCGACCAGCAGGCTGATCAGCGCGATCGTGCCCGACGAGCTGACCGAGCCGGGGATCTTGCCCAGCGGCAGGAAGTTGTAGAGGTAGGGAAAGCCGAGCGCGACGGCGGTCACGCCAACGGCGGCGAACCCGCCCGCGCCGGTCGCCTCGGCCGCGTCGACCACTGCCTCCGAGCGCAGCCGCCGGGCGGTGCGCAGATCGCCGGACAGGTAGACGAGCATGAACGCGGTCGCCAGGACGACGCCGCCCTGGAAGCCGCCGGACGGGTTGGTCTGCGCGTGGGTGCCGAGCCACCAGCCGAGGACCACGGTCGGGGCGACCAGCAGCAGCGCGACGCCGCGGACGGCCGGGCTGGTGCGAAGCGCTAGGCTCATCGGCGTGGGCCCTCACCACCAGAACGGAGGAGGTTCCATGCCAGAGCGGGGTCGGGCGCGGCGGCCCGCGGCTAGCGGGCCCGGGCCGAAGCGGCCACGGTGGTGGTCCCTGTTGGCAGGCGGCCTGGTCTACGCCGGGGCGCTACTCGGGATGTGGATCGTGCTGGCCGGGGAGCCGGACGTGTCCGACCTGATCGCGGGGTCGGCGGCGGCGGTGTTCGCGGTGGGCGTCGGTTACTTCCTCAGCGAGCGGGGGACGATGGTGCCCGGCCTGCGGGCCGCCGACGTGCGCGTCCTGGCGGCCGTGCCCTGGCAGCTGGTGGCCGAGAGCTGGCAGGTCTTCGCGCTGGCCGCCCGCAAGGCGGCCGGGCGGCCGATCGCGGCCGGCGCCCTGCGCACGGTGCCGGTGCAGGTCGAGGGCGTTCTTCGCGGCTGGCCGGCCGCCCGACGGGAGGCGGCGCTGACCGCGTTGCTGTCGGCGGCGCCGAACACGGTCGTGGTGGACATCGACATGGAGGCGGGCACCGCGCTGGTCCATCAGCTGGTCGAACGGTGAACTGGTACCTGGCGGCGGCCCTGGTCCTTCAGGTGGCGCTGATCCCCTGCGCGTTTGTGTGCTGGCGTTTCGACTCCGAGCACCGGGTGGTGGCCCTCGGGCTGGCCGGCACCGTCCAGGCGCTGGCCGTGCTCTGCCTGGCGGTCGGGTACCGCGAGCCGGGGCTGGCGTCACTGGCGGTGGTGCTGGCCGCGTTGTCCAGCGGAGGCTCGGTGGCCTTCGCGCGATTCCTGGAACGGTGGTTGTGACGGGGGGCGGGCGGTGACTGGGGTCATCTCGGACGTCCTGCTGGTGGCAGGGCTGATCATCGTGGTCTGCTCGTGTGCGGGGATGGCCGTGTTCGACGACCCGCTTGACCGGCTGCATCTGGGCGCCCCCGCCGCGATGCTCGGCTCGACCGGAATCTGTGCCTCGATCGTCGTGCGGTACGGCGTGTCGTCGTCGGGGCTGGCCGCCATCGGCGTGGCCGCCATCTTGATCGCCGCCAACCCGCTGGCGGGTCACGCAGTGGCCCGCGCGATCGCGATCCGTCGCGGCGCCATCTGGTCGGATCCCGCCGACGATGCCGCGGCTCCCGGGGATGACCGGTGAGCGAGGCGGTGATCGCGGTCGCGCTGGTCTGGGTGGCCGCATCGGGCACGGCCGTGGTCTTGACCAGGGACCCGTTGCGCCAGGCGTTCACGGCCGGGTTCTTCGGGCTGGCGCTGGCCTTCCTCTACCTGTCGCTGCAGTCCGGGGACGTGGCGCTGTCGCAGATCGTGGTGGGCGCCATCGCGCTGCCGCTGATCGTGCTGCTCAGCCTGGCCAAGGTCGGAAAGGACCAGGAGTGAGCCGGCGCGCCCGCCTGGTGTTCTTCGCCGCCGCCGCGGCGGCGCTGGCGGTGACCCTGGGCATCGGCCTGGCCGGCCTGCCGTCGTTCGGCGCGCAGCTCAGCGTCTATGCCCGGATGCTGAACCAACTGGCGCCCCGGCAGCGGCACGTCACCGATGTGGTGTCGGCGATCAGCTTCGACTACCGCGGCATCGACACCCTGTTTGAGGAATTCATCCTGCTCAGCGCCGTGGCCGGCATCTCGGTGCTGCTTCGGCCGCTGAGCGACGAGACCCGTCGGCTGCCCGAGGACAAGGCGCCCGATCGGACGATCCCGCCGCCGAGCCCGGCCGTGTGGCTGCTGGCGGTGTTCCTCAGCTCGCTGCTGCTGCTGACCGGCATCGAGACGGTCACGCACGGCCAGCTCACGCCGGGCGGCGGGTTCCAGGGCGGGGTCATCCTGGCCAGCGTTCTCTACGTCGTTTACCTGGGGACCAACTACGCGACGGTGGAGCGGTTCCAGCCGAACGCGCTGCTAAAGGCCTCCGATGGGCTCGGCGCCTCCGGCTACATCGTCATCGGGCTGCTCGGCCTGCTAGCGGGCGCCAGCTTCCTCAGCAACGTCGTCAGCCTCGGCATCACCGGGGACGCGGTCTCGGGCGGCACCATCCAGCTGCTGAACGTGGTGGTCGGCGTTGAGGTGTTTGGCGGCTTCGCGATCCTGGCGTCGGAGTTCCTTGACCAGACCGCCGTCGTCCGGACCAGGCAACGATGAGCGTTTTGGCCTACGGCGTCGTCGGGTGGCTCTTCCTTATCGGCATCTACGGCGTCGTCACCAGTAGGAACCTAATTCACCTGGTGGTCTGCCTGTCGGTCGCGCAGTCCGGCACCGACGTCTTGCTGCTGGAGATCGGGTACCGCAACGGTGGTCACGCCCCGGTCTTCGTCGACCTGCCTGCCCATCCGGGGCCGGCCGTCGACGCGGTCATGCAGGCGCTGGCACTGACCGACGTGGTAGTCGGCGCGGCGGTCACCGCCCTGCTCCTCGCGCTGGCGGTGCAGGTGCACAAGCGCGCGGGGACGCTCGATCCCGACAAGCTCCGCGCGACCAGGGACTGACCGGCATGGACTTCACGTCGGCCTCGGCCGTCATTCCGGCGTCGGTCGTGGTTCCGATGACCGGAGCGGCCCTGATGGCCGGGTTCAGCCGACTGCTCCCCCGGTGGGCCAGGGATGTGATCGCGATCGCGATCGCGATCGCCACCTGCACCCTGACCTTGATCTTGATGGTCTCGAGCGCCGACCGCCCGATGATCTACTGGTTCTCCGGCTGGCGTCCGGCCGGGGGCATGGTGATCGGGATCGACTACTCGGTCGGCCCGCTCGGGGCGGGCATGGCTTCGCTGGCCGGCCTGCTGGTCACCGCCGCCCTGGTGTACTGCTGGCGGTACTTCGACGGCGCCCGCGGTCATTATCACGCCCTGATCCTGATCTTCCTGGCCGCCAGCGTCGACTTCTGCCTCACCGGGGACCTGTTCAACTTGTTCGTCGCGTTCGAGCTGGTCGCGGTGACCGCCTTCGGCCTTACCGGCTACAACGCCGGGCACCCGGCGCCGCTGCAGGGAGCGATCAACTTCGCGGTCACTAACAGCCTCGGCGGGATGACCGTCTTGATGGGCATTGGCTTCCTGTACGCGCGGACCGGCTCGCTCAACCTGGCCCAGATCGGCCAGACCCTGGCTGGGAAGCACCCCGACGGGCTCGTCGTGGTGGCGTTCGCGCTGCTGGCGGGCGGTTTCCTGATCAAGGCGGCGGTCGTCCCGTTCCACTTCTGGCTGCCCGACGCCTACGGCTCGGCCCCGATCCCGGTGTGCGTGCTGTTCGCGGGGGTGCTGAGCGAGCTCGGGCTGTTCGGTCTGATCCGAGTGTGGGACACCGTCTTCTCCGGACTGGGCGGCGGGCCTGGCCCGCGGATGCGCGCGGTGCTGCTCGGGCTCGGGATCGCGACCGCGGTGGTCGGGGCGCTGATGGCGCTGGCGCAGACCCAGCTCAAGCGGATGCTCGCCTTCCTCACCATGAGCCACCTGGGCATTTACCTGATCGGGGTCGGCCTGCTAACCCAGCTGGGGCTGGCGGGCGCGGCGCTGCTGGTGATCGGAGACGCGCTGGCCAAGTCGGCGCTGTTCCTCGGGGTCGGCGTCGTACAGCATCAGCGCTCCACCGTCAGCGAGATCAAGCTGCGCGGCCGCGGCCGGGGCCTGGCGGTCACCGGTGTCACCGTCGTGCTCGGCGCGCTGGTGCTAGCTGACCTGCCGCCTTTTGTGTCCTCGGACGGGCACGCGCTGCTAGTCGAGGCGGCGGACCAAGCCGGGCTGCCATGGCTGGAAATCGTGATCGCTCTGACCGTCGTGTTGTCCAGCGGGGCGGTGCTGCGGGCGGCCGGGCGGATCTGGCTGGGCTGGGGGGCCGTCGAGAGCCCGTCACCGGATGCCGGCACCGCCGACGATTCTGGGGATGAGGCCGAGGACCGACCCGACACGACAGAGCCCGCCGCGGCGGGCGGCGTCGGGTCGGCTGACGACGGGCGAACTGACGGCCAGGCGCCCGCGTCGGACGATGGCCGGGAGGTACGGGAGCGCTCCCCGCAGCCGGGGCGCGTGCCGCTGACCATGGTGCTGCCGCCGCTGGCGCTGCTCGCGATCGGGCTCGGGCTCGGGCTGGCACCTGGGCTTGAGGCGCAGTCCGCGGCCGCCGCGGCCGCCTTCTCCGACCGTGCGGTCTACGCGGCGCAGGTCCTCGGCACCCGCGGTAGCACCACGCCCGCGAGCGGCGCGGTCGTCGCCGCGGCCTCCCGAGCGGTGTCCGCTTCCGGCCTCCTGACCGATCTGGGCCAGGTCGCGGTCGCGCTCGGCGTAGCCGCGATCGCCCTCGACCGGCGGGCGGTTCGGCTGCGCCGGGCGCTGGCGGCGGGCACCGGATGGCTGCGCCGCCTGCACAGCGGCCTGGTCGGCGATCAGGTCACCTGGCTGGTGGCGGGCCTGGCGCTGCTGGCCGCCCTCGGCGGGGTGGCGCTGCGCTGATCACCCTCGGTCTTCGCTCCGGCAACCTGGCCGGAGGCCGCCCGCGTCAAGCACAGACTCGCCGCGCGCGTGCTTCTTGCTGTTATCTGGTCTATTGGATCTTGCCTTTCTATCAATTTTGACCACTTTTTCGCCTTCGTATCGGTTCTGACCACTCGTATGCCCGAATTGTTCGCTGCTTCTGGTCAGAAGTGATACGAAGATGGATCGAATGGTCAGAACTGATAACTAGATGGCCGCCATGGTCGGCGGCGGGGCGCGGAAGCCACCGACCGGCGGGGGGCGGACGGATCTGCCGGGGTCTGCCCGGGGGCGGATACGGGATCTTCGCAGGCGGAGGCAAACGGGGTTGCGGATCTCGGATGCCGGGCGGGGTCAGGCGCTGCCGAGGGGGACGTCGCGGGAGAGCGTCACCGCGCACTCGAGCAGGCCGGCGTGCACGAACGCCTGCGGCATGTTGCCGCGGAGCTGGCGCTGATGCACGTCGTACTCCTCGGTGTAGAGCGCGGCGGGCCCGCACGCGCCCCGGCTCCGCTCGAACCAGTGCGCGGCCGCGACCGGATCGCCGCAGGCGTGCTCGACCAGCGCCATCCAGAACCCGCAGAGCAGGAACGCGCCCTCGGCCTGGTCCAGCGGCCGGCCGTCGTGCCGGAACCGGTACACGTACCCGTCGGCCGCGAGTTCCCGCCGCACCGCCTCGACGGTGGCCAGGTTCCTTGGGTCGTCGACCGGGAAGCCGGCCCTGATCATCGGAAGCAGCAGGGCCGCGTCCACGCGCTCGTCGTCGGGCGCCCGCTGCCAGCGGCCCGAGGGGTGCACGGCGTCTGTGAGGCTGGCGGCGATGGAGTCGGCCAGTCCGCTCCACTGGGCCGCCTCGCGGTGCCCGTGCCCGCCGGGCGCCCCGCCTCCGGCGGCGGCTGCGATCGCGCGCAGCCCGGACACGCAGGCGAGCCGGGAGTGCGTCCAGCGCCGGTTGTCGAGTTCCCAGATGCCGGCGTCCGGCTCGTTCCAGCGTTTCCCGATGCCGTCTGCGGCGACCGCCACCGCCCGCCAGTCGTCTTCGGCCAGCATGTCCAGGCCTGCGGCGGCCGCGAACAGCGACAGCGTCTCGCCCAGGGCGTCGAGCTGGAACTGCTGGCGCACCCAGTTGCCCGACCGCGCGGCGCCGCCGGGGAAGCCGCGCAGCTTGAGCGCCACCTCGTCTCCGATCGGCTCCCCCGAGACCGTGTAGGCGGGCATCAGCTCGGGCCCGTCGTCGAGCACCCGCTCTGTGACGAACCGCACGGCGCCGGTGAGCAGCGGGTGCGGGCCGTGCGCGGCGACGGCGATGCCCGCGTAGCACTGGTCCCTGATCCAGGCGTAGCGGTAGTCGTAGTTCCGGCCGCCCTCCAGCCGCTCGGGCAGCGACGTGGTCGCGGCCGCCACCATGGCGCCGCTGGACGAGGTCAGCCCGCGCAGCACCGCGTAGGAATGCCGGGCGTCGGCGTAGGCGATCAGTCCATCGCAGTCGGGGACGACGGCCGACCATGCCTCCTCGGTCGCGGCCCAGCTCTCCCCCGGATCCGGCGGCTCGGCCGAGAATTCGCGATCGGAGAGCTCGAGCACGAGATCGTGGTTCCTCCCGGCCGTGAGGTCGATCCGCATCTCCAGGCGGCCGCCGGCGAGCCGGGCCTTGCCCGCGCCCGACCAGCGGAACCAGGTGTCGCCGCTGCGGCCGGTCCAGGTTTCGCCGTGCCGTTTGAGGTCGGCCATGGTGGCGCGGCCGTAGCCGGCCCGGAGGTCGAGGGTCACGGTGACCTTGGCGGTGCCGTCGATCGCCTCGATCCGGCGCAGCAGGACCGCCCGGTGCGGGTCGGCGGGCATCGCGAGCGCCTCCCTGCATTCGATCCTGGTGTCGCCGACCCACCGGTTGCGCCAGATCAGGGTGCCGCTCTCGTAGTAGCCGCCCCATACGTGCCAGGGGTCGGCCGGGGTGATCGTGTACTGGCCGGGGCCGCCGAGCAGGCCGCTGAAGGCGGCCGGGCTGTCCCAGCGCGGCACGCAGAGCCACGCGATCGAGCCGTCAGGGCCGACTACGGCACCGCGCTCGCCATCCGCGATCAGCGCGTACTCCCGCAGGACGCGCGGGGTGGGCAGGTCGCCGTCGGCCCCGCGTTGAGTCTTGGCGCCGGTCCTGCCGCCGCCTCTCGAGCCCCTGCCGGTCTTACCCTTCCCCGTCTTGTCGCTGCCCGTCTTGCCCTTGCCTGTCTTGCCGCCGGATCGCATCCTCCGTTACTTCCTTGTTTGGACCGGTCCATGCGGGAAGTAGGGGAGGCGACGTCACCGGGCGAAGTCTTTACCTGGGCAAAGGCGTCACCGAGGCGGAGTGGGAAGGCAGGCACGTGACCGAAACAGTGGTGATCACCGGTGCGAGCGCCGGAATCGGACGGGCCACGGCCGAGCTCTTTGGGCGCCGGGGCGCGAACGTGGTGCTGATCGCGCGGGGCGAGGATGGCCTGCGGGCCGCGGCAGACGCGGTGGAAGCAGCGGGCGGCAGCGCGCTCGCCGTCCCTACCGACGTGGCCGACTTCGACGCCGTCGAGCGGGCCGCCGAGCAGGCGGAAGACCGGTTCGGCCCGATCGACGTGTGGGTGAACGTGGCGTTCACCTCGGTCTTCGCGCCGTTCTGGGAGATCAAGCCGGACGAGTTCCGGCGGGTCACCGAGGTCAGCTACCTGGGATTCGTGCACGGCACGATGGCGGCGCTTGCGCGGATGCGCCCCCGCGACCGCGGCACGATCGTCCAAGTCGGCTCCGCGCTCGGCTACCGGGCGATCCCGCTCCAGTCCGCCTATTGCGGCGCCAAGCACGCCGTCAACGGGTTCACCGAGTCGGTCCGGACCGAACTGCTGCACGAGGGATCCAAGGTTCGGATCACGATCGTGCAGATGCCGGCCGTCAACACGCCCCAGTTCTCGTGGGTGCTGTCCCGGCTGCCGCGCCAGCCGCAGCCGGTCCCGCCGATCTACCAGCCCGAGGTCGCCGCCCAGGGGGTCGTCTTCGCGGCCGACCACGCGGACCGTAAGGAGCACTGGGTCGGCGCGTCCACGGCCGGGACGATCATCGCCCAGAAGTTCGCCGCGCCGGTCCTCGACCGGTACCTCGCCCGGACCGGCTTCGACTCGCAGCAGACGGACGAACGGGCCGTGCCCGGACGCCCCAACAACCTCTGGCAGCCCGTCGACCAGGCGCCGGGCAGTGACGAGGGCGCGCACGGGGTCTTCGACAACCGGGCCCACGGGCGCAGCGCCCAGCTCACGGTCACCGAGCGGGTCGAGGAGGCGGGCGCCACCGTCCGCCGGGCCCTCGGCTCGCTGCTCGGCGCCGCCCGGTCGCGGCCCGCCCAGCATCCGTGGTCGGCCGCCACCAGCCAGCAGGCGGACTCGGACGCCCTGCCGGCCAGCGAGTGGGAGGCCCCGCCGTCAGGCCAGGACGAGCCACCGTCAGGCCAGGACGACGCGCCGTCAGGCCAGGACGACGCGCCGTCAGGCCAGGACGGATCGCCATCAGGCCTGGGCAACGCGTCGGCCGAGCCGGGCAATGCTCCGGCCGCCGAGCAGGGCACAGCGGCGTCAGACGCCGGAGCCCCGCCGGCAGACCACGACGCTAACCTGGCCGATCACGACACCTCACTGGCCGACCCGGACACGGCCGTGACCGACCATGACACGTCCGTGCCGACCGTGGACGCCTCGCTGCCCGAGCCGAACGTTGTGTCCGTCGTCGACGAGGACGCTCCGTCGGCTAACCGGCACTCCTTCCTTGACGACATCGACTCTCCGCTTGGCGAGCAGGACGCCCGGTCGGTCGGCCAGGACGCCCCGGCGCCCGGGGCTGAGCCGGTGGAGGCTTGGCAGTCAGGGCAGGGCCCGGTCCCGCCCACCCAGATCGACGTGCCGCCGGGCCACAGCGCCGCGCCATCAACCCAGGACGCCGCGCCGCCAACAGGGGGCCCCTCCCCGCTTGACCTTGAGGGCTTGTCACGCGACCAGCCCGACGCGGCGCAGGACCAGGGCGACGCCTCCCCGGGCGAGTCCGCGCCCGAGGCCGACCAGCCGAGCGAGCGTCTATGACGGTGCAGGCAGCGGACCAGGCGACCGCCCGGGACTTCCCGGTCGTCGAGCGGGTCACCGCGTCGGTGTACGAGGTGCCGACCGACCGGCCGGAGGCCGACGGCACCCTCGCCTGGTCGAAGACCACGCTGGTGGTGGCGCACGTCACCGGCGGCGGCCGGACCGGGATCGGGTACACCTACGCGTCGGGCGCGTGCAAGCCGCTGATCGAGGGCGAGCTCGCGGCCGCGGTCGCCGGCCTGGGCGTGCTCGACACCGGCGCGGCCTGGCAGGCGATGGTCCGCGCGATCCGCAACCTCGGCCGGCCCGGGCTGGTGTCGTGCGCGATCTCGGCGGTCGACACGGCGCTCTGGGACTTGAAGGCGACCCTGCTCGGACTGCCGGTCAGCCGGCTGCTCGGGGCGACCCGCGACGAGGTGCCGGTCTACGGCAGCGGCGGTTTCACCACCTACGACGAGCCCGCCGCGCGCGCCCAGCTCGAACGCTGGACCGGCGACCTGGGCATCCCCCGGGTCAAGATCAAGATCGGCGAGTCCTGGGGCGCGAAGCCCACGCGGGACCTGGCCAGGATCGCCTTCGCGCGCCGGGTGATCGGCCCCGACGCCGAGCTCTACGTGGACGCCAACGGCGGCTACGGCCGCAAACAGGCGGTCCGGGTGGCCCAGGCGATGGCGGACCAGGACGTGACCTGGTTCGAGGAACCGGTCAGCTCCGACGACCTCGACGGGCTGCGGGAGGTGCGCGACCAGGTGAGGCCGGATGTCACCGCGGGCGAGTACGGGTATGACCTGGTCTACTTCGCCCGGATGGTCGACGCGCAGGCGGTGGACTGCCTGCAGGCCGACGTCACCCGCTGCGGCGGCATCACCGAGTGGCTCCGCGTCGCCGCTGTGGCGGCTGCCCGGAGCCTGCAGGTCTCCGGCCACTGCGCGCCGAACCTGCACGCCCACGTGGCCGCCGCCGTCCCCAACCTCCGTCATCTCGAGTACTTCCACGATCATGTGCGGATCGAGTCGATGCTGTTCGACGGCGCGCTCAGCCCGAAGGGCGGCTCCATGCGGCCCGATCCGACCCGGCCCGGGCTCGGGCTGACGCTCAAGGAGTCCGACGCCGCCCGGTTCCGGGTGGCCTGACGGGCGTCGTTCGCTCCGCCCGGCCTGCCCCGGTTAACGCGGGCTTACGCCTGGGGAGTGGGTGGAACCGAGGTCCGTTCGACAGGACGGATTTTGACTTTCCGGCTGTTGAATGACGCCGGGCGCGTGCCAGACGCGCGCGGCGCTGCCCTCGGCGGTCGCGATCAGGCTGCCATCCGGGGAGAAGGCGACGCCGGCGATGGCGTCGCGGGCCGTTTTGATCCTCGGCCCGGCGGCCGCGACCACGCCGGCGGCGGTGTCCCACAGGCGCAGCCGGAAGCGGCCCGCCTCCGCTAGCAGCGGGCCGTCGGCGGCGAACTGCAGGATCGCGTCCTCGCCGGGGTCGCCGAGGTCGGTCGGCGACAGGCTGGCCGTGTCCCACAGGCGCAGCCGGCCGTCCAACGTCGACGCCAGCGTGCGGCCGTCGGCCGCGAAGGCGATGTGCCAGCGGGAAAGAGCGGTGGCGCTTGTTCTCTCGACCAGACGGCGTCGCCGCCGACCCGGGTCGCCGATACTCCAGAGCTTGAGGAAACGGACGTTCCTGCCGCGGCTGTCGCGGTCCTGGCCGAGGGCGGCCAGGAAAGCGCCGTCGGGCGAGATCACCGCGTCGCTGAGCGAGTACGGAACCAGGCCTTGACCGGTCGGGTCGAAGGCGCGGTGGTAGCGGCGGAGCACCAGGCGCCGCTGTCGCGTCCGCGTGTCCCAGAGGTCGATGTCGTCACCGGGATCGGTCGCGGCGACGAGCGTTCCGTCGGGTGAGAACGCGGTCAGGAAACCCATGCGCCAGCCCGTCTTGCGCTGCAGCGGGTACGCGACGTACCGCAGCGCGGCGCCGTCCCACTCCCAGAGGGTGGGCGCCCCGGTCCCTTCGGTGGCCAGGAACTGGCCGTTCGGGGAGATGAACCGGCCCCACGTCCTGACCGGCGAGCTGAGGGGCTGCCCGGAGCCGACCTGCCAGCCGAACACGGCCGACGTGCCCGGCGGCTTGGCCAGCACGGCCCGGCCGTCGGGGGTGAAGACGAGCTGCGTGAATCCGACTTCGGGAACGCGATGCGGCGGGTCCGGTGACAGGTCGGGCCCCGCCTGCCGCCAGGACCCGGTATCCCAGAGGCGGACCCTCCCGTCGGCCGACGCGGTCGCGAGGAACTTCCCGTCGTGAGAGAACGCCACCCGCGTAATTGGCCCGCTGTGGCCGATCAGAGGCGAGCAGGCGAGCATGATGCCCGCCGGGTCGCCCGGCGCCACGGTGGTGTTGGCGACCGGCAGGCCGGCCATCGTGGCCGTCGGGGCCTTCCGGTCGACGCTCCCGCTGACCGGCCACGGTGGGGCGTCACGGCCGGGCAGGGCCGTCCGGTCCGTGCCCGAGACGGCCGTCGGGGCATCGCCTGGGGTCGGCGTCCGCTGGTTCGGGACGGACGCCTGAGCCTGCTCCGGCCCGCTGAAGTAGTCGATGAGCTCGTCCAGACCCGGCCTGCTGCCCGGATCCTTATTCAGGCAGGCGGCGAGGATGTCGCGCAGGGATCCGGTCAGCGGCGACAGGTCGGGCGGCTCGCTGAGGATCCGGCCGATGACCGCCGGAAGTTCGTCCGCGTCGAACGGCCCGTGCCCGGTCGCGGCGAACACCAGCACCCCGGCGAGGGCGAACAGGTCGCTGCGGTTGGTGACTTCCTTGCGGCCCAGCTGCTCGGGTGCCATGTAGCCGTAGGTGCCGATGAGCGCGTTGACCGTCGTCAGCAAGCTGGCATTGGCGGTCCTGGCGACGCCGAAGTCGATGATGCGCGGCCCGTCGGGGCCGAGGATGATGTTGCCGGGCTTGAGGTCCCGGTGGATGAGGCCGCAGGCGTGAATGGCGGTGAGCCCCTCGGCCAGGGCCGCGCCGAGCTCGCGCACCTGGGCCTGGTCCAGCGGGCCGTTCTGGCCGACCGCCTCCGACAGCGACGGCCCGGGGATGTAGGCGGTGACCATCCACGGCGGGTCGGCGTCCGGGTCGGCGTCCACCACCGCGGCGGTGTGGAAGCCCCCGACCTGCCGGGCGGCCGCGATCTCGCGCGCGAACCGGCGGCGGAACTCGGCGTCGTCGGCGTATTCGGGGCGGATGAGCTTGACCGCCACCTTCCGGCCGCCGGGGGACGTGCCGAGGAACACCTGCGCCATGCCGCCCGTGCCGAGCCTGCCGAGCAGCCGGTAACCGCCGACAAGCTCGGGATCGCCCGTCTTGAGGGGATTCACCGGTCCCACGCTCCCGAGCAATGTCGCATCCGCCGATGGACGGACATTACATCACTACACAGTAGGTTTAGAGAATTCTCAAGCAGCGTAGGGGGCCGGTGAGCAGCCAGGCGTCGTCGCTCTCTGCCACCAGGCACGCTCAGGAAACGCGAACCGGCCTGATGCGCGTATCGGTGACGCCTTGTGCGAGCGCGCGGATGTCACCCGGATCTGAAGTGAGGATGACGCCGCCGCCAGCGGCCGCGGCGGTTGCCACCACGACGGCGTCGATCGTGGCAGCAACTCCCGCCATTCCTGCCAGCCGCTTGAGCTTCGCCGCCGAGCGAGCAATCGCGTCCGTCACGGCAGCGACCTCTATTCTCTTCAAAACCTGATTGGCGCGGGCGTCACGCTCATCGCCGAACAGGGTCTCGGCCAGGACCGCGGCCGGAACGATGACCGGGACTCCGGCCCGGCTGGACGCCGCCAGCACCGCCCTGGCATCGACATCATCGTTTCTCGCCACGGCCCACAACCCCTGGCTGTCGAGCACCACCGCCGGCCAC
>Ga0302314_10008204_pt1 | contig 18629 bp, 7 predicted proteins | sample III_Palsa_N2_3_FD_200533 | JGI IMG/M metagenome (GOLD analysis project Ga0302314, IMG submission 200533) | Peat permafrost microbial communities from Stordalen Mire near Abisko, Sweden - III_Palsa_N2_3 | ecosystem: Environmental > Terrestrial > Soil > Palsa > Peat permafrost | place: Sweden...
GCGTCGGTGTCACGATCCGCCATCAAGATCCCTCCCCTGCCTCTATCCCATTCCAACAGCCATGGTGGAGTAAGCAAACACGATGCCATCCCCGGGTGGGAGCCCCGCCCCGGGGAAAACATCGTGCATTTGAGCTGAGATTAGAACTTGTATTGGGCGTCGATTCCGAAAGTTCGCGGTTCGGCGATAAAGGCGAAGCCGCCTTCGACGTATTCCTCATTATATTTTATGTCGAACAAATTCTTGGCCCAGGCCCCCACGGTCCAGCCGCTGCTTGTTTCCAGCGCCACGCGCAGGTTGACCAGATCGACCGGATCGCGCGCGGTCGAATTGTCCGTATCCCAGTACTGGCTGCCCTTGCGTTCGTAATCGACCCGGGCCAGGGCGGTCAGCTTGTCGTTCAGCGGCCGTTCGTATTGAACCGTCAGGTTGATCTGGTTCTTCGGAACATAGGGCGCCTGATGCCCGACCGAGCTGGGCGAGAAATGGTCGGCCTCGATGACGGCGTTGGTCCAGGTCAGTCCGAGCGAGGTCGACAGATACTCGTCGAACTTGTAGGTGGCCTGCAATTCGGCGCCGTCGATATGGACCTTGTCGATGTTCGAGATGATCTGCGACGAGGCCGCCGGCACGAAGGAGAAATATTGCTCGTTCGAAACCAGGGTATGATAGGCGGCACCCTCGATCGAGAGGCCGGTGCCCGGAAAGCGCGTCTTGGCACCGATCTCATAGTTCCGCGACGATTCCTTAGCATAGTTGTCGCGAACCAGCGGGTTCCCTGCCGCGGCCGCGATGACTTGGACGCCTTCCTGATTGAAGCCGCCGCTGCGGAACCCTTCGCTGTAGGTCGCATAAACGTTGGTGTTCTCGAGGACGTCGTATTTTAGAGTGGCCTTCGGTTGGACCGCATCGAAGGCCGCCGAACGCTTGTCGCCCAGGTGCGCGCCTAGCGTCTCGAACTCGACCGGAGCTTCCGAAGTGTCGGACCGCGTCTCGTTGTCGTAGCGCAGCCCCCCGGACACGTTGAAGTCAGTAAGGAAGGTATAATCAAGCTGACCAAAGAAGGCATAAGCGTTGCTGAAGCGCTGGTCTTCCAGGTCGCTCAGGGTCGGGTTGTCGCTGTTCGGTCCCAAGATACCCGGCCGAACAGTGCCATCGACATCGACGCCCGTCGTGGTCCGTAAATCCTCGTTGAGATTTAGGTAATAGGCGCCGACCGTATAGCGCACGAGGACGTCGTCCGGCGATGTGAGACGGATTTCCTGGCTAATGTTGCGCTTTGCGGAATCCTGGGTCTGAGTTTCAGGGTCCGGCCGGCCGGCATAATAGGGGTAGCCGGCACCGCCGTCGATCTCGTGTGATCGGTTGAAGCCAGTCGTCGCGGTTATACGGCCGAAACGCGTATCATAGAGCACTCGCGCCGACATGTCCTCGTAGGACCGGTCGTCAAAGGAATTCACGTCTGTCGTAACCGGAACACTAGTATCGTTGGCGTTGCCGATGTTGATGACATAATAGAGCGCCGAGCCGTGGCTTTCGCCGATGTTCCCGCGCAGGTCGACCTCAAGGTCGCTGGTCGGCGTGAAGATCAACTGGCCGCGCCCGCTCCGCTCCTCATACGGGTCCGCCTTGTTGTGCAGATAATCGTTCGGGATCAGGCCGTCGAAGCTCGAGTCCGAAGCACCCAGCCGGAACAGCAGTTTATCCTCAACGATCGGGCCGCTCAGTACGCCGCCGCCCTCGCGTTGGCCGCCGTTGCCGAAGCCGGTGAAGATTTTGCCCTCATAGTCGTTGGTCGGCTGCTGGGTCGTGATGTTGATGGCGCCGCCCTCGGCATTGCGCCCGTAGAGCGCGCCCTGCGGGCCCTTCAGCACTTCGATCTGCTGGATATCGTAGAGCCGCTCGTTGAATTCGGCGGTGTCCGGCTGCTGCACGCCGTCGATCACGACGGCGACCGGGCTCTCGCCGTTGCGGATCTCGCTGATGCCGCGGATGGTGATGAGCGACAGGCCGGCATTCTGCGGCTGGGTGAAGCTGACGCCCGGGGTCAGCGCCAACGCATCGCGCGGGTTCTGCACATGGGCGTTTTCCAGGGTCTGGGAGGTCAGCACATCGACCGAAGCCGGCGTCTGGAACAGCGTCGCCGAGCGCTGGAGCGCCGTCACCGTGATTTCTTCCGGGGCCGTTTGCGATGCTGGTGCTTCCGGTGCAACCTGGGCCTGCTGCACGACCGGTGCTTCCTGCGCCTGGGCCGCACCGGCGCCCATGGCCATGAGAAGGGAGTAGGTCGAGACGCCGATGCCCGTTCGAAACTTTCTACGCGTGTTCCGCTGCATGAAACTTCCCCTCTGAATGTGGTTGTCGGCCCGTTGCTTCAGGCCGGTTTGAAGCGCATCCCCTCGACGACCGTCTGGGCGTATCGCGTATCGGTACCGGTGCCCCGGTGCAGGAGGGCGCTCAAGCTGAGGCGCCCGCGTTCGAGATCGAGCCAGCCCGCGAGGCTGATGGTCTTGGCGGCGTCGGCATAGCGGCCGGCGAGGCCCAGGCCCTGGCGCCGCTCCGGCGTGTTGGAAGCATCGATGTCGACGAAGCCGTAGAGCTCGGCCCGGCCGTGCCGGTCGGTCAGGCTGCCGACCACGATGCCCGCATGGGGATTGCGCACGGCAAGCTGCAGCACTCCCCCTTCCTCGCCGATCTCGTGCCAGATGCCCTCGACCGGATCTGCCGCGGCGGTGCGGATGATCTCGCCGTCATGCGCCGCGAGGAGGACCCGCGATGCCGCCGGTGCCGCCGGCCCGGACACCCGGTGGAACGGCAGCTTATCGAGGTGCGTGCCCGGCTCGGCGATGCCGGGAAATGAGGCTGTTGCAACCAATTGATGCAGCAACAGCATTGAATCCGGGTGCCCTGCCGCGGGGCCGAAGGCCGAGGCATCGAACACCTGGCCGCCCAGGCTCGAGACCCAGTGAAGGCTGGGACCATATTCCCCACGTTCGGTCGACCGCCAGGAGATCGCCAGGGCGACCGGCATGCCGCGACCATCGGCGGCGGTGCCCGCGTAGCCCGCCACCGGATAGGTCCCGGTCGAGCCCGTGGTCGAGCGGTACTCGCCATGAAGAAAGCCGTCGGCCTCCTCGGCGAGTGCCATCACGGACTCGTATTCATTGTGCCATGCCCCGGAAATACGCATGCGAAGCCCTGCCCCTGTCGGCCGAATTCCGGCCCTTATTCGTCCCGTCGTCAGACTGTAATCATGGCGCTTGCTGCCGTGCAGCATCGGGCACGGTCAGGCCGGGGCGTTCGATGGTCAGGGGGTGGGCAGGTAATGAGGTCCGCCAGGTGAGGGGCGGCGAGGTCGGGTGCCGGTCCGGATGGTTAGGCTGGGTGATCGAGGCGGGGCGTTTCCTGGGGTTTCGCCGCCACCTACCCCCGGCCTCTCCCTGACCTCCCCTAATGAGCCGCACCGGTTAGCCGGGGCGCGCCTTGCTGCGGTGGCGCGGCGCGTCCGACAAAGAGAACCTAGTCAGCCATGGGCACGAGGCGATAATGCGGGCAGCAACCGACGTCGGCGGAACCTTCACCGATCTGGTCTATTACGGGAGCGGCGGCCCCGACGGGCGCCGGGAAATCCGCATCGCAAAAAGCGACACGACACCGCCTGAATTCGACCGCGGCGTCATGGCGGTGCTGGAAAAGGCGGAAGTCGATCCCAAGGAATTGAATTTCTTCGCCCATGGCTCGACTGTCATCATCAATGCGCTGACCGAGCGCAAGGGGGTGAAGACCGCGCTGATCACGACCAAGGGCTTCCGCGACGTGCTGGAGATTGCCCGCGGCACGCGGCCCGACCTGTTCAATTTCAACGCCCGCAAGCCCAAGCCTTTCGTCGAGCGCCATCTGCGCGCCGAACTGGACGAGCGCACGAGTTTCAAGGGCGAGATACGCCGGCCGGTCGATCTCGCCCCGCTGGCCGAACTGCTGGGGTATTTCAAGGCCGAGGGCGTCGAGGCGATCGCGATCTGCTTCCTGCACGCCTATCGTAATCCGGAAAACGAGCGCCAAGCACTGGCCGAGATCAAGCGGCTCTGGCCCGACGTCTCGGCCGTCGCCTCTCATGAAATCAGTCGGGAATGGCGAGAATACGAGCGGACCAGCACCACGGTGCTGTCGGCCTACGTCCATCCGGTCGCCAAACGCTATATCGGCCGGCTGGAGCAGCGCCTAGCCGACGCCGGGCTGAAGCATCCGCCATACATGATGCAGTCGAACGGCGGCATCGCCACGGCCGAGGCGGCGCGGCGCAATCCGATCAGCATGGTCGAGTCCGGTCCGGCGAGCGGCATCTATGCGAGCGCCCATTTCGGTCGCCTGATCGGTGAGCCCAACCTGATCGTGCTCGACATCGGCGGGACCACGGCCAAATGCGCGCTGATCGAACAGGGCGAGATCAAGATCACGACCGACTATTCGATCGAGCAGGACCGCAAGCGCGCGGGCTATCCGATCCAGACGCCGGTGTGCGAGATCGTCGAGATCGGCAATGGCGGCGGCAGCATCGCCTGGGTCGACGGCGGCGGCAAACTGCATGTCGGCCCGCAGTCGGCCGGCGCCATGCCGGGGCCGGCCTCCTATGGCCGCGGCGGCACCAAGCCGACCACGACCGACGCCAACCTGCTGGTCGGCCGCATCGACCCCGCGAGCTTCGCCGGCGGTGCCATCGCCCCCGACATGGCGGCGCTGGAAGCCGCCTTCCGCCCCGTCGCCGAACGCCTGGGCCTGAGCGACCGGGAGTTGGCGCGCGGCATCATCCGCATCGCCAACGCCAACATGACCAACGCGCTACGCCTGGTCTCGACCAACAAGGGCTACGACCCGCGCGACTTTACGCTGATCGCCTTTGGCGGCGGCGGCCCGATGCATTGCGTCGAGCTGGCGCGCGAACTCAACATCCCGAAAGTGATCGTGCCGGTGCATTCGGCCGTGTTCTCGGCCCTGGGCATGCTGCTGGCCGACCTGCGCCGCGACTACCTGCTGACGGTGCCGACCAAGCTGCTGCCGGGGGCGGAGGCGGCCATCGCGGCGACGCTCGACCAGATGCGCGCCCAGGCGCTGGCCGATTGCGAGGTCGACGGCAGCGCCACCGACGCTGCGCCCCGCTTCGGCTATCTGGCCGATCTGCGCTATCGCGGCCAGGAGCATGCGGTGACCGTGCCGCTCGTCCTGGCGGACGGCGCGATCGACCTCACCGCCACCATCGACCTATTCCATGACGCGCACGAGCGCCGCTACACCTATCGCCTGCCGAACGAGGTCGATCTGGTCAATCTGCGCCTGGTCGCGACCATCGAGGTCGACAAGCCGGCGCTGGCCGAAAAGCCGGTGACGGGCTTGAGGCTCGCCGATGCGATATTGGGCACGCGCGAGGTCGATTTCGACCAGAAGGGCATCCATGCCACCCAGATCATCGACGGGCTGAAGCTGGAGCCCGGCATGAGCCTGGTCGGGCCCGCGATCGTCCAGGAACCCTCGGTGACGCTCGTCGTGCCGCCGGGCGACCGGGTGTCGGTCGACCGCTACGGCAATTACCACATCGAACTCGCCGGCTTGGGAGCGCTCTAATATGGCTTCGATCGATATTTTCACGCGCGAGATCATCCGCGATGCGCTGGTGGCGATCGGCGACGAGATGTTCAACGCCATGGTCCGCACCAGCATGAGCCCGATCATCTACGAGAGCGCCGATTTCGCCGTGGGGGCGACCGATGCCGCCGGCAACCTGCTGGCCCAGGGCAATGGCGTCACCGGCTTCCTGGCCTCGCTCGATTCGGCGGTCCAGCGCACGCTCGAGCTTTATCCCAACCCTGGCGACATCGTGCCGGGCGACGTGTTCATCACCAATTCGCCGCACGAGGGCGGCGGGACCCATCTCTCGGACGTGATGATCCTGTTGCCGGTGTTCCATGGCGATAAGCTGATCGCCTGGACCGCGAACAAGGCGCATTGGACCGAGGTCGGCGGCTCGCGCCCAGGCAGTGTCTCCACCCAGTCGACCGACATCTTCCAGGAAGGGCTGCATTTCCCGTTCCTGAAGCTCTATGAGGCCGGCCGCTTCAACAGCATGCTGGAGAAGCTGATCCGGGCGAACGTGCGCCTGCCGGACAGCACGCTGGGCGACATGCAGGCCGGCATCGCGGCCGCCAAGGTCGGGGCCCGGCGCTTGGCAGACCTGGTCGCCAAATACGGCTGCGACGAGGTGCTGGACGCCATGCAGGCGCTGCTCGACTACGGCGAGCGCATGACGCGGGAATCCCTGAAGAACCTGCCGCAAGGCGTATTCGAGGCCGAGGATATCGTCGAAGAGGACGGGCTCGGCAACGGTCCATTCACCGTCAAGGTCAAGGTTACGATCGGCGGCGACCGCATGATCGCGGATTTTACCGGCACCAGCCCGCAGGCGATCGGGCCGATCAATTGCAGCTTCGCCGGCCTGGTCACCGGCGCCCATTGCACGTTCAAGGCGGTGATCGACCCGGATATCCCAGTGAACGGCGGCTGCTTCCGGGCGCTCGACGTGATCTGCCCGCCGGGCACGATCCTGTCGGCCCAGAGCCCGGCGCCGGTCTCGATCTATTATGAATCGATGCTGGCGGCGATGGAGGTGATGTGGAAGGCGCTGATGCCGGCCGTGCCCGACCGGCTGCCGGCCGGCCATATGCGCAGCGTCGGCGCCACCTTCATCTCCGGCCTGCATCCGGATAGCGGCGACCTGTTCGTCATGGGCGAGCCGCTGCTCGGCGGCTGGGGCGCCTCGGACGGGCTCGACGGCGACAATGGCCAGTTCTGCTGCGCCAACGGCGTCACCTACAATATCCCGGTCGAGCTGGCTGAGAGCCGCTACGGCTTCGAGATCGATCAGTATGCCTTCCATGACGACGAGGGCGGCGAGGGGGCCTTCCGCGGCGGCAAAGGCGTGGTGCTCGACTATACCATCACGGCCGAGGAGGCGTTCGTGACATATTCCTCGGCCCGCACGGTGTCGCGGCCCTGGGGTGCCAACGGTGGCCGGGACGGCTCCAACAACGGGGCCGAGATCCTGCGCCGCGACGGCACGGTCGAACGCCACACCATGATGACCGCAGTCCGCTTGGAACGGGGCGAGGTGGTCCGGCTCAAGACCGGTACCGGCGGCGGCTTCGGCGATCCGGCCCGGCGCCCGCGCGAGCAGGTGCTGCGCGACGTCAAAAACGGCTATTTCACCCGTGCCCAGGCCGAACGCTGGTTCGGCCTGGGCCGCGAATAGGAAGGACCCCGGCTGATGGCGCTCGCTTCTGCGACCCACGCACCGACACCGCTCGCCATCGGCGAGGCGTTCCGCGACCTGCCGCTGACCCGGGCGCATCTCAAAAGCAGCCTGGCGCTGTTCATCGCCTTCGTCATCGACGCGTGGGAGATGATGATCATCGTCTATGCGAGCCCGGCGATCGCCCGCGAGTTCCCGATGACGCCGATCGAGATGGGCTCGGTCATCGGCGCGATGTTCGTAGGCATGATGCTGGGCTCGCTCGGTTGGAGCTTCGTTGCCGACCGCATCGGCCGCAAGACGACCATCCTGTGGAGCCTCGCCGGCTACAGCCTGCTGTCGCTGGCAAGCGCCTTCTCGCCGGACCTCGCGGCGCTCTATGTCCTGCGGCTGCTGGCCGGCATCGCCGCGGCCGGCATGCTGATCACGACCTTTCCGCTGTTCGAGGAACTGCTGCCGGTCAAGCATCGCGGCCGCTTCACGGTCTACCTTGCGGCCGGCTGGCCGCTCGGCATGATGTTGGCGCTCGGGCTCTCGATCCTGCTTGATCCGCTCGGCTGGCGCTGGATTTTGGGAGTCAGTTCGCTCGCCGGCCTCTGGCTCCTCGTCGTGGCCTGGTGGGTGCCGGAATCGCCCTATTGGCTCGCCGGCGTCGGCCGCCAGGACCAGGCGCGGCGGGTGATCGACCGGCTCGGCGCCGGGCGCTACCGCCTGCCGGCCTCGGTCCGGCTGGTGCATGAGACCATGGCGCGAGCGCCGGTGCTGGCGATCTTCGCCCGGCCGCTGTGCTGGGTCACGCTGCTGCAGTTCGCGCTCAACTTCGCCTATGCCTGGGGCTTCTGGGGCCTGCAGACCTGGATGCCGACGCTGTTGCAGCAGCGCGGGCTCGACGTGCCGCAGAGCAACGGCTTCATCATCTTCACCGCCTGCAGCATGATCCCGGGCTATCTGGCGGCGGCCAGCCTGACCGGCCGGTTCGGGCGCAAGCGGGTGACGGTGGTGTTCGTCGCAATCTCGGCGCTTGCCGGCTTCGGCTTCGCGGCGGTGCAGTCGATGACGGCGCTTTATGCCTGTACCTTCCTGCTGTCGTTCTTCAGCCTCGGCGGCTGGGGTGTCTGGGACACCTGGCTGGCCGAGCTTTATCCGACCGCCAACCGCTCGGCCGGCTACGGCTTCGGCGTGTTTTCCCAGCGCATCGCCAATACCGTGGCCCCGACGCTCACCGGCGCGTTCATCGCCCATGCCTCCTCGTTCGGCATGACCGTCGGCTTTATCGACCTGTTCCTGGTCGCGACAGTCATCCTGGCGCTGTGCCTGCCCGAGACCGAAGGGCAAGCTTTGAGTTGAGCACCGTCTGGGTGAAGGGCCATAACGCGGCGGCTTTGGACCGTTTGCCATGAGACGTGCAGAGCACGAATGTCCGCTACAAGTGCTGGCTCCGCCGAGCGGCTTGTCCGCACACGGGCCGTTTGGCGAAAGCAGATCAGCACGCGAGTCGGGCTGTCCGGGAAGGACCGTTTGGCGAACGAGGTCTGAATTCGCGGCAGCCGCGTATTCCAGTCGTGTTGAACGGTTAGCCGCCGATTTCCCCTCTAGCATGCTCGCATAGCCAATGCTCTCGGCCGAGCTTTGTTCGACCCCCTATTCCGGAAAGCGCTGGTGCGTTGGTTGGGCCGCATCGAATAATCCCGCCAACTGGCCTACACAGGCTGCCAGCGCGGTCGCGCCTGTGTCAGGTAGTGCTCATGAGGGCACGCGAACTCAAGTTGGCCAGCGCCACGGTCCCTCTTGGCTACCAGGCAATCTTGATCCCTCCGGTCACAGCATGCGCCGCACTCGAACCATCGAGCGTGCCGTCATAGTGTAGGTAGAGGCTGGTGTTCGCGTCGATCGCCGTCGCGAGGCCCGCACCGAGCACCGCGCTATCGCGCGGCGGCCGCGCGCCGTCGATCGTGAAGGGGTTGGCCGGATCGCCACTGAAAGCCGCCGTGACCGTTCGACCGACCGGTGCGTAATCATGCGCCCAGGCGACCGAAAGATCGGTCGCAAGAGACAGACCGGCGAACGGCAGGGTCTCCGCGAACCGTCCGCCCAGCGTACTCTTGAGCGCGCTGACCGAATGCTGCCTGACCACGAGATCGAGGACGCCGGCGCCGGTCTCCGACACGCCGTTCTGCGCGACCGTGTCCCATGCGAGGCCGAGGAACGGCGTCAGGCTGCGGCCATCCGCCATCGGCACGGCATAGCCGGCTTCGAATGAAGCCAGCACCTGGGTGTCGTTCGCATGGCCCGACGCCTGACCGGGCAGGCCGGGCAAGGCCAGATCGCGCTGGATGAGCCCATCGCCATAGGCGAGCCCAAGCACGCCATCGAGATAGGCGGCACCGGCGTCGTAGCCCGCATAAAGCGCCGCCTGGGTCTGGTCGACCGCGCCACGCCCGCCGTCGTCATCGAGGCTGAAACTCGTACTGCCGGCCCCGAGTGCGGCACCGATCCGGAAGCTGGGGGCGATGCGGTAATCGACGCCGACGGCGCCACCGGACAGCGTCTCGTTCAGGCGATGGGCATTGCCGTCGCCGGCAATCTGGCCGGTCTGGCCGTAACCCGACGCCCAGACGCCCCAGGGCAGGTCGATGTTGGCAACCGGATCGTCGCTGCCGCCATCGCCCGCGAGCGAGGCGAGCTGACGCCGATTGCCGGCGTCGGGTGCGCCCGCGTCGCCGAGACGACCGAGCACGCCCTGGTGCAGGATCTGGCCGGCAAAAAGGTCACCCGCGGCGAGCGCGGTCGTCGGCAGCCCGCTGTAGGTCTCGCCCGAGAGGCGATCGAGCGCCTGGCGCACGCCCGGCGCCTCAAGCTTGTCGAAGCCGGCGAGGCTCGCGGCATAGGCACTCGACTGGGCGATCTCGGCCTGGTCGAAGCCCGCCGCCACGGCCAGCTCATTGCGCGTGCCGCCGACCACCGTGAGGCCGAGCTGCTTCAGCGTCACATAGGCGTCGTCGGCGTCGTAGCTCAGCATCGGCACCAGCAGCGGCGAGAGCGTCGTCGCCGTCGAGACGCCGACGAAGCTGCCGCTCACCCCGCTCGTCGCCGACAGCAGCGTGTAGCGCGTACCATTCGTGAAACCGCTGTCGAGCGGTACCAGCAGCACGGTACCGGCGAGGCTCGCGGCACCGGTGATCTTGAGCAGCGAGGCATTGCCAGCGGCGTCGAGCGCCGCCTCCAGCACGCCCGTGGCACTCTGGGTATAGTTTCCGGTGAGCTTCAGCGTGCCGATCGCACCGGCACTGCCCGGCACCAGGGTGCCGGCATTGGTGACGGCGGCGGCGATCGTGCCGGTGCCCAGCAGGTTCGACCCGGACAGGATCGCCACGCTGGTGCCGCCGAGGCTGCCGGTCACGGTGAGCGCACCGCTCTCGACCACCGTGTCCGCAATCGCGACGGTGCCGGCGAGCGTCCAGGCGGTGCCGCCGAGGGTGAGCGTGCCGCCGGCCCCGAAATCGCCGACGTTTCCGCCGAGATTGCCACTGCCGGCGAGGAGGATCGCGCCATTGCCACCGCCGCCGTCGATCGCCCCACTCAGCACCGAGCCGGTCTCGAGCGTCAGCGTGCCGCCGGCGGCCGCGAAGTGCACCGCCGTGCCCGCCGTACCCGCGATCGTGCCCGCGTTGGTGACGGTGGCGACACCGGTCATGAGCACGCCGACGGCGCCGCTTACCAGGCCGCCCGGCTGATTGACCAGGATCGCCCCGGTGCCGAGCGAAGCACCGGCGACCGTGCCGCCGAGGATCGTACCCGTGTTGGTGATCGTGCCGCCGGCGGCGAGCACAACGCCGGCGAGGTTGCCGCTGACCACCCCGCCGCTCGCATTGGTGATGGTGCCGCCGGCGGTGAGATTGATGCCGTAGCCGTAGCCGATGATGGCGCCGCTGTTGACGATGGAACCGCCGGCCTCGGCCAGGACGCCGGCGCCGGTCGTCGATGTGATCGTGCCGGCGTTGGTCAGGCTCGCCGCCCCGGTCATGATCACGCCGATGACGCCGCTCACCAGGCCGCCCGCCTGGTTCGTCAAGCCCCCGCCGGTGCCGAGCGACACGCCGGCCTCGCTGCCGTCGAGGATCGTCCCCGCGTTGGTGATCGTTCCGCCCGCGGCGAGGGCGACGCCGTAGCCAGCCCCTTGGATCACGCCGCCGGCGATGTTGGTTATGCTGCCGGTTCCGCTCAGATTGATGCCGTTCCCGGTCGTGCTGACGAGCGTGCCGCTGTTCAGGACCGTGCCGGTGTCGGCCAGGATCAAGGTGCCGAGGATCGTGCCGCCGTTGGTCAGCATCCCGGTGTCAACGAAGGTGCCGCTGTTGGTGACGGTGCCGGTATTGTTCAGCGAGCCGCTGTTGGTCAGCAGGCCCGAATTCGCGAAGAGGCCATCGTTGGCGAGCGTGCCCATATTGGCGAGCGCCCCGCCGTTGCTCGACGAGCCGGTGTTGAGCAGGCTGCCGGTATTGCCGAGCGTGCCGCCGCTGACGATCGCGAAGGTACCGGTGACGGTGCCGGCATTGCTGACGCTGCCGGAACCGATGCTGACCGCGACGCCGCTCAGCACCTCGCTGCCCGTCACCGACCAGGTCGCATTTTCGAAGCTCACGGTCTGGAAATTGACCAGTTGCCCCCGGCTCAGGGTCCCTGAGCCGTTGAAGACCACGCTGTTCGCGGCCGAACTCAAGCCGACGACTTCGCCAACGATGTCGGAGCCGCTTTCGACCACGAGTTCGTTCGTGCCCGCGCCGAAGGCGATGGCGACCGTACCGGCGCTGGCGATCGTGCCGAAATTATCGACCGTGCCGTTCGATCCGGCCGACAGGTCGATCGCGATGCCGGTGCTGCTCGTCGCCTGAATGAGGCCGGTATTGGTGATAAGCGATCCGCTTGCGCCGCCGGCCGCGACGATGGCGCCGGCGATCGTGCCGCCGTTGGTGACGCTGCCGGTGCCGGTCAGGGTCACCGTGCCAACAATCCCGCCGCTGTTGGCGAGCAGGCCGGCATTCAGCAGCGTACCGCTGCTGGTCAGTTGGCCGGCGTTCGTCAAAGTCCCGCTGTTCGTCAACGTGCCGGCGTTGGCGAACGAAGTACCCGACGCGACGCCGTTGCTGCCGCTGAACATCCAGGCGGCGCCGCTATCGATGTTGACGGTAGAGAAGCCGAGGAAACTCGTGCCCAGACCGGAAAGGCGACCAGCCGCGGCGCCGGCGGCGAGTTCGAGCACGCTGCTCCCGGTTCCGCCTTCGACCAGGCCGGTGAATTGGGCGCCCGGATCGAGCACCAGGAGCGCGCTGCCGGCGCCGAACTGCACCGCCGTCCCGGCGCTGCCGATGATCGTGCCGCCGTTGACCAGCGTCGCATTGCCGGTCCCGGAGAAGACCACGCCGGCACCGCTGCCCGTGATCGTGCCGGCATTGGTGACCGTGCCGCCCATGGCGAGGGCGACACCATCGGTCGTGCCCTCGATCATGCCGCCGGCCAAGTTGGTGACGCTGCCCGCGCCGCTGAGCGCGACACCGCTGCCGGACGTGCCCGAGATCGTCCCGCTGTTGCTGAGACCGCCCGCGTTGCCGCTGACGCCGGTCGTGGCGGCAATCATGCCGCCGTTGGTCAAGGTGCCGCCGGTCGCGAGCGTCACGGTCGCGCCGAGCGTGCCGCTGTTCGTAACTGTCCCGCCGCTGTCGATGGCGACCGTACCGGTAACGGTGCCGGCGTTGCTGAGCGTGCCGCTGCTGACGCTGATGCCGACATTGGTCAACGTCTCGCTGGTGCCCAGCACCCAGGAGGCGTCCTCGAAGCTGACGCTCTGGAAATTGACGAGCTGCCCCTGGCTTAAGGTGCCGGTGCCGACGAAGACCACGCTGTTGCTGGCCGTCGTCTGACCGACGACGGCACCCTGGATGCCGGAACCGGCCTCGACCACGAGCTCGTTCGTGCCGCCGCCGAACGCGATCGCCGCCGTTCCGGCGCTGGCGATCGTGCCGAAATTATCGATCGTGCCGTTCGACCCGGCCGCGAGATCGATCGCGATGCCGTTCGTCCCCGTCGCCTGGATGCGGCCCAAGTTGGTGATGAGCGAAGCCGTGGCGCCGGTGCCGGTGATCGCGGCGCCGGTACCGATAATCGTGCCGCTGTTGCTGAGGCCGCCGGTCCCGGTCAGGGTCACCGTCCCCAGGACGGCGCCGCTGTTGATCAGTACGCCCGCGTCAGCGAACGCCCCCGTACTGGTCAGGCTGCCGGCATTGATCAGCGTGCCCTGGTTGCTGAGCGAGACGCCGGACGCGATCGTGTTCGTGCCCGTGAAGCTCCAGGTGCCGCCGCCATCGACCGTCACGGTGCCGAAATTGGCGAAGGCCGTGCCGAGCCCGCTGAAGCTGCCGGCGCCAGTGGCCAGTTCGAGCTCGTTGCTGCCGGTACCGCCGACGACCAGGCCGGTGAATTGGGCGCCCGGATTCAGGACCAGCAACGCATTGCCGGCACCAAACCGCACCGCGGTGCCCGAACTGCCGACGATCGTGCCGCCATTGACCAGCGTATTGGCGAGCGTGCCGGAAAAGACGACGCCGACGCCGGTACTGCCGGTCGCCTGGATCGTGCCCGTGTTCGTCACCGTGGCGCCACCGGCGGCGGAGACGCCGTAACTCGTGCCTGCGATGGTGCCGCGGTTCACGATCGTGCCGCCGCCTTGCGCCAGCACGCCGGCCCCGGCCGTGCCGAGGATGCTGCCGGCATTCGATAGGGAGGCCGCCCCGGTCATGGCCACACCGGTAACGCCGCTCACCAGCCCGCCCGCCTGGTTCGTCATCGCTCCGGAACTGGTTAGAGTCACCGTGCCCTGGATGGAGCCCGCGTTGGTCAGCAGGCCGCCGTCATAGAGGGGCCCCGTGCTGACGAGCGCGCCGCTGTTCGTGAGTGTCCCCGCAATGCTCAGGGTCCCGGCGTTCGTGAGCGTTGCGCCGGATCCGACGCTATTGCTGCCGGTCAAACTCCAGGCCGCGCCGCTGTCGACGGTAATGGTGCCGAAATTGGTGAAGGACGCACCGAGCCCGCCGAGGGAGCCGCTACCGGCGGCCAGTTCGAGCGTATTCGAGCCGGTGCCGCCGGCGACGACGCCGGTGAAGCTAGCGCCGGACTGCAGCTCGAGCAGGTTCGTGCCATTGCCGAACCGCACCGCCGTGCCGCCGCTCCCGATGATCGTGCCACTGTTGATGAGCGTATTGGCGAAGGTGCCGGTGAACTCGACGCCGATCCCGGTCGTGCCGCTGCCCTCAATGAGGCCCGCATTCGTCACCGTGCTGGCGGCGCCCTCGGCGAATAGGCCGCTCAACCCGCCGGTGACGCGACCCGACGCAGCGTTGGTGATGCTGGCGCCGACGTCGGCATAGATGCCGTATTTCGTGCCGCCGCCGATGCTGCCGTCGTTCGTTACGGTCCCGCCGGCATGCTTGATGACGATGCCGGTGACGGCGCCGGTGATCAGGCCTGCGGCACTGTTCGAGACGCTGCCGCCCGCGTTCAGCCAGACGCCGCGCCCGGCCGTGCCGGTACCCTCGACGGTCCCGGAATTTGTGATGGTCCCGGCGTCGGTCTCGATGTAGATGCCGCGGAGCCCGCCCGTGATCACGGCGGCAGTGCCCGAATTGCCGACGCTGCCGCCAGCCGAGAGCAGCACGCCGTAGCTCGAGGTACCGGCGATGGTGCCCGCGTTGACGACGGTCCCAGCGCCGCCGACGTTGCCGATGCCGGTGACGGCGCCCGAGATCCGAGACGCCGTGCCGATGTTGGTGACACTCCCGCCCGCCAGCAGCTTGACGCCATAGTTCGAGCCGCTCGTGATCGTGCCGTAATTGACGACCGTACCGGTCCCGCCGCCGACGCCGACGCCGGCAACCGGCCCCGAAATGACAGCCGCCGTGCCCGAGTTCGTCACCGTCCCGCCGGCCGTCAGATAGATGCCGGCCTCCGAACCGGCGCCGATGGTGCCCTGATTGGTCACCGCCCCTGCTTCGCTGCTGATTCTGATGCCGTCTGTCTCGCCCATGACGCTGGCCGTCGTCGCCGTGTTGGTGACGCTGCCACCATCCGTCAGATAGACACCATCTCGCGAGTTGCCGGTGACCGTGCCCGCGTTCGTAACCGTGCCGGCCGTGGTCTGAATGAGAATGCCACCCGTGCCGCCGGTGATCCTGGCGGCAGTGTCTGAATTGGCTACGCTGCCGCCGCCGCCGAGCCAGATACCATAGCGCGACGCCCCGTTGATTGAGCCGGCATTGGTGACCGTACCGGTCGTGTCGGAGATGAGAATGCCGGTGCTGCCGCCCGAGAGCGCCGCGGCACCCATGTTGGTGACGCTGCCGCCATCGTTCAGCCGGATGCCGTAGAAGCTGGTCCCGGTCATGCTGCCGGCATTGATGAGCGTACCGGCCGCGCCCAAGACGATAATCGCGTTATACCCGCCCGAAATCGTGCCGCTATTGCTGACGATTCCGCCATCGAGCAGCTTTACACCGTAGCTCGCGCTGCCAATGATGGTGCCGGCATTGCTGACCGTGCCGGCACCGCCGGCGATATAGACGCCGTGTTCCGCACCGGAGATCAACGCCGCAGTGCCCAGGTTCGTGACGCTGCCGCCAACCCCCAGGTGCACGCCATAGGTGGCGTTGCCGATGATGGTGCCCTGGTTGGTGACCGTGCCGGTGCCGCCGGAAATATAGACGCCTTGCTCCGCGCCGACGATCCTGGACGCCGTGTCCGAATTGGTGACGCTGCCACCGGCCGCCAGTCGGACGCCATAAGTCGAGCGATCGCCGATCATGCCTGCGTTGGTGACCGTGCCGGCGGCGGAACCGATGTATATACCGTAGCGCCCGCCCGAGATCACGGCGACCGTACTTGAGTTGGTGACGCTGCCGCCGGCGTGGAGCAGAACACCGGTCATTACCGCGCCGGTGATGGTGCCGTCGTTGGTCACCGTGCCGGTTTGGCCAGAGATAATGACGCCGTCGTCCGCGCCTGAAATCCTGGCTGCCGCGCCCGAATTCGTCACGCTGCCGCCGGCAAGCAGCGAGGCCCCATCGCCCGGCGAGCTGGAGATGGTGCCCTGGTTGACGACCGTACCGGATTGGTTCGCGACGCGGACGCCCGCGATTATCCCTGTGATCAGCGACGCCGTACCGGAGTTGGTGACGCCGCCGCCGTCCTCAAGATAGACGCCGTGGGAGCCGGAGGAGCCGATCTTGATCGTGCCTTGGTTGATCACCGTCCCGGCGGCGCCCAGGACGGCCACGCCGTCCGTCCCACCCGATATGGTGCCCGTGGCGGCATTCGACACGTAGCCGCCCGCCTTGAGGTAGATGCCTTTGGTGCCGCCGTCGATGGAGCCGGTATTGATCACCGTGCCGGCAATACCCGCCATATAGATCCCGACGTCGCTGCCGCCCTGGACCGTGCCGATATTCACGACGGTGCCGCCGCCCTTGAGCTTGATGCCGTAGGTCCCGGCGACGATCGTGCCGCCGTTCGTCAAAGTATAGACGGTGGTCGCGGAGGAGCCATAGATGCCGATTCCGGTCGGCGTGATCGCCGTGCCCGGATCGACCTCGAACGGATTGTCCCCGGCGCCGTAGGTCGACAGATCGATTGTGTTCGATGTGCTTGGGAGCGTCGTCGGCGTCGCCTGTGCCGGAACCGAGAGCAGCACGCCCAGCGCCGGTGCGGCGACCGGCAGCGCCAGGAGAGCTGCGCGGGCGCAGCCGCCGAGCAGCAGGAGCCGGAGCCGTCTAGCCCGGGCGCGCATCGATGACGGCACGAAGATCAGCGGCGCTGGCGCGGAGACGGTCATCACATCGGGATCCAGGCTAGGAAGCGGGCGAACGAGGTTGCGGCCGAGCCCGACGGGACCGTCGGGTGGCAGGGTTAGGCGCTGGGCAGGGCGAACCGGCCGATAGAAGAACCGGCCGATAGAAGAAAAGTGCTGGCGACCGCACGGCTTATAACAGTTGTTTTCCCGGGATTTTTGATCGGGATTGCTGTTTTGCCGGTCTCACGTGATTGGAATCAGGAAGTCGAGGCTGCACCAATCTGCCTTCGCCCAGGGCGGCGTTGCGTAGATCTCGTAGGCCGGGCTGTCGCCGAATCGCTTGCCCTGGGCCGGCAGCCAGGCGACGCAGACGCTGAGGACCGCATCGGCCACCATCTCGTAGGGGCCGGCGATCCCGATCCGGGCGAAATCGGGGCCGTAGAGCCGCCGGCGCCAGAGCGGCGCCTGCACCAGATGCGCGGGGAAGCCGCGATCGACGATGCAGCAGTCGTAGCGCACCAGCCCCCGGGCCGTAATACCCGGGTCGTCCTGCAACACGCCGACCGCCGCGACCTGATCGAGCGCGCAGCCCAGATCCTGCAATCGTCGCGCGAATTGGCGCCAGAAGACCGGCACCTGGTCGTAGCTGCCATGAAAGCGCATGCCGACGAGCGGCAGTTCCTCCTGGCGGTGCGGCCGCACCAACTCGGCGCGGTCCCGGTCGAGCTGCCGGCAGAACGGCATGGCCGCCAACGCCGCGGCTCGCATGCCGCCGGGCGTCACGCCGAACTGGCGGGCGAAGGCGCGGGTGAACGCCTCCTGGCTCGCATAGCCAGAGCGCAGCGCGGTATCGAGCAGCGGCGCCCCGGTGCGCAACACGACGGCGGCTGCCCAGTCGAGCCGAGTGCGGCGGATGTAGGATCCAACGGTCTCGCCCATCGTCTCGGCAAACCGACGATGGAAATGGAACAGGCTCAGCCCCGCCGCATCGGCGACGGCTTCGAGCGTCGGTCGCGCGGTATAGTCCCGCTCGATCAGGCTGAGAGCCGACAAAATACGCGAATCGCCAAGCACCATCGGCGGTAGCATCCGCACCGACGCCGGCTCCGCCGCAGGCGATCCCTCGCTACTGGTCACGCCCGCCTCGCTTCATGGCCGTCGCCTCAGGATTTCCTGAAACATAAAACACCGGAGAATTGTCGTTTTACAAACGGTTACCGAATTTGCCCGCAACTCATAGGCGTCAGCAAGACAGTTTCCACGAGTGCGTCCTCCTGCACGGCAGGCCCGCAGGAACCACCGGTGCGGATTGGCCCCGCGCCGTCCTCTAGGTCCTTTCGAGGCAGAATTACCTTGCCTGGCTCAGCCGCAGACTAGTGCTGTGACTCTGACGCTTGTTTCGCGCGGGCAACTTTTTCCAGGATTTCGCCGGCGGACTTGGTCCAAACGAAGGGCTTTGGCTGGGCGTTATGCTGATCGAGGTATTGCATGATG
>Ga0302314_10008205_pt1 | contig 18629 bp, 16 predicted proteins | sample III_Palsa_N2_3_FD_200533 | JGI IMG/M metagenome (GOLD analysis project Ga0302314, IMG submission 200533) | Peat permafrost microbial communities from Stordalen Mire near Abisko, Sweden - III_Palsa_N2_3 | ecosystem: Environmental > Terrestrial > Soil > Palsa > Peat permafrost | place: Sweden...
GGGCGGTGGCGAGCAGCCCGTCGACCAGCCGGGAAAGCCGGGCGATCTCCTCCTGCGCCCCGGCCAGCTCGGCCGCGGTCGACGGAGACGAGTCCACCGCGAGCAGGTCCAGGCGCAGCCGCAGCGCCGTCAGCGGGGTGCGCAGCTGGTGCGAGGCGTCGGCCAGCATCGCCCGGTGCCCGTGCACCAGCGCCTCGAGCCGTCCGGCCATCATGTTGAACGTCGCCGCCGTCCGGCGCAGCTCCGGCGGGCCGTACCTGGTCCGGGCGCGGACCGAGAGGTCACCGTCGGCGATCTTGCGGGCGGCGGTGTCCAGCCGCGCCAGCGGGCGGCTCACCCAGCGGGCGAAGTAAATGGCGATGAGCACCGCGGCCGCCATCGCGGCGGCGGCCACCCCGATCAGGTACAGCCAGAGGCTGTCAATGTTGCCGTCGAGCATTGCGGTGGGGCGCTCGAGCACCACGGTGCCGATCGGGGTCCCGCTGACCTTGCCGTCGCCCCAGACGGTTACCACCGCGATGCCCCGGTCGCTGGTCAGCGCGGTGCTGGGGCCATTCTGCTGGGTGGCCTGGGCGACCAGGCTGCGCCAGTCGCCGTTGGCCGGCACCCCCTGGGACACGATGACATTCCCCTGCTTGTCGAGCACCAGCAGCTCGTCGTGCTCGCGGGCGGCCGCCTTGACCGCGGCGGTCAGGCCTGGGTCGGGGGCATCGTCGCTAAGCCGCGCCTCGGCCAGCTCCGCCACCGAATTGGCGGTGCGCGCGGTGTCGGCGACGAACGCGTCACGTGCGTGCGCGATCGCTCCCAGCGCCAGCGGCACCACCGCCGCGACCAGGATCGCCAGCGTGAGCGTGAGCAGCGCGGCCACCACCCGCCGGGTCACCGGTCAGCTCGCGTCGTCGCCGTGGTCGCCCGGGGCAGCGTCGGCCATGGCCGGCGGGCGGTCAGCCAGCCGGAAACCGTGGCCGTACACGGTCTCGATGAGCGAAGGGTCGCCGAGCTTACGGCGCAGCGCCGCCAGGTGCACGTCGAGCACCTTGGTCGGCCCGTACCAGTGCTCGTCCCAGGCCCGCTCGACGATCTCCTGCCGGCTGATCAGCCGGCCGGGATCGGCCGCGAGGCACTCCAGGATGGCGAATTCCTTAGGCGTCAGCGGCACCTCAGCGCCCCCCATCATCACCTTCCTGGTGCGCAGGTCGACGACGAGCGGTCCGTGCCGCAGCACCTCGGCCGTCTCACCGCCGCCCGTGCGCTGACCGCGCCGCAGCACCGCCCGGATGCGGGCGAGCAGCTCGGCCAGCCCGAACGGCTTGACCAGGTAGTCGTCGGCTCCTTCATCCAGCGCGAGTACCCGGTCAGACTCCTCGTCGCGGGCCGTCACCACGATGATCGCGGCGTCCGAGTCGGCGCGGAGCCTGCGGCACACGTCGATGCCGTCTACGTCGGGCAGCCCGAGGTCGAGCAGCACTACGTCGGAATGAGGCCGCTGCAGCGCCTCAGCGCCCATGGCCACACTGTCGGCGGTATAGCCCGCCCGCTCGAGGCCACGCACCAGTTGCGTAGCGATGCCCGGGTCATCCTCGACCACGAGCACGGAAACCTGCGGAGTTGTCACGCTTACAAGGTAGGTCGCCTGGCGGGCGGAGAATAAATCGGACCAGATTCTTAGGATTTCCTAAAGGAAATCCATGCGCCCTCTTACCCGCTGCCGCCGGGCGGGGCGGCTGTCACCGCTGCCGTCCGGCCCGGTGTGCACGCCGTCACACTGCCGGCCGGCCCGATGTGAGCCTTAACGCACGCCCTGACCAGGGAAAGGAAACGCGCCCGTAACGATCACAGTCGAATATGTGGAGGATGGAGCATTTCCCCTCCGGAAACGGGACCGCCCGGCTGGGGGCGCCGCACGGCTACCTCCCCATCGAGGAGCACGGCATCGTCGGCGACCTGCGCACGGTGGCCCTCATCGGCACTGACGGCACGGTCGACTGGTACTGCCCGTCCCGGTTCGACGCCCCGAGCCTGTTCGGCGCGCTGCTCGACAAGGGCAAGGGCGGCTACTTCTCGATGACCGCCCGCACCAGCTACGCCAAGCCGAAGCAGCTCTACCTGCCGGACACCAACATCCTGCTCACCCGGTTCCAGGGCAAGGACGCGGTCGGCGAGGTCATTGACTTCATGGTCCCGGAGACGCGCCCAACCGGCCGGGCCCGCGACCTGCTGGTCAGGCAGGCCCGCGCGGTCCGCGGCACCGTCACCTTCGAACTGGCCTGCCACCCGGCGTTCGACTACGGCCGGCTGGGCCACGAGGTGCAGATCATCGAGGGCGTCGGCGCGGTCTTCAGCTCTCCGCTCGGCCGTGCCATGCTGCGGACGAACACCACCCTCAAGGCCGAGGACAGCGGCGTGGCGGCCACGTTCACCCTGGCCGAGGGCGAGACCGCTGACTTCCACCTGGAGTGGAACGGCGACGTCCGGCCGATCACCGGCGGCGAGACCGACGACCTGTTCGCCCGCACCCAGGACTTCTGGCAGGACTGGCTCGCCCAGTCCCGGTACCAGGGCCGCTGGCGGGAGATGGTCCAGCGGTCCGCCCTCGCGCTCAAGCTGCTCGTCTACCACCCGACCGGCGCGCTGGTCGCGGCCCCGACCACGTCGCTGCCGGAGGAGCCCGGCGGGACCCGGAACTGGGACTACCGCTACGCCTGGCTGCGGGACGCTTCGTTCACCGTCTACTCGCTGATGCGGCTCGGCTTCCTCGAGGAGGCGGCGAGCTTCATGGACTGGTTGCAGAAACGCTGCGAGACGGCCACCGCCGAACGCGACGTGATGATCATGTACACCATCGACGGCAGCGATCACCTGCCGGAGATGACGCTCGATCACCTGGAGGGGTACAACGGCGCCCGGCCGGTCCGGATCGGCAACGGAGCCGTCGGTCAGCGGCAGCTTGACGTCTACGGCGAGCTCATGGACTCGGTGTACCTCTACAACCGGGAGGTGCCGATCTCCTACGACCTGTGGACCGGGCTTTCCAAGCGCCTCGACTGGCTGAGCAAGCACTGGACGGAACCCGACGAGGGCGTCTGGGAGATCCGCGGCCCGCGGCAGCGGTTCACCTACTCCGCCCTGATGACCTGGGTGGCCTACGACCGGGCGGCCCGGCTGGCCCGTGACCGCGGCCTGCCCGCCCCGGTCGAGCGCTGGCGCAAGCTGGCCGCCCAGGCCCACCGGTTCGTCCAGGAGCAGTGCTGGGACCCGGACCTGAAGACCTACGTCATGTACCCGGGCAGCCAGCTGCTGGACGCGTCGCTGCTGGTCATGCCGCTGGTCAAGTTCGCGGGCCCGACCGACCCGCGGTTCCTCGCGACCCTGGACCGGATCGGCGACGAGCTGGTCTCCGACAGCCTGGTCAACCGCTACGCGCTGACCGGAGTGGACGGCATCACCGACGGCGAGGGCACCTTCAGCCTCTGCTCGTTCTGGTACGTGGAGGCGCTGACCCGGGCCGGCCGTCTGCGCGAGGCCCGGATGGTCTTCGAGAAGATGCTCACCTACGCTAACCACCTGGGGCTGTTCGCCGAACAGGTCGGCCACTCGGGGGAGGCCCTCGGCAACTTCCCGCAGGCGTTCACCCATCTCGCGCTCATCAGCGCCGCCGTCAACCTGGACCAGGCCCTGGACCGCCGCTGAGCGCCGCGGCGCACAACGCCCGTTCCGTTCCGTCCGAGGAGGGGACTAAGCCACCCGCCCCGCGCTTCCCCATGATGATCCGGGCCGAGAAAGCCTGGCTGACCATTAACGGGACGGCTTACTGTGCGCCGAAAAGCCAGGCAAGGCGCAGGCGCCGCCAGCGTCGCGCTGGTGCCGGGCTTACCCCCGGGGATGCCTCCCGGGCCGCGTGGTTCGCTTGCTTGGCCGCACGTGCCAGCCGTGCATTATGGGCAGCTACGCGCATATCGCGCTGCCGGGCTTCGATAAGCGCCTTGGCAATAACCGGCGACGTATTCATTGCAGCTCAGTCTCCCGCTCCGCCCGGCCGCCCGTCCGCTCTTACCTGCTGCTGTGCGGGTGAGGGCCGGGCTGCTCAGTTCCCCAGTTCGATTACCGCTGATATTGCCGTGCGCAATGCCGCGGTTACTATCCCGATCTGGGCAGAATTTTAGGCGGGCAGCTGGGCCGTGTGCTTGCCTTTCGCGACGATTATGCAAACTGACGATAGCTGAGCATTACCGTTGCACCTTATGGCCTCACTGAAATAAGCGTAGAAAGTTCCGCTATTGCGACACTGGGGGCACTTGTATTGTGCGCGGCGGCCATTCCTGGACGCGTTTCAAGGCCGGCTTGATGACGTCACGGTGGAGGGCGCCAGGGCGTCATTGACCTCGTCGAACGGGAACTTCTTGATCAGCTGGTCACGGTCTGGAAAGCCGCCGCGTTCGCGCGAATCGTGCGCTGGTTCAGTGCCTGGCGTTACTGGTGTGCTGGTCGCCTGCGACGGTCAGTCCGTCGGTGGCTCAACCGCCAGCCTGATGGCGTGCCCGGCGTCGGCGACGGCCTTGTCGGCGTCGTCGAGCACCCCGGTGAAGGTGAAGAACGCGTGGATCTGCGAGCCGTAGTGCCGGTGCTCGACCGCTACCCGCGCGTCCCGCAGCCGCTGCGCGTAGGCGAACCCCTCGTCGCGCAACGGGTCGTGCTCGGCGGTCACCACGTAGGCGGGCGGCAGCCCGGACAGCTCGGCCGCCCGCAGCGGCGACGCCGCGGGGTCCGCCCGGGTGGCGGGGTCGGGCGCATAGTGATCCCAGAACCAGGCCATGTCCCGCCGGTTGAGGATGAGCTCGTCGCCGTCGTACTCGAGGTACGACCGCCGCTCCAGGTTGGCGTCGACCACCGGGTAGACGAGGACCTGCAGGGCGATCGCGGGCCCGCCGCGGTCCCGCGCGCGCAGCGCGGACACGGCCGCGAGGTTGCCGCCCGCGCTGTCCCCGGCGACCACCACCGGCCGTCCGGCCGCCAGCCCGTCCGGCCCCGCGGTCCACTCGAGCGCGTCGTAGGCGTCATCGGCCGCGGCCGGGAAGGGGTGCTCGGGTGCCAGCCGGTAGTCGACGCTGAGCACGTCGCAGCCGGCCGCGACAGCGAGGGCCCGCACCGAGGGATCCCAGCTGTCGAGGGAGCCGACCACCCACCCGCCGCCGTGGAAATAGATCACCACTCCGGGAGCGTCGGCCGACGGCGAGTAGAGCCGCGCCGGTATCCCGCCGTGCGGCGAGGGGATGACGATGTTCCGCACCGACTCGACGTCGGGTCCGGCCGGGATCAGCGAGTTGCTCGCCTCGACGCCGGCCCGCGCTTCATCCGGGGACAGTTCCCACAGCGGCGGCGAGCCCGCGGCGGCCTTCCCGTCGAGGATCTGCTGCGCCTGCTGATGCACAGAAGCCGCCACCGCTTACCTCCGAATGCTGACAGTCACCGTTGAAGTCAGGCCGTGCCTGCCGCAAGACTCCGCTTATGGACTGCCCAGGGCAAATCACCCATAACCGGCCGGCAGCCCGGGGGGGCGGTGCGCGCTGCCGCTCCCGAGCCGGGCCACCGCTCCCGAGCGGCGGCTAAACCGTCTCGCCGGCCCCGCTCCCGGCCTGCCCGGATGGGTCCTGGCCGGACTCCGCGGTGCTGCCCTCTTCCCCGGTCCGCTCTTCCGGCGGCCTGACCGCGAAGCGCAGCCGCTTGGCCCGCGCGCCTTCCGGCCTGTCGGGGGTGACCGACGCAAGCGTGACCAGAGTCTGGCGGAGCTCCAGCCAGACGTCGGCCAGGCCCGCCGCGGCCGGATGATCGCCGCGGATCACACTGCCCGCCGCGGATTTGCCCGCACCAACCGCGCCCCCGACCGTTTCACCAGTGCTCGCCTCGCCGGGGCCAGCCGCGTCCCCCGCCTCGGCCGCGTCCCTCCTGCCGGTGGCCGTCGCGGCCGCGTTCACGGCGCGCAGCGCCTCCTGGCCGGCCTGCACGATTACCGGGTCGGTGAGCACGATCGTCAGGATTTCGTCGGTGACTTCCACGGCCATCTGACGGCGCCCCGCCTGCTCGGGCGGTTCATCGCTGGTGCCGGTGATCGGCGCCGCGCGCAGCTTCGCCCGCAACTCGCCAAGGTCCACGCCGAGGGAGGCAAGGGCCCAGGACGCGGCCGAGTTCTGGTCATCGAGGGACGCGAGCAGCAGGTGATGCGACCCGACTGGCCGCGGGCCCGCCAGCCGCGCCGCTTGCTGCAATGCCGCCTCGACCGCGGGCGTGCCCCGCGTCTGCTGCTCGGGCGGCAGTCCGGGGCGGAAGGGAACGCTGACGGCGCTGTGCCGGCTCAGCCGCGCGCGCAGCCAGCGAAGCACGGCGTTGGTCTCGTCCGTGCCCTCCTCGCCCGCCTCGGCCGGGTCCATGTCGGACAGCGTGCTGAGTACCGCCATGCGCAGTTCAACCAGGTCAACGTGGCTGCTCAGGATCTGGGTGGCGACACCCTCGCCCTCCCTGATCAGGCCGAGCAGGATGTGCTCGGTGCCGATGTAGTTGTGGCCGATGGCGAGGGCCTCGCGCAGCGAGAGCTCAAGTATCTTCTTTGCTCGCGGAGTGAACGGGATGTGCCCGGCGGGTGCCTTCTTGCCCCGGCCGACCCTCTGCGTGACCTCCTCGCGGACGGTGTCGCGGGTCATGCCGAAATTCAGCAGGATCGTCCCGGCGACCGACTCCGGCTCGCCGAGCAGCCCGAGCAGAATGTGCTCGGTACCGATGTAGTTGTGGTCAAGCAGCCGCGCCTCTTCCTGGGCCAGGACGACGACGTGCCGCGCTCGCTGAGTGAATCTCTCGAACATGACCCTAGCCTGCTCGCTGCTATTAACCCCGTCAATACCATGCTAATAATAGGGTTGGCGCAGCAAGTGGCCCGGCCGCTAACCAGCTGCAAACCGGGTAAGAAGAGACCGACGCGCGAAAGGTGACCATGGACTGGGAAGACCGGCTTGACGACTGGGAGCTCGAGCTTGAGCTGGGCGCGACGCTTAACGGCTCGGACTGGGTGACGCTGGAGAAGGCCGCCGCCGATACTGGTGTGTCCCGGGCGGCGCTGCGCACCTGGTACCGCACCGGGCAGATCCCGTCGCGGCTGGTCGACGGGCCGCACGGCCCGCAGCGCCTGGTCCCGATGGCGCTGGTCGCCGAGCGGGCGGAGGCGAGCCCGCGGGTACGCAAGACGGCCGAGCGCCGCCTGTCCGACGAGGCCCAGCTCGAGCTGCTCCGGCACCGCGTCGACCAGCTGGAACTGCGCCTAGCGGAGCTCGAGCGCCGCTCCGGCCCAACGGGCGAAGCCTGAACATCGGATTCCTCGCCAGCCAACGCGGGCGAGAACGACGGCCCTCGGCTGCGTTCGCAAGCCGCGATCACCAGGGTGCATCATGATGCATTGATGCTATGATGAGTGTATGCGAACTACCGTTGACCTTCCCACCGATCTTCACGCGCAGGCGGTGGCGATTGCCCGGGACACGCACCGGACACTGAGCGAGACAGTCGCTTACCTGATGCGCCGTGGTCTCAGCGGGGGTGGCCCGGCCGGGCTGACCCGCAGTGCCTCAACCGGATTGCCCGTGGTGCATCTCAACCGGATGGTCTCCACTGAAGACGTCCGCTCGCTTGAGGACGATTGATGGCCGCCGTCTTGCTCGACGCCAATGTGCTCATTGCCCTGGTCGTGGACGACCATGTGCATCATGTACACGCCGACGCATGGTTCACGGCGTCCGGAACCGGCTTCGCTACTTGCCCTATCACTCAGGGCAGCCTGATGAGGCTCCTGATCCGCGAGGGCCAGACGGCGGAGCTAGCCCGATCGGTACTCCAGGCGATTACCGACACTCCCGGTCATGAGTTCTGGCCTGACAGCGCTTCCTATGCCGACATGCCGGTTGCCGGAATCGTCGGCCACCGTCAGGTGACCGACGCCTACCTGGCTCATCTCGCGCGTTCCTACTCCGCCCGGCTCGCTACCTTCGACCAAGCGCTGGCTAAGCTGCACGCGGATGTTGCCGACCTGATCCCCGTCGGCTGACGGCATCCAGCAGCGGAGGGCGGGTCAGATCTCGCCGAAGAGGCGGTCGCCGGCGTCACCGAGGCCGGGCACGATGTAGCCCTTGTCGTTGAGCCGTTCGTCGACCGCGCCGGTGACGATCCGCACGAAGTCGCCGGGGAACGCCTGGTCGATCCGGTCGAGGCCTTCCGGTGCGGCCAGCAGGCAGATCGCGGTGACCGCGGCCGCCCCACGGTCACGCAGCATGGAGATGACGGTGACCAGCGTGCCACCGGTGGCGAGCATCGGGTCGAGGACGAAGACCTCCCGCCCGGAAAGGTCGGCTGGCAGCCGGTTCGCGTACGTCGAGGCGGTCAGCGACTCCTCGTCCCTGACCATGCCGACGAAACCGACGCTCGCCATCGGCAGCAGCCGGGTCATCCCGTCCAGCATGCCGATCCCGGCGCGCAGCACCGGCACGATGAGCGGCCGCGGGTCCGCCAGCCGGGCACCGGCCCCGACCGCGACCGGGGTGGTGACCTCGACCTGGGTGACGCGCATCTCCCGGGTGGCCTCATAGGCGAGCAGGGTCACCAGCTCGTCCGTCAGCGTGCGGAAGGTGGCGGTGTCGGTGTCCGCGTCGCGGAGCAGGGTGAGCTTGTGGGTGACCAGCGGGTGGTCGGCGAGCAGCGTGCGCATGGACAGTAAGTCTGACAGGTCGCGCGGCCGGGCGTGGTCAGCCGCGCTCGTGACGCCGCGGCCGCAGCGCCCGGGCGAGCAGGCCGGACAGTGCTGCCGCGGTCCCGACGCTGGTCAGCGCCACCGAGCCGACCGGCGCGTCCTCGTCAAGCAGCTGCAGCGCGCGCAGCCGGTGCCGCAGCACGTGGATCTCGCCGCGGACGGCGCTGGCCAGGCTGCCGCCCGACCGCGACGCCCAGCCCTCGGCCGCGTGCAGCTCGGTCAGCCGTCCCGCCAGCTCCTCGTAGCCGACCGGACTGCCGTGCAGCGTGATCAGCAGCAGCGCCGCCTCGCGCACGGCCACGGTGAAGTCAGGGTCGGGGCCGTCGTCCGGCCCGATGAGCGCGGCCGTGCCGATGTGCCAGCGCACCGCGGTGTCATCGGCCATCAGCCGGCCGGTCCTGGTCAGTACCAGGGCCACCCCGCTGCGCCGCACCGCGCCCATCTCGTGCTGGGCCAGGTTGCGCAGCGTGTGCAGCGGATAGACGTCGAGCTCCTGGTGCCGCCGGGCCGCCTGCTCGGGCGAGGCGCCGCCCGGCCCCCAGCCGAACAGCTCCGCCGCTTCCCCGACCAGGGACGGGGCGATGTAGTGGCGGGCGGTCAGCCGCAGCCCGTTGCTGGCGTGCCCGAGCAGCCAGGCCAGCGTGGGCAGCGGCTCGTCGGGCAGGTCCGGCGGCTCGAGCAGCCGGGGCATCACCGTGCGGGCCAGCCGTGACCGCTCGCCCGGGTGACCTTGCGCCCACTCCTCGATCCGCTCGGCGCTGATCCGGCTGAGCCAGGTGTCCGCTCCCGGGGCGCTGCCGGGCCGGGTCAGCCAGCGCTCGACCAGCCCCGCGCGCTTGCTCTTCCAGCCGCTGACCCCCACCCGCAGTTCGCCCGCGGCGACCGCGAGCTCGACCGCGGCGGCGCAGGCGTCGTACGCGGCGCGCTCGTCCGGGCCCATCACCGAGGACCAGGCCAGCAGGTCAGTGTCCGGCGGCACGGCGTGCGAGCTGGACATCGCCTTGGAGTAGGCGGTAAGGCCTTCCGCCCGGGAGGCGGCGTAAGCACTGATGATCTGCGAAGTCTCCGGGCAGGCACAGGCCTCCGCGTAGCGCTCCATCCCGGCGAGGGTGAACAGCCGGGCCAGCGCCCCGGTGACCGCGCGGTGCGCCTCGGCGTCCTGCGCCTGCCCGGCGGGCAGCGCGAACCAGAGGAATTCCTGCAACCGCAGCAGGGAGATCGCACCGAGGCCATCGCCTGCTGTCAGCGAGCGGAGCGCGGTCCTCGCGTCGTCGGCCACCGCGGGATCCTCGCGCGCTAGCGTCCTGAGCGCCTCCGCATCAGTCATCATGCGGTCAGTCTGCCCCACCCGGTCAAGTGGCGGTAGATGCGTTGCGGATTTGACAGGTGATGTTCGGGTGCTGGCGGATGCGACTGGCCGGCTGCGGCATGATTGCTGGCGTGAGCGGCATCTACGACGAACCCGAGCTGTACGAGCTGGCCTGCGCCTACCGCGATGTGCCAGCCGAAGTCACTGCCATCATGGCCTGGTGTGCCCGGCACCACCAGGGTCCGGTCGGCACCGTCCTGGAGCTGGCCGCCGGGCCGGCCGAGCACGCGCGCGAGCTGGCGCGCCGTGGGCTGCGCGCGACCGCGCTCGACCGCTCCCCGGCGATGTGCTCCTATGCCGCCGCCCGGGCCAAGACGTCCGGGGTCGAGCTCGCGGTGGTCGAGGCGGACATGCGCGACTTCTCGGTCGCCGGACCCGACGGTGCCCCGGCCGCGTTCGACCTGGCGGTTATCATGCTCAACTCCGCCTGCCACCTGTTCAACCTCGATGACCTGGTCCGGCACCTGACCGCGGTGCGCGGGCAGCTGGCCGCGGGCGGCTTGTACATTGTCGAACTCGCGCACCCGGCCGACTTCTTCGCCGCCGAGCCGCGCACCAGCAGCGCGTGGACGGTCGACGCGGGCGGCGTGCACGCCGATGTCCGCTGGGGCGGCCGCGGTGACCGGATCGACCCGCTGACTCAGGTCACCCGCGAGCACATGAGCATCACCGCGACCGCCGCCGACGGCACCATCCGCACGGTCAGTGACGTCGTGCCCAACCGGTTCTGGACGCTGACCGAGTTCACCGCCGCCATCGCGCTGGCCAACGCCGCGCTGGCCGGCACCGCGCCAGCTGGCACCGCTTCCGGCCTGTTCGAGCTGGTGGCGAGCTACGGCGACTTCGACGAGACGACGACGCTCGACGCGCCGACGGCCTGGCGGATGGTCCTCATCCTGCGTGCCAGCTAGGTTGCCCGCAGCGCCGGATGATCTGCTATTACGGTGGCCGATCCCGGTGCGACTTCGGTGAACCCGCCGTCGGTCACCACCGGCAGCCCGCTGGCCAGGAGTTCCGCCCACTGCCCGCGGCCCGCGGTCCGCACCGCGAGCTCGAAGCCGGCCGCCGCCCATTCGGCTCTGGCCGTGGGCGGCAGTCCCCACCAGGCCAGCTGCGCGCCGTGCCCGGCCTGTGCCATCGCCTTACCCGCCGTCATCGGCAGCCCCGGGTTGAGCCACAGCACCGGGATTCCCTGCGCAGGCCCGGCCGGCGGCTCCGGGTCGTCGAAGTCGGTCCCGGAGACCTGAAGCCGGGCGAGATCGGGCGGCCAGTCATCGACCGGGACCGGCGGGAAGACGCGCACCTGCGCCGACCGCTGGTCCACCGTGATCCCGGGCAGCGCGGCCGCGCGCGTCCAGGGGGCGCCCCGGGCCCGCCGGACCACCTTCCTGATCCGCGCGTCCTCCCAGGACCGGGCCGGGCCGGCCCATTCGCCGTCGGGCTCGGTGACCCGGGGATCGGACAGGAACTCCAGCACCGCCCGGGCCGCCCCCTCGAGCGCGTCGGTCCTGGCCGGCGGGGTGGTCCGGTCCACCCGGATGACCAGCGGCAGCGCGTACTGCCGTCGCTCGTCCCTGGCGGCATCCTGCATGCCCGCTGGCGTCTCGGCGGGAACTCCCTCTCCTTCTGTCACCGTGCAAGCATGCCAGTTGCGCCGTCCCGGCAGCAGCTCAGCCCGGTCAGCCCGGCCACCGGACTACGCGGGCACCGGTATCTGGGCCGTCACCTCAGCCAAGGCCAGCTCGGGCGCGAGCGCGGCCGCGTTAGCGGCGGCGAAGTCCTGGTAGCGGCGCAGTTCGGCGGCGCGGCGGCGGCGGTTCCAGCCGAGCAGCCCGGCCATGATCGTCACCACCTCGGGTGCGGCCGACAGCCCTCCGTCCGCTGCCTCGATGAGCAGCCTGACCCGGCGGGCGAGCACGTCCTCGGGATGCAGCGCGCCCTCGTGGGTAACCGCGTAGGCCACTTCCGCCCGCAGGTACGGGTAGCCGTCCACGAGCGGCTTGCCCAGTGCCTGGTCGGCCCGGATCTCGTCGAGTACCTCGGCCGCCAGTGAGCCGTAGCGGGCGATCAGGTGCTCGGCTACCGTCAGCGGGACGCCGTAGTCGGCCGCGGTCCGCCCCGCCGAAGCGCGGACCGCGGGCAGCCCGTCGGCGCCGAGCAGCGGCAGCAGGCCGGTCACCGACGGCGGCACCGGGCCGGGCAGGCCGGCCACCGCCGCGTCCACCACGTCCCGCGCCATCAGCCGGTACGTGGTGAACTTGCCGCCCGCGACCGACACCAGGCCGGGCAGCGGCGCGTCCACCACGTGCTCCCGCGACAGCTTGGTGGTGGGCTTCTCGCTGGCCGCGCCCGTCTCCGGGGCGTGCCCGTCGGCCGCGCGCCCGTCGAGCGCGTGCCCGGCCACCGCGTGCCCGTCGGCCGCGTGTCTGAGCGACAGCAGCTTTCCCGCGCGCTTGTCCTGCGGACGGGGGTCCTGCGGGCGGGAGTCGCGCGGGCTGGCGTCGGCGGCCGGCTCCGCGACGAGCGGGCGCAGGCCCGCGTATACCGCGAGCACGTCACCGCGGGTCAGCGGCCGGGCCAGCACGCGGTTGGCCTCGCGCAGTATGTAGTCGACATCCTCGGCGGTGGCCGCGGGCTCGTCGCGGTCACCCGACCAGTCGGTGTCCGTGGTTCCCACGATCCACCGCTTGTCCCACGGGATAAAGAACAGCACGCTCTTGGCGGTCCGCACGATCATCCCGGTGTCGGCCTCGATCGCGGAGCGGTCCATCACCAGGTGCACGCCCTTGGACATCCGCACCTGGTACCCGGCGCGCACCCCGCTCGCCTCGTGCACCAGGTCTGACCAGACCCCGGCGCAGACGATCACCCGGGCGGCGCGCACGTCGAAGACCCGGCCGCTCTCCTCATCCCGCACCGTGGCGCCGGTCACATTCGCGCCGTCGCGCAGCAGCGCAACCGCGGTGCCCCGGGTGAGCACCAGGGCGCCGTACCGGGCGGCGGTGCGCGCCACCGTGACCGTGTACCGGGCGTCGTCCACCTGGGCGTCGTAGTACATCATCGCGCCGGCCAGCCGGTCCGGCCGCAGCGCGGGTGCCCGGCGCAGCGCCCCCCGGGTGGTCAGGTGCCGGTGATGGGGGACCGGCCGCTTCACGCCCTCCATCGCGTCGTAGATCACCAGCCCGGCGCCCACGTAGGGCCGCTCGACCACCTTTTTGTACAGCGGGTAGAGAAACGGGACCGGGCGCACCAGATGCGGCGCCAGCCTGCTCACCAGCAGGTCGCGTTCCCGCAAGGCTTCCCTGACCAGCTTGAAGTCGCCCTGCTCGAGATAGCGGAGGCCGCCGTGGATCAACTTCGAGGACCGCGAAGAAGTACCCGCGGCCAGGTCACGGGACTCGACCAGACCGACCCGCAGGCCGCGCGACGCGGCATCGAGGGCCGCCCCTGCCCCGGTGATACCGCCGCCGATGACCAGCACGTCCAGCGGCTCAGCGGCCAGCACGCGTATCGTCTCGTCACGGTCACGCGCGTCAAGAACTCCCGGCATGGACGACTGCTCCCTCCCAGACCCCGTACGGGGCCCCGCTCTCTATCGTAAGTACCCAGAGCGTCTGGTTACTGACGGGTTAACCAACGGCGGGTGAAGCTGATGCCCCGCTGGTCGCGCGGCCGGCGGTGCGGGCGGAAAGAGCGCGGTGGAACGCCCCCTGGACTGGGTAGACATTAACTGACTTCAATTGACTTCTAGCCGGGTGCGGGTCGCGCGCCCGGTACGATAACGGGTCCTGCCCTCAGGCGCGCAGCCCGGGACGGCAGGTTGTCCCCGGGAGCGGCCGGGGCTCCGGGGCATCCCCGGGGAGTCAACTGCGTGAGGAGGGCTCAGGTGGCGGCAGTGCGCGCAGCGGTAGCGGTCGAGCCGGTCGGCGACGTGAAGGCGGTACTCGGTGAAGGCCCGTACTGGGTGTCGGAGGACGACTGCCTGCTGTGGGTGGACATCGACCGCGGCCAGCTGCACCGCACCTACTTCCCCACCGGGGCCACCGTCACCCTGGACCTCGACGCAGCGTCGGCGGTTTTCCCGGCGGTGGGCGGCGGCCTGCTGACCGCTGGGGGCAGCAAGCTCACGCTGCACCTGCCGGCCGAGCGGGGAGAGCGGTGGGTCACCCGGGTCGTCGCCGAAGTCCCGGCCCGCGACGGCGTGCGGTTTAACGACGCCGGGGTGGATCCCGCGGGGCGGGTGTGGGTCGGCTCGATGGACACCGCCGAAGCCGAGCCGCTCGGCGAGCTGTACCGGCTCGGTCCCGGCGGCGTGCTGACCACGGTCCTCAAGGGCGTGACGGTGTCCAACGGGCTGGGCTGGTCACCGGACGGCACCCAGATGTACTACGTCGACTCTCCCCGGGGCCGGATCGACATGTTCGACTACGACCCCGCGACCGGCGAGGCCTTCCAGCGCCGGGTGTTCACCGACCTGTCCGCCTTTGACGGCGTGCCCGACGGCCTGACGGTGGACGCGGACGGCTATGTGTGGACGGCCATCTGGGGCGGTGGCGTCCTGCGCCGGCTCGCCCCCGACGGCACCCAGGACGCGGTCGTGCCCGTCCCGGTCTCCCAGCCGACCAGCCTCGCTTTCGGCGGCCCGGACATGGCGGACCTGTACGTCACTACCGCCAGTATCGGGCTGAGCGAGGCTGAGCTCGCGGCCCAGCCGCTGGCTGGCCGCCTGCTCCGGCTGCGCCCGGGGCCGCTCGGGCTGCCTTCTACTACCGCTTACGCGGCCCTGCCGGCCCTCCCGCTGGACTAAGACATGTCTAAAAAGTACGACTCAGCAGCGTTCACGGGCCTGGAGGGCCACATCCTCGTATGTTATGACTAGGCACCTTGGCACTTTTAGACACGTGTTAAACCCTCCCCGCCCGCAGCCACCCGGAGGCCGGCGGATTCAGCTGGGCAGGCGCCGCGCCCCGGCGATGCGGTCGAGCCAGTCACCGAGCAGGGTGCGCTCGGCCGCGGTGAGCGCCGTGAGCTCGGGGAGGGCGGCGCGCAAGGTCACCGCCGCGGCGGCCGGGCCAGTGCTGGCGGCACTGCCCGGATCGGTGAGGATGGCCCCGCAGACCGATTCCCAAGCGGTGTCCGCCAGCGTGTCGTCGCGCTCTTTCTCGTCCTGGTCGATGAGGGTGAACACGACTCCCGTGCCGGCCGCGTGGATGAGGTCGACCGCCCGCCGCTCGGTCACCCGCAGCCGTCCGGCCGCGGCGACCCGGCGTATCCGGGCCCTCAAGACCCCGGCGCCAGTCTCCGCGACAACTTGGCCCTGCGGGGTGCGCAGCGCCGTGTGCATGAGCCGGAACAGCTCGGGGTTCGCCAACCCGAAGCCGACATGGAGCTCCCAGCCGGCCTGCAGGCTCTCAACTGGATCGGCCTCCGGGTCGAGGTCCTTCTGCCCCGCGTAGCTCGCGAACCCCTGCTCGACCACGGCGTCGAGCAGTCCGTTCTTGTCGCCGAACAGCCGGTAGATGGTGGGTGCCTGCACACCCGCCGCGAGGGCGACCGAGCGGGTGGTCACCGCGTCCGGACCCTCAGTGGCGAGCAGGCGCGCGGCGACTTCCACCAGCTGCCTGCGGGTCTGGTCGCGCGACGACAGGGGATTGCGCCCATTCACGTTATCGATGATAACAGAAATTTGCGAACGCGTCGTTTCCTTTGATAGCATATTTGCTGTATCACTGATAACGCAAAGGACGGCAGCACATGATCGTCATCACCGGCGCCACCGGCGTCCTCAACGGCGCCACCGTCGAGCAGCTGCTCAAGCGAATCCCCGCCGACCAGATCGGGGTGAGCGTGCGCGACACCGGCAAAGCGCAGCACTTCGCCGATCGCGGCGTGCGGGTGCGGCGCGGCTCCTACGCGGACCCGGCGGCGCTGCGCGACTCGTTCGAGGGCGCCGACCAGGTGCTGCTGGTCTCGTCCAACGACCCCGCCGCCGACAGTGTTGAACTGCTCCGCGTCGGTATCGAGGCCGCCGTCGCGGCCGGCTCCGGCCGCATCCTGTACACCAGCCACCAGCACACCGGAGCCGACAGCCCGTTCTTCCCGGCCCGCCATCACGCCGCGACCGAGGAGCTGCTGGCGGACTCCGGTGCCGCCTGGACCTCGCTGCGCAACGGTTTCTACGCGCACAGCCTCGACTGGCTGCTCGGGCCGTGGCGCGAGACTGGCGTCATCGCGACGCCAGCCGACGGGCCGGTGTCCTGGACCGAGCGCGCGGACGAGGCCGAGGGGGCGGCGGTGATCCTGGCCGGCGGGCGGCCGTTCGACGGCCCGGTGACGCTCACCGCGAGCGCCGCGGTGACGTTCGACGAGATCGCCCAGATCGCCTCGGAGCTCACCGGCCGCGACATCCGGCGGGTCGTCGTCGGCGACGACGAGTGGGTGGCCGGGCAGGTCGCGCAGGGCCACCCGGAGCCGATGGCCCGGTTCCTGCTCGGGTTCTACCAGGCCGCCCGCGAAGGCCGGTTCGCCGGCGTCGACCCGCTGCTCGGCGACCTCCTCGGCCGTCAGCCGCGGACCGTGCGCGAGCTGCTCGCCGAGCGGACGGCAGCCTGAGACGCTGCTCAGCCGTCGCTGCCCGCTGACTGGGTGAGCCGCCGCCTCAGGGTGACCGCGTCGTCGGCGAGCGTGGTCACCAGCATGCCCGGACCGGCCAGCGGCATCCAGGCGACCTCGGGGGCGGCGGGAGGCAGGCCGGCCGCAGGCTCGTCCGGGCCAGCCCGCAACAGCGTGCCGATGCCGCGGTGCCCGGCCAGCAGCGCCGGGCCGCGGCTGACCGCGTCGGTGCCGGTCACCTCGACCGAGTGCCGCAGCAGCGGCTGGCCCGCGTAGTCGGCCCGCAGGACCGACCGGGCCGTCCCGCCCGCCTCGCCGTGCCGCCCGAGCAGCAGCTCGTCGCGCAGCAGGAGCGACGCCCCGGCCGCCAGGGTGACCGACACGACCGTCGCGTGCCGCGCGCCGGCGGTGACTACCACCGGCTCCGGCAGGTACTCCAGCCGCCCGCCGGCCCCGACGGTCACCGTCACCCGCAGCACCGATTCGAGCCCGTCGAGTCCGGGCAGCGCGATCGACGCCGCCGCGGTGCGGACCCGCAGCAAGGCCCCGGCCCCGACGGTGATCCGCAGGCTGAGCTCGTCCCCGCCGAGCGGCCCCGCGGCCCCGCCGACCAGGTACACCGCCGACGGTGTGCGCCGCAGCACCAGCGGCACCTGCGAGGCGAGCACTGGCAGCCGGGTGACCCCGCCGGGTCCGGCGACCGCCTGAATCTCCGCGGCGGCGACCACCCGGTTCCGCGGTGGCCGGCCGCCGGCCTGCGGGTCCGCGGCGGCGATGAGTGTCACCTGGCGCTCGTTCCTCTTTGGTCGGACGGTTTCGGCCGGACGGGTCAGATCGTGGCGGGCTTGCCGACGGCCGCCCGCACCCAGGCGGCCACCTCGGCCGCCAGCGGGTTTTCCCGCAGCGAAGTGAACAGCACCGGCCGCCCGGCCCGGGCGACGGCGGCGTCGTGCGCCATCACCTCGAGCGACGCCCCGACCATGGGCGCGAGGTCGGTCTTGTTGATCACCAGCAGATCGGAGAAGGTAACCCCGGGGCCGCCCTTGCGCGGCACCTTGTCGCCGCCGGACACGTCGAGCACGAAGATCTGCAGGTCAGCCAGCCCCTGCGAGAACGTCGCGGTCAGGTTGTCGCCGCCGCTCTCCACCAGCACCAGGTCGAGCGGGCCAAAGGCCGCCTCCAGGTCCTCCACCGCGTCCAGGTTCGCCGCGATGTCGTCGCGGATCGCGGTGTGCGGGCAGCAGCCGGTCCTGACCGGGACGATCCGCTCCAGGTCGAGCACGCCCGCCCGGCGCAGGAAGTCGGCGTCCTCGGTGGTGTAGATGTCGTTGGTCACCACGGCGAGCGCGACGTCATCCCGCAGCGCCCGGCACAGCGCCGCGACCAGTGCGGTCTTGCCCGAACCGACCGGACCGCCGATGCCGATCCGCAGCGCCCGCCCGCTGCGCGGCGGCGCCGGGTGCTGGTCGGTGCTGTGGTCATGCGGGCCGTAGCCGTGATCGTGGTCTGTGTGGTTCTGGTCATGATTCAAAGAGCCGCACCTCCGCTCGGATATGGGTTTCCGCCAGCAGGTCAAGGGCCGGCGCGGACGGGCAGGGCAGGTCGGGCGGCGACCCGGCCGCGTAGCTGGCCGCCTGCCCGGCGACCCGGTCGATGTCGGCCGTCAGCCGGGCGAGGATCGCGGTGGCCCGCATCGGGTCGAGCGCGAGCAGCCGGACGGCCGCGCTGACCGGCCCGGCCACCGACTGGTAGGCCGCGATCCGCGCGGCCTCCGGCGGTTCGCAGCCGGCCGCGGCCGCGGCCGCCCCGAGCACCACCGGATGGTGCCGCCCGCCCCGGTACTCCGGCCGGCCCGGGTCGCCG